>Ga0247741_1002449_pt1 | contig 10316 bp, 12 predicted proteins | sample UWRJL213509R2_FD_180945 | JGI IMG/M metagenome (GOLD analysis project Ga0247741, IMG submission 180945) | Plant litter microbial communities from Arlington Agricultural Research Station in Wisconsin, United States - UWRJ-L213-509R-2 | ecosystem: Environmental > Terrestrial > Plant litter >...
GATCTCGCCGACATCCTCGGGGAGGAGATTGGCTGGTGTGCTGTTTGCTGCGTCAACGAAGACGAGCTCGACCCTGCGCATATCATGGCGATGACCTCTCCTTTGGCGAAGGGTAAGGAGGGCCAACGGTTGGTGAAGGATCTAAAGAAGAACCTCTCCAAGGCGGGGAAAGCTGGGGTTATTATTTCAGAAGTTCTTGAGGAGTGGACAACAGATGAGATGAGACAAGTGGATCGAGGCATCAAGGAGTGGAAAGCGGGAAAGCACGGCATCCAGATTGCAGCGACGAGTATGCAACCTTGGTTGGACTTTGAACATAGACGGTATTGGGTGGCCAAGATCGCTGGACAGGTAATGCAGCTCTCCATTTTGATTGGTTTGGGTAGCTCACCAACTCGTCATATCAGATCGTTGGCATCCTCATTTTGACGCCTATCCAAGGAGGGTCCTGGCAGATCAAGAATGCTGTTTCGTTCCCTTCAGCACCGAAAGGGACCTCCGAAGCCCTCATACACACCATGCTGAAGGATATCAACGAATCGAATGGGTTCAACCACCCAGTACGTGATACCCTCCGAACCACCACATCAATGGCTGACTCCTCTCCCAGATATCAAAGTCAGGGTTCATTTCCCCTCCAATTTCCTCCTCGAGTTCGAATACAGGCGATTCCGACTCGGAGGGCGACACCCCTCTCTTCATAAGCAGCCGATCGAGTCAAGATGGGTCGGACAACGGGCGCAAGGCGCACACTCGTGATGCCGATTCACCCGCTCCAAGCGGGCTCGGTAAAGGCGTTGTCACCTTCGGCTTGAGTGCAGCGCCTCAATTAAAATCCCTGCACAACTTGAGTGGGTGGAAGGTGACCGCGTTGATCAAGACGTATTCCAAGATCGTCAGTGCGACAGGTATTCTTCGACGAGGAGAATTTAGGGTGAGTTCGTTGGTTTTGCGTCGTAGATCGAGATACTGATTCCTTACTTTCAGAGCAAGTTCGACACACGCCATGTGCCGATGTATGTCTGCTACCCTCCGGACGGGTTCGGACTCGAGGGTGTAAACTCGTTGCTCAAAGTCCTTCGAAAGTGAAGAGAACGACTGTAGTTTCATTTCCTTGGGTTTTAGTGTGCAGGCGATTTGGACGCTTAGATTTACCATGTAGCAAGATTTCCTTGGGATTCGTTAACTAAAGATCTAGAGTGATAAAGGGAGATTGGACATACGTACTATAGGGCCACGGATGAATATACACCTCTATCATTGTCTTCACGGTTAGTGCAAACAGATCACAAAAGGAACCAGGCTTGAGTTATCAGTCCGAGTCCGAGTGATTGATTATACAGATTCAGAAAATCTTCCGATAACATAACACTTAGAAGGGAAGCTCCATGCGTCTTCGGTCTGGACGCAGCTCCAAGTAGAATATAATTTGATGGAAATGTCCTGACCAGGAAAAAACTGGGACGTCAGACTTTGAAAGATTCGAGAGGCACTACTGCACAGGCGTTAGTACACAATCAGTGAACAATCCTGCTTGCTTACCGTTTAGGAGTGGGTGGCCACAGTAGTTAGTGCAATACGCAACAAGGGCCGCCGGCTTCCAATTCCATATCTGAAGATCTCACAAGTCGAATACGATTGCGTGATAGATCATACGTTTAATTGGCATATGGTGTGGCATGGAGTGTATGCGGATAGACGATGATGCAAGTGAAAGCAATAAAAAAGAAGAAAAAGAAAGCGCCCGGCCCACTACTCGTCTTTGACACGACCCTCTTCTCCTCCGGCCGGGGTAGCGAGACGGAATGTCGATGCTCCATCGTGGTGATTGTGACCTCCAAATTATACTTTTACTTCTCGGGGTTAGGGTTCCTGTTGAGAAGATGCGTGGTCAGAATATGTTGAATACAGCGACATTGAGATAAATGGAAGAGTCAGATAGGAGCGAAAGACGTTTAAGATATTAGTTTCAACACGATCGTTTCAGCGTGAACTATGCAATAAGTGTTGTTTTCATCGTTCAAGGGGGGTACGCCGCCAGGAGCAGTGCGAATTCGCATTGAGATCAGAGTAACACTCACATTCTTCTCTTTCCGCCCGGTAATGTTGTGACATTCACGAAGCTATAAAACATAATCAGTCTCCGTCGATTTTCCAAAGTAAATCACTACGCACCGACGGTTGTATAAGATACGCTTCTTTGCACGGCCCTTTGGTGTCTTTTTCTTCTCTTGCTTGTCAACTTTCGGTGTCTGCGACTTGACTTTGCCGGCGCGGGCGAGAGAACCGTGAACTGTTCAGCATAGATTCTTTCAGCGATGGGAGCAAAGACGATCAGCAGCAATTCTGACCTTTTCCCATATTGTCTTGAGGTTGTGGCCGTCGACGAGGTCCGTGATGAGAAATGACCTGACAACTGTATAGCTGTAGGTGATAAAGTTTCGGGATTATCCGAACCACGTGCAAAATTTAAGACTAAGTATATTCAAAGACACATGACATTTCCACTGTAAAGGCTCGGATTCGCGAATCTATTGGACAATCTCAGCCATCAGCTCGATGCATCCTGTCGACAAGCCCTCCATACCGAGCGTCGAGGGTGCCCTTTCATCTACGTCAGGGTGAACTACCGCGAAGATAGGGCATGCACCGGGCTCGTTCCTAGCGCATCGTTGATGTCGATGACCATGCACGATTGTACATCTTAGGTTTGATCGACTCGCTTAGTCCTAGTCCCCACAACGTATCGCATTTTCGAATCACAGAGCCCGAAGGTGCAAGTTCCCCAATCGTTGTCATCATATATATTGACCGATAAACTGATAAGCCGAAACTCTTCAACCGACGGAACACACATCTGAAGAAACCGCGAGGCCTTCACCTATATACACAAATGCGCTATTCAGTACAACCGACATTTCAAAAATTAACGGTTGAGATCACACTGATTCACTGACTGGAAAGGACCGCAACGTACCTCTCTGGGTCACATCTGTAATGCCATTCCGCTTCATTTCCTTCTCACTATTTGTGCTTTCCCGCTGTATGTCTTGGCAGCTATTCTGACGTGAATATGCAATTAAGGCCTCACTTGCATGTCCACATTGGTGTCAATGTGCTAAATGCCTCGGGATCAGCACACCAACCGAGACGAGGCAAATTCCGAATGCGAACTGGCTTTGGGTTCTCCCTAGCCTTACACTGCGCCGCTGCCACGTCTGAATCTCAGAGCCCATCTTTGCCGCCGTCAACATCTACAACTGGTGTCAGGATCCCATTAGAATGGAGTGACTTACTCAGCGCTGGAAGATGTACATTATGGATAAAAGGTTGATCTCCAACTGCAAAGCAGTGGACAGCGGCCAGTTACGAACATCTCGACACACAATTCGTGCGCATAGCACGGCCAACTTGATTTCCAAAAGACGCCTCGCCTGACAGTTTTCCTGGTGCATAAAAGGCTCGCCGAAATGGAGTAACTTCACCATCTTGTCCCTCGTTCAACATGGTTTTCAAGACTCTTTTGACATCTTTCGTCTTCGCATCAGCTGTAGTGTATGCTTTGCCCTCCCTCTCCGTTTCCTTGTCCGGTAAGCCTGGAGTACGCTCGGCACAACCCAGCCTCACACTTCTTTCGCCTGCACCTCCAGGTCCTCGTAGCGTTGGTAAAGTGGACGACTTCAAGGTTGAAGCCACTATCACTAACACAGGCAACGAGACGGTGAAACTATTGGATGATCCGCGGACGTTGGCCTCAAGCAGTCCCGTCGACAAGTTCTCCATCGTCCATGCAAATGGTGCCCGTCCCTCGTTCACGGGAATCATGGTGAAATACTCTCCCGAGATCGCCGCGAGGTCAGGAGGGTATACGATTCTGGCCCCAGGTGATTCAATCAAAGTTGTCCACAACTGTACGTTGTCTAGTCAATATTCCTTAGCACACAACCTCACGAGTTGCAGTGTTTGAGGCGTACAACTTCACTGATCCAGGTGTGGGCTCCTACAACTTCGTGCCCGATTCCAGCTTCTACTTCGTTGACGAGAAGCACGAAATCGGGGTTGTCCAGGCTATTTCCAATGCGTACACCGCTGAAGTCGACGGTCCCACTCTTGCAGTTGCCCACTCCGACGAGCACTCCTCTGGGAACCTCTCCAAGCGCGCCGTCTTCGTCGGATGCACTGCCCGAATGCGGTCAACCATTCTTGTCGCCGCCGCATATGCCGAGGTCTATGCCGCCAATGCGAAGGCATACCTTACAACCCATACAACCTCAACTCCAAGATTCACTTCATGGTTTGGGACGTTCACTCCGGCCCATCGTGCCACGGTGCTGTCCCATTTTACCGGGATCGACGCAAACATCTTCTCTACATACACGTATGATTGCACCTGCACATTAACCGGATACTATGCCTATGTATACCCTAACCGGTAAGTAATCCGCTCTAATTTCTGCTTTAATTCTCTGAAATTATTGCCTTAGTTTCGGAAAGGTCTTCTTCTGCGCTGCCTTCTGGGACGCTCCCTACACTGGTACCGACTCCAAGGTGAGTGTTGCTTGTCCGGCTTTATCAGGGTGCTCTCCTTATCACCCCAACCAAGGCCGGAATCATCATCCATGAAGCATCCCACTTCATTGTAAACGGGGGAGGGACCGACGACTTCTCCTACGGTCAAACCCGTACCAGGAATTTGGCCCGAGTCTATCCCAACCAGGCCATCCTCAATGCTGCCTCTCATGAGTATTTCGCCGAGAACAGCCCTGCTGAGCGCAAGCCCGAGATATAGCTAGATACATACATCCGATGAACTTGATATGGAGCGTCCTGTATGTGTATGTTGAACATTGTATTAGGATGTCCTGTACTACTCTCATATGATTACACACCTTGCAGAGAACTATGGCGTTGGGGACATTACAAATTTACAATCCCAACGGCTACGGAGTTACATAGCTTGTCAGCCATAATCCTTATCCCGGTTGGGACTTTATGATCATAGGCTGAGGTCGATTTGACGGGCGCCTAAGGACTTGCTGACGTCATATCTTAATTGCACTCGTAAGGGTGTGCAGTTCACGTCATAGTTACTTTCCCCCAAGCTCTGTATCTGAGAAACTTGGAATAGTAATAACTCTTCCGTACACGAAGTGACGACTAACACCTATTATCGTTGTCACCACACAGGTACAGTATGTATATATGCACCTTCCAACGTCGTGATGTGTTTCTTCTTGTATGCGAGGTGCCATTATTTAACGAGCTGCTGAAAACCCGGCTTTTCTGGTCTCTATCGAAGTTTCTTTATAGAAGAGCCGCTTACCGCTCTGGGCTGGACGCTAGTGCCAAATTTGTGTCTCGCATCGCACATGGCTAATACAAGCAAGATCATATTTGCCTGGTGCCTGGGAGGGGTGGAAGATTCTAAGGGTAGAGTCCAGTGTAAAATAACATCAGCTATGAAACTGGAAACGATATGTATGAGTGATGACTTGTATCGAGACAATTAAAGGGACGAAACTCGGGTTCACCAAGTATCCAAAGCTATGCTAAAATGTCGTCCAAAGAACCATCATCCACCAGCACAGGGATTTGCTCGATGTATCTCAAGATGCGTTCAATGTACTTAGCCTGAGAGATATGGGCGACCCTGGCACATGCTGCCTTCGTCGTATACCAGGAACAATAGCTACGAGTACTGCCTACGTCATATCCCACCCAATGATAGAAGAATTTGTGAGTCAAATTTATCTCAGAGAGCCAAGCTTGAGGAGAACGATGTACTGGTAATTTTATTTACACACAATGCGTGCTGACAGCAAGGTATACATTCATGTTGGACCATCGTCTCTTCCGTAGACACCTCCTAAATTCCTCCAAAAAATCTTAGTGGCCGTTTGATAATCACCCTAACCAGTGGGCGACACGAAATCCTTCACCGTACAATGCGACAAGAGAGCTCTTTCCTCAGGAGAGGAGCCACCAACGAGGAGATCTGAGGGCAACTTCAAAATCTGTTTGACCGTCCACGAGTCCGTCTCGTCTTCTGTCCACTCCATGTGGTAGGCCCCAGGTAAAACCTCAATGAGGTGAAAGCGCTCGTTAGATAAACGGGCTGTTTTCGCGAAGTACTTCAACTCTTTGATCATGGCCCAATGTAGCTTGGGAGTCGGATCGATGAACGCGTCCTGCCAACAGAGCCCTCCTTTCAGCGAGCGGACCTTCCCGTGAGTCTCATATGCGCTGTAATTTTCTGGCAGGAAGATCGTGCTGTGCTTGTTGGGCATCCTAATCAAATTTGTTGGTGGTTATTTAATTTTGGGTCTGAGTTTTGCTGCGGAATAGGGGCGAAGTCAAAGGTGCGACATTCTGTGATGATGTAACTAGAGCTGTACCCATGCTCCGCACGGTGAAGTGTGGCTTGTAATCACCAATATTATCGCACCCATGCGTCGTATCGACAGTCGTGAAATGGGAACGCTTTCATGACGCGAATGCCTACTTAAGCCTCCCGTTCAGCTGGAACGGCACCTGGAGGAAAGCAAAGTTTGTTGATACATAAATGTGATAGCATGGTATCTGTAGAGGGTGACTGTACATTCGGGTGAAGCCAGCCAACGAATAACCTCCCCAAGGTTGTATACATATGCACTTGCGGAATGCGAAGCACTCATAATTTATTTACACACTAAGTGTGACGGCAGGACGGTGTACATTCTCGTGTAGCAAGCCATCGACAATGATGAGTCCGACTCCCAACGCCATAATTCCTCTAACGAGTCCGTCTGAAAATCAATTGACAATCATCCTAGCTATTGGACTACACAACATCCTTCGCAATACCGACCGATAACAGAACACCCTCTTCAACCAACGAAGAGAAACTCGGGCAACTCCAAGATCCTTTTGACAGTCCACTGCGTCTCGTCTTCGGTCCACTCCATATGATAGGCACCAGGCAGAACTTCAATGAGCTCGAAGTGCTCGTTGGATAAACGAGCTGTCTTCGCAAAGTCTTTCAACTCTCTGATCATGGCCCAACGTATCTTGGGAGTCCGATCGATGAACGCGTCTTGCCAACAGAGCCCTCCTCCCTTCTCCTCGCGGAGTGTCATGTAGGTCTTACGTAGGTTGTAATTGTCCGGCAGGACTATTTCCTCTTGTTTTTTGGTTGTCCTAGTCGAATCCATTGGTGGTTACTTGGCTTCGGACTGGATATCGGGGAAATAGGGGCTAGCTCAAATGGTAATAGAAACTATGAAATTGTGCGGCGATGGAGGTAATATAACGACGAGAGGAGGCTTGCTTGTGACGGTCCAGTGGTTGTTTATGACTGCAAGGAAGGTGAAGGTCTAAGGAACACAAAGTTTAGTTCCATAAACAAGTCTCAACAGACTTTGCCCAATTTAATGCACTAAGACTCGCGTAGAAAATCATGAATATACTGGCAAGGAGGCTCAAGCCATAGCAGGCATCAGACACCAACACAAATCCAAAACCAAGGGCGTACGCCTAGGCGGCCAATCGCCTTGCCACCACACCCAGCAAGATTGTTATGCGCCAGCCAAATCCAACGAGAGAAATCCACACTCATCCCAAGTCTCCCCTTCGAGCATCCAGCCGAGTTATCATCAAATGGGGGGAACAAACTCAATTGGGGGCTGTGGTGCAAGCGCGTTGCTTTTTGTAGGCATATGCCTTGTAGACCGTTGAAAATGTTGGCTAGATTAGGACATCGAATAAGTATCTGCGCACCAGGAATTTCGTCTCGGGGGTTGGCCTTGTGCCCCTCCGTCAATGTAGGCAATAGTTAGTATTTGGGTGTGAAGAGCAGACGGTGTGAACCGTGTTTCTTCGGGGCGTAGGACGATGGAGGTGCTGGTGGATGACCCCCAAAGTAACTTTGGCAGTACCTCCGATGTCCTACTACTGTATCACAACTGTTTACAAAGGTGAATACAGCGCGAAACGGCACATAGAATTCAGGTCTTCTAACTCAAGAGTTAAGGAGTGAATGTTGGAAGTGGATGGGTGGGCTAAAAGATTTATGGATAGCGAACGAGATTTTCTGATGAGCGACGATAGGCCACCTCTCAATCTTGGTGCTACTAAAAGACTGAGAACTCGTGTGTTGGCTGCCTATGGGGCAACTCCTTCCTACGAGAAAACGTACCCGGAGGCACAGCGCGCCGACGGGTACTTCACGCATCAAGGGACAACGGATCACGAGAGTTGGTACTTTGCCAAATGGGCCCTTCGAATTTGGGGTTCCAGAAAAGGCATTTAACGCCTAAAGAGGTAAATAATAGCGCCCAGCCTTTGGAAAGTACCAAGAAAGGTGTGGATAGGGATCACGGCAAAAGACTACATTCAAAAGCAGAGCTTGAGGCTTAGTCTAGATACATATTTGCGTCTCCTTTCGACAGCCATAGCCAGGCCTATATTTACCTGAACGCCACTTGGCCTACCAGCCCCAGTAGTGGTACTGAAGTCTAGATGACCGACAAGAACAACATCGTCCTGCTGGCCAATCGCGATACGTTCGAAGCTTCCAAGCTCATGCCCGGTGCATACCACGAACGGACCAACGAACCGTGGACTGTCGATGATATCCTGCCGGTAGATGTCGACGCATTAAAAGCCTTCAAGCCCATGCCCGGTGCGTACCACGAGCGGCCAGAGGACGAGACGCGGAACATCGACGACACCCTCATCGGTAGCTCTTTCATCAAGCACGCTTTAGAAGAAGGCTACGATGAAGATTTTATCCGAGGGGTCATGTCTGAGTCGATGGATCATAATGTCGAGGAAGCCGTATCCGGAAGGTCATCCACCGGCGTTGGCGACTTTTCGAACCATCTGAAGACGTTCTTGAAGGTATTGCTGGAACTCTCTTCAGTGGGGGAGAGGAGGTCATGCTTAAGCAGCAAATATATTGGCTCAATATCAATACGAGGGTGGATATGGAGTTCATCTCGAGGCTTGTCAAAGGATTCTGCTTTAGCGCATGCGTATCCCGGAACAATCCGACCAAGGAATGCTAAGGTCCTCTACTTTGATGACGTCCACATCTTTAGATATCCATTCGACAACGCCCTGAAAACCGACAGGGACGTCATCGCGGAAATTGTCGACCTGAGATTAAAGTACTGTATTGATACGACCTACTCTTCAGGCCAAGTGACGCGTGACGTCCTTGAAGGGATAGAGAACTCTTCAAAACCTTGAAGGACACGTGACGAAACGCAAAATTTATCTCTTCAAGACAAAAATTTACGATTTTTGGTGGTATTGAAGCCGCCCCGCAGGGAGAAATTTTTGTCCCGCTCTTCAAACTTGGTTGGGACGCGTGACATCCGCCCAATCTCTTCTCTTCGAAGGCGCCTGTGACGCGTGACAAGAAGAGTAGGTCGTATCATAACAGTATTATAACACTGCCAGAGAGTTCATAAGCGTCAGTTAGTCGGAAGTGGCGGAACGAACGGGGGAACGAGGTAAGACATACAAAACTCCTAGGATTAGTTGTTCCACCACCTGCGTCGAGGTTGCCCAAAGTACGCGTCAGGAGGAGGAACAAAGGCCGAGGCCGATGCCAATCTTGTCACGAAACCAGGCACGTGGTTCACGCTTGCGTCTAAATGGGGAAGGAAGGGGTATGCCTATGTCACCGATTCTTGACTCCAGATCTCCTCAGATCTCTCGCTCGACGCTTCTTCCACTCTCTCCTGTAAGCATGGGTCCAATTGATCACTACTATCTCTCGCTCACTCGCGCCGTCCGAGTATCCCTTCTACTCCGAGTCGTCCATGGTGTGCCCAACGACCCCGGAATGCGTTTTCCATCGACATGACAATCTCTCCAAATTTTACTCTTGAATCCGATATGCAACATCACATTATCTTTGATTTTGGTTTTTCATTTAATAACCTCATTTGTGTGCAATAGAACACACGTGTTTTTTTATATCGCATATAAGTGTTTGGCGTGGCGATTCTCCACAAGATCGGCCAGTGTCATTCGGGAACCCGAATATATTGCATTCGAATCCGCAACGAACTTTCAGAACCTCTAAGCCATCTAAGCCATTGGCCACTCGCAGTTCATACCAGTAGCGTCAAGTCTGTAATTGGATTAATGAAAGGGGAAGGCTGTGCATCGACTTGAAAGGATGTGAATATTCTGTAGCCCATTACGAGTTCTTACGCAGTAAGACTCGTTCATTTCAGCGGTTGGAGGTTCTAACGGAGACCTTTGTATTTTTCCCCACGGTCACGCCCCCTTGCTTTTGTAGTCATTTTAATTCCAAGCCTTCACCA
>Ga0247741_1002450_pt1 | contig 10315 bp, 10 predicted proteins | sample UWRJL213509R2_FD_180945 | JGI IMG/M metagenome (GOLD analysis project Ga0247741, IMG submission 180945) | Plant litter microbial communities from Arlington Agricultural Research Station in Wisconsin, United States - UWRJ-L213-509R-2 | ecosystem: Environmental > Terrestrial > Plant litter >...
GAGAAGTCACCGTTTCCTTTGATGAGGAAGCCTGTGAAACGATATACATGAGGAGAGCCGCTGATAGGAGAAATGAAGACATACTGTAGCTAGGCGAAGCTTGGGCCGCGCTATTCATTGGGCAGGCAAACCCAACGACGGTGTCGTTCGTCCAGGAATAGTACGAATCTGCGTTTAACAATTAGTACAAAGGTGGGGCACATAACAATCGCCCGTACCACTCCAAGTTACGTCCTGGCTACCACATATTGTTGACCACCTCGACGAATAGAGCCTTCTACGAGTAGTATTGACGCCTGGGCCCAGATTGAGACCGGCACTGTCAATAGACCCGCTTAGCTCAGTCAAGGGAGGAATGGAACTCTGGTTGAGGTCTTGGAACTGGCAAGCGATGTTGGCGGTAAAACCTTGGTGAGTGTTGATGACTCCACTATGATTGCTGGAGGGTAGCAAAGGCAGAATACCTCCTGAAACAGGTTGTGAGTACCAGGATCAAGTAATTGGCGAAGAGACAAACCTGTGGAGGTGTCGAACACCCATCGGTCGTATTGGAGTAGCGTCGAAGATCTTGTAGCTACAGGACGAGCCGCAAGAAGTCCGCTTAGGTGTAATGAAGCCGAATTCGCGTTATTCGTATCTTAAATAGCAAGTCAGATGAGGGAAAGGAGAAGAGAGTCGCTCGGAACACACCTATCATTGCCACATTAGCGTTGTTATTAAACAGGCTTTGCATGAGAGTGTTATTCGTTATATCGAGTTCAAGTCCGTTATATTGATTCGTGGAAGAAATAGAAACTGGCGTGACGAGTGTCGTCCATCTGTTGTCTCGTCATTAGCGGGGAACTAAGAAACAATGAATCGGGAGCCTACGCAGCAATTTGTACAAAGGTCATGAAAAGCGTGAAAAGGGAGATCAATGTCCACCCAATATGACGGGAGTGAAGAACGAATTGGTGATTTAATAGTTTAATGCTGGAGCCCAAAGAGAACATCGATATAGAACGGTGGGCAAGGCAGTGATTCACCATGTATCGAATAGAGAGAGAAAGCAAGCTAAGCATGTGTTAGCCAGATGAGCAGGGTTTCGCGAAAAGCCACGTACAAAGACGAAATCGTAGAAATGGCTGTCGCAATCAGCGTTACAACTAGTGTCAATATGTGGGGATTGTTTCGTGCAGTCGATGCCAGAGAAGCTGGGAGAGCCAATGGCCCCATAAAAGCTAGAACGATGAAGAACGCCCAAGCTGCCGCCAAAATGATAGATTGGCCCAGGAATATCAATACTGAAAGCCTAGGTGCATTTCTAGGACAAAAGACATAAGAAGCCGGAACGGAAAGCAAGTTAAGGACATACATTATCTTCCATCTATTCGCATTCCTACCTTTTTTCCTCGGTGTCGTCCCAGAACCTATATGCTTTTCGGAAAGCAAGAAGGTTACGATTGACTGATGATGGCGAAGGACCACTGGCAGCTCTCCATCTGAAGGTGTGGTTCTGACACTCTTGTTGCTCAGCTCCGCAATCGATGACAAAGGCCTTAGTCGTCCAGAAGGCTGAGGATCCTCAAAATGGGTAGACGTTGGGCGCGAAGGTGGTCTGCTGAGATTGCCAGCAGCTGGGCTTCGAGAGCCTAGCTCGGTAGGGCTGGTGTTCGTTGGATTCGCTTTGGAATAGTCGACATCGTCCTCTTGAATGCTCTGTAGGCGATCCATGGCGGGTTGTGCTCAGCAGCGAACGACGTTTAAACTAACAGCCGTACGGGCTGCTCTTGGACGTAGATTGGGCTGAACAAACACGAGGTCGACGGCATCTTCCTGTGGCTTTGAGTTATGTTGAGGCGCGCGATTGACATTGAGCGTGGTTGCCTGTCAAGAGTGAAATTTGGAATGAGTTCAGGGTCTGTGAGACTGATAGGCGTGGGATGAATCTAATCTTCTCTTCAAGTTCGCTTCTTGACCTCATACCAACTCCTTACTTTAAAAAGCTCGCCCATTCTGCAGTATGTCTGTGAAGAGACGCGACGGCAGAAGAAATGAAGATACCAGGCCAATGAAAATCTCGTATGATGGCCTGGCACGTGTAGATGGGTCTGCCAGATTTGCTTTTGGTAAGGTTCGCCAAAACATTATTCATTTTTCACCCTGATTCATCACCTCCAGGTGATACAAACGTTCTTGCGTCACTTTCAGGTCCAATTGAAGTCAGACTTGCCGCTGAGCTCCCTTCTAAGGCCACATTCGAAGTCCTAGTGCGACCTCTCGCCAATGTTCCAGCCACAGAATCCAAATCTCTGGCAGCGACCATCCGTTCTAGTCTGGAACCAGCCTTGCTACTCACGAAGAATCCACGGTCTCTAGTGCAACTTGTCGTACAAAGCCTTACTCCATTTCGTAACCAGTCATCTGGGAGCAGTCTAACCGCTGCCATGATTAATTCCAGCGGCCTCGCTCTCATCAACGCGGGTTCTGTTCCGATGTGTGGCGTGGTCACTGCCGTCGCCGTTGGACGCACGCACACCGATAGCCTCATCATTGATCCCAGTGATGAAGAGTCCGAGTCTTTGAGAGCGAGTGGATTCTTCGCTTTCCTATTCGCAACTGGAGTAGGCTCGAAGAACTCTGAGGTGGACTGTGTGTGTGCCAATTGGAAGTCCAGCTCAGGAGGCTATGACGAGAAGGGCTTTTTCGAAGCGAAAGAACTCGCGCGGTGCGGTGCATACGATGTTTACAAAACCATACGAAGGAGCGTATCGCAACATATGGGATTCTCTGCGGAGCTAGAGGAAGTAGGGAGCACGATGGACGAAAATGAATCAGAAGACGACTCGGTAGATGATTCAGATGAAGAAAAGATGATTATCTGATCTCAGGTGAGGACCTCGCGTTTCTTGGGCCAAAGCTTTGAGCTGACTACAGATTCTACTTAATTGAGAACTTGACGGTTTGCACCACCCTACACGGACTCAACTTGGGCGTTGACGAAGATATCTGTAGTGCAAGACGAGTACTCTATACATAATGTTCATCGCTTACTATACTACAACTAATTACACTCGGCATCCGAACCGCTTTGTATGGCTAAATTCCCAAAGCCCAAAGGCCGTTCCTCAAATCCGATCCTGGACTAACTTCCATATCCGCTCGCTCTCTAACATTAAGATAGATCCTGAGTGGTTCTAACAGTGAGTTCCCGACAGGAATAACTGGCCATAAGCACAGAAAACCGATAAAGATGAAGAAAGCGTTGCAAATTGATAGAAATATTCCTGTAGCCATGCCATCGCGAGCAACGTTCAATGCGAGCCCTAGTCGGATTGTGAATCCGAACCAGAAGAGCGAACAAGTCAGAGCAGCGCCTATGAGGATGATGTGGATGAGGAGATGCAAGAAGACGCGGATAGACATCAAAGCTGGATCAGTGTAAGTCAGCAAGCGAAGTCGACATGGAAATGAAATATCCGCACCCCACGCCATATTTGTATTCGTCTCAGCTCCGGTGCTTGTAGAAGGCTTGATGAACTCTCCCAGTCGATGAATAATGAATCTCCGAAAATAGACGAATGGTGCAAACAGCGAGAACTCTTTGGGAAAGATAGTATCCTTCAAGAGCCATAACATACCAAGGAGTGGTGGCACGCCAATGAGTGGGTATATGAATATAATAAGGCCAAGCAGAGTTTTTATAGCCATGTCATGCGGACCGTCGATGAATGTTGGTATTAGCTGATAACCCCCTGGAGTGCTGGGCGACATATCGAATGGAACCGGGTCTCGTATATGTTGAATAAACCTGAAAACCCAGAACTCGATCCAATAGACACAGATGGCAACACCACCCGAGCACAGTATGAAACGTTGAAGGAAGCTGTATAGGGCTCCCACTTGGGATGAGTAGTTGTTGTCAAAAAGAGAAGGGAGAATATGGATCGAATTGTTCTGGTAGAGGCTAAGCATATAGAGGCTATGAGTCGGGTTATGATCAGCATTCAAACAGCATGAAATGTAAACCATCCACACTTACATAGAGGCGAAAACGACGGACATGAGCCAATCGATAGTGGTGGCCGCGTTTGAACTGCCGAAGTAGCTTGCAAGCAGCTTGTTGGTTCCGAATATCATGAGAAAGGCGGTCGTAAGAATGGAGTAGCCCGTCATAGGAGGTTGGCGCCGATAAGGATAGACCCCGATCGCTCGTTCATGACACGAGTAGGTTGGCCGGCGAAGGCCAACGAAAGCCAGAAACCACCAAACGACGTCCATGCAGTCAGGCGAAAAGAGCTATGACAGGTGCCTCGAGTCCGCTGCTTCGGTGTTTTCAAGACAACCAACGAAATAAAATCTGACGAAACAACTTCATATGCGCTGAATAGCGAGGGGTTGAAGGAAGTAAACATACATCATGAAGACAACGACACCGAGAACCCATTCCAATGTAACTGAGACATAGGTGACTTGTTTATAGGTTTCGACAGCTTTCGCTGTACCCAGAGCGATGGTTGTGCCCAGGGTAAGCAAGCGAAATGGGGTGATCTTGGGGTGCCATCGATCAGGTTGCGCAGGCTGTGACGCGTCAAGTCCGAATGTTTCCTGGGTGTCCATTCGTTCCTGGTGGATGTTAACCATAGCTCATGGTAGCAAAACGATAAACTGTAGCGAAGGCGAAACCAAATACAGGTAGAATTGGACACTGGCGCGATTCGGACATCGACCTTGAAGGCAAGTGCTGTATTCCTGTGTTCCGTCAATTCCCGCGTGGCTAACGGCAAGAGCGGCCCGGAATTTAGCACGTGGAGACACCTATAAAGTTCCAGCTAGAGCCCCCGAGTCCGAGCCTTCTTCCTTCTCTCACTGTCTGTAGGATCATAAAATGGAGGTAAATTGTAGCTGTCGATGTTATTAATGATACCATTCTCAGAAATTTGTATCCTCCAGGTGCACTTCAGGTTGTCGGAAGGCCCACATTGCTCGGCCTGCTTGAAGCTGCAGCAAATTCAATCCAAAATACGCGAATGTAAAGAGCTTCTCGAAACATTATGCACTCAAGAGATTCACATCAAGTCCAGCATCAATGCATTACACGACCCCATCACCCGCCGTCTTCCTCGGGAGTTGGTGTCCGAAATATTCGTACTTAGCTCGCTGCACTCAGTGGGAACAGAATCTTTCTTCAATTCGGCATCGACTGGCTATCTGAGATACCAATTCTCTCTCGGATCAGTTTCTAAAATATGGCGAAACATCGTCAGATCGACTCCTCAGCTCTGGACGACCATTCGCATTAGTCTTCGGGTCAATGCATTACCACAAATGGAATTGCTGCGCCTGCATCTAAAACTATCGGGTTCTTTGCCTCTCCATATTCAAGCCAGGACCGGATATACACCCAGTACACTAGATTACTCCAAACTGGCGCCGATTTTGGAGACGCTCAACGTTTCTTCCTATCGTTGGAAGACCTTGGACCTTGACATTCCGCCGCAACTACTCTCGCACGTTAATGGCGGGTCATCGGGTGCGCCAATGCTCGAGTGCCTCAGGGTTTACTGCTCTCATGAGCAAATGGAGCCGACAGCCGCCTGCTTTCAGGTTCCATATGGCCCTCCTTCCCCACGAGTGGTAGATACCTATGGAATCGCATTCCCTTCGATCAGGATTACCTGGAAGAATGTTACGGAGGCCACCATTTGTGTGTTGAAGTACCACGAGTGTCTTGCACTCTTCAAACATGCAACCGAACTGGTGAGCCTCACAACCAAGGTTTTGATAGCCGCGAATCCCGATCCCAACTTGTGCGAGGTAGTCACTGCACTACGCTTAGCGTCTTTGGATGTGGAAATTTCGGGTAATGCGAGTCTTTTCTTCGAGAAATTGACTCTCCCCTCACTGGTAACTCTTAATGTCGACGGGAAGGGCCCGTTTGATAGTCTGGAACACCTGTTCAGGCGGTCCATGTGCCCCCTACGATCCCTTTCTTTTTTCGGGCCAGATTTTGGTCGTGTAGACATTATAGCCATCTTGCGGGCAACACTGCTGCTGGAGGAACTTGTCTTCTCCAGTGCTATCTTTCGTGGGTTGGACGAATTCTTCAAAACCCTAGCAAATACGAAGTTACTCAACGACGTCGCACCGGATTCCCATTCGATATTTCTCCCTCGTCTCGCAACACTCTAATTTTTTGGGTCGATAGAAGTACCGTGGCATATGGTCTCATCTCTCTTCCCTCCCGATCAGAGACCTCCACACGCTCGATACAGGCCACTTAGAGGGCTCGAATGCTTTCTATATATCGATGAAGACGAAAACTACTACCTCGAAAAAGACGTGGTGCTACAAATTTTAGATATACGTCGACAGGGCCACATTATAACTATTCGCGACGAGGAGAATGATGCCGACTTGATCCAGGTCTCGTATGACCACCATGTTGGAAGTATATCGGCGCATGCGACGAGCCTTCAAAGATCCTGTACTAGTACATAAGTATGAAGCTTAGGAACGATTCGATGCCCTTGCGCTTGGTCCTTGCATTCAACATTCGAAGTCGACAAGAGGTATGCCGAGACCACATTATGCGTCAGGCTTAGTATCCCGGATAATTATTGGCGAGACCGTATATGAGGGTGCAATCGACGCAAGGATGCATGGAGTCAAGACCAAGGAGCATAGCGCGAGTGTATGCTAAAGTTCGAGTATCTGTTATGAAGTATTCGACCAGCTCGCATACCAAGTTTCCACCGGAGATTAAGGAACCATTTCGTGGAAACACTAAATATATATAATACAAGAAGTGATATTTAGATTTTGTGTTTACATTACTTACTATATACTGATAGTAGTTCTATTCGTCCGAGCAGGTTTGTGTAGACTGGCTCATCCCAAAGTCCAAAAGTTCAAAGACTCTCTCAGCTCTGATCCCGAACTAAGATCCATATCCGGTCGCTTTCCGACATTAAGCTAGCTTCTGAACGGTTTTACCAGTTGCCTCCCAAAAGAAATAACCGGCCATAGGCAAGCAAGACCGAAAAAGGCGCTGCCCCCCGATAAGAATATAATTATAACCTTGCCTTCGTGTGCAACGTTAAACGAGAGCCCCAGTCGGATCGTAAAACCGAACCAGAAAAGAGAAAAGGTCAGAGTAGCGCCTATGAGGATGATGCGGATGAGAAGGTGCATGAAGATGCGTATAGATACCAAAGCTTGATCAATAAAATTCAGCATGCAAAATCGACAAGGAAATAAGAGATCCATACCCCAAGTTATCTTCGTATTCCCCTCTTCTCCCGTCCTTGTAAAAAGTTTGATGAACCCTCCTAGTCGATGGACAAATAACCTCCGAAGATGAACGAACGGTGCAATGAGTTTGGGAGGGACCGTGTCCTTCAAAGGCCACAATATAACAAGGAGTGCTAGTACGCCACTGAGCAGGGATATTAGTGCAGCAAAGCCACCCAGAGCTGTTATAGTCATGTTGTGCGGGCCGTCGATGAATGTTGGCACGAACTCGAGTAGAATCGGGCTTTCCATGGAAATGACAAAAACGAAGACCCACAACTTGATCCAGTAGATACAGATGACGACACTGCCCGAGTAGAGTGCAAAACGTAAGAGGAAGCCGAATAGAACCCCCATAAGGGATGAATAGTCGTTTTCAAAAAGAGAAGGGAGGATGTGGATCGGATTGTTCTCGTATAGACTAAGTATATAGAGACTATGAGTTGGGTTGCTATCAGCATTTTGACAGCACGGAAGGTGAATATCAACACTTACATGGAGGCGAAAATGACGGACATAAGCCAATCGATGGTGGTGGCTGCGTGTGATGCACCGAAGTAGCTCGCAAGTAGTTTGTTGGTTCCGAATATCATGAGAAAGATGGTCGTAAGAACAGAGTAACCCGTCACAGGAGGTTGGCGTTGGAAAGAATGGATGTTCGTGGATCGTTCTTGACACGAGTAGGTTGGCCGGGGAAGGCCAACGAAAGCAAGAAACCACCAGACAGCACCCATGCAGTCAGGCGAGAAGAGCCAAGATAGGTATTTCGAGTCTGCCGCCTTGGTGTTTTCAAGACAACCAATGAGATATAATCTAATGAAACAACTTTGTAAATAGCAAACGCTTATCGAAGAGGAGTACACCCACATCGTGAAGACAACGACACCCAGAATCCATTCCAATGTAACCGAGACGTAAATTGCTTTTTGATACGTTTCAACAGCCTTAGCTGTACCTAGAGCGATGGTTGTGCCCAGGGTAAGCAGGCGAAATGGGGTGATCCTGGGATGCCATCGGTCAGGTCGCTGCGAGGTGTCGATTCCGAACGATTCCTGCGGGTCCATTCGTTCTCGGTGGATGTTAGTCATAGGTCATTGCAGAACGACGAGAAGTTGTAACAACTCGGAAGGCGAAAACAGATACAGGTAGAATTGGGTAGTGGCGCAATTCAAACATCGACGTTAACAGGTGTCAGGAAGGCTGTTCCAATTCGTCTAACATTCCCTAATCAGATGTGCACGGATACATTTTTCTCAGATAAGGGCGGCCCGATACGAGGCACGTGAAGGCCCAATGAGCCCGCTTTGCGTCCGCTAGACTGAGACTTGTCCTGTCACAATTCAATCATAAAATGGAGGTACAGTCGAACCCCTCATAACCCATACCCCTCCGTGGACGGCCCAGGGTATGGGTTATCGGGGGTTATGGCTTTGGGGAGGTAGGCTAAAAATAGATTCGAAAAAATCGCAATAATTTCAGAAAATATATATATGCCGAAATGGTGCTATCAACAGTACTATTATTTACTCTCTGTAGAGCCAATGTGGCATTTTCTTTTCTCATGAAAACTGGAGTATCAACAGCCTGAGCGAGCTCCTATTTAGGTTCTTTGGGCAGCTTCTCATACTCGGAGCCTTCACCATAATTGTAACATGTCTCTACATGATGCTGCAAGAGTTCATATGTTTCCGTTTGTTTCCTACTGTCTTTGCTAAATCTCATGCCCACTCCCAAAGCTCTTACAAATTGCCTTGTCATTTTCATCCAACTGGTCGAGTCTTTGTTCATAGTTGGGGTCCGCCTCGAAATCACCCAGAACACGTTGCACGTCAACTGTGTTTGCTTCGCTCATCAGCCGACGAAATGGTTTCGTTTCAACATAGCTTCGCATTTAATTTCTCTTTGTGGTCCTTGATCTTATCTGAGAATATAGCGAGACGTTTCTTAAGAATATCGAGTGTTTTTGGTGCCATGGGAGGAGGCGGTGGTGTAAATATCGGTTTGTTCGCTTTCGAGCTCCTGAGCGGCCCTGGCAGCGCATCACAGTGAATTTACAATACCAGTGAATTTAATACTATTCGGATTTGATTCGGGAACTAAGTATAATATAGGGGTAAAACCTATGGCCTTTGGCCAAGGAAGGGTATGGGGTATGGGTTACTGTTGACCTATGGGGTTTTTTGTGAAAATCCCTGTCCACCAAGTTGGTGGACCAAAAAATGTATGGGATACAGGAGGTTATGGGTTATCAAGAGTATGGGTTATGGGAGGTTCGACTGTATGCGAATTATATCTTTTAACTTCAATAATGGTAGCCCCTTTTCTGAGATCCTCGAGCTTCAGGCGCACAGATTAACACCACACTGCAATTTATTCGAAGGCATACTTTGCTCGGCCTGCTTGAAGCTTCAGCAGGTTCAATCCAATATACGCGAATGCAAAGAGCTTCTCGAAACCTTATACATCCAGGAGGCCCACATCAAGTCCAGCGTCAACGCATTGCACGACCCCATCACCCGCCGTCTTCCTCAGGAGTTGGTGTCCAAAATCTTTATCGAGTGCGCCCCATTCTCTGTGGACATGGGACCTTTCTTCGATTTGACATCATCTTACTCTCTGAGATACCAGTTCCCTCTCGGATCGGTGTCTAAAATATGGCGAAACATCGTCAGGTCGACTCCTCAGCTCTGGACCACCATTCGCATTCACCTTCAGGCCAATGCATTACCACAGATGGAATTGCTGCGCCTGTATTTGAAACTATCAGGTTCTTTACCTCTCCATATTCAAACCAGGTTGTCAAGCGGTTATACACCTCATGAACGAGATTACTCCACACTAGGGCCGATGTTGGAGGCGCTCAATGATTTTTCTGAGCGTTGGAAAACCTTGGATCTTAACATTCCCTTGAAACTGGTCTCTCACGTGAAAGGCGGGCCACTGGGTACTCCTATGCTCGAGTGCCTACGGATTTCCAATCGGCAACTTGAAGACGTCGTCAGCTGCCACTTTCATATTTCATACGGCCCTCCTTCTCCACGAG
>Ga0247741_1002451_pt1 | contig 10311 bp, 6 predicted proteins | sample UWRJL213509R2_FD_180945 | JGI IMG/M metagenome (GOLD analysis project Ga0247741, IMG submission 180945) | Plant litter microbial communities from Arlington Agricultural Research Station in Wisconsin, United States - UWRJ-L213-509R-2 | ecosystem: Environmental > Terrestrial > Plant litter >...
CACGACTACCGCATTGCTCTGCAGCACCTCACTTTCGTGAAGCCGCACCCCGTCCGCGACCTGCTGCAGCATCGGACCACCTCCCTGTCGTCTGTGCACGACCTACATCGGCCGTGATTCGGCTGTCAAGCATCCGGCCACGACGGACCGTGCCAGAACGCCCCGAGGAGGCGGGCAAGGGCCTGACCCTGACCGTATCCCCCGCGTGCCGCGGGCAGCCTCGTCGACGGATCGAGCGCGTTGGCGTTGAACACGTCTCCCGACCCCTCGTCGGGAAACACGACCTGGACGATGCTCCCTGCCGCTCGAAGTTCGTCGACCTGGGTGGCCAGATCCATCCCCCACCGCACCGGCGTGCGCGACCGCCCACCGAAGGGTTCGAGAATCAGCACGCGTCGGTATCCGGCCGCCAGGTCGGCGTTCGAGCTGCGGCGGTACCCGCCGTTGAGGTACCGCCGGTCGCCGATACGATAGGGGCTCATCGCCGAGGTGCTCGCGGCCACCGCATCCACCAGTTCGACCCCACTGGCGCGGTCGAACACCACCGCCTCCCCCGTCTGTGCGTCGACGGCCGGGATCAGCACTCGCTGCTGCGGCCACTGGCGATTCGGAAGTCTCGCTGCGACGATGTCACGCCAGCGCGCGGCGCCGCCGTCGTCATCCAGGCCCAGCGCCGCGGCGCCGATGCTGCGCCGCATGTCGCTCGCATCCGCGGCGCTGTCGATGATCTGCTGTGACCACTCCAGGTAGCTCGGGCCGGAGAGCGGCCCGCTACCCGGAGTGGATGACCGCGGCACTCCCCCGGCGTCCTGCGGCGTGGTGCTGTGCGGCGACGGGGCGGCCCGTCGCGGTTCGGCCAGGATGGCCGAGTACAGCTCGGCGGGACGGAGTCCGCCGGTGATCTGGGCGGCCACGGTCGAGCCTGCCGATGTGCCGACGATGAGGTCAGCGCTCGTGGTGTCGACCCCGGCGGCGTCCAGCCCGGCGATGATGCCGAGTTGCCAGGCGTTTCCGGCGGCTCCGGCTCCGGCGAGCACCAGGGCGGTGCGGAGCGAGGGCTCCACTGAGACACCGGAAGGCGATGAGATGGGAGAAGAAGATGACATTTTCGCAGCTTTCTGAGGAGTGCATGCGGCGCTCCCCGCGACGGCTACGTCAGTCGCGCGATCGTGAACTCGAAGGAGCGCCCGATCAGGACTCTGCCCGAGCGATCGGACAGAACCAGAGTGGACGGTGCGTGCATCAGGCTCACCTCCTCGGTCGGTGTCACGGTCACCGGCGACTATACCGCGACGGCCCGCGCGCGATCACCGCGCCCGCTCGACCGGCACCTGAAGCTCGGTGACCCAGTCCGGACCGGGAACATGTCCCTGGGCCTCGAGATAGACCTCGCGGGTGGGGCCGACCGCCGTGTAGCTGTCGGCGCGAAGCTGATCGAACAGACTCATCCAGCTGTCGCCGATACCGGACATGTCCCCGCGATGGAGGAGAGTGGCGGCGGTGGGAATCGCCTGCAGTGTCACCACCGAATAACCCACCCCGGGTTTCGGATCGGGGCCGGCGGGGTACGAGACGTTCACGACGATGTCGTCGCTCCCCTGCGTCGACTCGTACCAGAACACCGACGGTTCGAGAATCGGATGCCCGGCGGCTGACAACGCGGAATCGAGCCGCCCGATCAGCGGCCCGACCACGGGCCCAATCAGGTCTGGTCCGGCACCGGCGGCGATACCGTCGACCGCGTAGACGACCAGGGGGTCGATCGACCGATACTCGACAGATTCGGACACGGGCGCTCCCATCGACGCTGACCCTGCGAGTCTGGCTCCATCCGACGGTTCACGCAACCGAATTCGGGCTGGCGCGTCATTGACCCCCTCTGCGAGCCTGGAGTGATGGATGAGCATTACACGATGGATCAGAACGTGCACTTCATCACGCTGGCGACCCCCGATCTGGATGCCGCGCGCCGGTTCTATGTCGACAACCTGGGCTGGACAGCGGCGGTTGACGTTCCCGGCGAGATCATCTTCTTCCAGGTGGCACCCGGCCTGATGCTCGGCCTCTTCGACAGCGAGAAGTTCGACCAGGACCTCGGTACCGCTGTCGGCACTGCTCCCGTCAGGGCGTCGGGGCTCACCCTGGCGCAGAACGTCGCGACCCGAGACGACGTCGCCACGACGCTCACTGCCTGGGAGGCGGCGGGCGGAACGATCATCACGACGGCACAGGAAGCGGCGTTCGGCGGTGTCTTCCACGGGCATGTCGCCGACCCGAACGGCGTGGTCTGGGAGATCGCGCACAACCCGACCTGGCGCATCCTGGCCGCCGGCGCCGTCGACCTCGGCTGACGCACCCAGAGGGCGCGGGACCTGATGACAGCGCGGCACCTGGTGACAGGAGGAGCAGTTTGGGAGAAGCGGTGGCCGCCGGCCGTCCCTAGCATGGGGTCTTGCACACCACCACACTGCTTTCACCACGCTGCTGCGTCGAGAGGATCACCCGATGGCCGAGACAACGAAATCCGAGGGATTCAGTTCCGAGGAGCGCGAGGCGATGAAGGAGCGGGCGAAGGAGCTCAGGGGAAAGCGTGCGGGAAAAACGGATGGACTGACCGACCTGCTGGAGAAGATCGCGGAGATGCCTCCGGAAGACCGCGAACTCGCGGAGGCCATCCACCGGATCGTCACGACGGCCGCCCCGGAGCTCGAACCGAAGACCTGGTACGGGAGCCCCGCCTATGCCCGTGACGGCAAGGTGATCTGCTTCTTCCAGGGCGCCGAAAAATTCAAGACGCGGTACGCCACCCTCGGCTTCAGTGCGGAGGCCAATCTGGACGACGGCACCATGTGGCCGACCTCCTACGCGTTGACCGTGATCACCGCAGCCGACGAACTGGCGATCTCGGCCCTGGTCTCGAAGGCGGTCAGCTGACGCGCTCGCGGCACGTCAGCGCCCGCGAGGGCGGGGCACCGACCGCTCCCCTGAGCCGCGCGCGATCAGCCAGGTCGGAAGCACGACGGTATTCGCCCCGAACCGGGTGCGTTCCGCAGCGGCAATCGCCAGTCGCGCTGCCACGGCGCCCATCTCGACCGGGTCGTGAGCGATCACGCTGACCCCCGAGACATCGGCGAGCTCGAAGTCGTCGAATCCGACCAGTGCGGTATCGAGACCGAGCTCGTCGATGGCCTTCAACGCCCCGATGGTGATTCGGTTGTTGCTCGTGAACAGCGCGGTGGGCGGCTCCTCCTGCTGCAGCAGAGAGATCGCGGCCAAGCGGGCGGATTCGACGTCGTGTGCCCCATGCCGCACCCAGCGCCACTGATCGAGCTCCGCGTCCACCATCGCCCGACGATACCCGTCGAATCGCTCCCGATGGGTCTCGAGGCGGGCGAGATCGCCGATGAATCCAACGGCCCAGTGACCATGGGCGATCAGGTGGGCCGTGCCGATATGAGCTCCGCCTTCGTTGTCGAGCACCACCGAGTCGGCGTCCAGCCCGATGCCGATCCGGTCGGCGAAGACGATCGGCACATTCCGCGCCTGTACGCCTGCCAATGTCGAGTGCTCGTCGAGCGTAGACACCAGGATGAGCGCGGTCACGTGTCTGTTCACGAACTCCGAGACGAGAACCCGCTCGCGGTCGGACTCCTCGTCCGAACTGGCGATCGTCAGCTGCATGTCGCGGGAGCGCAACTCCTGCTCGACCCCCTTGGCCAGCGCCGAGTAGAAGGGATTCGACAGGTCGCCCGTGATCAGCCCGACAACTCTCGAGGTGACTCCCCGGGCCAGCTGACTTGCCGCATGGTTCGGCTGGTAGCCGAGCTGCGCGGCGGCATCGAGCACGCGCTGACGGGTGTCCTCCGCCACGCGGGGCTCCGCGTTGATCACCCGGGACGCCGTTTTCAGGCTCACCCCAGCCTTCTCCGCAACCTGCGCGAGCGTCGGGGCGGCGGCGGCAGCGCGAGGCGGAGGGGTGGGGACTGTGCTCACGCGGTCTATCATGCCGCCCGCGGCCACGTCATCCGCGAATCGGTCGCAAGACCGCGCTTGACGGGGGTCGATCGTTCGGCCATCATCAGTCGATGACAGCGCTGTCATATGCGGGTCGCTCACTTTCACCATTCACAGGAGTTCTGCCATGCCCCGCACGTCATCGTCGACGTCCTCGCACCGATCCCCCGCGCGGATTGTTGCCGCTCTCGCCACGCTGGCCATCGTCGGCGGCGGCATCGGACTCGGCGTCGCACCCGCCTCCGCGGCGGTTCCGGCGTTTCTGAGTTCCTTCGAGAGCGCCGATGCCCAGCCGCTGACCAATTCGCCCTCTGGCGACCAGGACAACGTCACGGGCAAGATCCCGCCGGGCAGCCTCTCCGCGTACATCACCGGCGTTACCGCCTCCGATGAGAACGGCGAAGGTGAGGCCGCGATCAAACTCACCGACAACAACTCCGACAGCAAGTGGCTCAGTCACGAGAACACGGCGTGGGTGATCTACACGCTCGCTGAGCCGATGCTGGTCACCGACTACGCCCTCACCTCCGCGAACGATGCGCCGGATCGCGATCCGAAGAACTTCACGATCGAGGGATCGAACGACGGCACCGACTGGGTGACGCTCGACACGCAGAACGACCAGACGTTCCCCGCCCGGCAGACCACATACCCGTACGCCACCGACAACACGGTCGCCTACTCGCGCTACCGGCTCGGCGTGAGCGCAAACTCGGGCGGGACACTCACCCAGCTCGCCGACTGGGACCTCCGCGACTCGACCCCGGGCGCCACGCCCATGCTCTCCGTCGTCGGGATGGGCCCCCTCAACGGCCCGAATGCGAAGTCGGGGGCAGGCTTCAGCGGCACGCACGCGCTCCGATACGGCGGCGCTCATGTCGCCGACGGGCCAGCGCGGGCGACCAATGTGCTCTACGAGGGCATCGACCAGCCGATCGGCGCGGAGACCGAGCTGTCGTACGTCCTCTTCCCCGACGGTACCGACGATCTCGCCGTCCCCTCCTCGTGGACGGCTGTCGACCTGGTGCTCGACGATGGCACGATGATCTCGAAGACCCCGCGACTGGTCGACGCCAACGGTTTCGGCATCACGGCTCGTGACCACGGGCAGCAGAAAGAGCTGTTCGAGAACGAGTGGAACTCCGTCCACATCGACCTCTCGAGCCTCGCCGGGCGCAGTGTGAAGAAGGTCCTGCTGACCTACGACTACCCGACCGGAACGGCGGCCACCACCTTCTCCGGTTGGATCGACGACGTCCGCATCGGGTCGGCCGCACCGACCATCGACGATTCGCACAGGGTCAACTACGTCGACACGCGCCGCGGCACCCTGTCCAGCTCCGCATTCTCCCGCGGTACCAACATCCCGGCCACCGCGCTTCCGAACGGCTTCAACTTCTTCACGCCGATGACGGATGGCGGCAGCCAGGGAACGCTGTACGAATACCAGCGCGCAAACAACGCGGCCAACCTCCCCACCCTCGAGGCAATCGGCATCTCGCACGAGCCGAGCATCTGGATGGGGGACCGTGACCAGCTCGGCATCATGCCGTCGCTGTCGAGCACTCCCACCGGTGACCTGGACGCTCGCGCTCTGCCGTTCCGGCACAGCGATGAGGTGGCGAGGCCCGACCTGTACAGCGTGAAGTTCCAGAACGACCTGGTCACCGAGGTCAGCCCCACCGACCACGGCGGCATCTATCGTTTCCAGTTCCCCGGCACCACCGGCAGCGTCATCGTCGACCGGGTCGGCGGCAGTTCCCAGCTCTCCGTGGCAGCGGATGGCGCCGTCTCCGGCTGGGTCGACGGCGGAAGCGGCAGCGGAGTGAGCCGCATGTTCGTCTCGGGCGCCTTCGACACCACCCCCAGCGCCGTCGGTACCGCGAGCGGCTCCCGCACGAGCGCGCGGTATGCGGCATTCACCACGACGCCGGGGCAGATCGTGCAGCTGCGGCTTGCGACATCCTTCATCTCCCTCGCCCAAGCGAAGAAGAACCTCGACCTGGAGGTCACCGGCAAATCGTTCGCCGATATCGACGATGCAGCGACCGCGGCCTGGGATGCCCGCCTCGGAGTGATCGATGTGGAGGGAGCCACCGACAACCAGCGCACCACCCTGTATTCGAACCTGTACCGGATGAACCTCTACCCGAACTCGCAGTTCGAGAACACCGGGACGGCGTCCACTCCGGTCTACCGTCACGCCAGTCCGGTCGCCCCGCAGACCGGCGCCGCAACAGACACCGTGACCAACGCGAAGGTCGTCGACGGCAAGATCTATGTGAACAACGGATTCTGGGACACCTACCGCACGGTCTGGCCGCTCTACACCCTGCTCTATCCGAAGGTCGCCGGCGAACTGGTCGACGGCTTCGTGCAGCAGTACCGCGAGGGCGGATGGGTATCCCGCTGGTCGTCGCCCGGCTATTCGGACATCATGACCGGGACGAGTTCTGACGTCGCCTTCGCTGACGCCTACATCAACGGGGCGGTGCCGACGGCGGTGGCGCTGGAGGCGTACGACGCGGCACTCAAGAACGCCACCGTTCTCCCCCCGTCGAACAACGTCGGTCGCAAGAGTCTCGACACCTCCATCTTCCTCGGCTACACGCCCGACTCGCAGGGCGAAAGCGTCTCGTGGGGTCTGGAGGGCTACATCAACGACCACGGCATCGGGCTGATGGCCGCGAAACTGGCCAAGGATCCGGCCACCCCCGACGCCCGCCGCAGCGACCTCGCGCAGGAGTCCAGCTACTTCCTCGACCGCGCGACCAACTACGTGCAGATGTTCGACCCGGCCACCGGCTTCTTCCGACCGAAGACCGCTGCCGGTGCCGTTGCAGGCGACGCCGACTTCGATCCGACGGAGTGGTGGGGCCCGTATACCGAGACCGACGGCTGGAACTTCGCCTTCCACGCCCCGTTCGACGTCGCCGGACTGCAGTCGCTGTACTCCGAATCGGGGGGCCTGGTGCACAAGCTCGACCAGTTCTTCGCCACCCCCGAGACCGGCAACGGCGGCGCAATCCACGAGATGCGGGAGGCGCGTGCGGTACGAATCGGCCAGCTCGGCATGAGCAATCAGCCGTCCCACCACATCCCGTACCTCTATGCGGCCGCCGGCGCACCGAGCAAGACCCAGGCCATCGTGCGGGAGATCGAGCAGCGCCTGTACATCGGTAGCGAGATCGGCCAGGGCTACCTCGGTGACGAGGACAACGGTGAGATGTCGTCGTGGTACATCTTCTCGGCGCTCGGCTTCTATCCGCTCTCGCTGGGCAGCGGTGACTACACGATCGGCTCACCTCTCTTCACCAGGTCGACAGTGCATCTGGAGGGCGGTAAGGATCTGGTGATCAACGCCCCCAACAACAGCACCACGAACAAATACATCGCCTCTGCGGCCTTCGACGGCAAGGCCCTCACGACGGCCGCACTTCCGCACGATCTGCTCGCGCAGGGCGGCACCGTGGACTTCACGATGAGCCCCACCCCCACCACCTGGGGTGAGAACGACGCGCCGAGCAAGGCCGTTCCGACCCCGGTGACGGATGTGACGCGGGCCGGGTACGGCACGGTCACCGTCTCAGACACCAGCGGCATCGGTGCCCTCACCGACGACAACTCACGCAGCGCCACCACGTTCGCGACCGCGACACCGTCGATCGGCTGGACATCGGCGAGCGGTGCGGTATCGGTGAGCGGATACACGCTCACGTCGGGCGCGTCGGGTGCTGCGCCGACATCGTGGCACCTCGACGGATCCTCGGACGGCGACACCTGGGTTCCCCTGGACAGCCGCGCCGACGAGGCCTTCACCTGGCAGACCCAGACCAGACCGTTCGAGCTGAAGAAACCCGGCAGTTTCACCCGCTACCGCCTCACGATCGATGCGACCACCACCGGAGCGCCCCCGACGCTCGCCGAGCTCGAACTGCTGGCGACCCCGGGAACGGAGGGCGACCTCGCCATCACCGCGACCAGCGGGCTCTCCACCACCGTGGGTGCGAACCTCTCCTCCACCCTGGCCACCGTCTCGGGCGGAACCGCCACGAAGACCGCGGACATCGATGCGACCGCGGACTTCCACGACGGCAATGGTGCCCAGCCCATGACCGTCTCCAAGACCTCCCTGGGCACCTGGGCCGTCGCGGCTGCGCACAGCTTCGACGCGGCGGGCGAATACACGATCACCGTCACCGCCGGAGACGGCACCTCTCAGGTGAGCACCCTGGTGCCGGTGTCGGTCGTGCGCGACGAGACACTCGCCGGGTCGTTCGACACGAACTGCATCGGCGACCCCGGGGTCGGCGCCAACTGTGATGCCAAGGGATGGGCGTTCCACCGCGGGCTGTTGGCGAACACCGGGTTCGCCCAAGGGTCCACCATCTCGGTACCGGGAACCCCGCTCAGCTTCGACCTGCCCGCGGTCACACCCGGCGCAGCCGACAGCGCGACGGGCCACGGTCAGCTCATCCGTCTCGATCTGGGTGTGGGTGCGACGCAGCTCTCCGTGATCGGCACGGGAACGCAGGACGCGCAGCACGAGACTGCGACGCTCACCTACGGTGACGGCAGCACCACGCCGCTCGCGATCGATTTCGGCGACTGGGTCGGCGCCGCCAACTCCCCCATTGCCGGCGGCATCGTGGTCGGATCCTCGGCGGGGCGCCTCAACGGTGCGAGCGCGAGCGACGGGCAGACGGCGGCGGTCTTCTCCACCGCGCCGTTCACCATCCCCACCGGCAAGACCGTCGTGTCGCTGACCATGCCGGTGCAGACCGGTGACCCCGGAAGCGCGGGGCGGATGCACGTGTTCGCCATCGCCTCTGATGGCGTGCGCACGGCTCCACCCGCGCTCGTCGCCACCGCGATCCCGATCGGCGATCAGGTGCCCGGTACCGCGTTCACCGTTCCGGTTGCCACAGCGACCGGCGGCACTCCCGCCACGCCCGGCGGATACCAGGCCCGGATCAACTGGGGTGACGGCACGGCGCTCGCCGTGGGCACGGTCACCCCCGGCGACCCCTCCACCCCGAGTGCGATCGCCGGCGAACACCGCTACGCCGCAGCCGGTGATTACGCCGTCTCAACCACGGTGGACGACGGAGTGAGGAGCACGGTCGCGACGACCTCGGTACACGTGGCTGCGCCGTACCAGCCGGTGCTGGATCCGATCATCGGGACCGTTGCACCGGGTGCTGTGGTGCCGGTCACCGGCCACGGCTTCGCCCCGGGTGAACCGGTCACCGTGACGCTCGGCACAACGCCGGCCGTGCCGGTGACCGCCATGGCGACGGGTGCGGGGGCGATCAGCACCACCGTGACCGTTCCCGCGGGGACAGCGGACGCCACCTATTCGGTCATCGCCCGCGGTGACACGTCGGCGATGGACGCGATCGCCTCGGTGGTCGTCACGGCGCCCGCTCCCCCGGGTGCCCCCGCGACGCTCACGCTTTCGAGCGGGTCGGCTGAGCGCGGCGCCACCGTCGTGGCCTATGGCGATCATTTTCCGGCCGGAGCGACCGTCTCATTCGTGCTGCACTCCGACCCGATCGACCTGGGCACCGTCACCGCCGATGCGAACGGCGTGTTCACCGCTCCCTTGGTGATACCCGCTGCCGCGGATGCCGGTAGCCACGAGATCGTGGCGACATCGGGCGCGATCACCCTCCGCGTCTCGTTCGCCGTGCTCGACGATCCCTCTGCCGACCAGGGCACGGCGCCGGCGGCGGGAGCGCCGTGGCGAGGGCTCGCCTCCACCGGGGTCGATGCCGAATCGGGTCGTGTGCCGACGACGGTCGCGGTGGTGCTTCTGGCCATCGGATCACTGCTCGCGCTCGGCGGATACCTCATGATGCGGCGGCGACGAACCCGCACCAGCTAGCAGACGGCGAGCCCGATGACCGCTCGAGACACCCGTCTCGGGCGGTCATCCGTTCATGTGGGAGGCGGGTGCAGCTCGGGTTAGAGTGACGGCGAGACGATTCACCGGACAGCAGGGAGCCAGGATGTCGCGGCGCATCGTCATCGCCCCGGACTCGTTCAAGGGCAGCGCGACGGCGGCCGAGATCGCCGGGGCCATCGCGGACGGATGGCGCTCGGTCGCCCAAGACGACGAGCTGGTACTGAGGCCGATGGCGGACGGCGGCGAGGGCACACTGGCCGCGATCGCGGCGGCGGTCGATGGCTCCCGGCTCGTACCGATCACCGTCGACGGGCCGGACGACTACCCTGTAGACACCCATTGGGCGCTGCTCCCGGGCGGTGTCGGCGTCGTCGAACTCGCGAACACCA
>Ga0247741_1002452_pt1 | contig 10308 bp, 12 predicted proteins | sample UWRJL213509R2_FD_180945 | JGI IMG/M metagenome (GOLD analysis project Ga0247741, IMG submission 180945) | Plant litter microbial communities from Arlington Agricultural Research Station in Wisconsin, United States - UWRJ-L213-509R-2 | ecosystem: Environmental > Terrestrial > Plant litter >...
ATTTCTACATGGCGACGATGGGCGGGATTTAGTGCCGGATGCACGTGATGGCTCGCGGAAATCCCATAGCCGAAGCGTGCGGCCAAAACCAAATGTTGAGTGAAGCATGCGGTTCTCGAACACCGTAACTGGCAGCGATAATGATGTGCCTGTAGCGAAATTTGAAGATGGCTTGAATCTTTGATGACTAGCGTCAAAGAGACGCGAACTTGAAGGTATTTTTGAAAGATGATTCGGCTCTCGTTGAAGACGCAGGGTAAGACGTGAGGCTGTACGCGACGTGATGAAGGAGATAATTGGATCGAGGCAGTGTTACGAGGCCAAAGAAGTACCTGCACTGAGAAACGGCGAAAGTATCGGAAATTGGTAGCGACTGATGCAGATATGTGTTGAATAATTGTAGATGGGATAACATACCTCATGGTCCCAAGCAGGTGGGTTCATAGTCTAATTCAAGTTCGAAGTTCTAACTGAATTATGAGGACTGCCGAATTCCGTTCCCAACTGACATCTCTTCCAGGTGGGCAATCGTATACACCTGATCGAGACCAGCGCATTTGTTGAGCACCCTTCATTTGAGTTTGATACCGCCCAGGGCGCAGATAATTATAAGCCGGTTCTTAACTTCCGCGACGCTGAAATGGAAGCATGAGCGCCGATAAACAGATCGGAACGAACCTAGAGTGGGATATAAACTAACTTTAGAACCATAAAATCAGCCGCTGAATGTCGATTACCCTAATCGAAACGTCCAGTGTTCGGAGGCAGCAATAAACAGAGAGCCATGATGCTCATCTTGAAGAAATATAGCTAATAGAACTTCTGTCAATCCGGAGGTCATATTGGCAGGTAGGCAGGGACATACCTTTGGGCAACTTTGTTACATCAAGGCCGAATTCAGCAAATTGCAGCGTTAACGCGGATGCGAAGGATTGCGACGTTGGTATTGCAAGAATGACGGTAATATTGACTTGGTCATGACCCAAAAAAACGCACAAGATGAAAGCTAAAGCAGGATGGAGGCTCATACTTCCAACGGATTAAGCTGAGACTCGGAGTGGCATGCTCAACCAATTAATCGCTGAGGGAGCGATCACGATTCGAAATTGGGATCTAGGGAGCATTCGAGGGGCGGAAGCTGGAAGAATTTTCAAGTTGAAGATTCGATACTCTGGAAGGCCGCTGCACAAGAGTATAGCTTCATATGTTCGATTGTCTTCAGGAACTCATGCAAATGGAAGAGTCTGGCGCCAGCGTTGACGACCAGCACCTGATATCACTATATGAACCAGCGAGAATACATATGGATATCTTTAATACAAGTACCCTTCAAAAATATCCTCCTTCCATGTTCATCTAGTTAGTCCGAAGCAGAAGTTTGGCTTGAACCATAGGTATGTGGTCTCAGAATGCTGACGCTGGGAACAAAGGGAAAGTGGTTCTCCGTGAGTTCCTGAGTACGGTATCTAGATTGATATGAGACGATGTGGGGCAAGTGTGGAGAGTGGTTGAGAGAAAGCGGTGGCCTATTATAAGACGGAACTGCTATGCCGATGATATTCCGAGTCGACGCTGCTTTTGACCTCCACTTGGAAGGCAAAAGCCTGTCATGGCCGCTGCAACTCCCCTCTGGCTATTAATTGAAATTCTGAGCCTCGTAAGAGCCTTGCTTGATTTTGAACTAGTACTGAATCTGGAAACGGCTGTCTATGCTTCTGCGATACTTAGTACTACTGCGTGATGATCATGATCGCGACTGACCTTCTTGAGATCTCCCGAGTCCTATGTTCCACGAAGCTTGCTGGATCCTTCACAAATACATCTGCTGTAACAGGTATGGCTGTTCGAGAAGTCTAGTGCGGATATACTTAGCCTGTGGAATGCACCTACTATGTGTGCGAGTTGAGGGCTTTGTCCCATTGATTTTCAGGACGCCGCCTCCATCTCGTATACTCTAACAATGAACTCCTCGAGGGAAGAAAAACCTGTCAAACTACTTGCATTGGGTAAATGTTTCAAATAATATTAGCTCGCGGACAGATATTCTAACTTGTAACCTCTGAGCAGACGGCGGCGGCATTCGTGGACTCTCCGAGCTGCTCATCGTCAAAGAACTCATGCACAAGATAATGGTTGACAAGAACAAGATATTGAAACAGGATGGCCAACCACTGCTCACTTGCCTGCCAAAGCCGTGTGATCATTTTGACTTGATCGGTGGTACCAGCACCGGAGGGTAGGCTACTTGCTTCTAAACATGATATGATACAGCTTAATTCTTATATTACAGGATAGTCGCGTTAATGCTTGGACGACTTTGGATGGACGTAGATACAGCAATAAAACACTATGGCACCCTAGTGAAACATGTCTTCTCTCATCCGAAGGGAAGGCCAGGAGACGGAAAGTTCAAAGCGACGAAACTAGAAGCAGCAATCAAGTCTATTGTGATGGAGGTAACAGGCGATTCGGAATCACCGTTATTGGAACGAAATGAAGCTACAGGTTGTCGAACGTGAGTGTATCAGCTACTTTAGCATTTATTCAGGGCTGACATATCTTCTTCAGCTTCGTCTGCGCCAAGAACGCCCACAATATGAACATTCCGATGCTGTTCAGGTCCTACGAATCTCACGAAACACACCCCGAATGCAAGATTTGGGAGGCTGCTCGAGCGACATCTGCAGCGCCGACGTTCTTCAAACGTATCGAGATTGGGAGGGCGCAGCCTTTCATCGATGGAGGTGTAGGCCGCAATAACCCCAGCTGGGTTGTGCTCGACGAAGCCAACACTCTATTTGGCACTCGTCCTATAGGATGCCTGGTGAGCATTGGTACTGGGCAGGTCGAGGCTGTCGGCATCAGAAGGCCTGGGTTCTTCCAACAGATCGTACCGACAGATGTCGTCGATGCTCTGAGGGCAATCGCGACTGATTGCGAGGATACGCACGAACACATGCTGCGCCTCTTCGCACAATTACCGACGACATACTTTCGATTGAATGTAGAGCAAGGGATGCAGGAAATAAAACTCTCGGAGTGGGAGAGATTGAGCAAAGTGGAGGCTCATACAGCGCAATATCTGAGGAGGAAGGAGGTCGATGAAAAGCTGGTGTTATTGGGAAAAATAATCACAGCACCGAAAGCGCGGCTTACAATAGAGCAGCTCGGTACGAAAAACAGTATCTGTAGTCTGGAGATTCTCTCATTGTTGCTCTAGTTTCCCCCAGGCCACCCGAATCAACTCAAGACATCCCAGAACGCAAACTGTGTCCGCCGCCGGTGACCTCATTTATAGGTCGAAAGGACATCCTCGATAAACTGCGCAAATATTTCGACTCGGAGAGCGCATCTCAGCGCATCTTCGTGCTACATGGACTCGGCGGTGCAGGAAAGAGTCAACTTGCGTTTAAATTCATTCAAGAGTCCAAAGATAAACGGTATGTCAATTGGTCAAATAAATTAATAGTCAGTTACTAACGACTTGATTTTTAAGCTTTTCTGATATCTTCTATGTTGACGCCACGAGCGAAGACACTATTCAAACGGATCTCGAGGCCGTTGCCCCAGGAATTGCTAAGCGAACAGTGGAGGCGAGTCTGCGCTGGCTTACGAGTCAGACTGACCAAAATTGGCTCCTCGTCTTCGACAACGCAGACAATGTCGACTTGAAGCTGAAGCAATACTTTCCTTCATGCTCCTCTGGAAATATTCTTATTACAACACGGAACCGAGAGCTTCGCCATTACACTGCAGAAGATGCGGATGCGGATGTTAAAGACATGGATCTCGAAGACGCAAAAGCATTGCTTCTGGTTCAGGCTCGGGCGAAAAGAAGTGACGAAAATATCGCATTAGCAGAGACGATTGTCAAGGTAGTTATTTTCGCAGTCTTCAACAGAGGATTCCGTACTAACACACCCTAAAGGACCTTCACTTCTTTGCATTGGCTGTCGCCCAGGCTGGTGCCTTCATTCACTGCCACTCGTCTTTATGCGAGTATCGAGAACTCTACCGGCGTGAACGCGACAATTTGCTGCAGAATAAGGAGACTCAAGGACAGGATCCATACGGATTAGCTGTGTATTCAACGTGGAAACTGAGCTACGACAAACTTGATCCACGAGCAAGATTGTTCCTCCAGATCTGCTCGTTGCTGCATCATGAAGGAATTTCGGAGGAAATGTTCGAAAGAGCAGCACTGTCTCAACTTCAACTGGATGATTCGGAGCTACAGGCTGAAGTGACGGATTTGTTGAATCAGTTGGGGAAACAAGATTCGGACTGGAGTTCCTGGACGTTCCAGAAGGTTGTAATGCGCCTTGGCTCACACTCCCTCATTGAACACGATCACCAGAATCACACATATAGTATTCATCCGCTCGTACACCACTGGAGTGGCACTACAATGAAAGGAAACAAACATGGCATGCGGAAGCTCATCCTCACAATCATTGGGCTATCATTTTCTTTGACGTACACCAACGAAGACTACAAATATCGACGCAAGCTGTTGAAACATACCACCAACTCCATAGCTTCACTCAAATCGGAGGATATCAATCCATTAATTGGGATACATATAGCACAAATCTATGGCGAAGCAGGTCGCTTGGAGGAAACGGAGGCGCTCGAGGCAATGGCTATGAAGAAGAGGAAGCGGATACTGGGAGATGACCATCCTGACACCCTCACAAGCATGCGATATCTTGCTAGCACATACAGGGAGCAGGGTCGTTGGGGCGAGGCGGAGGCGCTCCAGCTCGTGGTGTTGGAAAAGGGAAAGTTGGTGCTGGGAGATGACCATCCAGACACCGTCAAGAGCATGGAACATCTTGCCAACACGTACTGGGCTCAGGGCCGCTGGAGTGACGCGGAGGCGCTCCACCTCGTAGTGTTGGAAAAGAGAAAGTTGGTGCCAGGAAATGAACATCCTGATACTCTCAACAGCATGGCGAGTCTTGCAGCCACGTACTTGTCCCAGGGCCGCTGGAAGGAGGCAGAGGCGCTCCAGGTGGTGGTCATGGAGAAGACGAAGCGGTTGCTGGGAGAGGATCATCCAGAGACCCTCACAGCCATGGGAAGTCTTGCTTATACATTTAGAAACCTGGGCCGCTTGGATGATGCAGAGGCGCTTGAATTGGGGAGATTAGAGAAGAGCAAGCAGCTGCTTGGAGATGATTACCATGATACCCTGATAGCCATGGGTAACCTTGCTTCTACGTACAGGGAGCAGGGCCGCTTGAAAGATGCGGAAGTGCTCGAGGTGTTGGTGTTGGAGAAGAGCAAGCGGGTTCTGGGTGATGATCATCCTCGCACTCTGAGGGCTATGTCGCGCCTATCGGTCACATACTGGAAACAAGGCCGCTGGAACGACGCAGAGCTGCTTCAGGTGGAGGCGGTGGAAAAGATGAAGAGGGTATTAGGAGATGACCATCATTGGGCCATCGAAAACATGGCCAATCTTGCCAACACGTATAGGGACCAGGGCCGCTTGGAGGACGCAGAGTCGCTCAGTGTGGAAGTGATCGAGAGAATGCGGCGGGTGAACGGAGACGATCATCCTGACACCCTCAAGAGCGTGTCGAGCCTCGCAGCCACATATAGGGACTTGGGCCGCTTCAACGATGCAGAGGCGCTCGAGGCAATGGTGGAGGAAAACAGGAAGCGGCATAATGTTTCGAAGCTGGAAGTAGCTTGACGCGGAACACAGGGGGCTTTGCGGACCTCGGGCGAACGAAATGAGGCATGGGATTGTCTTGTTAGATGTTATCGAGATTAGTTAAATATCACTAGCGAATGTGTACTGAGGCTTACACGTTGTGCTGTGATTATGTACTTCTCGCTTCGTATTTGTGGGACGCCTATGCAATTGAAGTAGATGTGCTGACTGCGAGGATGGAGAGTCACGGTATCCTAATAGTAATGGCCTAAGTCTGATTCGAGCGCGAGGGATGGAAATTTTCAGAAGCAGGGTCCATTCGCAAAAGACCACACAGTGAATCATTCATTGAGTGAATAATCCAACATCATTATGACCGTATTCGAAGGTAGCTGGGTAACGATAGGGTATTACCGTGAGGGTAGTCGTGCCATCGGAAACGAGGTTTGCAGTAACATGTCTAGGTTATAGCTTGAGCTTGAGGCTTACAGAGTGGCACGACGAAGAGGTCTCACCAGTTCTCGGCACAGAGGATAGTCTACCAGAGAAAGACCAGTGGGTGGAGAGTAGAGACGTGGAACAGACCAGTCTTGAGCAAGTCGAGAGAAGGGGAGAGGAGAAAGCCGAGAAGTCGAGCTTTCCGGACCGGCAATGCAGCTGACGAACGCCTTCCTTCCTTTGCCACCTACGCTCGAGCACCTTCAGCTTGGATCTTCACTCGGAGGTCATTTTCTCTGCATCCAATATCCTCATCTCTGTGTGTGACTATTTGTCAGTTTCAACCTCACCTCTTATCTTGCGCTTTGTTCTCTTTCAGATTTGCGTCCCATATTCGACGTTGTGGCTGGCTTGCCTCTCAAGACATTGGCGTTCCCTTCAAACCATCCTTCCTATGTAGACGGGCCATTGAATCCCACCTGCTACGCTACACAAAATGATATTGGCCGGCATCCCTCTGGTTTCTCGCTCTTATCAGAGACAAGTCAATTTTCGTGAACGGTCACACCCACAAGGTTGGAGAGGACACCAGGCAGGGGGAACTGCTGCAACTGGCGGAGACGGGACTCGTCGTGACTGCCACGGAGAGCGCAGCTGAGCAGCAACTGCCCGTGATGATATCCATCCAACTCGTGGTTGACAGACATATGGTGGACGCTGTCATGGCCGTCGACTCCTGAAGTGCCTCCGGTGTTCGCTGGTGGTTTCGGTGCCCGACTGTCTGCCCTTTCCCCACTAGATGATGCCGTCTGTCGGCGCAGTAGAAAAGGATGCCGATGACGAGATGATGATATGGTCTTGCCAGATGGTATAGTAGGTTGTTCCAAGGTACGTTTCTGAGCCCACTCGACCGTCGAGCTCAATATTCATCATGCTTTATTACAGTCTCAATTTTCAGCCATCCACGTTATACAAACACTCTCGGCCAATTTCCTCACAAAGGCACGCACATCCACCTCCCGGAGGTTAGAAACCATGCATGTACGAGACTGAAAGCTCGCGACGACGAAAAAGGGTAACAACCATTTTGTCTTCTCGCATACATCCCTACTGATATATATTGCAGCGCGATCTAGATCGTCTTCTAGCTGGACTCAGGGCTCCAACCCCCGTAAAACCCAAGGATCTTGAAGCACCTCGTCTGGAAACAAAGGCAATATGACTGCATGATTCTGTACTACGAACCCGAGGGAAAGGCGAATACGGTTCTCAACCTGTGCTCCGCATCAGAGGCCCGGGTCACTAGAAGGATGAAACCAGCCCGGGCCACGTTGTCAACGTTGGCGGGTTTCGACACCTCCTGCATATGTCACAGCAATCCTCAACCATATCAAGACCTCAACTACCGCCGTACTGCTATAGCACATCCCTCGCTCCGCGAGTAGCGCTGCCAAGGTTTGCTTGCTCACCAGCTTATCCAGACGCTGCCTGTGTTACCGAAATTGGAAGAACAATCAAGTCCAAATTTCGCTTTCATAGGCGAAGGCCATTCCTCTCTCTCGGACGAGTCCGCCATCACCGCACTCGTCGACTCCCACTCGAACGTGACCAAACCAAGTGCGGATCTCAAACACCATTTCCCCTCCAAGCGAACCAAACCGTCTCTGCCGTGGAAATACGGATGAAAGGACGCCCGTCCGCACTGAAGGCTACACTACGCGCACCTCAGTGTCTGTCCTTTCATCTGGACCCAGAAATGAATGGTCAAAACCTGGACTGCTCGTCGCCATCGTAGACCTGCGAATCTCCGACTTCAGGTCCTTGGCCTGCAGTTCCTCGTAAAATCAAAGGCATCTGGATTGGATCGCCGCCCTATCTAAGAGACGTGCGGTGGAATCAGATACCTCGGGCCGTTGGTGCTGTTTGGGACGGTTTGAAGGATTTGGAATTTCGAGGTGTTCCAACACATGCTGTGCGTATTTGACCTTCCATTGAGACCCGCTGACTGACTTTTTTTCTCTACAGTATATCGAGCTTCTATCATCAACACATTATTGCCAGGGATCGCCCCTTCTTTTGTCGTACTCTGAAGGGTTACTTTGAACCTTCACGCACCTTATGAAAGGCGAAGTTGACGTTCTTGCGAGCATGCACGTTTCGCTAAGAAGACAGGCTTCGTGCAACTTCAACGTCCTGCCGCCCAACTCCCTCAACTCCACTCGATATGGTGGCTTATATTTGATCCATCGCTCTATGCGGCTCGCCTGACGGTCGAATGTCCGCTTCTGCGTACCCTCCTCTGCCTTGGCCGTGATGTCTCTCACTTATTGTTCCCACCTCTAACCCGACGTACGAAGATCAATATTAGACCCTTTCTATTAGCACTTATGTGGGTGGCTCCTTGATGGGCTGAACACATAAACGAGCAAGTCAATTTCGGCAGGTCGAAATCGCCAGCTGGAATAGACATGATCAGCGTGTCCTATAACCGATGTGGCTCGATCCTATGACAACTCTCGATGAGGATTCGGGTCGGACCGCGACAGGTGTATACAAGTTCTCTTTGGTCTTACATTTCCACAATTGCCATCGCCATTGAACCTAGTTCATCAATATACAAACTAGCCTAGGAGGAACCGAGAGCCACCTAGTTCGTGTTTCGGGGCCACTAAGAGCTTCACCGTGCCAGGGACTTGGCGTCAGTCATCGCGAGCTTGGGGTTGACTTGGATTGACGCTTCAGTGGGCCTGAGAGCTTGACCGGAAGCTCCAGACCCTGACAACAGACCGAATCACGATGCCAGTCGAGGACACTTGGTTGTATTTGGATCGACACCGACTGGTTTTTCTCTTTGACCTTGTGCTGCGATGCTTCAGCTTTATCGTATGTCTATCGGTATGTAGCGATCAGACTTCTCAGATGATACTCGCTGAATTTCGGACATGTAGTGATTCTACACCGCACTTCATGCACTTCCAGACCATTAGCAATGGTGAATAGTCGGACAACTTCCTTTGGCAGTGCTTGACTGCACGATATGCGTCGGCGATGAAATCTGGAATCGACGACGTCGATCGTACACCTCGTAACTCTTATCTAAATGAATATATATAATCGTTGGTTAGACATGTTGGACAGACCTCTCTTCTGATGAATACGAGACGGTCCTTTCATCATGCATATTTTTCTGTCATGTATGACCTTTCAGCTGGCATGTCCACCCACCAGAATGTCGTTCAGGTGGACAACCGGTCATTTCGAATCGCATTCTCTTTTCTTGGTTCGGTTTGACAGTGCTCATCCCACCTTATCCACCTCCCAAGTACGGCCAACGCTAATTGGACCTCTGTGCGTCCGCAGTACTCCATTTTCAACCATAACGTCCTCTCCGATTTTTGTGCGGGCGTCGATACGAGATATCTCATAGTACATGTCTTCAATGGTCGTATACATCTTTCGTTTCTCTCAAGTTCTGTCATTTATCCCTCCTCCATATTCGATAGTGGTAGTGAAAGTGCGTGTCAGCTGATTATATGAAATGTTGAGGGGTTTCTAAGACAAGGAGACGGAAAAAATTATCGGAGGAAGGAAATATAGAAATTGACATGAGGGAATCGCGTATATGATGTGTAGCAGATGATATTTTCTGTTCTTCCATGCAGCTATGGAAAACCCGTATATCTTCAATAAGGCGACGTAGATGTTCATTCAAATTGACGAGAAGCTGACGTTTAAGACGAGCGTCAGTCCTACGGGAATGCTTTTCTAATTGAAATCCCATACCTTGCTCATTTTCCGACTATAGTTTAAGTCCTCGTAGTGGAAGGTATTACTATAAGTCAACCTGAAAATCAAGAATACCTGCTGGTCAGGACAACTGCTCCGAAAGGCGAGAACGTATAGGTATTCCCTCACAGATTTACCAAATACGGATATTGGTGAATTTCGTGGGGTTTATTCGTGAGCCACCGCCTTCCTGCGTAGCCCGAGATAGTAGCAGATTTTTCGCTTCAAGGCCCATCTGTGAAATGTAGAGGGTGAGAAAGGGCAAGATGGAGGAAGAACGTGAAGGAAACACTATTTACCTAGTCGGTGAAGATATCAAACTAACGACCTCCCAGACCTTCGGGCTCTACATCTTGCGACCAGCTCATAGTTACTCCCACCTTCAGTGATTGATTCCTAGTAAATACCGCGGGTTGTTTCGT
>Ga0247741_1002453_pt1 | contig 10307 bp, 12 predicted proteins | sample UWRJL213509R2_FD_180945 | JGI IMG/M metagenome (GOLD analysis project Ga0247741, IMG submission 180945) | Plant litter microbial communities from Arlington Agricultural Research Station in Wisconsin, United States - UWRJ-L213-509R-2 | ecosystem: Environmental > Terrestrial > Plant litter >...
GCTGCTGGACCCCCAACGGAACCATCAGATGTCGCCTAGTGAACGTTTGACTGCGGAAAGATTGTGCTCCGACATGTCAACTATCTCGCAAAGAGTCAGCCCATGGATCCAACTATGCGCAAGATGTTGTAAAATTACACTCAAAACATAGCTGACAGATCGATGCTGGTCAATATGAATCTCCCAACGCTCAACTTGACGCTCCATGTATGAAGCCGGAGGGACTGGCGCTAGAAGGTGGATGACGCGTTCATCATGAAATAACTACATCGACTCATTGATCATTGACCATCCCGCCCACCCAATGGCCTAGGTACGTCTCGTCTGCGCACAAATTATCTCAGTTTCTTCAGGCTAACTTGATACCCAGGTCTACCGACTTTTTAAGATCTGGACGCGTGTGGGTTGTGATTGCCCATCGCCTCAAGGAATTTGGCGTAGTGAGATCAAATGGTTTTTTGACATCAACACGCCTACAGATCTATGTTGAGCTCAATGGTGAACCTACTATTCCACAGCTGGCCGTTTACCAGCCTGTTTGCGGGGTGCTTTCGTACTACCCGCATTCGACTTGTTTATTGACCGTCATGGCTGTCAGATACATTTATCTTGTCATCTAATTAATAGGCTGCTGATAATTAAATTGGATGAATCATTGCCTGAATTTATGTCGTCGTCCGCCTTGGTCAGAATGAGTGTAGTGGTAACCATATTCGCTAAATCAAGTCAACAAACGTACTACAAGAATTATCGATGGAAGTCATACGAATGACGATGGAATGTGAAAATGTCCGCATGATCAAGTAGCTAATACCCCTACTCCATTGATTTTTCCCCAACATCTTCTACCGTTGATATCGCCCCCACTCCAGACTTGGTACACTGACTCCTACTCATCGTCCGTCTTTGAAGTGGAACGGATAGATGCATGAGAATCGTGCAAAACCTCGACAACTGCATCGCCAGATGGGTGGTCGGATTCTTCTTGAATCTCAGCAGATTCGAGTGACGGGAGATCTGCCGGCGGCTCCTGTGCAAGTGAAGGGACGACAATACCAAGTGCTCTGGCCATACTAACAAAGCTGGACCAGTCGTTGTCAAATTTCCACCCATAAAAGTTCAAGTTATAGAATCCTTCTTCAAAGTCCTTCCGCGGAATGACGCGCTCGCGGTACTGCAATATGGCAAGAATGAGATCTCGACCTGTTTCCGTCGCGATTATGTCAGAGTCCCAAGAGAGAAACCGATAGGCATAAGCGAATGAGGCAAAGAACAGGTAATCAAGCGAGGGGCCTGCTCCTGGATCCTCATGGAGGTCTTGAAAGTCAGATGCTAAGGATCGGAGAACGTTGACGTGTCGAGAGAAAAGGGGGGATGTTGATTTCAATGTGGAAGCTACGGTGGCCAAATCGTAAATAAAGTCAATCCCAACGTTAGAGAAGTAGGTGGTGGAACCAGCATCGGCAGCGACGGGATAATAGGTTGCAGCGTGGCGGAAGTAGCTCTGGAGGATGTCAAGAAACTGTTCCTGGCAATCTAAAAGTTCCAATATGATATACATAAGTTTGAAATGCGGTTAAATAGGGTATATCCCATGCACGTACCTGGCACCTCGTCGGGATTCCAGTAGCTCAGCGGAGAATACATCCCTGCCCATATGTCGTCCAGACATATTGCACCGTCGGCAAACATAGCACGTGTGGTGTTCACAAACAGTTGCTGAACAGAGTTTCGAACATCATCTAGCTGTCCAAACCGTATACAGCCGTGGAAAAACAGTGTAGTATTATGCATCAGTGCACCAACAGATATAGTCTCAGCTCGGTCACCATCCAGATGCCCATATTCCGTTAGATGGGAAAGGTACCACATGTAGGCTCCGTCCGATTTGTTACATTGCACGATGGGCTGAACACAATGGTGCGCAAGTAGATTATCCCGGGAGGAACCATTTTTGCCAATGCTGATAACAGCCTGGACCGCGTCGTACATGGGGACCGGTCGAAATTTCTCATCGATGTCGGTTCTCTTGGTAGACACAGGGTTTAGTCCCATGAAATCCAGGTCTCGTTGGAACAGCCAAGCGATCCCATGTTCGGCCCAGCTGTTTCCCGGGCCAGGGCGAAAGATCAGGTTACAAGGACGCCTTTGACGCCTTGAAGTGCTTTCGGGTAAAACAAGACCACGATCCTTCTCCAGAGTTATGCTATTAGATACAAGGCCCCGATAATTCCAACCCAGATATGGCTTATCGATGGCGATGTCACCAAAGGTCGATAGAAAGACGGCAACCAGAGGTCGCACTAACTGGTGGAAAGCCCATGACTGGGGCGACCGATAGGGACAAGGTGATCGTGGCATATTACCCCAGGGTAATCGAGGAAGGAAAAGAAGTAGGGCCTGCGTAGTTGGCAATACCGTCGTCCACAAAAGGAAAAACAGACTAGACCCGACGGCAACAGCGATAGGAATAGCTACAGTGGAGTTGAGATTCCACAGAAAGTCAAGGATACCACCCAGGAATAGAACAAGGGCTAGTTGGAGGAGGAGAGGTAAGGTGGTGAAGATTTGTGGTAAGTACCACCGATCGAGAGATTCGACGTTCAGATGGTGAAGCGAGAATGCGATTTGAGGCTCAAGGTCAGGCCGAGGGCGTAGATGCTCGCGTAACCACTGGAGCGCGATGATTCCTATGAGGACGGTTGTAAGGCTGAAAATGAGACTGAGGAACCAGAAGATGTTGACGCGGACATCAGAGGCAGTAGGAGTGAAAGCGGGCATCGAGAGGCTCTGGGGAGTGATGACTGTTCCATTTGCCCTGCCTTCGAGTTGGGTGAGGATGCGAGACAAGAGTATCTCGGTTGGATCCTTCCTCAGAGCCTTGTACGATTCGATAATGAATGCGGTAACAACCGCCGAGAAAAGACCAGCCTTCGAACGAAGATGGTATCAGCTTTTGGACGCGGTCAGTGGGCCAGACTTACAAAGATCAAAAGATTCTGAACCTCGTCCTTCCATGCTTCACATCTCGCTTTATCCTTCTCTATCCGCGGTTCCAACAGTAGGGTGAACGGGTTCCCGTCAATTTGGGGGAGTGGGTACTCAAGAGGGTCGCCCATTCTCATTGGCTTAAACTGTGGGCATGACTCGTCAGTACTTCAGTACTAGCGCCCAAGGTATCAATTTCGAACGCACCTCCTTTTCGTTCTCGGCTGGACCTGCTGTTGGACCGTTCGCTTCTGGTTCTCCTTGCGTGGACATGCCTTCCGTGGATGAGCATGCTAGTTTTGCTGACAACAAGAAACCTGGTAATAGCATACTAGGCTGTGCCTTTGTGCCACGTGCACAGCGCTCAGCTATCTTATCAGTGTCCGGGCCATTCGGCACGCTCGGACCTGAATCCACTGCTGAACCACATCATCAATGATCAGCTTGAATATCACCTCGACAAACGACTCGATTTTTGCACATCAACTAGTCCAGACGGGAATGAAGGGTCTTCAGATAACCCACTATTCACTGAATGTCGTAGAAGCTCCCTCAAAATATGGACACCAACTCCTCAGCGCCATCGACTATTTATTACCGCGCGATATTGGCCTCAAGCCTCAGGATTAGGAGCGTCTGACTTCTCCCGAATCTCGGTCTTGTCACTGCGAGCCCAAGGCGTACATTGACATGGAATCTGGTGATGCGTCCTCTCCGCAACGACAGCTTTATGAGTATGTCTCAGTCTCTTCCTGCTGCTGTTTTATCCAATCATCCGCTCTTTCAGAATGACGTGGATCCCGCGCCCTCCATTTTGTTTGCAAGCATCCACCTCGATTGCTCTCATTGCAAGAACCTACCCTCCCGTCCCACCCCCATCCAATGCCTTCCCTCCTGCCCGAGCTACTGTATGCTGCATTCGTATCCTTCTAGCTGTCGACCACTCTTACTCATGTATGCGACGCGTCACCTAACTTTTCCTCTGACATCGCAACACCTGGTGCCAACTCCGCCGATGCCTCACTCGAAACTATGCATACATCCTCTCTATTCAACGACGTGCACCTTCGTCCTTCTGTCTCCTTTCTCGGCTCCGGGTTTGGTGCGGGCTAACAGGTCCCTGTCCTCCCTCGACATCGGGCTTTCGTATTTCAAGATCGGGGCACCCGCAATGTGGAAGGTTATCACTATCGATTGCCGACTACTCGAGTCCAATGACGAAGACGAAGCCAAACATCTAACTAACGACGCGTTGGGAGTGGAGCAGCATGAAACTTGAACGCACACGTTACGCTGAACCATAGTTCCGATAACGCCTTATGCCCATCGTATCTCTCAAGGTCGAGATGTTGCTCAACAACTCCGAATCGGCATTAGATGTTTTTCACGACCGCTGGTGTCGACGTGGAGTCAACCCCGGAACGTGGATGCAGGCTGACCTGAACGCGCGGCGTTTTCAGCACAACATCCAACTCTCGAACCGTGGACGACATTCTCTGGATAACCCACCATGGCCGCGGGCGAGATGTCATAGACCTCCCTCGGAGCCTGAAAGACGTGTTTGTGCTCACGACTTTATAGTTATTGCTGTCGTCTTGGCGCAGGTGAACGACTACCCAACGTTGAACGCTCCAAACCTCTCGCAGGCGTGCACTGGACCAAGATCGCTCGTAACACTACCTTGAATCGCGCAGGCCGACGTGGACTTAGATTAAAATCACTGACGAGGCCTCTATGCGTTCAAGTAGCGATGTCAGGCCTCTATAGCTCGAATACGTGCCTCAAGACTTATTTTTGGCTCTAGTCTCAAGAAACGTACGACTCGGACGCAACGTCTATCACTAATATTCTGACCGTCGGCTGTATGAGCTGGGAGGCTTGGGGGTTCTGGGTTCTGGGTGTTATGTTTGGGGTTTGAGGCTCAGATGATATGTTCACTTTTGCGAGGATAGGTGCATGCAGGTGTGTTTCCTCAGCCTACTCTGATTCGTTTTCAGACTCTTATTACCACTTTTCCGCGCAGGGTCTTCCAAGTCGACCTCTGCAGAACCCGACGCCTTGACGTGGGGTAGAGTTTTGGGAACCCGAGGCTCAGGTGACACGTCCAACCTGCGAGGAACTCTCAAACACCTAGAGCTAGCCCTGCACCTCGATGGACAACGGTCTCTGGATAACCCACTATGTTTAAGATTCCTGCCTTCAAACATGTACGACACGCTCAATTTGCGATATCGGCTCTAGCATTATGTGCGAGAAAATACGGCCCAGTCTCAGGACATGTACGGCAGAATGACCCAAGTACTACCACTTGGGGAGTAGGGTGCGCCATGTATGGTGTGGAGCTGGGACTTGGGTTCTGGATGTCGGGTTTTTGGACTTAGGTGATGCGTGTATTCCGTGATGACAGGTCCGGGTATTTCTCCTAGTACTTGCGTTACAGATTCTCAAAATTTGTCTAAAGCCAACCTCTGCAGATTTCAACGCCTGTTCATCACAATAGCTCATCTACGCAACCCTTCAAAATTTCGCCATCCATCCCATCTGGTCTTACAGAACGGCGTGAACCTCTCTCTAGCTGAACATGTGCAACTTTGTGCATAAGTGTTATCAGTTACAATCGCCGGTTCAGTATGCTCACAGCGCCTCATGTGTTAGGTGTCCCTCTAGCTGTGTGCAGGACGACGCAAAACTACATTCAAAATACGGCTGACACGTCGATGCTGCTCGATGAGTCTCTCCGCATTCAACTCAACTCTGACAGCCATACGCAAAGTCGGAGGATCCATCCTCAGAACTTGGGTGCCTCGTCCACGTTGAAACGACGGCATGGACCCAAATATCCCGAATCTCAATGTCGTAGGTATGTATCATATCTGCACATACATCTCAATTTCGTCGGGCTAACCTGATATTCAAGTCCATCGATTTCTCGAGACTCGGATCCAGATACACTTGGATTGCGATTACCTACCATCTCAGGGAATTTGACACATCGCTGTCCGATTTTCGACGTCAACACGCCTACAGATCTAGGCAATGAGCTGGGTATCTACAGTTGGGCTTTACCAAGCTTATTTTCCGGTTACCCTCGCGTCGGTCTTGACATTCGGCCTATCTGAGGCCACGGAGTGCAGCTGACGTTACATGGGCTGTGGCCCATGTATCCATTTATCTCTGAGCTGCGTCCCAGTTCTCACCTCAATGTATAACACTAGTTACTTAATTTACCATTGACAGTCAAATTGGATTGAACGTTCCCTGATTCCATGTTATCGCTCGCCGTTGTCAGAATGAGAACCATTTTGGAATTGCAGAAATAAAGGTAGTACAAAAAGAAGTATTGACGTTATATGAACGATGACTGAATTGAGGGAGACTGCGAAGCCAATTAAACAAAACCCCCTTTCCAACAGATTTCCACCTTTACGCTTGGTCCAGACTCCTTCTGAGTCCTAAGGCCCCAAATCGATAACTTCTGCGTGCACCGGAAAGAATATTCATATTTCATTCACATTTATCGAGGTTTGTATGTTCAAAGAGTTTTGGGTCCACCTTATCTTATCGGCGTCCGTGATCTCGAGGGTCAGACAACCAGTCGAAGAACAACTCTACTAAATCGCGCTCATCAAAGCTTCTCGTGGACGTGAATCAAGACGGTCTCACAGTACACTGGATGTATGACGGAGAGCTAGATTGGAACATAGGCTTGGTTCGAGTCCAACAAGGCCTCTCAACGCTTCACCCATGTCCACGCGGATTGTCCGGATAGCCCACCACACGCCTCAGAAAACGACTCTTCTCACTCTGGCACCGGTTTATGCGCCCAACTTGCGAGGACAGCGTTGGTATGTCTTCAGTTCCTCCTACTGCCCTTTCATACGCTTATCCACTCTCGCAGAATGTCTCCTTTTACCCGCCAATCCAACTTACCGAATTCGTTTGATGTTGCGGCTTTGGGTGATCTACAAGGACTCAAATACTCCTCAATATCCTCCTCAGCCTGTCCGCCCCGTCCCTGCCTGATCTGAAGGCGTGTCATGGCAAATCGTCCTTGCTCTGGGGTCCCTTAGTTGCGATAGCCGGTCTCATACACACAACGCCTCCGTCCCTCCCCCTTCTGATCTCGCAGCACTTCCTCTTCCTCCCACTGAATACCGTCATCGCATCCCTCAAGCTGTCGAACACACCTACCCGACTCAACCAATGCCTCATCTTGACACCAGCGCCAGTGCCTGGCACAAACCTCGTCGTTGCAGCACCCACACCTACGCTATCCTCCACACATCCTCTTCCTTAATGGACGTGTGCTGTCGACCTTCTCATTGCCCTCCGTCGGTGCTTGCTACCAATTCCCCCAGTGTTGATGTTTCCTACATCGAGAGCTGTGACCACTCGAATACGAAGACGGCGACGCACCTGCCTACAACAAAGGTCAACGACAAGACCAACGACCTGGCGCACACACCTACCGACGCCAATACGAACTTGAACGCACGTTCCACGGAGGACGATAGCTCCCAGAACACTCGATGTCTCTCGAGTTCAAAATGTTGATCGACTCAGCATTGCCGTGTTTGGGTGTTGAGTGTTGGATGTCTTGGTTTTGGTTTCGACGCGACCGCTGGTGTCGACGTTGAGCCGGTCTCAGAACGCGTGCTCAGGTTTAGACTGAACGCCTCGCTTCTGAGTCCAGCACCACATGTTCGAACTCTCGGACGGCTCGAGCTTTGCACGCCCGGAAAACAGTTTCCGGATGGCCCACCGTTACGTGACATAGGCCTACCCTCAGAATCTGAAGGATGGACCTGCACCTGCAACTTCGCCGTTATCGTCTGGTCGGGTGACCAGTGCCACTCTGCACCCTGACTTTCAACGCCCCAAGCCTCTCGCGGACCGGCCATGGACCAAGATCCCACCTCAAGCAGGACGACGTGGTCTCAGCATCAACCATGGATGGCGCGCTCACGCTGCGATATCGACCCTGTGGCCCAGGATTGGGTACATCGACGCAATCTCCAGTTTCACGGCCAGTGCGACTCGAACGCGATGATTCAAGCTCAAGTACGACCATGTATGAGGTTTAGTGTAGAGCTGCGAAGATTCTGGGCGTCGATTTTGGAGTTTAGAGCTCGAATGACACGTCCATTTTTGCGAGGATGAGCGCAGGTGTGTTTTTTCCGCCTACTTTAACTTGTTTTGCAGACTCTCAGAAATACTTTACTGCAGCATCTTCCAAAACCACGTCACGCCATGCTCCGCAGATCCCGTGCTCAGCTCAACCTGTACACGCCTCTGCCTGTTCCTGACGAAAAAGTCGATGGGCATCCCTCCTTCACCTCCTCGAGGCACCATAACATTGGGTCTTGGCCTCATAAAGTCACATTCGCCTGTTTCGGCGCTGCTCTGCGTTTACCCTCCCGATATCGTCCGAGTCTCACATCGTCGCGGCGGACGTCTTACAATGCCCTGGTCATTACAAAACCCACCATATCTGTCGCTGGAATCCCCTTCAACAGCACCATCGGGTCCAACTACGAGCAAGACATCGTAAACTACACTCAAAACGCAGCTGACGCATCGATGCTGGCCAATGTGAATCTTCCAACGCTCGATTCGACACTCCATGTGTGAAGCCGAAGGGACTGACCATAGAAGGCGGATGACACCTCCACATTGAAACAACAACGCCGAATTATTGATCATTCACTATCCCGCCCAATGGCCTAGGTACGTCTCACATCTGCACATACATCATCTAGATTTCTTCGGGCTTACTTGATATATAGGTCTACTGATATTCTAGGGTTTGAACGCATGTGACGACCCGCCGCCTCAAGGAATTTGGTATAGGGACATCTAATGTTTGACGTCAACACCCCTACGGATCCAGGTTGAGCTCGATGTTGAGCTTACCATTCTACAGTTGGCCTTTACCCCTGTTTGTGGGGTGCTGTCGTACCACCTGAGGCCGTGAAGTACCCGCAGTCAACTTGTTTATTGACCGTCATAGCTGTCGGGTATGTATCCGTTTGTCTCTGATCCACACTCAAGTTGTCGTCTCGCTGTATGTCATCTATTTAATAGGCTACCGATAATCAAATTGGATTAATCACTGCCTGAATTTATGTCGTCGTTCATCTTGTCAGAATGAGTCTAGTGGTAACTGAGTATTCTCTAAAATCAAATAAACAAACGTACAACAAATATCGATGAAAGTCATGAAAGACGGCCTCACCTCAATAAAACATTATCTGGCAAATATGCGGATTGCGAGAGTTACGCTTGCCGCCCATGTCAGGAGCTCAAGGACACGGAAAGACAATTATCAGATACCATAGAACACGTTGGTCATATTCGTCGTACTATCATCTCCTTGAAGTCGGACGCGAACGCAGCCCATGACCGGGTCATCGGTCGCCTACCTATCGAGCTCATATCACGGGTCTTCCGCTTCTGCATGCCAGACGACGAACCGCAACCACTTGACCGACACTTGGGCGACTCTACGCCATGGATCAGCTGCTTTCCTCAGCACCTTCCAGGCTCAGCAATGGCGGGAAATTGCATGGTCGACCCCCCAGATTTGAAACGTCATACGTTTGCGGCTTTATTCTAACACTGCTAGCTCCCATTTGGAGGTTGTGGCTGCTCATATTTTGCGCTCAGGTGCATTTCCTCTGTCTATACGGATGCGTTCTGAACGATGGACTCCGACGACCTGAACCCTTTTGTCGTAGGCTAGTCTCAAGAATTGTTAGATATTTCTCATAGTCGCTGAGGTAACACATACCACTGCTCGAGCCTACTTCCTGAAAGGTTTCATCACCCGAAAGCGCCCAGCGAGCTGGAAAAGAGCGTTAGTAAAGCTAGACCGACAAATGTGGGTGGTAATAACATATTAGCATATGGCACATGTAGCAATCGCATCGGGTATGATATTGCGAATGTGATGAAGCCGGGCCATCGTCTCGCTCTGAGGTTGAAACAGCTCTCCATTCAAGAAGCTCTTCTCAGCCTCTCAGCCTTAGGCTCATAATAAGGGCGACGTAGATCTGTAGTAAAAATAAGTTTCTCCAAGATAGGTAGGAATATAAAAGACTTACCAAAATTGAAACCGAAATCGAACTCCCAACACACAGGAGACATTGAAGGCTCGAGGTCAGCTATTGCAACGAAGGACCTTGCAGCAAGGAGGATTTTCTACGACACGCTGTCAGATCAGACAGACAGGATGAAAAGGCTGAGAATATTGAGGAGTACTAGGCTTGCAGATCAACCAAAGCCGCGATATTAAACGAATTCGGTTGTAAGTTGGATTG
>Ga0247741_1002454_pt1 | contig 10306 bp, 11 predicted proteins | sample UWRJL213509R2_FD_180945 | JGI IMG/M metagenome (GOLD analysis project Ga0247741, IMG submission 180945) | Plant litter microbial communities from Arlington Agricultural Research Station in Wisconsin, United States - UWRJ-L213-509R-2 | ecosystem: Environmental > Terrestrial > Plant litter >...
CCAGCACTGGGACCACCGACAAGAGACCTATATAGAGACAATCATGGTTAGCTCGGTCCGATAACAGTAAACGCAGTTGAAGCTAAACGATCTGATCATTGAGACAGTAGGCAATCAGGCACCGATATCGTTGCTGTGCAGCGAATGAGCGCCCAAGATCCCAATTTGGAAGGGATAAATGGGAGGCTGGAACAAGTGAACAACGGCGACGATTACTCACGGAAAGGAAATAATAGTGTACAACATCCCAATCCTTGTGCCAATCTTTCTGATGTCCGATATCTGCGCGACGCATGGGGTAACGAGAGATATGAACGCGCCAGAGAAGAACCCATAGAGAACACAAAATACTATCAGATGAGCGAAGGTCTTCGCACTGAGCCAGAGTGCAATGCAAGATAGACCGGACAAAAATGCTGCGGGAGTGAGGAGGTTGAACCTGCCGACAGTGTCGGAAAGGTAGGCTGGTGCGATGCGGCCGAGGACACCTCCTGCGTTCATTACGGCCAGCACATAGAATGACATATGGTCTGGGACAGCGATGTGCTTAGCGTATTCCACGATGTAGAAGAAGGGTATGAAAAGTCCTGCAATAAGAGTGTAAGAATCTATATCGATCGTTTGTCCGCTAATGCCTTGCGGGGAAATCGGGCATTGCGGCTTGGCCAAGGATGATGAGCGTACCTAGGGCTACGAGGCAGCTACCTGCAGCCAGGAGTAGGAAACGAATATCGCTGATGTTCTTGACATCGAAACACGGAACCTGTTTCCTTTGACCAGATAGATTGACGGTCAAGAGAGTGGCCACTATGCATCCTGATCCACTGATGATCCCGGAGATGCGTACACCCCATCCAAAGCCCACTTGATGAAAGAGGCGTTGCAGCATGATTGGATAGACTACGCCACCTAAGACATCACGACGAAAGTTAATGACGAGTTGGGTGATTAAGCACAGCACTCACCCAAGCTGGAACCGGCAGCAGCAATGCCTAACGCTGTAGCACGATATCTCGAGAAGTGAGTTGAAACGCTGGCCAATGCGGGGTAAAACCTGGAAGATGCGTGGCGTTAATGTCAGTCAGACACGAGCAATTTGAAGGAATGACGCACAGCAAGCCAACCCCTAGACCGAAAAGGACTCCCTGAGCAAGGATATACTGATAGTACTGCGTGCAGATGCTTGTAAGCATGATGCTCATGAAGTAGCACAGCGATCCGACGCCCATCAACCACTTGGGTCCGTAGGCATCGAACAAACGGCCTATGGGAGCTCCCTATATTGTTTCAGTATGTGAAGAACAATATCACGGACTGATTGGCGCTTACAGAAAAGAAGAATACCCAAAGTTGTAGAGAGCCGATCCATGATATAGTAGACGCCGGCACGTGTTCTAACTGGTGTGAGGCATACCATGCCTGGAAGGTGCCAAACGCATTCATCTGCCCAAATGTGAAGAACAGTGCCAGGAAGGCACCGAGAACCGTCATTTTGGCCTTCATGCCTCCATCAGGGTACTCATGAGTAGAGGTCGTGGATTGTGAGAGGTCTGACTCGACAGACAGCGCAGTGGGTGCATCTTCACTAGCAAAGTGAGGGTCCATTGACGAGTCGTCCTCTAGCTCGATGCATATAATCGGAGGAGTGGTGATGTATTTCTCTTTTGGTTCGGCCATCTAAAAGAGACGAGACGAAAAATATCCTGAAGTGACCGGGGAGGGGATGGGGGGACAGGACGAAGTGCCAGGCGATGGGTTGGCTTTATGGTACACCCATATCAAGGCAATAATAACCATCTTCAGATCGTCCGCAACTTTAAAGATGTTAACACTGTGTCGAATGTCGGAATGGGAGCGGCTTCTGACCCGTCCATGGCGGATACTAGACGCCTAATTAAATAAAGTCTGTAATTTTTAGAAAAGCTCGTATACAAATTGATCGAGCAGGGTGTGACGTACCCGTCGTTGTACCTTCTTGGCTTGACAAAGGGTGACTCAAAGTAGGTACATACGACTTTCGATATCATTGAGTTATCGAATATTGAGGGACAAAGCGACGGCGCGCTTGCTTAGCGCGCCCCTACCCCGGAAAAGGCGGATGGGTACTGATCTCCGCTACGTCGGGCTGCCAGGTTTTCTGAATTACAAAATTTCTTGGAATGAACCTGTGACACGCAGCCGGAAGGGTGGAGTATAAGTGAATGGCATGCTGCGAAGCTGTGCGGGAGGAGCACAGCTCTGGACGCACCGAACTTCCTTCTAGAGGTGTCACGGTGACAGCACGCCTGTTCTACGCCAGGAACATGAGTGAATTGCCGTTCCTGTCGAAATTTTCAACTCTTGATGGGCACCCAAATGGCTAGCCGAGCTCTCTGTAATACCACGTTATTTCAACTGGTTCGCGCAGGAGAGTCAAGCGAAACTTGCTGTGCGTGGAATCATGCTCGCGATAGTTCAACTTCTTGGAATCAAATACGCCATACCTGCTACGCATGCTCGGCCGACTCACGAATCGTAAAACATATCAGGCGGTTGTCGTACATGGCTGGTTTACCTCGCCCGTAGTCAGGACAGAGATGAACTATGCATTTTACCGTGCATTTCTTCCTTCTTGCTCGGAACTTCGAGAAGGTGTCGAATGTGGGTTGGAGAGCCTCGTGGAAGTAACCTAATAACATCCTGGATTATCGGATGAGGTGAAATCAGGAAATAGATGTCCGCGAAGGTGTGGATGCTAAACTTGTTACGAGCTTCCCTATGCGGTGATGTCTAGGTGGCATGTATCAATGATTGTGCTTGAGATTTAGCAGAGGGCATAGAGGTCGGAGTAAATATTTATTGTTACTGTGAGCGGTTCAGAGGATAATCAAAATGTTCGAGGCGCCACCGGCCCTACTTGAAATAATGAAGGTGCGCTTGAAGGAGTGGTAGATGAATACTGTGAACTGGAACCGCCCACTAAGAATCAACATCGGATGTCTGGGGCGGCGAATTGGTCGCAAGTGGTGTATGGGCCAGGGTCTCTTTGCAGTCATGGACGACCGCAAACCTTTTAGTCCGCGAAGGTGGCAAAGAATGATATCGGATCAGAATGTCAAAGGTGAGTCCACAAGGCCTCGGCTGGTGATATTCAGAGCGGGAGTCGTATTAAGCAGGGAGAGGTTTGCCATAATAAAATGGGCAAGTCCAAGGATGCAGTCCGCGTTAGTCTGTTGCAGAAGCTTGTTGCCTCTGACGGTCTAGGTTGTCCAAACCCATCGTTTTCTAGATAAATTCCGAGAAAGGAGGGGGTAGCCAGAATGATCATTGCGAGGCGAAGGAACGTTGGGATGAGTGAGATTAAAGATGAGTATCATCCTAGTGCGGAGAATACACACCGTAATCCTATGTTCGTTTCGCTGGCCAGCGGGCAAATTACGTCCCGAGGACAATAAATCATGCCTCCTGGTCTACCGTCTGCTTCCTGCTAGCTTTGAGTTCTCGATATCGGACTATCGCCTTCTCCCTCTCCTGTTCCATCATCAACTTCTGGGACATCGACAGGACGCCTTCCTTCTTTCCGATGGCAGACGAGGCGCCCCGAGGGAGTTTCTTGAACTCAGGAGGAGCTTGAGCGATATCATTCAGCCGCTTCTGTGCTGTAGACGAGGCGATGGCAAACTCTTTGGGCCGACCAGCATGTTTGTCAACCTGTGGAAGTGGAGGTGCAGACGATGTGGCGGACTTCTCCACTTTCTGGTCAGACTTAGGTTGATCTTTTGACTGTTTGGCCTTCTTGGCCTCGGCTCGAGCTTCTCTCTCTTCCTTGACCGCGTTGCGTTCAACGGCTCGAGAGGCATGTACAGCGGATTTTACGAGAGGTCTGAGGTCGTCTTCTACTCGCCTATTTCATACATCAGCGGGGACCCTGTATACAGGTGAGCATTACACACCGATTGAAGTGTTGCATGGATTCACCAGGTTGGATGGTTAGAGAAACTTTGCCTTTCTTCATTCCATTTCCTGACTCAATTGTGGTCTTCTGCCGTTTTCCCGGCCTTTCTCCCTGGTTGTCAACTAGCTTCCGCTTTTTCTTGTACTCTTCACGTATAGTCTGTGCATCGAAAACACGTGAAGCAGATTTGGGAATTGCTTCGTTTCGTAAGGAAACCCTTTCTGGCGCCAGATCCATGCTACTGAAATAAAATTTAGTCTAGACCGTAATCACGAACAACGAGAATCGTGAACGCACGTTTCTTTCCGTGTTTGCTCGCGAACACTTCGTTTGGCTTTCTTGTGTGGCATCGGAGGCTGGATACCTTCAAGTAGCAATGTTATAATGCAATCCGAGCTTAGCTGAATATCCAAGGGTCTTGAGAGATAGGCAATCTATTGCAGCACAGTTGAGTTGGTGCTAGGTGGCCAAAAATTTGCCGGTGCGCACTGAGCGGACTCTCAATCCATACGGGCCGGCATAATGTGCGCAAAATGGTTACTCAGTAATTACAATTTCGTCGACTAAGCTTGAACCAAGGGCGCCATCCTCGATCTATATCAAGTCCCATATCTCTACGGAACCAACCCCTGAAGCAACCTTCAAAATTGTCATCCCAATAAACCTCCAGAACCTGAGCTCTGTCATCTAACATACTATGATCTCCATGACAAAAATAGAAGACAAAAGCCTAAGGTCGATATTCCCCGCATGATTCTTCTGCTTTGAAAGCGAAGCTAGCAACCGTGTGGATAGTACCTTATCTTGCAGAAAAATGGGGCCGAAGATGTCTGGTACTCGTGCTCAAGCTGTTTCGGCGGATGGCGACAGGCTGCAGTGACCACGCTGGTTCAGCCATACTCGTCGGCCCTGACGAAATTATCCTTGCGTACATTGGAGCGGAACTCGAGTAGCTATATTCAACTCGAGTGACACATTGGACTTAGTTATCAGGATCGAAGGCCGAAGTATCCGGCGCTGCTGCATACCATATGGCTTCGACGACGACGCAATCCCCGATCGGCTCTACTGCTGATAGAACCAACAGTGTGTCGTGCTAGAACCATTATTGATGGTACTCTACCAAACATCGTGCGGTCCTCATAAAGGTTGAAGTGCGACTAGAATCTCTCCCAGATCTGGACGCAGGTCTTTGGTGTAACATGCTTTTCTCTGTCGTTTCTGCGTTGGCGTTTTGGCCTTTACAAGGAGTCCTAGGCCGTGTTGGCCAATTCCCCGTGGTGAATGGCGTTATCGGAGGTGTGCCGAATACCGTACTACCTCTTCAGGAGGCGCAGGCAGTCAGCCCTGCGGCCACCACTCCAGGAAAGCTTCGTGTCACAGAGAATTCGGGGGTTTGTGGTGAGAACGCCTTCTGTTATACATGTTTCAATTCACTAAATAAACTCTCACAGAAACCACCCCGGGCGTATATCAAGCTTCTGGATACGGTGATCTGACTTCCACTCAAAGCATCTGGTACTCCTTTCTTCGTTTCCGTCAAGATGTTAAATATATAATACTCTTCTAGGTTCTGGTTCTTCGAGTCTCGCAAGAACCCTGATACCGCACCTCTCGCGCTTTGGTTTAATGGAGGTCCGGGCAGCTCTAGCATGATCGGTCTCATACAAGAGCATGGTCCATGCCGCATCACGAACGACAGCTCCACTGTTAAGCTGAACCCCTACTCATGGAATAACAACGCGAACGTCCTCTACATTGATCAACCTGTCGGAGTCGGTTTCTCGCACGGAGACCTCAAGGTGGGGACCTCTCAGCAAGCCGCTGCTGATGTCTGGACATTCCTGCAAATCTTCTTGTCAGATGTGAAGTTCTCAAAGTATGCTACAAACAAGCTCGCTATTTGGACTGAATCGTACGTTTTTACACTCCTCGGAATTGTAGATGCTCAGTTCAGTTCTATAGTTATGGCGGACATTACGGACCTACTTTCGCTGCATACTTCCTCAAACAAAATGCTGCCATTGCTGCTGGTACCGTTTCTGGGAAAAGTCTCAACTTACAGGTTCTGGGAGTCGGAAACGGCCTTACAGTGCGTGATATCGATTTCTATTTATTTGCCCTTGTACGATGAATATATTGCAGGATCCATTATTACAATACCCCGGATACATCAACTATGCTGGAAGCAACCCATATCATACTTTGGTGCCAGCATCGACGATCAAGAATGCAAATACATCATGGACTTCGTCCGGCGGTTGCAAAGCCCAGATTACATCTTGCTACAACGGCGGGTCCAATTCTGTTTGTTCCAAGGCGCAGAGCTATTGCAATAACAATGTCCTCAGTCCTCTCTCCGGGAACTGGGATGTGAGCCATTTTCTTCAACCCGTTTTAACTATGCGAAGGACTCATCACCATTCCAGGTGTACGATGTTCGCTACCAAGACCCAGATCCATATCCTCCTTCCTTTAGCACCTGGTTGAGCGGTGTTCGCACCAAGATTGGCGCGGAGGTTACTTGGCAGCAGACAAATACCAACGTATACTCGAACTTCGCAGCGACAGGTAAGGTTACAGGGTGTAATACAGACTTCTGGCTTTAACCACGGTAATGATTAGGTGACTGGATGAGAAATTCACGCCCAGACCTTGAAACGGTGATCAAGGCTGGGGTAAGTCAATTGCTTTCGGGTGAGCTAGATCGCGATATTGACCGAATTCTATTCTAGGTCCGAACGCTTGTCTTCGTTGGAGATGCGGTATGTGGCTTCTATGAATTCAGTAACACTGTCTGACGACAACTCCAGGACTACATTTGCAACTACGCGGGCGTCGAACTGATGGTACATAGTTAACTCCATGGACCGTGAACCTTAGCTCATTTACATTTCAGGTCGACGCTCTCAGCACACAGTTCACCTCTGCGTACCAGCAACAGGCTTGGACTCCATACCAAGTGGCTGGGCAAACGACCGGGCAATATAAGCAAGCGGGCACGTTCTCTTATCTACGCATTTATGGGGCCGGACATGAAGTTCCCGCATACACTGTGAGTCTACCAACACTTTAACAGACGTCTTTGATTAAAATTTCAACACATCCAGTATGGCAAGCTGGCTTACGGACAAGCGGCTGCACAGATGTTTGACCAGATTATGGCTGATTCATCTTTGCTTTCGACTTGAGTAATGGAAAGAACGGAGTCAGCTCCTCCGGTTCTTCATAAATAATTAAGCCATGTTTCTTTGAAATGAGGTGGCTGAGTCATCATTGGTTGGCTGACATATATAGTCGCTTGGAAGCTAGCCTCGGCTGACATACATATAAATGCTAATGAACATCTGATTCACCTCATTACCTCTAATCCCCAACACAAATGAACAAGATCCTCGTACTCGGCGCAGGCGAGCTCGGCCAAGCGATTATCGATTCTCTGCTTGCGCACCAAGCTTACTCTCCGAATTGTACTCCAATCACCCTTCTCGTTCGCCCATCGTCTCTGCAGAAATACAAGCATCTCGAATCACGCGGAATCTCCCTCATAGCAGAAGATCTCTACACTGCCAATGTGACCAAGCTCTCCGCTGCATTTACTGGATTTACGACAGTCATCCATGCCGGAAATATGGCTGCTCCAGGAGGAACGCAGTTGAAGATTACCCTTGCAGTTCTGCAGGCGAAAATACCCTTATATCTTCCGTGGCAATTTGGTGTAGATTACGACATCATTACCAGGGAAGGCGGCGAGGGTATGTTCAGCGAGGCCATTGAGGTCCGGGACACCCTTCGAGCACAGGATCAAACAAGGTGGCTAATAATATCTTGCGGTATATTCATGAGCTTCTTGTTTGAACCATACTGGGGTGTCGTTGAACGGGACAAGAGTGGGAAGGTAACTACGGTGCATGCATTGGGGAGCTGGGAGGACAACATAACGGTAACAGACGCAGCCGATATTGGAAAGTGCACGGCTGAGCTTGTCCTTGACGAAAATGCACCGCAAAATCAACCAGTATACATCGCTGGGGAGACACTCACATACAGCAAATTCGCCGATGTGGTTGAGAAGGTTGTTGGTGGAAATGTGCTGAGAGATTTATGGTCGACGGATCACCTGAAGAAGGAGTACGCCGCTGCCATGGATGAAGAGAAGAAGTTGAGGAAGTATAGAGTTGTATTCTCAGAGGGAGTCGGCCTCAGCTGGGCGATAGAACAAACTTGGAACCGGGAGAAGGGAGTTCAGATGGAAGGTGTCGAAAGCTGGTTCAGGAGGAATTATGGTAATTTAACAGTCTAAACGGACTGTAAAAATATCAAACCAACACGAGCACGAGGTATACAGTAGCATAGCTCTGATTCCTGCACATATCTGATATCAAGTTTGTTGCCCCTAAGTGTGTTCGTATTTACTACTTATGGTAATTGTATGCATGGACCTAAGTAGCACTAAGTGGCCTTCCGAACATTGTTTTTCCTTGCTTACAACTCCCAATCATCTATGCTTACTCTAATCCATTATTACGATGTCTAATGCTACTGACACCCCGGTAGCTAATACGAGGAAATCACGCGTGCACAAGTCCCTCAAAATTATAATTTTTCAAGATGGTGATTGAAGGCCATGCTGTTACATCGAGTACATAGCTCATGCACTTACTCAACCTGAAAACCGACTAATTATTCCCAAAACAAGTACACCTTCAATGAACTGGCCTCTCAGAAATAGGCGCCTTGAAAGAAAGAAGGGATTCGAGAGGCAAATGCAAACGGGATAAGTCATAGAAGTAGATAGCTTTTGGCTAAGGAATGCATAGGCACCTTGAGGCGGGTATAGGCCGTCCAAATTTCGAAACGAGTAGCTTGAAGCGACGTGCGTGTTTAAATAAGCTCCTCAAAGTCACCATTGTCGAAGCAAGCACACATTCCTTGGGGTGCAACTTTCAGGTGGCCTGAGGCGATTCTCACTGGGACACGTGGAAAATAAATGACACTATACGTCTAGCCGCTCATTTCAAGGAGGCACTTTGCGCAAGTCCTGCAGCATCGACTCCAGGCAGATTGTGCGTCGTAGAAAATACTAGAATCTGTGTTATCATAGTGACCCACATTGATATTCACCCAAGAAACCGTTCCTAGGTGTACTATGGGTTCCCTGAACATCGGTCGGGCCCCTCAATCGGCCAGTCACACATTTTGGCTGGGAAGCTTGATGGCGTTACTCGCGAGCTGGAGAAATGGAGCGCTCTGATTGGCTCAGACACGTTTTGTCCGATTGAGGGGTCCGACCGATGTTCAGGGAACCCATAGTATTTACTATTAGTAGTATTCATAAAGAATGTTTAGTCACGTGCATAACCCAGTCGACCCAACAAAATGCACAGTTCGGTCGACCGGTTTGTCCCTTCCTCTCTCGTTTATGTCCCCTTCGGGGTGACATACGAAAAAATTGGAACGATACAGAGAAGATTAGCATGGCCCCTGCACAAGGATGACACGCTTTCCCGGAGTGGTAGATCTACGGATCTCAATATTTATTTTGCTTCTTTCATAAGTTTATAGCCCTGTTTCCTCCAATTGATTACACTAGTTGAGCTGCCTGGCCCAATAATTTATTAGGCCAAATCAAATTCTAACGGCCCAGAACTCGACTCAAGGAGTGCCATACTCTTCAGTATACTACTCAAATCGTCGTCGAAGCAATTTTACTTTGTCTGAAGTCTCGAAATATATTCCCTGAACGTTTCGCTGCCCGACCTCTTGACCGAGGACACAATCACGTGGGAGGTCAAACTTGCCGAAAGCCGGCCTACTCTTCTCTTCAATTTCTCTGCGTTCCTCATTGTGCTCGTCGAAATGAGGCCTTCAGCAGTCCGTCTCCTCAATATTCTGGTCCCGGTCAAAAGGTGAGTGCTTTGTGTCTATTCTACCTTGAAGTAAATATTGAACGATTCAGAGCGGTAGATTATTCTGTCAAGATCCGGGTCAACCCCCAGCAGACTGGGATAGACACTAATGTTAAGCATTCTATGGTACGGTGATTAAACTAGTTCTAGGAAAAGTTTTTCTAAAACTCCGCGCATAGAACCCGTTTGACGAAATTGGTGCGCATCGGTGTCCTGCTGTGCCATAAAATTGTAACTGAGGTATATGCAGCTATCGAAGAAGCCGTACGCCTACGAGAAAGACTCAAGGCAGAGGTCAAAACGATCCAGGCAGTCACAATAGGTCCTTCGAAGTCGGTCGACACGCTACGGACAGCACTCGCACTTGGTGCTGATTCCGCAATACACGTAAAGATCCCCGACGCAGACCCCGCACCGGAACCTCTGGCGGTGGCCAAGACTCTTCGTGCCATCATCGAGAAAA
>Ga0247741_1002455_pt1 | contig 10306 bp, 13 predicted proteins | sample UWRJL213509R2_FD_180945 | JGI IMG/M metagenome (GOLD analysis project Ga0247741, IMG submission 180945) | Plant litter microbial communities from Arlington Agricultural Research Station in Wisconsin, United States - UWRJ-L213-509R-2 | ecosystem: Environmental > Terrestrial > Plant litter >...
CGAACTTGGCATCATTGGCTATGTTGTCGGGCGCGAGTGGCTCCGACACCGTGAATGGAACGCCAAGCTCGTTGAGCGAAGCCGCACCCACGAGACACCGCTTCGGGAAGATGGTGAGCCGTATGTGCGCGGCTCTGCCGTCGAGTTGCTCGCCATGTTACCGCCGCTGCGAGCCCTCCACGGCAACGGCTTGCGCTTCGTCGCGATGCCTTCGTTCGGCACAAGCGACTATGCCCTCGCGGCCTCGCTACCCTCGGGAGCATCATACGCCACCGGCGTGCTGATCGCGATCGACAAGACCAACGAGAGTCGAACCGCTTCCACCCGTCAGTTCCGTATCCCGTCCGCCGCCTATCAGCGGATGATGGCCGACCTCGACCGCCTCACCGACGGTTGGCCGGGAGAAGACGATTCATGTCTGGACGGTGCTCCCGCCGGGTTCGAGCGGGTGCGAGGCGCACGGATCACCTCCGGAATCGGAAACTGCGACCCGCATTATGCTCGCGTCAAGCTGCTGGTGCTGAATGCGATTCGGCGTTTCGCGCCCGGCCCGGACCTGCCCACCGAAGACGATTGGCACAGGTTTGAGCCGGAGGAACAATCGAGGCGTTTTGCCCCGCGTGTGTCCCCATCCGTGTCCCCAACAAGCGACCGAGGCCATTCCACGGCGGGGACCACCCCGTAAGTCATTGAAAAGATTGGTGGGCGCACTTGGACTCGAACCAAGGACCCGCTGATTATGAGTCAGCGAGTCCACACATCCAATCGCTTTAGCGTCTATCACGGGAAGAAACTTACTCCGCCGCCACGCCAGCCTGCGAGAACATATCCCCGCCGCCCGCAGCATCCCCGGCATCCTCGTTCGCCGCGGTCCCGGCCTTGGCCTTTTGCCGCTTGTCGAACCCGTCCCAAACCTCGTTCCAGTTCCCCCGCGTCGCGGCCTTCGAATATTCCGTCGCGCGCTGTTCGAAGAAATTGGCGTGCTCGACGCCGTTCAGCATCGGCGCCAGCCAGGGCAGGGGGTGCTCGTCGATCATGTAGATCGGCTTCATGCCGAGCTGCCCCAGCCGCCAGTCCGCGATGTAGCGGATATACTTCTTGATCTCCTTGGGGGTCATGCCGTTGACCGGGCCCATCTCGAACGCGAGATCGATGAAATTGTCCTCCAGCCGCACCGTCGTCTGGCACATGTCCATGATGTCGGAACGGACCGACTTGGTCATGCAGTCGCGTTCCTTGCAGAAGGCGTGGAACAGCTTGATGATGCCCTCGCAGTGCAGGCTCTCGTCGCGGATCGACCAGGTGACGATCTGGCCCATGCCCTTCATCTTGTTGAAGCGCGGGAAGTTCATCAGCATGGCGAAGCTGGCGAAGAGCTGAAGCCCCTCGGTGAAGCCGCCGAACATCGCCAAGGTCTTGGCAATGTCCTCGTCGCTGTCGACGCCGAAGGTCTGCAGATAGTCGTGCTTGTCCTTCATCTCGCTATATTCGAGGAAGGCGCCGTACTCGCTCTCGGGCATGCCGATCGTGTCGAGCAGATGGCTGTACGCCGCGATATGCACCGTCTCCATGTTGGAGAAGGCGGCGAGCATCATCTTGATCTCGGTCGGCTTGAAGATGCGGCCATATTTCTCGTGATAGCAATCCTGCACCTCGACGTCCGCCTGGGTGAAGAAGCGGAAGATCTGGGTGAGCAGGTTGCGCTCATGGTCGCTCAGCTTCTGCGCCCAGTCGCGGCAATCCTCGCCGAGCGGCACTTCCTCCGGCATCCAGTGGATCTGCTGCTGGCGCTTCCAGAAATCGAACGCCCAGGGGTATTCGAACGGCTTGTACTGCTTGCGGGCTTCGGTGAGGGACATTGGCGGATCCTAACAGTTACGCGGTTTTTAGCGGAAGAAGTTGAGGTAGAGGAGTCCGGCACCAGCGATGGTGAGGACGATCCCCAGGCGGAAATAATCGGGCGGCGGCTTCACCGTCCTGGCGTCGAGCGAGCCGTCGGCCAGCCCCGCCTCATCGATGCGGGTGCGGCGCTCACGCAGCTTTGCGCCGAAGACGAGATAATAGACTCCGCACCCCAGCAGCGCGAGATCGAGCCCGCCCGAGAACCAGTCGCCGGTGGACCAGTGGGTCATGATCCCGCCTCCCAGGAATTCAGCGCCCAGGCGAAGCGCCCCAGCAGCAGCGCCAGCGCGATCAGCATGGTGCCGGCGATGCGGCGGCCATAGACTGCGCCTTCGCTCCGCGCCGGCCGCGTGAACACGACCAGCCCGCCGATGCCCGCGGCCGCGGCGACCGCGGTCATGATGAGCGGCGCGCGGTTCATCCGCGTCGCCGGTTCGTATAGACCGTCTTCGATCCGCGGTGCGAGCCGACCCCGAGGAAAACGACGCCGATGAAATAGCCGAAATCATACCAGCCGCCATTGTTCGGCACGGCATAGACCGCGACGTCGGGCATGAAGAGCGACAGGATCCAGGCCACCGGGAAGATGAAGCCATGCCACAGGCCGAGCAGGAAGCCCGGCGCGCCTGGCTGCACCGACGAGCCGATCTGGTGCGCGCAGGCCGACAGGCTCGCGGCGAGCGCGAGGGCGGCGAGGAGGCGGGCGCGGGCCGTCATGCGAAGGTCCGCAGATAGAGGCTGTAGGCGAACAGGCCGACCCCCACGATGAACAGCACCAGCGCGGCGATCTTCGCCTGCTCGGGCGGAATGCGCTGGCCGAGCGAATCCTTCTTCGCTTCGCGGCTGGCGATCATCGTCACCAGCACGCCGAGGAACAGGCAGAAACAGGCGATCGTCACCAACATGGCGGGGCCCCCCGCAATTGCCCTTTTGGGCTTGCATCGAATCGGCTTCGCGCGCGTTTATGGGCCGCATCCGTAACGAAGGAGGAATGCTCATGGCCGACGCAAGCGCAATCAAGGAACATATGGAAGTCATCGGCGCCGACGGCGTCCATGTCGGCACCGTCGACCATGTCGAGGAAGGCCGCATCAAGCTGACCAAGGCCGACAGCGGCGAAGGCGCGCATGAAGGGCACCATCATTACATCCCGCTCGGCCTGGTGGCCGATGTCGAGGGCGACAAGGTGCGCCTGTCGGCGAACGCCGATGTGGCGGTGACGTTCGAGGAAGAGGCCTGAAACAGGCGCGGAGGCCGTCGCATGCGCGACGGCCTCCGGCGTTCCCGGTAGCGGCTGGCGTCTGACAGACTGGGAAAGGGCGTTCGGCGCGCGCATCAGCGTTCCGCCGGTGCCTCGGTCTGCAGACGGCGCGCCTCGGTAACCGGCAGGCCGGCCTCGGTCGGCACATAGATCAGCGAGGCGCGCGTCGATTCCAGCGCCTGAATCTGCAGATACCGCAGATAGCCCTCTGGCCCGCCAAGGCTGTTCTGCAGGATCGCATTGGCCTGCGCGGCACCTCGTGCGCGGATCACTTCGGCCTCGGCCAGCGCGATCGCGCTTTCCTTCTTCGCGCGTGCCTCAAGGATCGCGACCTGGCGTGACGATTGTGCCTCGGCCAGCGCTGCCTCGCCAGCGAGACGCTGCGAATAGACGCGATATTGCGGGTATCCGAACATGAAGATCATCAGCAGCAGGATTCCGCCAAGGATTCCCAACGCGATACAGCCCGATTTCTGATCCATGCCGCTATCCTCGAGGCTGGCCGTCACCGACCGGCTATCGGCGCGCCGTGGCGCTCCGATAGCCGATGATCGGCGGGCTTATTGGCAGGCCAAACACTCGTCATAATCCTTCGACTCGACCTGGATCTCGCGCAGGTCGATCGTGTTGTCGGCCTCCACGCCCCCGGCGAAGCCCGCGCGCTGGATGCTCTTCGAGCGGAGATAATAAAGCGACTTGATGCCGAGCTCCCACGCGCGGAAGTGCAGCATCAGCAGGTCCCATTTCTCGACGTCCGCCGGGATGAACAGGTTCAGCGAGGCCGACTGGTCGATATAGGGCGTGCGGTCGGCGGCGAGCTCGATCAGCCAGCGCTGGTCGATCTCAAAGCTGGTCTTGAAGCAGTCCTTTTCCTCGGTCGTGAGGAAGTCGAGATGCTGTACCGAACCGCCCTGTTCGAGGATCGAGTTCCACACCGCGTCCGAGTTCTTCGACTTTTCGATCAGCAGCTTTTCCAGATACGGGTTGCGGATCGACCAGGATCCGCTGAGCGTCTTGTGGGTATAGACGTTCGCCGGGATCGGCTCGATGCAGGCGCTGGCGCCGCCGCAGATGATGCTGATCGACGCGGTCGGCGCGATCGCCATCTTGCAGCTGAACCGCTCCATCACGCCCATGTCGGCCGCGTCGGGGCAGGGGCCGCGCTCGATCGCGAGCTGCATCGATGCTTCGTCGACCTGCGCCTTGATGTGCTTGAACATCTTCAGGTTCCAGCTCTTGGCCATCGCGCCTTCGAAGGCGAGGCCGCGGGCCTGGAGGAAGCTGTGGAAACCCATCACGCCAAGGCCGACCGAACGCTCGCGCATCGCCGAATAGGCGGCATGCTCCATGCCGGGCTCGGCGCGGTCGATGAAATCCTGCAGGACATTGTCGAGGAAGCGCATCACGTCCTCGATAAAGCCCTTGGCGTCCTTCCACTGATCCCAGGTCTCGAAGTTGAGCGAGGAGAGGCAGCAGACCGCGGTGCGATCGTTGCCGAGATGGTCCTTGCCGGTCGGCAGCGTGATTTCGCTGCACAGGTTCGAGGTCGAGACCTTGAGCCCGAGATCGCGGTGATGCTTCGGCATCGCCTTGTTCACGTGATCGGAGAAGACGATGTACGGCTCGCCGGTCGCGAGGCGGGTCTCGACCAGTTTCTGGAACAGCGAACGCGCATCGACGGTGGCGCGGGCGGAGCCGTCCTTGGGGCTGGTGAGAGTCCATTCCTCGCCGGCGCGCACTGCCTCCATGAAGGCGTCGGTGATCAGCACGCCGTGGTGCAGGTTCAGCGCCTTGCGGTTGAAATCGCCCGAGGGTTTGCGGATCTCGAGGAATTCCTCGATCTCGGGATGCGAGATGTCGAGATAGACCGCGGCCGAGCCGCGACGCAGGCTGCCCTGGCTGATCGCCAGCGTCAGCGAATCCATCACGCGCACGAACGGGATGATGCCGCTGGTCTTGCCGTTCAGGCCGACGGGCTCGCCGATGCCGCGGACATTGCCCCAATAGGTGCCGATGCCGCCGCCGCGCGATGCGAGCCAGACATTCTCGTTCCAGGTGTCGACGATGCCGTTCAGGCTGTCGGGCACCGAGTTGAGGAAGCAGGAGATGGGCAGGCCGCGGCCGGTGCCGCCGTTCGAAAGAACGGGCGTGGCGGGCATGAACCACAGCTTCGAGATATAGTCGTAGAGCCGCTGGGCGTGCGCGCCGTCATCGGCATAGGCGGAGGCCACGCGGACGAACAGGTCCTGATACTTCTCGCCAGGCAGGAGATAACGGTCGGTCAGCGTGTCCTTGCCGAAATCGGTGAGCAGCGCGTCGCGCGAATGATCGACCTCGACCGGGTAGAGCTGCTGCTTCACTTCCTTCGAATCGCCGCGGCTCGCCAGCTTGCGCTGAGCCCCGCCATTCGTGCTGGACGTGTCGACGGGCGCGCTCGTGGCGGCTTCGATCGTGTCGGTGGCCATGGTTGCGCTTGCCTCCTGGGTATCTCTGAAATCCATGCTCTGCCCCTGCTCTTTCCATCAAACATACACGACTGGTTTGCCTAGGCATTTGCCGCTGGCGTTCCCGGTCCGTTCGAATCGGGGGCGAACCCCCATGATATCATTTTCGGGGCGCCAGCGGAGAACGAATTATGCCGCGCCCGCACCGAAAGATGCAGGGACTAAGCACTCCGCAATATGGGGTCGCGGTTGTCGTTCTACCAGTTCTTGGGTTCGCCCCCGAACTCAACCCCAACAGATTGTGCCCATTCCCGCGGGGACGCAAGACGGTAAATGACAATTAGGAGACTCGGTTCGTCGCTAATTTGAGTCGGTTCACGGCATCCGCAAATGGGTGCAGCGCAGCGACGCGTGGAGTTCTGCGGGGTTCGCGAAAGGCAAGAGAACGAACGACGAACATGACGAAATTTTCACACTGGGCCGGGCGCGGCCATCGGCAAGGTGACGATCGCGCGCAGCCCGCCCGAGGGGGCTGCCTCCAGCGCGAGCGCCCCGCCATGGAGTTCGGCCAGCTCGCGCACGATGGACAGGCCGAAGCCGTGCCCATCACCGCTTTCATCGAGTCGGCGGCCTGGACGTAGCGCTTCGGCGCGGTCCGCGGCGGCGATGCCGGGGCCGTCATCCTCGATCGCGAGTCGCGCCTGGCCAGAGACGTCGGGTTCCGCGCTCAACGTGATTCGGCTGGTCGCCCAGTGCCAGGCATTGTCGAGCAGATTGCCGAGCAATTCATCCAGGTCCTGCGGGTCGATCGCCAGCGCCAGCCCTGGCTGGATGGAGTGAGCGAAGGTGACGGCGCGGTCGGCATGGATCCGGGCGAGTGCCCCTGCGACGCCGTCTACCGCGGGTTCGAGCGGGATGCGCTGCCGCGTCCCGCCCGAGGCATCCGCACGGGCGCGGCCGAGATGGTGGCGGATCGAGCGGTCAATTCGCGCGACCTCGGCCGCCATCTCCCCGTCCGGGTCGCGGCCCTGCTCGTCCAGGCGGAGGGAGAGGGCGGCGAGTGGCGTCTTCAGCCCGTGCGCAAGATTGGCGACATGCCTACGCGCATTGGCGAGCGCGGTGGCATTCTCGGCGAGCAGGGCGTTGAGTTCGTCGGCGAGCGGCTGAAGCTCGGCCGGCTGGTCGGTCGGGACTGCCGCCGCCCGCCCGGCGCGAACCGAGGCCAGTGACGATCGTAGCGCGCCGAGCGGACGCAGGCCGAGGCGAAGCTGGATGAGCGTTGCTGTGGCCAATGCCAGGCCAAGCAGGGCGAGCGAGCCGAGCAATGGCATCATGGCGGCACGTAGCGGCCGCTCGACGATCTCCCGCGGGGCCGAGGCGGCGATGCGCACCGGGCCGCCGCTGGTCTGGACGGTGAGGCTGCGGGCGTGGCGGTCGGCGCCTTGTGCGTCGCGCCAGTCGAGCGGCCGGGGTTCGCCTTGCTCATGCCGACGATGGCGATAGCCGTGCTCGTCCGGTGGCGGGGGTTGATCGATCCGCGGCAACTCGGCCGAGGCGAGGGTGCCGGCGGGCGCGTCGATCCGCCAGCCCCAACCAGAGCCGGTGCGGTTGAACGGCGCTGGGGAGACGATGCGCGACCGGTCCACGCTGCCGTCGGGGCCGACCGCGGTGGCGAGCAGCGAAATCTGGGCGTCGAGCCGCTGGTCGAGGCCCTGCATGACGAAGCGTTCGAGCACGGCGCCGATCGCAAGCGCGGCGAAGGCGAGCGCGGCGATCGTCGCGAGCGCGGCGAGGGCGGCGAGGCGGCCGAACAGCGATCGCGGCATCAGCCTCATGGCAATGTCTCGGTCAGACGATAGCCGCGACCGCGCACCGTCTCGATCAGGTCGCGGCCGATCTTGCGCCGCAACCGGCCGATGATCACTTCGAGCGAGTTGGAATCCGGATCGGCATCGCTCTCATAAGCGTGTTCGAGCAAGTCGAGCCGGTCGATCACGGTCTCCTTGCGCAGCGTCAGCGCGGAGAGGATGCGCCATTCGAGCGCGGTGAGCTTCAGGGGCAGGTGGTCGAGCTCGAACTGGCCGGTCTGCGCGTCGAAGCTCAGGGGGCCGCAGGCGACCAACGTGGCGGAATGGCCGGCGGCGCGGCGGATCAGCGCGCGCAGGCGCATCACCAGTTCCTCGACGCGAAAGGGTTTGGTCAGATAATCGTCGGCGCCGGCCCGAAAGCCCTCGACCTTGTCGGACCAGCCGTCGCGCGCGGTGAGGATCAGCACGGGCAGGCCGCGCCCGGCGGCGCGCCATTCCTGCAGCACCGCTATGCCCGGCTTCACCGGAAGGCCGAGATCGAGCACGGCAGCGTCATAGAGGCCGGTATCGCCGAGATGCGCGCCGTCCTCGCCATTGCTGGCGATATCGACCGCGAAATTCTCCGCGCGCAACGCCCGGGCGATGCCGTCGGCGAGCGCGGTGTCGTCCTCGACCAGCAGGATGCGCATCCAAGTTCCTTTCCATGGCCGCGCTAGGCCTGTGGCTTAAACCGAAACTGAACGGGGAGGTTCAGCGGGGCGTGGGTACGCATCGCTATCACGGCTTCAGTCGAAACCCATGGAGTGAAACCGAATGACTGATGACATCACCGCGACGCCGCCCCGCAAGCCGTCGCTTCGTATGGCGCTTGCCACCATCGCCCTGCTCGGCGCGGGCGGCGCAGTGGGCGCGACTGCCGCGCGGATGGCTGGCCCCTCGATCGAGGTCGCCCCGCTCAACCCCGTTGCGATCGCGTCGCTCAAGACAGGCGAGGGCCTGGTCACCGTGCGCGGCAAGGTCGGGGAGATTTACGGATCGAACTTCATCCTGGCCGATGCGAGCGGGCGCACGATGATCGAGGGCGGGCCGCAATCAGACTCACTCGTCACTGCCGGCAGTGTCGTGACAGTACAGGGCTGGAACCGCGACGGCGTGCTGCGCGCGTCGTTCCTGGTCGGCGCTGACGGCAAGGTGACGGCGCTGGGGCCGATGGGCCATGGGCGTGGACCGCATGGGCCGCATGGCGGGCCGGATGGGCCCCGTCGCGATGGTCCGGGTCCTGATGGTCCGGATCGTGACGGGCCGGACGGTCCGCCGCCGCCAGTCGCAGCGCCGGTCGCGCCTCTCGGCAACGGCGTCGGATAAGTACCGACCTTCGCCCGTCACCCCGGGCCAAGTCCGGGGTGACGGAGGTGGATGGGGCAGGCCGAAGCCTATGCCCGCTTGATCGCCTCATACGCCGCCTGAAGCCGCATCGCGACGCTCGGCCGCCCCGTCGGCGGAGCGCCGAGATGGACGGTGCGCAGCTCGCCCATGAAATCCGCCCACATTTCGGGCCCGCCCTCCTCGAGAAGTTGCGCGCGGATCGCGAGATCGGGGGTCACGGGAAGATGTCTCCGGCCCCAGGCGCCAAGCTGTGCCATCAGCGGTACGAGCTGGATCGCCGGCTCGGTGAGGCTGTAGAAATGCTTCTGCTTGTGGCTCGGATCGTCCGTGATCGCGAGCAGGCCCGCCGCGACCAGCTTCTTGAGCCGGTCCGCCAGGATATTCGACGCGATGCCTTCTTCCGACCCGCCGAGCAATTCGCGAAAATGGCGGCGATTGCCGAACATGATGTCGCGGATCACGATCAGGCTCCAGCGATCGCCCAGCGCCTGAACGGTAAGGTTGATCGGACAGCCCGATCGCGGGTCTTCGATATGGACGGTCATCACTGGTTGCAATGTAGAACTGGTTTGGTAGAAGGCAACCGGTTTTGATTCGCAAGTGGTATGGAGAGGGTGATGACCAGGGTTCGCGTGAATGCCTATTCGATATCGGTGGATGGCTTCGGGGCGGGTATCGAGCAGAGCCTGGCAAATCCGATGGGACTGGGTGTCGAGGGGCTGCACCGATGGGCCTTCGCCACCAGGACCTTCCGTACCATGTTCGGCCAGGAAGGCGGGTCGACCGGCATCGACGAGGGGTTCGCGGCCAGGTCGATGGAAGGCCTCGGCGCCTGGATCATGGGCCGCAACATGTTCGCGCACAGCCGTGGGGATTGGTCCGACGATGGCTGGGAGGGCTGGTGGGGCGACACGCCGCCTTATCATTGTCCGGTGTTCGTGCTCACCCATTATGCGCGGCCGCCGCTCGAGATGGCGGGCGGCACCATCTTTCATTTCGTCACCAAGGGGCCCGAAGAGGCGCTGCGGCTTGCCCGCGAGGCGGCTGGCGACCGTGACATCCGCATCGGCGGCGGCGCCGAGACGATCCGCGAATATCTGACCCTCGGCGCGATCGACGAAGCGCATCTGGCGATTTCGCCCATGCTCATCGGCAAGGGCGAGGCGCTGTTCGCCGGGCTCGATCTGCCGGCGCTCGGCTATAAGGTCGGCGAGCAGGTCCTGGGCGAGAACGCGACGCATATCGTGCTGACAAGGCAATAAGGAGAGGCCGACATGACACTCGCGCTCTATGCCCATCCGCTGTCGTCCTATTGCCATAAGGCGCTGGTCGCGCTGTACGAAAATGACATCCCCTTCGACTACAGGCTGCTCGACGGCAGCGAACCCGTGGCCGGCGACTTCGCCGCCTTATGGCCGATGAAGCGCTTCCCGCTGCTTACGGATGGTGGGAAGATCGTGCCCGAAGCCACCGTGATCATCGAATATCTCGGCGTACACTATCCC
>Ga0247741_1002456_pt1 | contig 10305 bp, 9 predicted proteins | sample UWRJL213509R2_FD_180945 | JGI IMG/M metagenome (GOLD analysis project Ga0247741, IMG submission 180945) | Plant litter microbial communities from Arlington Agricultural Research Station in Wisconsin, United States - UWRJ-L213-509R-2 | ecosystem: Environmental > Terrestrial > Plant litter >...
GCTCGTGCGATCGGTGAACACGTCGCCGAACAGCGTGCGGACTTGTTGTTCACCGGTGAAGCGGCTCTCGGTCACGAGCCGGCCGTCCTCGAGCGTCGCGCCGGCGCGGACCACGTTGTGCTCGGAGGCACGGTGCGCGACGTCGACGGTGACGGTCGGGCGATCCGCCGTGAAGTCGAGGAGGGGCCCCGCGCCGCCGCTCGCGAAGTAGCCGAACGCGATCGGGCACTGCTGGATCAGCGGGTACTGCATGTTGCTGCAGGCAGAGACGAGGTCCGGATCCTGCGCGAGGTCCGCCGGCAGTTGATCGGAGAGCAGCTGCACCTGGTTCTCCGCCGACCCGTCATGCGCGCTCTCGCGGTGGACGCTGCGGTGCCACGCGAGCTGCGCCGTCACGTGCGTGCGCTTCCACGTGCCCCGGTACGTCGCGATCGCGTCGGCGACGTAATCGACGCGGTCGATGCCGGCGGCGGGATACGTGGCGTTGCCGATGAACCGCGAGGTCGTCGCGTACTGGCCGAGCAGGGTCACGTCGAGGTGATGCGGGCCGCGGTCCCAGCCGGTGCGGAGCATGACCGGGACGAACACGTCGGGCGTCTTCTCCTCGCGACGGAAGATCTCCTCGAGGACGGGCGAACCGGGGAGACCGTCGATCGCGCCGTCGCCGTCCTTGTCGACGAGCTGCGAAGTCTTCCAGGTGAACTTCGTGCGCGAGAACGTCGGTGCGATGCCGGCGGCGTACCAGCCCGGGCCGAGCGGTCCGGTCGCGACGATCTCCGCCGAGAGCTCGGGCCCGGCGTCGGCGGAGACGCGGCGGAGATAGTAGAGGCCGCTCGCGAGCGGGCGGCGCTGCGCCTGGCTCGTGAGCCCGCCCCACACCGTGGCCTCGATCTCGTGCGTCTTCGTGCCGCGGCGAAGCGTGGCGTCGATCGTGCCGCCGGTTCCCGTGCGATCGTGCGCCGCGAAGCCACCGGCGGTGACGCGGATGCCTTCGAGGAAGCCGACGGGGATCCGCGTCTCGGCACCGCCGGTGCGGAGCGAATCGATCGGCGTGCCAAGGGCGGTCCATCGGTTCTCGAGCCCCGTGGCACCGCCGAAGCTCACGCCGGTGTCATCGCGCGAGGCGCCGAGGCCGTATCCGGCCACCGCGTCGTGGGTGGCATCCGCGATCGGCAGGCGGCGCAGGTACGACGCGGGCAACCAGGTCGAGAGGGCGAACGACGCGCGCGGATCGAACGGATCGTTACCGAGCGCGCAACCGAACGTGTCGGGATCGGTGCACGTCGCTTCGTCGGCGCCGGGCTTCCGCTTGTTTCCAACGCCGAACAGGTCGTGGGGGTCGTCCGCGTGCGCGAGGGCCGGGACCAGCATCCCGAGCCCGGCGACGAGCGCAGCGGTTCGGTGCACGGGCAAACGGTAACACGCGTAACCTCGCGAGCGGTGAGCCCATCCAAGCGGCCCATGACGATCGATCCCGCGATCCGCGCGATCCGCGTGACGGCCGTGAACAGCGCCCCGGTCGCGGCGCGCGGCGCGTACGTCGTGTACTGGATGATCGCGGCGCGCCGGAGCTCGCACAACTTCGCGCTCGATCACGCGATCGAACGCGCCATCGAGCTCGGACGACCGCTGATCGTCGTCGAGCCGCTCCGTGCGGGCTACGCGTGGGCGAGCGAGCGCATGCACGCGTTCGTGCTGCAGGGCATGGCGGACAATGCGGCGGCGTTCGCGGGCGCGGGCATCGCGTATCACCCGTACGTCGAGCCCACGCTCGGTCACGGCACGGGACTCCTCGTCGCGCTCGCCGAGAAGGCGTGTCTCGTCGTCACGGATGAACAGCCCGGGTTCTTTCTCCCGCGCATGGTCGCCGCCGCCGGCGCGAAGCTGCGCGTGCGCCTCGAACAGGTCGATGGCAACGGCATTCTCCCGCTGCGCGCGTCCGAGAAGGCGTATCCGACGGCGGCCGTGTTTCGCCGCCACTGGCAGAAGGTGATCGGCCCGCACCTGATCGCGCGGCCGAGCGCGGAGCCGTTCGGGAAGCTCCCGCGGGTGGTGAAGAACGGCGCGCTGCCGGCCGCGGTGATCAAGCGCTGGCCGGCGGCCTCGCCCGCGCTGCTCGGCGTCGAGTCGGCGGCGCTCGCGACGCTGCCGATCGATCACGCGGTCGCGCCCGTCGCCGCGGTGCCCGGAGGCTCGCGCGCGGCCGCGCACGTGCTCGATGACTTCATCGAGCACAAGCTCGCGCGCTACGGCGACGGCCACAACCATCCCGACGACGACGCCGCGAGCGGGCTCTCGCCGTGGCTGCACTTTGGCCACATCTCGGCGCACGAGGTGGCCGAGCGCGTGTGGGCACACGCGAAGTGGCATCCGGCGCGCGTGCTCGATGCGAAGGCGACGGGATCACGCGACGGCTGGTGGGGCGTGCCGCCGGGACCGAGCTCGTTTCTCGACGAGCTGATCACGTGGCGCGAGCTCGGCTACGGCTTCTGCTTCCATCGCCCCGACTACGATCAGTGGTCGTCGCTCCCCGACTGGGCGCAGAAGACGCTGACCGAGCATGCCTCCGATCCGCGGCCGGAGCACTACACGCCGAAGCAGCTGGAGGCAGCGGAGACCGAAGATCCGGTGTGGAACGCGGCGCAACGCCAGCTCGTCGGCGAGGGCCGCATCCACAACTACCTGCGCATGCTGTGGGGCAAGAAGATCCTCGAGTGGTCGCCGAGCCCGAAGCGCGCACTCGCGACGCTCATCGAGCTCAACAACAAGTACGCGATCGACGGACGCGATCCGAACTCGTACAGCGGCATCTTCTGGACGCTCGGCCGGTTCGATCGCCCGTGGGCCCCGATCCGGCCGATCTTCGGCTGCATCCGCTACATGTCGTCGGCGTCGACGATCAAGAAGCTGCGCCTGAAGCAGTACCTGGCCCGCTGGGCTCAGTGATCGTGGCCGTGACCCCCGTGGTCATGGCCTTTGTGATCGCCGTGATCGTGGGCCGCGTGGTCGTGACCGGCGTGGTCGTGACCGTGATCGTGACCGTGATCGTGATCGTGGCTGCAGCCGGGGCCGTGCACGTGCTCGGACTGGTGCTTCGCGATCTCTTCCTTGACCTTCGACATGTCGAGCTTCTGGGCCTGCGCGACCAGCTCGTCGAGGGCGGCGGCGGGAAGCGCACCGGACTCGCGGAACAGCAAAACGCCGTCGCGGAACAGCATCAGCGTGGGAATGGCCTGGATCTGGGCGGCGCCCGCCAGCTCCTGCTGGGCTTCCGTATCGATCTTGCCGAACGTGACGTCGGCGTACTTCTCGGAGGCCTTCTCGAAGACCGGCGCGAACGCGCGGCACGGGCCGCACCACTCGGCCCAAAAATCGAGCAGCACGATGCCACCCTTCTCGATCGTGTTCTGAAAGTTCTGGTTGGTGATTTCCAGGGTAGCCATCGCCGCAACATGGCGCGTCGCCAGGGCGTCCGCAAGTGCCCCCATACGGAAGCGGTGCTAGCCTTTAGGGGTGGCCAAGCTCCGCATCACCTACAACGCTCCGGTCGTCCTGACGTTCGCGGTGCTGGCGCTGGTGGTGACGTTCCTGCCCACCGAGACCCGCGTCCACTACTTCTCGGCGCACCCGGCGTTCTACGACTGGACGAGCTACCTCGGCCTGTTCACGCACATCCTCGGTCACGGCAGCTGGGATCACTACCTCGGCAACTTCATGCTGATCCTGCTCCTCGGGCCGATCCTCGAGGAACGCCACGGATCGATGTCCCTGTTGTTCATGATGCTGATCACCGCGCTGGTGACCGGCCTCGCGAACGCCGCCCTCTCGAGCCACCCGCTGATGGGCGCGAGCGGCATCGTGTTCATGATGATCCTTCTCGCGTCGACGGCGAACATCAAGCAGGGCGAGATCCCGCTGACGTTCATCGCGGTCGCGCTGATCTACCTCGGCGGCGAGATCTATCGCGCATTCGCGAATGACGACAACGTGTCGCGCATGGCCCACCTCATCGGCGGGCTCGCCGGCGCGGTGTTCGGCTTCATCGGCGCGCGCCGCAAGGGCGCCGACGCCAAGCCGGTCAAGAACCTCGGGCTCCCCGCCGCGAAGGCGGCCGAGCTCCAGAAGCTCACGCCGAAGCCGAAGCCGAAGATCTCGGCGTAGCGCAAGCCCCACGAACGTGGGGCGCGCAGCAACGCGAAGCGTCGATCAGACGAAGAAGTCGGGCAGGAGGTGCGCGCCCGGCGTCATCGCGTACTCGTCGAGGTTCGTCACGCCTTCGGCCTTCAGCACCTCGTCGTCGATGAAGAAGTTGCCGGTGGTCTCGCGCGAGTTCTTCGCGAAGATCGCGTAGGCGGCGTCGCCCATGATCGCCGGGCTGCGCGAGCCCTTGATCGCCTGGTCACCGCCGAGGAGGTTCTGCACCGCCGCGGTGGCGATCGTGGTGCGCGGCCAGAGCGCGTTCACCGCGACGCCATCGCGCTTGAACTCGCCGGCCATCCCGAGCACGCACATCGACATGCCGAACTTCGCCATCGTGTACGCCACGTGAGGCGCGAACCAGCGCGTCTCCATGTTGAGGGGCGGCGACAGGTTCAGGATGTGCGCGTTGCCCCCCGCGGCCGCGGCCTTCTTGAGGTGCGGAACGCAGAGCTTCGAGCACAGGAACGTGCCGCGCGTGTTGATCGAGTGCATCAGATCGTAGCGCTTCATCTCCGTGGCCTCGGTGGTGGTGAGGCTGATCGCGGAGGCGTTGTTGACGAGGATGTCGATGCCGCCGAAGGCTTCGACGGTCTTCTTCACCGCGTCGGCGACTTGCTCCTCGAAGCGGATGTCGCAGACGATCGGCAGCGCCTTGCCGCCGGCGGCCTCGATCTCCTTCGCGGCGGAGTACACCGTGCCGGGGAGCTTGGGGTTGGGCTCGGCCGTCTTGGCGACGATCGCGACGTTCGCGCCATCGCGCGCCGCCCGGAGACCGATCGCGAGACCGATGCCTCGGCTCGCACCCGTGATGAACAGAGTCTTTCCGCGGAGGGACATGCCCCGGAAGGTATCCGAAGTCAGTACTGGTCGGGAGACATCGCGCCGTCGAGGAGGTCGGGATCGACGGGGCGAAGCAGCTTCGCGAGCATCTGCGCCGAGGCGATGCCCATGACGGCGCCGATGCCGTACGCCCAGAAGCCCATCGACACGCCGACGAAGCCCGCGCCGCCCGGCTTGGTCGCGACGAACACGCACGCGGTGAGCAGCGAGAGCATGAGCGAGAGCAGCGCGACCGTGGTGGGCGCGATCGGAAAGTCCTTGCGGAGCTTCTTCGCGGCGAGGCCCGCCGAGGCCAGGAGGCCGAGGCCGGCGAGGAGCAGCAGGACGAACGAGGCCAGGCCCATCGGCGCGAACGCGCCCGATGCATGCGCCTGCTCGTCGCTGCCGAACATCTCGGTGGCCTTGTCGCGCAGCATGTCGATGAACGCGAAGTTCGACATGCCTCCGCCGGCCTCCTCGATGTTGCAGTTGTGGCAGCCGAGCGGGCCGAAGCCGATGTCGATGGGCGCGGGGCGGGCGACCCAGCTCTTCGAGAAGGCTGCGAACAGAAGAAGGGCGGCGGCAGCGACGGCGAGGCCGATCGCCAGCGTGCGGTTGTCCTTGGGCTTGCCACTGAGGTCGAGGTTCATCGCGGGGTCCTTATAGCCTCCGGACGGACGCGATGGGCCGATAGTCGCAGCCGTCACGGCGGCCGGCAGAAGGCCGCTTCAGGCGTGCCGAGGACGCCGGGATCGCGCAGGATCATGCCCGTGAGTGCCTCGGTGTTCCGCCGCGCCGGCCTGCTGCGCTACGCGGCGATCCAGTTCTTCGTCCTCGTTGGAATCGCGATGGCGGTGTACGCGGGCGGGACGTACTGGCACCCCGAGGCACCGCGGTACGAGCTCACGCACAACTTCCTCTCCGACCTCGGCATGACGCACGCCTGGTCGGGACGCGCGAGCTACGCCTCCAGCGCGCTGTTCTTCGTGGCCCTCGCGAGCGTGGGCGTGGCGCTCGTGATGTTCGCGTGGGGCTGGCGCCAGTTCGCCTACGCGCACGGCCGCGCCACGTTCGCCGGTCGCGCGAGCGCCGCGCTCGGTACGGCGAGCGGGCTCGCGTTCGTGGGCGTCGCGTGCACGCCGTTCGACCTCGCGCTGTGGTGGCACAACGGCTTCGTGCTCGCCGCGTTCGGCCTGTTGCTCGGCTACGTGATCGCGCTGACGGTCGTGATGGCGCGAAACGGCGCGAGCCCGGTGCAGAACGCGCTCAACCTCGCGTACGTGGCGCTCGTGGTCGGATACGTCGCGCTGATCTTCTTCGGGCCGCGCCTCTCCACCGAGGGTGGACACGAGGTCCAGGTCATCGGCCAGAAGGTCGTCGCGGCCGGCTCGATGCTCCACGTGATCGGGCTGACCACGCTCTTGCGCCGTACTACAGGCCGCGGGGTGGAAGCTGCGGCATGACCTTGCCCATCTCGACGTACTCGTGGTGCGCCCCGGTCCACAGATCCTCGGCGACCATGCCGCGGCCCGCGCGCGCGGCGATCACGGCGGCGCGCACGACGGCGTTCTTGATGTAGCCGCCGGTCATGTCGAAGCGCTCGGCGAGCGCGGTGAAGTCCACCCGGTCGTGGAGCTCGGCCTGCGGCGGTAGGAGCTGGCGCCACAGCCGCGCGCGCTCGTCGACCTCGGGCTCGGGAAACCGGATCCGGAAGTTGAGGCGGCGCTGCAGGGCCGGATCGATCGCGGACTCCGCGTTGGTGGTCAAGACGCTCACGCCGTCGAACGTCTCCATGCGCTGGAGGATGTAGTTGACCTCGAGGTTCGCGAAGCGATCCTGCGCGGTCTTCAGCTCGGTGCGCTTGCCGAAGAGGCTATCCGCCTCGTCGAACAGCAGCATCGCGTGCGCGTCCTGCGCCTCGTCGAAGATCTTCGCGAGGTTCTTCTCGGTCTCGCCGACGTACTTCGAGACCACGGCCGAGAGATCGATGCGGACCAGCTCCAGGCCGAGCGCCGACGCCACCACGCTCGCGGCCATGGTCTTGCCCGTGCCGGGCTCGCCGGAGAACAGCGCCGACACGCCGCGCGAGATGCCGAGGTGACGCTGGTAGCCCCAGCGCTCGAGGATCTGGGCGCGTCCCGTGACCATCGCGATCACGTCGTGCAGCGTGTCGATCACGTCCTCGGGAAGCACCAGCTCGGAGAACCGCGCCTTGCGATGCACCACGTTGCCGTACGTGCCGAGGCGCACCGAGAGCCGGCGGCCCACGGCCGCTTCGAGCCCGAGCATGTCGACCACCGTGCCGGCGGCGGTGGCGTAGCGCGTGGCCTCCGCGACGACGTCCGCGATCGCACCGGGGCCGATCACGTACCGCGCGGCGAGCTCGGCCGGCTCGGTGGTGTTCGCGTGCGGTGCGAGCGCCGCCGTCCACGCGCGCTCGCGATCGGCGAGATCCGTGCGCGGCATCGGCACCACGAGGGCGGGACGCCGCAGCTCGAGGTGACCGCTGCGCCCGCTCGTCGAGGCGAGCACGAGGCCGGGAACCGCGGTGATCGCCTCGGTGTGCTCGGTGGAGAGCTCGCCGCGCTCGTCGTACAGCGCGTCGGCTTCGGCGAGGAGCGGCACCGCATCGCGAAGGCGCGCCGCCGCGAGCGCGTGCCCGAGGAGCGACACGCGCAGCCGCGCCTCGGTGGCCACCACGAGGGGCACCGGGATCACGATCAGGGGGCGGCCGATCGCGCGCGCGAGCCGATGGGCCGCGGCGCGCCGCCCCGAGCCGCGCGGTCCGCGCAGCACCACCGCCACGTCGGCCCGTACCCGCGGCACCAGCGCGTCGAGCTCGGCGAGCGTCGGAGCGGGCAAGGTGACGCCGAGCTCGGCCTCGGGATCGATCATCTCGAGCAGGCCGGCGAGCGGCGGCGGGAGCGCGTCGTCGCCGAGGAGCCATGCGAGCGCGCCGTGCGTGAGCTCGAGCGTGGCGGCGAGCCCGTCGCCGTCGACGGAGAGCAGCCGGCCGCGGCGCAGCGGCGATCCGGGGGCGGTGGCGCGCACGAGCGCCGCCGCGGGCATACCGAGCACGTCGGCGCACGTCTCCACGTACAGCGCGGGACGCCGGCGCGGCACGAGGGCATGACACAGCTCGCGCGTGTCGAGATCGAGCGCGTACGCGAGCGCCGCGACGAGCAAGCCGCCGGCGGTGGCATCGAGCCCCATGCGCGCGGTCATCAGGCCGAGGCGCGTGGCACCGGCATCGCTCTTCGCGGCCTGGGCGATCGCACGCTCGAGCTCGATCGCCGCCGCCGCGTGCGTCTGCTGCGGGCGCAAGGTGCCGCCGGCGAGCCGGCCGAGCGCCGCGGGATCGCGCAGGTAGATCTGCGAAGGCACGCGCGGATCGGCGAACCCGGATCCCGCGTTCAGCCGTCGCACGAGCGCGGCTTCGGCGTGAAGCCTCACCTCGGTGATGAGCGCGGCGAGCGGATCAGCGCTCGTCATCCGGCTTCTTCTTCTTCACCACCACGCCTGGCCGCTGCCACCACGGCGTCGCCGCCGCGATCTCCTCCGGATCGCCGAGCGTGGTGGGCGATTCCTCGCGCTTCACGTCGGCGCCCTTGCTCAGCGTGGACGCGTGCTCCGCGCGCTTCGCCTCGGGTCCCTTGTCGACCGTGATCGGCTTCTCTTTCCACTCGACCTCGGGCCCCGGGCCCTTCACCGTCGACGCGGGCCGCGGCGCATCGGGATCCGAGGGCTTCGCCGGCTTGTCGTCGGTCTCCGTCTCGGCGAGGAAGCGATCCTTCTCGTCGGCCATCAGCTCGTCCTGCGCGTCCTCGAGGTTCGTGAGCTTCGCGCGCAGCTCGGTCACGCGTTTGCCCATCTGCTCGAGGCTGTCGCTCATCTCGGCGAGCTCGGAGGTCTGGCCGTACGCGGTGAGGTTCGGCTGCAAGACCGCGAGTGCCTGCTCGAGCAGGCTCTTGCGATCCTCGGCGTACACGAACATGTGCGTGTCGCTCTTGCCGCTGACCGCCTTCTGCAGCGCATCGAGGGCTCTCACGTCGCGCGCCGGGAGCACGAGCTGCTCGATGTTCAGCGGCTCGTCCCGCAGGATCTGGCGCATCGCGGCGAGGAGCGTGCCGCCATCGGTCCGCTCCACGTCGCGGACTTCTTCGCCGGCGATCTCGGGAAGCACCTCTTGCTCCGCCGCGTCGTCGAGCTTTTCGCGGCTCACCTCGCGCTCGACGGCGAGGTCCTCGACCTCCTTCTCCTCCGCGCGCACGCGTCAGCTCACTCGGCCTTTTCCCACCACTGGCACCACCACGGCCCACCGACCAGGATGCGCAGCTTCGGGTGCCAGCAGTACGAGATGTTCTCGTCGGGGTTCAGGTAGTAGAGGCAGTTGTCGCAGCGCTCGTCGCCGTACGGCTGACCCTTGAGGACGTTGTCCTCGACCATGTGCTTGAGCAGCATGGCGTTCTTCTCGTCGATCTCTTTGGGCTCGGGCTTCGGCAGTGGATCGTCGGACATCTTCCGACAATCCTATCACTGCCTCTTGCGGCGAATGCGCTGCGCGAACCAATCCACGGTCTCGGCCATACCCTCGCGCACCTGGTGGGTGGGCGAGTAGCCGAGCGCTTCGGTGATCTTCTCGATCGAGGCCTGCGAGTGCGGGATATCGCCGGCGCGGGGCTCCTCGAACACGGGCTCCACGTTCGCGAGCTCGGGCACGTCCTTCGCGAGGTCGTCGCGGATCATCGCGAACAGCTCCTTGAGATCCGTGCGCCCGTTGCAGCCGCAGTTGTAGACGGTGCCGGTGACCTTCGGATCCTCGGCGGTGCCCGCGAGGAGGTTCGCCTGCACGATGTTGTCGACGTAGCAGAAGTCGCGGCTGTTCGAGCCATCGCCGAAGATCACGATCGGCTTGTTCTCGAGGAGCGCGGCGATCCAGCGCGGGATCACGGCGGCGTACTGGCCGTTGGGATCCTGGCGGCGACCGAACACGTTGAAGTAGCGCAGCCCGATGTTCTGCTGGCCGTACGCGTCGTGGAACACCTGGGCGTAGATCTCGTCGACGCGCTTGGTGACCGCGTAGGGCGAGAGCGGCTTGCCGATCTTGTCTTCGTGCTTCGGCAGCGCCGGGTGATCGCCGTAGACCGACGAGCTCGACGCGTAGACGATGCGGCCGACGTTCGCGTCCTTCGCGGCGACGAGCACGTTCAGGAACGCGTCGACGTTGTGCTGGTGCGAGGCGATCGGATCCTTCATCGAGCGCGGCACCGAGCCGAGCGCGGCCTG
>Ga0247741_1002457_pt1 | contig 10304 bp, 12 predicted proteins | sample UWRJL213509R2_FD_180945 | JGI IMG/M metagenome (GOLD analysis project Ga0247741, IMG submission 180945) | Plant litter microbial communities from Arlington Agricultural Research Station in Wisconsin, United States - UWRJ-L213-509R-2 | ecosystem: Environmental > Terrestrial > Plant litter >...
GGTGGAAGATAGCTATCGATATGGATCCCAATGAGGCGTAACGAGTGTGGTAGGTCAAAAATATGCAGACTCGAGAGGATCTAGAAAACAGTAGGAGAAAATAAATGCGAAGCGCGTTGTCCGAGATATGGTCCAGAAAAACAGAACGATGCAAAAGGAAGAGACGAGACTACAATCTGACTCATGCAGCCAGATCAACGATCGACTTCCGTCGAGGATAGTGTTCGCTGCGCGCAGAGCGAGGGGGAGTAGAGATCCTGGTTCCAGTGCGACGGCGAATGAAGCGATAGTAGTTGTGGCCGTCCGCGATGTCAGCTCCTGAATCTGAGTCCTCCGTCGGTGTGTTTGGGAAAGACTCAGAGCTTGCTGAGTTAGGGAGGAGCATAGGAAGGCTTGGAATGGAGAATGGCATCTGCATAGGAGATGATGATTCATATCCACTATCGGGGTTGAAAGTGGGGGAGGTCGGAGATGTGTTTGGAGACTTGCGGCGAACGTAGGTGGAGATTGGTGTCTCGCCATTGATGTCGCTGGATGACCCGTAGGTGTTGATGGTGAGTTTGTTGGTGCGATACCTTCGGGGGCGGCCCGTTGCACGGGTAGGACTAGGGAAGTTCTGGAATAACGCAGATTAGAACAAACATCGTTGGTACGGAACGCAGACATACTGGGCTCATCGGCGATGCTTCAAAGTCCGAAGAAGACGAAATGGAGGATTGGCTTCCGCGCCTCCTGTGAGTAGTCTGCCATATTGATCAGTGCTTCGTCCCATTTGTATACAGCATGGAAACGTACAAATGCCGGTGAGTACGGCGAGTATCGCGAGTTGAAGAAGCGAGCACCCGTGTCGCGAAGAGACGGGTTCGAGCTGGACCGCAGAGGGTTTTTCTTCAATTCCATGCGAGGCGACTCTGGCGCAGCAGGAGAAGCGGGGAGTTGCTCTCGCTGAGGAGGCGTTGCTTTCGAGTCCAAGCCCAACGAAGCCATGAGTTCTACAAATGAGGGAAGGGAGGCCATTTGTACCAGCGAAGAAAGGTGAATGAAGAGGAAGAGGATGAAGGGGAATGAGTGGACTTGGGGAAGGGCAACGAGCAACCTTGAAAGATCCACCAGAAAAATGGGGCCATCTATAAAGGCGTCGTTATACTCTGTTCTTCACCTTAGAGACGACAGCCCATGGGTATGTTGTCAAGAGATGAGGTTACAATTATCACGATGTCTCACCAGACCGCTCCTTGGTCGCAAAGGCTAAAATGGTCACTAGTATCAATAACCGTCGGCAAGGAGATGCATCATCCTGCATTCAGTGTTCTCCTGAAAGAACACCTCCGCCGTCGTTGCCTTGAAGTGACGAGCGAATAGTTGTAATATCTACGAGGTTGCACTTGAGGTTGCTCATTGAACACAAGGAATAAGAATGAAGACAACAAAGGCTAGATCAGGCTAAGCGAAATTGAAAATTCAACAACACGACGACGAGTGGCCCGTGATTCTGCGCCGTCAGGGACCTTGATCTCTCTTGTCAATGGCCCGCCTGCATCCTCGAAGCCTCAAGCTCTCCAGCTCAAGGGCATCCAACAAGCGGTCGTTCGAGAACACTTGTGTGTATCCTTTCCCTCGGGGCTAGTTACGGGCAGTGAATTGTGATGAACTATCTGGCTATCTGGGAGAAGCTGCTTCTACGTCACAAGCCGCTTTTGTTAACCATTGATGATAGTGAAGCCAGTCGTCATATGGAACTTCTCTATCTGCTGCCTTGAAACCAATAACAGGATTGTTGTTTATTGCCAGAACCGCGAACAGTGTCCAAATTGCGTCTGATGGCAATGAGGGATAAACAGTACAACTGTTGCTCTCATTTTCCATCCTCTGATCTTTCCTGTTCTGTGCCGGATACATACCTACATTCGCAGATCGTTGTGAAGCTATGTGAGGTGCAGACCGGTTCAGACTCAAAATTCCTGATAGACATCCATCAGGGTCGTTATGTTACGTAATCATGTGCCTGATGATTTTCAGAGCACTGTGGTTCTTGTTCACTACATTCACTAGCATGAATCAACAGTCTCAGGGAACGCTCGGCAACAGCGGTAACCAGAATGTTGCCTTCCAGCAGCCACCGAGACAAGACATGGAATATATCTGTGCAGGTTTGTTATATTGTTCCTTTTCTAGGATTACCTGCTCAAACCTCGCGTTCTAAAACAGATTGCGGGGCCAAAAACGAGATAAAACCACGAGAACCTATTCGTTGCAAAGAATGCGGCCATCGTATCATATATAAGAAGCGCACTAAACGAAGTACGTACCCTGTCATCCAAACCAAAATACGCAACTTATCAACAAATAGTGGTGCAATTCGAGGCGCGATGATCGCTACACCAGCTAGCAACCTTCCACTATCTTATTCGTCACTCTACATTCTGGGTGCAACTGTGCCCACCCTGATCGTGTCGGAAAACTGGCTAATTCAGCCTGGCGGTGGATGTGTTCTGATTCATGTCTCTGGGAAACAATCTACGGTTTCTGTGGCTCTTGTTCGACCAGGTGCAGGCTAGATCGATCATGTTCGTCCGAATCATTGTAATGCGAAATTGTACACGCGAACATGATGATTTATATTGTAGGAGACGGAATTGTATCATATCGTATTTTGGCCGACATTCATTCAAGGCGCCCAATGCAACTCATGACCTGCAATCAAATGTCTCTCTGCACCAAGAAACACTTGCAAGCTCTAACTCGAGGGTACTTATGAGTTAAAGGTCTTTTCTGAATCTTGGGCGATCTTCGACTCTTGTAAGTACCAGCGGTCTTGGGTACTCGTCCGTTAACAAATTTGGAGATTAGATAACATTGAGACCACGTGATGTTGCTGACTATTTGTGCTTGATGTTCGAGGATGACATAGCCGCGTCCGTTCGGCTAAAATGGCTTCGTAATCTCTTTCACCTAATCTCACTAAGCACGATGCCTGAAGGACAGAGCAGTCGAAACCGCGACCGCAGCGTTTCCGGAGACTTTGAAGTTTGTTTCCACATTTACTGCTGATTTTTGCGTCGCCTAAGAGCTATGTTTCAGGATACCGACTTTGAGTCGCATGCTGGGGATGCCAACCCTCCAGGTAAACCTGGTCGAAAGAAGAACCCGAAGTAAGCCGTTGAACTCATTGCTAACATGATCTTAATCTTACTGACGGTGTGTACGCAGTTCTCAGGCGGCGCGGCGGGACCAGAACCGTATAGCGCAGCGAGAGTTCCGTCTACGAAAGCAGCAGAGGGTGAGTTCGCTCCTCTATTGCCGACTCGCCGGCTAATACATTAAATCACAAGATACGTGACTTGGAGGCTCGAGTCGAGATTCTTTCGGGCGGCCAAGATGAAGCCGTCGGTGAGATGAGGAATATGCTCAAAGGTCGAACGTTTCGTATCTGATTTTACGCTCATCGTCTGACCTTCGGCATTGAATATTCGCAGATTTGATGGCCGAGAATCAGACTCTCAGGAATTTACTACGCAGCTTAGCTGCTTTCATTGGCGACGGTGCTGGTGGCTTACTGCCCAAGCTTGGCTGGGATCTGCAAGACTTCAACGATTATGTCAACAGGACAGAAACAGACACGGCCGTCGAAGGGTACCAGAAACGGAAGAAAGCACAGAATGGCGAAGGAGAATCCTCCAAGTCGTCAAGCATCCCCCCGAGTCAGGCACAGAAGCGATCTGCAGAAGGCGATCTTAATGGCTCACGGATGAAGAAGGCTCGCAATGACGACAAAGACACTGACAACGGACGAGCTCCATTCTCAATGCTTTTGCCCATGTCAAATTCGCTTCCACCTCCCGCTCCTCTCTATTCTAGGTCGCAAGACACGAATGGCATTTTTTCTGAACTGATGCGTGGTTCCAATACTTCTCCGTTATTTATGTCTTCTACGACTCCTAGTGGTACTTCTCAGTATGCTAGTCCATCGGGTACTGGTCTGGAGGGTTACTCTCGGTCTTATATGCCTGGAGGTAACATGAATCTCGAGTCAATGTCTTCGCCCTATGAGTCCCCTAATTCTGGTCCGGCGGCTGTTCCTCAGCGAGCGCAAGCTAGTGACCCCTGCCCACCGGACTCGGAGGGCGACGAAGATGAGCCCAAGAAGAACGAGGCATATAAGCTGATCCAGTACGTGGCGGCACTCTTGATTTTGTTGTTTCTCTGACCTCAATCAATTTAGTTACCACCTGGAGAACTACAAACGGAACACCCAGTATTGTCTTCCTGCATCACTGCGACCGACTGTAGTCCAGAGGTAAGCACCTATTAATTCCGAACAACATGCCTTATGAACACCTTCCCTGCAGGACCATCCCTCATGGTATGCACATCGTGGTCAACCTGTGATTAACATACTCAGGAAATTTCAGAGAGCGTTGTCGACGGCATAATTCACCCCGACCTGAGGGACCGCATGATTCTATTACGACGTGAGCGGTTTATTCGATCCCTTCCCTATCACGGCAGCTAATGTTGTATACCAGAACGTTTTGAATTAGTCGACTGCCTCATGGACTTCAAACGCAGCACAAAAATCCATGGAGATGACGTGTTGGCCCATACCAATTGGGAGATTGGTGAATCATTCATTCGAAAGTATAGGTGTGTGTGATATCGGGTACAGTCATATTCAACAATTACTGAGATAAATATAAACAGTTTCCTTGTCGATGCTCCTCTGTTGAAGCTCGCTAATCGCTGGAGACGAGAAAGAGGAGATGCCGAGATTGTTCTTGCCGAAGTGAACGGCGAACTCATCAGTCCATCGTAGAATCGAGTACCATTATAACCATTATGTAGTTTTTGTCTGTCAGATGCTATGAATACAGTAATACTATTAGGATGCACTCAACACATACGAATTATTGCGACTACCAAGACGCCTTATGGACGCCCGCGAGCTCGCCCTTCAGTGCTTTGAGACGGAATTGATGCTATAAAACTGTCAGAACCTGCGAGTGGACCTGGATTGGGTACATACTCTCGAAAGCCCAAATTCTGATATGATACCCCGTCCTTTACCGGATTCTGTGCAACGGTTCTTGACAGTGGTAGGACGGGTGTAGCGCCCGAATGTGTTCAGTTGCAGCTGAGCGTGATGTCGAACTTGAGGTGACAGAGTTTCGTTTCGTGCCACCATCAGATATGCTCTTCGAGCAATTTCACTGGCTTGGACCCCATGTCGCGCCTTGATATCTCTCAGAACGCGTGCGCTGGGCATAGTGGTGGATGTTAACGGAGAGACCGTGACGGGTAGAAATTCTGATGCGGATGACCTTGCCAAGCAGATGCAAATACGGCACACACCGGAGAGCGCGTCGCCTTCAAGTTCTCTTCCAACCGATACCTGCTGCCAACAACCACGATAGAAGGCGTTGCGTTGCATAGACATGGATATTTGTTCCGTGAGTAGTCTCTCTGTGTGCATGTTCGCATGTTTCTGACCCTTTCAAAGACATAGAATGTCCATCCAGAAAGTTCTTCGTTTGACCCAGCGCCGCTCATTCGTCACTTCACTATTTGGTGTAACATTCTTCGCGGCTTGCTTAACGGTCTCCGCATCCAACATTCTACCATGTCCTGTTAGACCGGACAAACTACGTTTCGCCGATAGCAGAGGGGAAGAGGAGTTGATGGAAGTCAAGGTGGCGAAGCGGCCTCGGAGGTGGATAGAAGAAAAAGTTCCTCAGTAATCTCTCATTCAACATCAATCAAATAACGATGTCACCCATTTCGCTGAACTCTGAAACATCGACGAGGCGTTGGAGCTGATAAGTTTACGGTGTTTATGGTATTTATACATATACATCAAATAATTGTACATCGTCTCAACTACCATCGCCTGCATCTGCATCCTCCTGGTTCTGGTAGTGCTGTTCCTGCTCTTCTCGTGTACCACTGCGCAAGAAGTCAGCGTGATACTAAATGTGAGAGAGACTACTCACGGGAGGACACTTTCTTGAATTGGTAGACAGGCGAGGAAGCCGAGGAAGCTAATAGCAGCCTGGCATATAAAAACGACGCGTAAGGCGTCAGCATATGAATCCACAGCAACTTTTCGCAGATGGGGCTCTAAGCTGGGTATAATCTGCGCGGTATGTCTTTGGGAAGACCAGTCAGTTTTATTGTCGTAGAGTACGACTCGTGGATGTGGGGGAATACCGTATATCATAAATCAACTGGAAAACTGAGGTTAAACATGGCTTTTTTTCTTTTTTTTTTGCAAATAGATAACCCACTGCATCAGAACCTGGTCCTTGTATTCTTTCGCGAAGCTTTTGCAGTAAAACTGCCTGAAGAATGGCGCCGCTCAGGCTAACACCTAGCACTTGGCCAGTGGTTCTAAACAGATAGGTAACTACAGCAAATCGTTCGTCAGTATGCACTTAATTTAGCAACGGGACAACGCACTTCCGGTGGCCACAGGCATGTCCTCTTTGTAGACACCAGCAATCATCGCCTAGGACAGTAAATGGGATTATTCTCATGACCAATACTTTCCCTTAAAGGCTACTCACGATCAAGGTACTCGTAATGAAACCCGCCATCCCAAAACCTGAAGGAATGAGATCAATCCAAAGGTGGAACATAGAGGAATTCTCATTCCAGCGACTGGCGAGAACACTGGCAAAGACGGCCAGAAGTGAGGAAGCGAGCGTTAGGGTATACAATTTTCCCGTTCTTCGCATTATCCTAATAAAAACGGTCCATTTCATTATAGCTCCGAACAGAAGCAAGCTAAGGAACGCACCAGCCAGCAAACACGCTGCCAGCTGGTATAGCAATCTGAGGGCGGATTTCAGTCAATGCAAAGCGCCGAACTTACGGATCAGCTCACGGAGTGGGGTAGCAAATGAAGGCCTTGGTTAATAAGAATTCACTGAGTGACCATCGCCGAAGGATTGTCGATGTGACACACCTGCAACGGCCGACGAGTTTAGTCGTACGGCGGAGAAATACTACAGGCCGGGCTTCCTTTAGCATTTAATCGGTGATGCCGTTGTAGGCTACTCACTAATGGCGCATTATACAGCTATAAAAAGCCTTGGAGTCAGCTTGTACGCCTTGCGGCATTAAGAGGATGGCTCACCATAGAAAAGGCGGACATACTCGTCAGAAGATTAGACAAGGACACAGCAAGTGGTGTTCGTTGGGTCATTAAACGTAAAGGCATAACCGGATACGGCGCCCAGTATTTTTCTGCCAGTGTGAAGAGAACCCCGAACACCAGACTCAAGACAAAAAGCCCCACGACCCAAGGGTTCGACCACTCCATCTCCTCAGTGGATTTGAGACTGAACCCAAGGAGGAGGCAGCCGACCGCCCCGACCAGAGTGAACGACCCTAGAAAGTCGATCCGACGTATCTTGTCTGATAGACTCTGGTTCTGTATTTCGTCTGAGAGCTTTATGTTGACCTTGGTTGCAACTAATGCAAAGCTAAATATTAGTATGGGTGCCTTTGTAGGAGAAGGGATTAATACACATGAAGGTGCCGTCAGAGAGAAGACGCCCGAACCTGCATGTAGAAGGCGCATCGCCTGAGAGAAAAAATATGAGGATGTGTTCACACCAATAAAATACTGGGGACATACCACCCGAACGTATCATTCACCCAACCACCGAGAGGGCCGCCTAAACCGGCGCCAAGACCGTATAAGCTGGTGGAGCTTTTGAGTCAACAAACTCATGATGAAACGTAGTTCCAAAACCCACACGTTGGCCATCCCCTGATACAGTCCACGTTGCTTTCTAAGGCACCTTCAGGTTTCCACATTTGGGATATAACTGCTTGAACTTACAGCGGGATCAGGTCACTGACGGCGATGCTGGATACTGCGAAAGGAAAGTCATTAGGCCACGTTGCGCCACGCTCTCTGCATGTGATACACACCTGTCATCACGCTAGAAATTTAAGCGGTAGAAGAGTTGAGCGACAAGAATAGACGCGCAGGATAAAATTGATCGAGGGATAGACTGACCCTCCTCCTCCCATTCCTGCCACTGCACGAGCGGCAATGAGTGTGTTCATTGAGGGTGCTAACCCACAACATATTGTGCCTGAGCCTGGAGTCCGGGAATCTCGTCAAGAGAGAAATCGGCGCGCCGGTGGAATGGAACGCACCGAAGAGCGAGAGCGCGAGCAGCATTGCCCCTTTGCGACCAAGAATGTCCGCCAATCTCCCTATATGGTCCAGTTAGCTACACCAGTGCTATGACGACTTGATTGCGCCCCACCCACCATACAAGGGAGTAAAACAACAAACGGAGAGCAAATAGGCAGTTCCTATGTATGACGATTGATTTGATGCGTTGAATTCGCTCCCAATCGGCGTTAAAAGCGTTGCGACGACAGTACCTGTTGGTTTTGTAAAACCCTGCCGTTCGGGGGATGCGTGGGTTACGCACCGTCAAAAGCGCCCAAGAGAACGCCGGACCAGAGGCCAGCCAGAATCCATCGAATGTCAGAATTGGAGAACTGGTTGATCGGTGGCGAGTCCGCCTCCGAAGATGTTGGTGAAGGCGGGTTGACGTCATCCGTAGAGTGGTAGGACGGCGGTCTCTCGTCGAGCAGCGGCCTTGTCTCTAACGAGGGAGGCCTGCGCTCTACGGACATCGATTATTATATGCAGCCCAGAGCGCCAGTGGTTGTCAGATTTTAATTGGCGGAAGTCCGTAGGCGGTGCAATCCGAGCCGTCAGCAAGATCCGAGACCAGGTATATGTAGTCCTCCTCCAAGGGATATATAGGGAGGACGGAGGGGAGAACTTCAGAGGAACATGGTACGGTACAATACAGATTTTTGAGCTGTTCGCATGTCTCGTACTCCAGAACGAGCGCTGGTCATTTTCCGTATTCATCGGCACTCGGGCTGATGCCGGCCGTATCCGACATGCTCGGTCTACAAAAATGCGATCTCCTCCCCGCTTGGTATTTGCCTCCGGATTGCATAGGTTTTCTTCACTGAGGGGCGCATCCTCACATTACACATCGCCTTAATTTTTAACGACGATCCTGTGCTATAGGAGCCCTATTCGAGTTTATTTCCGGCTTCGTGGCGTCGACGTCGACGATGTATCGCCATACGTGACGAGGATCGGTTTCAATTGAGCTCGTATTGCCTCTTCTCTCGGATTGAAATCTGGCCTGCAGGGCCAGCGTGCGAGAAAATCACGAATACATCTACTATCTCTCGTCTAATCTTCGCAATAACGGGCGTCAATGCGAACCGTTTCCATTCTACCGCTCTTGCTTCCGATTATTTAAGCGCGGGATGAAAGGATCCAGAGGCGTTCTTATCGTAAAAGAAAGCGCTGGAACGTAGCAGTCGTCAGCAAGTACATCACTGAGGTTTTTTTGCAATGAGAGGACAAGAAAAACTAACCACATGCTAATCTCCTTGGGGAAGGCACGTCATGGTGTACTTTTGTAGACTCGGGAGTTTGATATGGGAAGATAGGAAATCGGACATGGGTTCAACTCATCGATAGAAAACAGTCCCTGTGTATTCTTGAAGGAGAAACCCGTTCATATATGCCTAAAAGAGCTGCTGTGCGGGATTCAACTTCAAAGCTGGAAACCCTCAACGGACCGGAGATTACACACAATTGTAGATGGATCACCATAGGTCTTTTAAAAGTTGCGTCAGTGACAGAGAGTGTGTGATGCCTTCAACGGCTCCGAGACCGACCTGAGTGTCAAGACGATAGCCAGGAATAAAAACACTTAATGTTTCATCTGATTCTTAGCGTAAATTTTCAACGATTTATAATGCCTGAGCCATGAGCTCAGCAAAATTAGGCAAATCCAAACCAGTCTGAAATTGAAATCCTCGCGTGTGGCAAGTCAATGACCTGCCAGATGAGTGCTCTGGTTTATTGTTAGGATTTATTTTGAGTCAGAATTAGAAAGATCTTACCACGAAGTAGAAAACACCAGGACGCCCAGAGTGATCTCTTCTTTCTGGAAAAGTCGGAAAATCAATGCACGAGGATAAGAAAGCCACTGTGATGCCGCGATAGATGGGGCTCATGACCTCCAAATAGTCGGACACGGGAATGACATGTCCTCGAGCAGGGAAATTCGTGCAAAGTGGCATGGACACCTTCATGACGACATCTAGACCGAAGAGGGTTATCCAGCGATGATAAAGGACTCTAGTGTAAGTCATCGATACCCAGTATGATGGTCGTTTCATTATCACGAGTCCACGAGAGCTTGAGGCTATGCAATCGATACCCCTAGCCCTGGAACATCGGTGGA
>Ga0247741_1002458_pt1 | contig 10303 bp, 21 predicted proteins | sample UWRJL213509R2_FD_180945 | JGI IMG/M metagenome (GOLD analysis project Ga0247741, IMG submission 180945) | Plant litter microbial communities from Arlington Agricultural Research Station in Wisconsin, United States - UWRJ-L213-509R-2 | ecosystem: Environmental > Terrestrial > Plant litter >...
AGAAATCGAAGTCTCGCCGGATGAGCGGTTTGTAGTGCCCGCATCCGCGTGTCCGGGTTCTTGGCCCAGCCGATCTTGATTGACCCGCCCGCCCCGACCTGAATGAAATAGACCCACCCGTCGCGGATGCCGCGTTCCATCTGCGGGTTCATTTCCTGCGTCCCTTGATCGGGACGACAACGTCATTCGGGCTACGTGTGTTGGCCCGGTCCGTCTCAAGAAGAGCGTCGCGGACATCGTCTTCTAAGGCATGAGCGTAGCGCGCCGTTGTGGTGATGTTGCTGTGGTTGAGCAGCTTCTGCACCGCCTTAAGGTTCTTCGACGCGCGCAACGTCCGCGTGGCCGCCGTGTGGCGCAGATCGTGGAAGCGGAAGTCTTCAATCCCGGCATCCTCAAGTGCCTTCGCCCATTTCCGGCGCCAGCCATCACGGGAGAAAGGGTAACGCTCGCCTTTAGCTCGGCCGGGCCGGTCGCCGCGCTTGGGCGAGGGCCGCTCACACTCATAGGTGAACACCTGGGGGCAGCCTCTCGGCCTGTTGGCGATGATCGCGACCATGCGAGGCGTCAACGGGAACTGGTGCCACAGATCGCCCTTGCCCAAGACCTCCGCTCGGCCCGCGCGCAGATCGACCTTCGACCAGAGCAGGGTGATCATGGATGTACGGCGCTGGCCGGCGAGCATCGAGAACTCGGCGAGGGCGGCTAGATCCTCGGGCAGCGCCGCGAACAGTCCCTCCTCTTCGTCGGCCGATAGCTCGCGAATTCGCTCCTGCGCTTCCTTCAGCAGGAGCGCGCCCCAGTCGATCTCGGGGACCTCGTATTTCGACTTCTCGGCCAGCCTGGTTACGCGCCGCATCAACTCGACCTCGCGGTTGACGGTCGCGTTGCTGACCAGGGTGTCCTTGTTGCGCGCCTTGTCGCCGCGGCGCCGGGCGACATACTGGCTCATCATCGCGAACGAGACTTCCTGCAGCCTGGTCGACCGCCCCAGCCGCTCGGACAGACGGCCCAGCTGCGCCTTCGTCGTGAACTGGTCCTTCTCGTGCTTCGCGCGAAGCTCCCAATACAGGCCGCACGCCTCGTCGACGGTTAGGGAGGGCTTGCCTTTGATCCCCAGCGCGGCATCGTTCCGGCGATCGCGCTCGTAGTTCTCGGCATTGCGCTTCGTCTCGCAGCCCGTGGAGCCGTGATAGCGCTGCCCTTTGAACTGGAAATCATAGTGGTAATACGGCGAACTCTTGGGCTTGTAGACCGTCATTCCGTCACCCCATCAGCTTCGAGAAGGGGACGACGGTGCCTGGGCGCGCGGACTGGCGCTTAGGCTGCGGCTTTGTGTCGCAAGGCTCGTCCCGCTTGAGTTGGGCCTGCACATATTCATCGCAGTCCTCGGGACGGTACGCAATCTTGCGAGCGCTGAGCGCGATATAGCGGATGCGGCCCTGTTTCCTGAGCGCGCGCAGGGTCTTTTCGCCCATGCGCAGGCGACCAGCAGCTTCGGATGGGGTGAGGAGCTCGGCCATCATTTGCCTCCTGTTCCTTCCGGAAGAAACCGGGCGCGCATCGTGTCGCCCTTTTGATAGCCCGTGGTCGTGCCGTTGAAGCTCGAATCCAGCGCCTCGCCGTTCGCCTCCTCGGGCGAGCATGGGGTCGCGGTCAGCCCGGCGATGCGGATCGGGGACCGGTAGGGGATGAAGTCTTGGGCGATGGGGTAGATGAGCGGGTCAGTCATGATGCCGTCCGAACGACAACCGCGAGCGCGGATTCCACGATGACGATCGCCTCAAGCACCTCCTTCTCGTCGGCGCCTGACCAAGTCAGATTGAGGCAGATGCGGGAAATCCGATAAGTATCCTCTGGCCCGACGCTCCCGTAGCCAGGGTTCTCGCGGTGACCGTCAAGCTCTTCCGACACCCCATACTCAGTGAGGGTGTACCAGAGTGTCCGACCGCAGGTCTCGCATACTTCGCAGTGATCGCCGTTCATCTGCTCGAAGCCGCCGTCGATGCCGCTGAAGATGTTCTCTTCAATCGGATCGGATTCGAATCGGCGCGGCTCCCATGGCGGATCGCCGACGTTGCCCATTTCCAGCCACCGCGCCTTGCGAGCGCACGGCCGGCAATAGGAATAGGAGGCATCGCTGGTCAGCCAGTAGAGATATGGCGGGTCGAGTGGCGGAACCGCCTCGTAAAGGCGGGCTTCGAGATCGCGAAGCAGCTCGTAGGGCTTCTGATCGTCGCTCATGCCGCCACCTGATCGACATTGCCGCGCACGACGCTGAAGGTGATGGCGACCACGAAGGGGTTATCGTCCCAGCGCTGGCCCTCGTGGGTGTGGAGCGAAGACCAGAGCCAGTGATAGGCCGCGCTGCCAGATCCGTGGATCGTCTCCACGATCATGCGACGCATCTCGGGCGTGCAACTCTCGCCGAACGCGGCCCTGCCAGAGCTCTCAACGGCGGTGCAGACACCTTCAGCCCAGCAATCCGCCTCGGAGATGTTCTGCAACCGCTCGACCCGAACATCCTCAACCAAAAGCGTCATCCGCGATGCGGCGCGCGGCATGAACCGGCCGAGCCGCTTGTGCCATGCGACGGTGGCCGGATCGGCGCTGTGACGGCCAAGGCGGAAGATGCCCGGCGCATCGAACCGAATCTCGTCGTCGACCGGGACGAACGCCCATTTCTGGCGGCCGCCTTTCGTCGCCACGCCCTCGACGGGTGCCCAATGACCGCGCTGGTAATATTCCTCGCGGACGTACAGGCGATCGCCTGGCACGAACCGCGTGCTGAACTCGCCCTCGAAACCCCAGGTGTCGATGTCCTTTGGATCGCCGGAAAGCCACGACCATTCGTCGGTCTGGCCCTCGCTGGAGCGGGAGATAACGCCTGCGCTGGTGACGCAGGCCGGCGGCTGGGGATTGATGAGCCGCCGTGTCTGCGACTTGCGCCCGTCGAGCAGCGCGCGCACCATCGGCGCGGAAAAGATAATGGGGCGATCAACCATGGCCGTAGACCTTCAAGCAAGTGCAATTCTGTCCGAAATCACGTCGACCAACCCCGTGACCGGCGTCAGCGGAGGCCCGAATCTGGCTCACGGGACGGTGCGCGAAATGATCGCGGCGGCGCTCGCCCTCCCTGAGGACCGATTCCGCGCCAGTTTCGTGTCGGTGCTGCCCGAGGGGCCGACCATCCGCCCTGATGAAATCTGCGAGATTGCCGAGGCGGAGGACATCGAGGCCGACGACACCAAGCTGTAGAGCCGTCATACGAGCCCCCGCGCTTCCGCCTCGGCCTGGGTGGACGGTCGAGCTTCCCAAGCCGCCCGATCGCAATCATCGCAGGGATGCGGCCAGCGCACCTGGTGCTTGCAGACATGGCCGGGGCCGATCTTGCCGAGGTCCGGGTCGGGTGCGATGGTCGGCATGAAGGGGGCGAGCGCGAGAAGCACATTCTCGGCAGCATCATCGATCTCGCGGCGGTCCATCTTCGAACCGAGCTCATCCGCGGTCCATGCCTGCGGGGTCGTCGCGATCGCATCCTTCACGGCGGTCAGGATCTCGTCACGCGGGCGCTCGCCCAACAACCCAGGCAACCAAGCCCGCCAACTCGACAGCATCCCCTCGGCACGCGCCTGGGCGATCGCCTGCTCGGTCGTGGTGACGCGCTGGTCGGCGTCGACCATCAGGGCGCGGATCTCGGCGGGGCTCATGCATTCCCTCCTGTGCTGCTGCGGATGTGGGCGACGAGGAACCGCAGCGCTGCGGCATCCCGGGCCAGCTGGTCGGCGAGGTGGGCGTTGTTGTCGCCCCGCTCGACGCGCGACATGATCTCCATGCGGTCTGCCTTGCATTCCGCGCGGGCGATGGCCTGGTCGAGCGTGATCATGACGGGTAGCCGTTGTGCTCGACGCCATCGAGGGCAGCGGCGATCTGTTCGGCATCGGCCGGTGTCGTCGCATCGGCGAAGTGGATGCCATCGCGCAGAACCTCTTTGCCGTTGGTGGTAAAGACCGGCGCGGCCTCGTTGGTGGGGCAAGTGCTGTCAGCCACCGGACACCTCGCGGCGCACGGCCTCGCGGCGCAGCGGCACGCGATACCCATGTTCATAGGAATAGGCGCGAACGCCCTCGTCGAGCCGCGCGTCAAGCTTGCGCAGCCGCTCGGCGGTACGGTCGCGGGTGGCGAAAAGTCGAGCGAGAGCGTTCGTGCCCATGTCCGTTACCCCTGCTTCGAAGGCTTGAAGGTCACGACCTCGCGGGCCGCGACAGTGATCTTCTCGCCGGTGCGCGGGTTACGGGCCTGACGTTCGGCCCGCGTCTTGAGCGAGAAGGTGCCGAGCGGCGGGAGGATCAGGCGATCGCCGCTCTGAACGCCGGCGGCGATACCGCGCAGCACGGCGTCGACCGCCTTCGCTGCGTCGGCCTTGGTGCCGCCAAGCTGGTTGGCGACGTTGTCGACGAGGTTTTGCTTACTCATGGTCGTCTCCTTGGTCGGGGATGGGTTCGACGCTCCCCGCAGGCGTCAACGGCGCGGTGGCCGTATTCTTGTTGGCGATCGGCCCAGTCTCGGCGCGCAGCTGCTCAAGCGTCACCGCGCCCTCGGCCACGAGACGCTCGCCGAGCTTGCGACACGCCTCGTGAAAGGCACCGCGATGGGTGTTCTGGCAGAACCGCTTCGGCTGCCGGCTCGGCGCCATGGGCGTTCCGCACCATTCGCAGGCGGGCGAGCTCATGAACGGCGCCCTTGGAACAGGATCAGCAGCGTGCGGGTGATGCCGTCGAACGCGCCGGCAATGCCGGTCACGATGATGGACAGCAGGATCGCCGTGCCGAGCCAGATCCAGAAGCTCGAAAAGATGAATTGCAGGATGGCGAGCATCATTTCTGTCCTTCCCTTGCTGTCGACTCGGCGAGCCGGAATGCCTGCTCGACCTCGGCAGCAAGCTCGTCAGGCAGAGCGTCGATGTCGTTGCCCCTGAGAGCGCGCAGGTTCGCCAGATCGACCTTGCTGGTGAGCTTGCCCGCCGCGGCGATGATCAGGTCGGCGACCTTGCGCCCGGGATGGTCGGACATGGTGCCGTCGAACGCGTCGCCCATCTGGCTCTGGTCCGGACCCTCGGCCGCCGTCGGATTGTCGACCGTCACCGTCTCGGCGGGCTTGCCCTTGTCGAGCAGCGCGCGCGCGGCCTCGGTCGTTTCGTCCAGGCTGACGCGCGGGAATTCGTCCTCGGCGGAGATCTCGCGGCGCTTGATGCTGCGATAGCTGATCTCGAGCGAGGCGATGTCGACGACGGTCAGCGAATTGATCGGGCCCAGCTTCGCCTCGATGCGCGCCTGGCTGATGCCCAGATCGGCGAAGGCGGCGATCGCCTCCGCAATCTTGACCGGCAGGGGCTTGTCGCTCGCGCCGCGTTCAAGGGTCGCACGGCATTCGTCGACGGCGCGCTCGATCAGCCATTTCGGCAGGATCGAGAAGATCTGCTCGCGCAATCGCCGCGCGCCCATGTTGGCGTTGTTCTCGTAGATGTCGCGGACATCGATCAGCGCCTTCTGGCCGCTCTTGGTGTCGCGGACGTGCGGCACGATGAACGTGGTCTGCGATCGCGTGTTGGTTTCCAGATCCAGCGCATAGGCGAGCATCTCGGATCGGCCCGCCGCGTCGTCGCGGTCGAGTTCGCTGACCGAGTACATCACGTTGCCCCAGCAGCGGGCCATCTCCCGAGCGAGGTGAATGGATTCGCCGCCGACGCTTGATCCACCGCGCGAGTATTTAAAGAACGCGTTCTCGGCGACGCTCTTCTGTTTGCAGGCCTCGACGATGTCGGCGACCGCCTTCGGTATATCGCGCGGCCGGGCCTGGGCGATCGTGAAAGCGGCCTGCACCTCAGCGACGGCGCGCGATTGCTCGACGCGCGTCGCCTGGCTGGCGGGGGTGCCTGCCCGCTGTTGCAGGATCTCGGCGGGGGTGACGGGCTTGTTCACTGTGCCGCCACCGCGTCGGCGAAGAAGCCCTTCGCGTTCGGCTTGGCCGCCTTGAACATCGGGACGTTCAGCTTCTGGACCAGGTGCCAGAACACCCGCATCGTGTAGGAGACGTCGGCCAGCGCGTCGTGGGCGTCGACCATCTCCTCGTTGAAGAAATGCCGGACGCATTCTTCGAGCTTGGGCGACTTCGGCCCGCGGATGTTGGCGGCCAGCATCTTCTGCGTCGGCGGCAGGTTGATGATGTATTTCGACTTGTAGAGCGTGCAGAACGACGGGACCGGCGGCTCCCATTTGAAGCCCTTGTGGCGCGCGGCGGTGATCCGCATCAGGCGTCGGTCGAAACTCTCATTGTGCCCGACCATCAGCTTCGCATGGCTCAGCATCTCGGCGAACGCGTCGAAGGCCTCGATAGCATCGACGCCCTCGTCCCGGGCGCGCTCAAGAGTGATGCCATGAGCGGCGAATGCTTCCTCGCCCATGACCGCGCCGTAGCCCGGCTTCACCAGGCTCGCCCACCGTCGGACCTCGCGCCCCTCCATGTCGTAGAGGATCATCGCGAGCTGGATCAGGTGCGGCTGGCGCGGGTCGTCCGATGGCTCGTGAAAATTGATGAGATTCGTTGTCTCGCTGTCGTAACCCAAGATCATTTTACTCGCTCCTTTAGTGATTTACGGGTGAAATCGCCCTGCTTCACGGGCTGGCGGGCCGCGCGCTCTAGGTCCCAGCCGTCGCGGACGACGCGCCGGCGGAGCGTGCTGTGGGAAATGCCAACGATCTCGGCGATTTCGGAAAGCATCAGCTGCCGTCCACGCCATGCGAAGCGCACGTTGTCGCGACGATTGCGGTTCTGCGCAGTGCGCGTGATCCAGCGGCAATTCTCGGGAGAGTAGCCGAGACTGTTGTCGCGCCTGTCGATGGTCAGGCGATCGTCATAGCCATTGGCGAGGGCCCAATTGTAAAAGGGCAGGAACTCGGACCAGGCATCGCAAATGGTAATCCCGCGCCCACCATATCGGTGGTAGTCAGGTGACGACCGGCGATAACAGCGAGCCTTCATCATCGACCAAATGCGATGAAGGCGCCCATCTGAGTGGCCGTGGATAAACCGCTGCCCAAGGTTCGCTTTAATGCGATTCCCGCAATTGCGGCACTGAGTCGACTGACCCTTGCGCAATGCATAGCCTTGGAGTTTCCGGACGGTGCCGCAATCGCAGCGGCAATCCCACCATCCCCGACCAGCATAGCTAGTCACCAGCCACTTGCCGAAGCGCTGGCCGTCGATATCGATGCGGAGAGCCGAAGTCTTATTCATACGAAAGCTCCCCGCGCTCGATCATCTGGTTGATGATGCTGCGCTGGAACGCGGCCATGTGGAGGGCGCGGATCGGCTTCTCGGGCTTCGTGTAGCCGTACCAATTGCCGGTCCTGGTGCAGTCGGCGAACTGGTCGATCGCCTTGCGGTTGAGCATGCGGGCCTGCTCGAGGTCTTCGTCGTCGAGGTGATCGATGACGACACAGTGCGGCGGGTCCTTCTCGACCGTGACCAGCACGAACCGGCGCTTCGCCTCGCCGAAGACGAGGTTGATGACGTCGATGTAATGGGCGGCCGACTGGAAATAGCCGTTCGATGTGGCGGCCCGCTCGTAGGCCTCCTGCGACGCGTCGACGGCTGTCTTCACGTCGGGGATGATCTCCATGACGTCGGGCAGGACGTCCGGGCGCGCCCTGAGCCAGACACCCGTTTTCGGGTCGCGCGCCGCCAGCGTCATTTCGGGCGTGCCGGCGGTTAGCAGCGCGGTGGCGAGCTCGTGTTTCGACACGGACTCGGCCATCGCCTGGATCTGACGGAATTCGCTGACCGACAGGATGGTCTTGCCGTCGTCGCGCGCCTCCCGCCACGCGGGGAGGCTGTCGGCCCATTTGTTCGAATGCGCCGCGTTGAAGCCGTCCGGCACCAGGTGGTAATTGGCCGGGACGGCGCCTCCGACGAGCAGCAGGTCGTGCAACCCGCGGCCGATCCGGAACGGGCGGGTGTCCTTCCGCACGACCCGACGGGGATTGTGCGGCGACTGAGCCCAGAAATGCGCCGGGCTCTTGGCCGATATCAGCTTGATGCCCGACGAACTTATCGAGGGCCCGTCGCAGATCTCCTCCGCGTGGTACCGCTCACCGTCGATATCGGGATAGGCGCCGGGCTGGGTGATCAGAGCGGCCATGGTTTCGGGGTCCGTGACCGCTCGACCAGCATTGCGTCGGCGAGCGCGTAGGAAGCCTTCGCCGCGATCTGCTCACGGGTCAGGCCGAAAGCGCTCGCGCCAAACCACGCCTTAAGCTGCCACTCCGGATAGGTCGTATCGACCAGACCGCTCGTCAGCGCCTTCCCCGCGAACCAGTCGCGCAGCGTCATCCCGCCGTATGGGCCATCGAAGAGCGGGCTTTGCGGGAAAGCCATGGGGATCTCGCTGCCCGACATCAGAACGCGATGCTCACATGCGGGATGGAGCCGGCGCTGATCGCCAGCACGATCTTCTCCGCCACGGTCCGGCTGACCTTGAAGGCGACGATGGCGTCGATCGCCTCGCCGGAGATCTTGTTGCGGTGGGCGATGTCGCGCTCGCGCGCTGCCTTCTCGTCGGCGAGCCGTTGACGCTCGGCCTGAGCCTGTCGCTCCTGCTCGACGCGGGCAAGTTCCCGCGCCTCGGCCGCAGCGCGCTCCGCCTGCGCCTGACGCTCGGCCTCGGCGATGCGGGCCTGTGATGCGGCCAGTTCTTCGGCGGCCTTCTGGCGCTCGGCGGCGCGCTCGGCTTCGATCCGGCGCTCGGTCTCTTCCGCCTCGGCACGCGCTGCCGCAATCTGGTCGGCGTGGCGCTGCTCTGCCTCGCGCTGCGCCTTCTCCGTGGCGGCGCGTTCCGCGTCGGCGATACGCTGGGCTTCCGCCTGCTCAGCCGCGACGCGCTGCTCTTCTGCATGCCGCGCCATCACGTCCTTGACGCGAGCAAGCGCTTCAACCCGGGCGGTCTCGACATCGGCCGCGAAATCGCCGAACTCTTCGACGGTCGCCGTGACCTTTTTCTCGAGTTCGTGCAGCAGGATGCCGAACGGCTGTGACTGGCCGCCGATGATGCCGTTGCCGCAGTCCCGGCAATGCTGGATGATCTGGTCGGCCCACTCACGCAGCCGGCGCGTCTCGGCCTCGCGCGCCTGCCGCTCGATCTGGGCGGCGCGCAGCTGCTCGAGTTCTGCCCGGTCGGCCTCCTCCTTCTCAAGGCGCGCGATGGCGAGCTCAAGCGTGGCGATCGCCGCATTCTTGAGCGCGACGGCCTGGTCGAGGAATTCCTGATAGACCTCCTCTTCGAACACCAGGGCGAGGATGGCGTCATGCCGGGCGCGCAGGCCCTCGCTCGTATCGGCCAGCTGGACGATCGCGTCCTGCGACAGACGCTTGATCATCGCCTCGCAGCCGGCGACGCGCTCCTTGTCTTTCGCCTCCCATGCGTTCAGCGGCGCCCGCACCTGGTCGCGCAGGTCGTCGAGCCGCTGCGAGATCTGCTTGCCGGCCGCGTTGACCTTCGACGTCTGCGTCCGCCATTCCTCGGTCAGCGCGAGACGAGCCTTCTCGATCGACTGCTTGGTCTGCGACACCTTGTACGCCATGGCCGCGATCGCATCGCGCCCGCGCTTGGTCGAGACATCGGCCTGCAAGCCTTCCGTCTCCGCCTTCATGCGGGCGAAGAAGGCGTCGAACTTCTCCGCGTCGGTCAGCACCGCCACGGGATTGGGGGCGGCGGTGATGATGTCGTTGGCGGCTTGCTCGACTTCGACGCGCTGCGCGGTCTGGGCCATGTCAGATTCTCCGATCAGGATAGAGGGGGGAGGGTTGGTCGGCGGGTTGAAGGCCGGTCTCGATCCACGTCTCGCCGACGGCGCGGGCGGCCTCGGCGGACGGGTAGGAAGAGGGCACGCCGCGGCAGATGACCGCGCGGCCGGGACCGAAGCAGCGGAGCGACCAGCGCGGGCCGTCCGGGCTACCGACGTAAGGGGGCGCAGGCTCGACCGTGAAGCGGCGCACCTCGAGCGTTGGGTGCGGGGCGGGCAGGGACCGCCGCACGCGCTCGGTCTGGGCGAGCATGCCGCTCATGCCGGGATTGCCATCACGAACGCGGCGGTGATGCCGAACGCGATCGCGAGCACGATCCACCACGGATCGGTGTCGAGCAGGCGGCGGATCATTGCTTGCCCGCCCCGCCGTCGATCTCATCGGCGGACACGAGGAGCCATGCTGCGACCGAGCGGGCCATCGTCGGGGTCAAGCCCATGAAGAA
>Ga0247741_1002459_pt1 | contig 10301 bp, 13 predicted proteins | sample UWRJL213509R2_FD_180945 | JGI IMG/M metagenome (GOLD analysis project Ga0247741, IMG submission 180945) | Plant litter microbial communities from Arlington Agricultural Research Station in Wisconsin, United States - UWRJ-L213-509R-2 | ecosystem: Environmental > Terrestrial > Plant litter >...
TATTGCTGGGGGATTTCATTAGGCTTTCTATTATTATATATCATTGCTAGATAGATATATCATTAGGCTGCCTATTATTCTATATCATTACTGGGGGATTTCATTTGGATTCCTGTTATTATATATCATTGAGCTGCCTATCTGAATACTTCATTGCTGGGGGATTTCATTGGGCTGCCTATTATTATATATTATTGCTAGGGGATTTCATTAGAATTCCTATTATGATATATCATTGCTAGATAGATATATCATAAGCCTGCCTATCTGAATACTTCATTGCTGGGGGATTTCATTGGGCTGCCTATTATTCTATATCATTGCTAGGGTATTTCATTGGGCTTCCTATTATTATATATCATTGCTGGGGGATTTCATTGGGCTTCCTATTATTGCTGGGGGATTTCATTAGAATTCCTATTATCATATATCATTGCTAGATGGATATATCATTGAGCTGCCTATCTGAATACTTCATTGCTGGGGGATTTCATTAGAATTTCTATTATTATATATTATTGCTAGGGTATTTCATTGGGCTTCCTATTATTATATATCATTGCTGGGGGATTTCATTAGAATTCCTATTATTATATATCATTGCTAGATAGATATATCATTGAGCTGCTTATCTGAATACTTCATTGCTGGGGGATTTCATTGGGCTGCCTATTATTATATATTATTGCTAGGGGATTTCATTAGAATTCCTATTATGATATATTATTGCTAGATAGATATATCATAAGCCTGCCTATCTGAATACTTCATTGCTAAAGGATTTCATTAGATAGATCTAGAATTATCTAATCATAAAGATCATATCTATCAAATCTAGAATCATCATCATCATCATCATCATCACCTTCATTCTCCAAACCCCCTCCATCATCAAGACACTCATTATCATCTTCAGCATCACATCTACTATCTCTAACCAAATCACCGGAACTGCCATCTTCTGACAAGGGGACAAGAGGAACATATTTGTTGACCCACTCAGCAGTCACTCCATTGCTTCTCAGAGCATTGCCCCATTTCATAGCGGAGCTAGCAGCCAGTAAGGTTAGAAGACTCTCCTGTCTGTAAGCATATGCTGACAAGCCTTGAGCGAGTGCAGAATTATCCACAGTACATCTTGAGGCCTGAGCCTTCCACCAAGCGGCCTTCCATTCCAAATAAACAACAATTCGGCGCATCTCCTCCTGCACCAACTGATACTCCTCATCCCACCAATCACATCTCGCTTTCATCTTTGCCCATTCTGATCTCATCGTCTCATCGAACACATCTTCACCATCTGAATCACCATCAGTGGACCGTGAGACGAGCCATATCCACGACATTTCATAGCGGCTATTAGTTTGAGTAACTTTGTCGTCCTCTTGTCGTCCTGGTCCCCGTATATCAGCAGGATTGAGTTTCCGAAACCAATCTTTCCATGCACCACTAGGATCAAGTACAACAAGAGCATCTCGAGCCGCTTGATATTGGTCAGCAGCGCGCTGGATCCGGAGCTGAAGTCGGTTGTATAGTGTTCGCATTCGAGTATTGGGCTTGTTTCCAGCACCCGATATGTTGAGTTTCTTGAATTGAACAAGCCCTGTGATCATTTGTCTTCCACGTCGAACATCTTCAAGAGCTTCATCAGCCTGGGCCATGCGAAGACGGAGCTCCTTCTTCGAAACCGAGGTAATTGATTGTCGGGCAGCATCTGATATCCCTGATGGGAGGAATAGAGGTACATTCTCAGCAAGGCCACTTTCCAGCTCGTGAGAACCCGTAGTGGAACCAGTTCGAACAATGAGAGTTGCGACAGTTGGCGTATACGCTAATTGGACTTCTCTCCATTGCTGAATGCGAAGAGACAGTGCATTGCGTTTCTCCTGGAGATCGGCACTCTGCTTGCTTGTTTTTGCTTGTTTTTGTTGTGCCACGTCATATCGAAGTTGTCGTCTATCATACAATTATGTTTGAGTCCTATTCAACACTTGTATTCAAGAAACTTACTGCTGCTCCTCAAGTTCAAGGCCTTTGACAAGGAAGGTTGTCATGCTAAGCTTATGTGGAGCTTCGTGACCATTCTCAAGCTCTAGCGCATCTTCTTTCGCAAGCTCTAAGCGAACATCCTGTAGGGTCGTGGCTTTATCGAACTAAGCAACCATTCAATCAATAAAGTAGAATGAAAAATACCTGTATTTGATTCTTCGAATGGGTTTGGTTTTGTCATGTCTTTCTCCCAATTGTCAACCATCTTTGACCATTTCTCTACCGTAGCCGACGGAAATGTGGCAGACAATGACTGGAATGCGGCCTGCTGTTTTTTGCGCATCACAGCTGCCTCCTTGAACCGTTTGAGACATAAATGCCCTGGAAATAACCCTCTCAGTAATGTTCAAACGAGACATGATGTAACATACGCAAACCAACAAGTTTTCGAAAATTCCAACCATTCCAGTGGTCGTTCAGAGTCTCCTTCCGTGCACCAGGTCCCATTTCTCGTGTACTCGGTGCCAACGCATTTGTATGCGACCATGTAATCTCAACATCTTCCCCGCAGGTCTTTCCTACTCCCTTTTTGTAGTTCAACGAGTAGTTATTCCGACAGAAGGAACCATGTCCATTCACATGCCAGTTGGGGATACCAATCTCAACCTGTGTGTCCGACGAGAGCTTCATTTCTTCTGGATACTTCTCCATGCGTTGCTCAAACTTCTTCGACCATTGACAGCCAATGTCATACGAGATTACTATGCGCATCAAGGTGATGCCCAGAAGCGCCAAAAAAACCATGTAGTCCATACTGCAGAATCTATATAGAGTGCCACGTCAGCAGTGCTACGATATGATATCAGAACCGCAGGATCACTTACTTCTCGCCCTTCTCCAGGTCAACAGCACCATTGCTCCTAATCATCGAGTGCCTCGAACATATGCCCACTGCCGTACCATTCACCAGATATCCGGGGACAGCGGTGTTTGCACGAGCAATTGCATCATGATCAGACGAACAGGAGTTGATCTGTATGATGTTCAATAATCGAGAGAGTGGATGACTGCAAAATATTTCTACATACCTCGGGGTCATTGACATGGTTTGTGATGTGTTTCTCATATCTTGAGTTCTCGACATAGCAACCCCAGCCAGGGTCAAGTTGAAAGTCTTTAATCCCTCGATCCTTGCTCTTGAGTTTGAAGTTTGCATCAATGGCAAGGAAGAGCGTGTAGAGAAACCTGAAAGGATACTTGTTAATGTTTGGGAAGATAAATGAGACCTTGATAACGCACTGTAAGACTGGTGGCGCATCCTCCCAATTTGCAGGAAGATTCTTCCCAGGATGCAGACACGCAGGACACTCGATCACAAGCGAACCTTCAACGGTGGCTGCAATACCTGCAGGGTCATGTCCCCTCCCACCATGCTTCAGGCTTTGCAGATTATGCCAGATTCGAAACGTGCGATGGAATTCCGGATACTGATACTAGAATAAACCAAGTTAGTTCAATGAATACACGATATGATATAGCGCTTACGACAGCCTTCTCTAGTTGTAGATTGTCCAAAATGTGAAGCACCGAAAGATAGAAGTCATACAGTGTGAGCTTCCCCTGGAGCGTCAACTTGTGGAAGAGGTCCAACATATCAAATGAGAAACATGTCTTGGGCTGTTTGGTGGACGCAGGAAACCATCCAGCATGCATGAACTGGACACGCCTGGGTACAGCAGTGCCAACGCAGTCGCAGAAGTCGATATTGATGTGATGAATGCCAATGCAGTCAAAGAGAATAAAATCGGCGGGCCCAGCAGCAGGACAGGGACATTTCATTCCACCGTGGCCAAGTTGGACGCGTAAGCCAAGCGATTTGAGCGATGACTTTTCAAAGAATCGACCATTCCACTTCTATATCATCGTTTGAAAGATAGTAAGGTCATGACGGAGTGGCAGATATCAAAAATGAGACTTACCTCAACCCGGTGCAATGGGAGAAAACGATGAGTATCAACAAGACACCCAACGCAGTTGAGCTGACATCGACCAAAGCAATCAATGCATCAATAATGCCCCTCGTTCTCAGAACAGCCGGCACAGGTGCTGGCACCAAGGTAGTCGCCAAGACCGTGGTGTCGAAGCAGCTCATCTAGAGAGCTTTCGCGGTACTGAAGCCACTCTTGAAGTCGTGCCTAATAGAAATTAAGTTTTATTTAAAAGTAACCATTGAAATACTCACCGACGTTGTATTAACGTGTTTCTTCCTCTTGGGCTTAAGAGCAGCAATTGGCTCATCCTCTGTCACAGGGACAGCCTGGCCATTGATGTTATCGCCAGAAGGCTGCGACGCCAGCGAATGACTGGAAGGTGATACTGAACCACTCCCCCCAACGCCCATATCCACGCCTTCATTCACTTCACTGGCTGGTTTCGGCTGAAGGTTCTCCTTTACTTGGAGTCGTCTTGTGCCGAGGTGGCCAGAGGCAAGGTGCTTGATGGTCTTCGTGCTGACATTGCGGGTAGCTGTGCGGTCCTTGGCGAGATGAAAAGTTGGACCAGGTCGACACGTCTTCTTAGCAGGTTGACTGCTCTGAGTAGAGTTGACAGTGTCGGACTCGGAGGCCGTTCGTTTGCTGGAAGTTGGCATGAGCGGCGTAGGATGGAAAGAGATGTGCTGGCATTGCTAGTGTGTGAATGGAATCTGTAGAGTACGGGACGAGGAACGAAAGGCAGGATACGGACTGCAATGAAAGGCGGAGATGCTTATGATTGTTTGCAGGTCTGTGCGCCATTGTCCCGATTTGGTAGCGATAACCAAAGCCCTCAGAGTCGTCAACCCGCGTAAAGTTTTTAGATCTACGAGAGTTCTGTTATTTAGAAACCATGAATGAAGAAGCTTTGCTTACTTGTGGACATTCGATCACTAATATATCTCTGTAACGCTCGATGCAGTTATGACTCGGGCAACAACCTACTTAATCTTGTCACTCAACCATTGGATTCACCTGGAAATATTATCACCGTCCCAAGGTGAGTCTGAGACCCGGTTTCTGTCTAAATTACTGTTGTAGCGGCGGATCTACAGTTGGTCTAATATATCGACTTCAAGTCTCTCGATTCATGCAGGAATCAAGGCAGGTTGCTATTCGACACTCTAAGCATTCCTCTGTCAACAACAAGAGTCATAAATGGGTCAAAAGTTCAGTATTTATGTTCGAACCTAACTGTTATCAGCCACTCGTATAGTAATAGAACTTCTGCCGCCAACTAAGCAACGTAGAAATCAAAATAAGCACATAAGGTATCACTCTCTCGAGGCTCCCTGTCAAACTGGCTCTCGCACTCAATATTTCTGACCACTGACACACCTAACCTTGTTTATAGATAATCAACGCGAATGTAAATAGACTTAGAACCATTGTAGTACTATTCAGCTAGTGGGGATACTGGGGGGCATGATGAGATTCTGTGATAAGTTCAAACGATTTGGGCACGACTCGGTTGAACTTTTCAACTTGGACGTTAAATTCGACACCATTAGGCCGAGCTTCGAACAGTATTTCCCAAGGGATAGTTAGAACAGGATATTGTTATTTCTCGTTAGCTAGTCTAAGTTAAAAGTGGGATATCTAGATAGCTTTGAGCTTCACTAATTTCTTGGTTCAGGGTGGTTTGGGCGTTCTATAGCATTGTAGAAAGTCATGAAGCAGTTAAACGAGTCTATTCGAAGAAAAATCCATTATCTATGTGCTTAGAAGTGGTACTACTGGTGGAGGACTTCAACGATTCCTAAATTGACCGCACGTTGGTACCTAAACCTCGCCTCCTGCAATGTCTTGTATCCTCTCTGCGAGCATCCCTTCACTCGCGTGATATGATCCACATAGGCCCTTTTGAACACAAAATTAGTTACCGAAAGATAGACAAGCAGACATGACTTACCAGTCGTCGAAAACACCTACGTCCAAGCCTTTCGTAACAACATAGAAAGGTCTGCCACCCTGAAAAGGGACCTCGACGGATGGGTTTGCTAAATTCAAGTTCAGAGCGGCAGTGGATGGGCCGGCCACTGGGGAGTTTTGGATGACATTCTCTCAAGGGTTGGTAGAGTTGCTGGTCGACATGGTGAGGCTGGAAAGCAAGGCACAAAGACGTTTGTCGCGAAAGTCAAAGTCATCAACGGCTTGCCAGTAGGCAGATTCTTCCGAGTTGACATCGTTAATTTCATCTTGAGCATCGCTTTCAGTGTCTGCAATACTCGAGATATCGGAGACAGTCGACGTATCGGACGTATTAGCAGTGATGACTCCTGGGTCGACATAGTCTGGCCTCGTGTTACGAGGAGGGAGGGGCGGCGGACCAGAGCGGCTTGCGCGACTCTCTTCATCATAGCCGGAAGAGGCGGTCATTTGGTTGGAGTACGCCAAGTGGTCTCGTTGTGGGGTTGCGACGTGGCAAGATGGGGTCGACAGAGCCGAAGTTACAGGACGTGTAGCTTGGCTGCCTCCGCTCAAGGCATGGTCGAAGGAGAGCGCCAAACCTGGTGGAGAACTGGTGTTTGAAAGCTGGCTCTGGTGAGTTCTTCGACGGCGACGATTTGGAGTCCGAGGCACAGCTTGCATGATGGTCGAGTCTACGAGAATTGTGAGCAAGGAGACATTGTACGTTGCCTGCTGGATCTACCTGCTGCTATAGGATGGTCACACTTCTGGTGGATGGCATAGATAATTTGTGTCTGGCCAATGTTTGTCAGTGGCTTTGTAGGCAGTCAGTGGTCCATCGGAAGGGGCCACATCAGCCGAGGAATGGGGCCAGGCAAATAAATACTGGAGCAAATTTGTTTGGATAAATTGTCCCCCTTCCGAATATCCACGCCACTCTCAAAACACGCGACCTAAAGCCCTCAGACCTTATCCTTCAACATGGGACAAAGGCGCTGGACTACCCCCGAGCAACGAACATGGCTTGAAGCGCTAATTCCTGCCTTCCTCGAAGGCCAGGAGAGTCGTTCGACGACCGCATTCTATTCAAAGGTCTATGATGACTGGGCGAAAGCATTCCCCCCTTCCCAGCCTTCTGAAGCAATGGTTCAAAAGGCCAGGGGTGTCGAACTGGCTGTAAGGGCGCAGAGAACGGCTCAAGATAATGTAAGCAACAACTTGACGAAGGACACTGAGATACTCACATTATTGTGCAGAGGATATTCCAGTGGTTCCACAACGCCACGAGACAGTCAACTGCAACAACAAAGGACGCCGTTATCCCTGTGAAGAAGACGACAAAGCTACCAGCAGCGTGGCAAGCTTACTCGACACTCTTCTACCAATCAAAGCTCAAAGTTCTCGTTGACAACGCCTGGGCCGCGTACAACGCTCAGGTGAAGCAAGAAGACAGTAACAATCCGACGGAGAGTACAAGCGACACCGAAAGCGACGTCAATGTATCTGACGGAGGCCAGAAAAAGCGCAAGACCCGTCTCCAGGTCCAAAACGAGGTCGTGCAGGCCGAGTACAAAAAGGAGACGCACGATGTTAAGGCGCAGGTCGAAAGCTATCTCAAAAGCCTCAAGCAAGAGAAATCAAAGAGCCCGGAAATCAAAGGAGCTCCTGATGACACACAGCTAGAACAGTACATAAGGTGAGCAAAGCTCAGTTTGCGGACGGACTGGACGACTTGACTTACTTATCGAATCATCAACTCGCAGAAACATAGAAAAGATCCCGAGAACTCTCAAGGCATACGCAGACGCTATCCAAGAGGGAACTGGAATGTCAGTTGCTTTCATTGTTGGCGGCCCACATCCTCAGCGCGGGGGCAAGATTGTGACGGTTTGGTGAGTTCATGGTGTGATGATGGCCGATGTTTGACTGACATAGACTGCTAGTTTCAATAGCGGAGAGATAGAGGGTGCTGACGTGTCTTTCGAGGATTACTATGGGAAGCACGAGTGGGCGGATACAGTCATCAGTCGTTGGGATGACTATCTTCACGAAGTTTATCGTGAGTGATAACCAAACTTCCATTTTAGGAACCCTAACCTTGTCATCACTCTCAGCTCAGAACATCCACGACGCTCGTGCTCTAAACTCTACCACTCCTTCACCCAAAGACCTTGACGACAACAGCAATACCGACCTGAAAGATGACGGAGAGAGCTCTCGGTTGCCCACTGTACCACCCATAAAAGCTGGCAAATCACAGTACAAACTCAACAAGGTGGCCAACATCAAACGCAACCGGGAGCTCTTGCAGGCCTTACTGGACAATTTGCCTATTTCGAAGGCTGGAGGGGTAGCGGAATACATTTCGGGGGTGGGTACTACTGTTGGAGAGCAGCTATTAGCAAGGTACGAGTTCTCTCTTATATGTACCTATACTCTTCACTAACTGTTGCTCAGCGCGTTAACGAATGAGGCTACGCCCAAGCCAGCAGAACTCGACACGACTCAAGCTGGTGTCAACACTCCGACTACCACCTCAGTCAACCCTCCGACTACAACCTCAACTCTCAGCACCAACTCTGTGACCACCTCTACCGTGAATGTTCCTACAAAGCTCGTCGGTATCGAGTCTGCGATAGTCTCTGCGACTACTGCCGTTGGCGTTGAGTCCACTATGACTTCTGCCACTTCTGCCATCAGCAACGAGTCCACGATGACTTCTGCCACTGCGCCCGTTGGTATCGAGTCTGCAATGGTCCCGGCCACTACTGCCGTTGGCGTTGAGTCCACGATGGCTTCTGCCACTCCGCCCATTGGCGTTGAGTCCACAATGGCGTCTGCCACTCTGCCCGTCGGTATCGAGTCTGCAATGGTCCCAGCCACTACTGCTGTTGGCGTTGAGTCCATGATGTCTTCTGCCACTCTGCCTGTCAGCGTTGAGTCCATGATGGTGTCTGCCACTCCGCCCATTGGCATTGAGTCCATGATGGCCCCTGCCACTCTCATCACCAGCATCGAGTCTGCAAAGGCCCCTGCTACTCTCATCATTGGCATCGAGTCTGCAGTGGCCTCTGCTGCTACTACCAAAGCTGATATGGCCCCTGCCACTACTACTGTTGGTGTCAAACCTGTGATGGCCGCTGTGGAAGCTGCAACCATGATGATGGATGTGGATAAGCCCGAGTCCTCATTGCCAACGGCAACGGCAATTCAGAGGAAGAATGACATGAATGAGGGCAATACGGGGAACTTTGTGACAGACGGTCAATCCCATTTCAAGGCTTTAGCACAGGCGTTGCCAGGATGGGCTAGACTCATTGAGAAATGGGTAGATTTTGAGCAACGCTGTTCTGACACTGGGGTAAGTACTTAATACTCCTTCTTTATTGAATGATACTCATTAATCACAGTTCTTACCGACCCTCAACAGACCACCGGTGGTCACATGGTGGATGAAACGACATCGCAAGATTGAAGTCCTCCTGCCTATCAAACTCAATGACTTTCCTCTTGAGTGGCGTGCTTGGTGGCTTGTTATCCAGCCACCCTGGTGACGAAAAGTTATCGGCAGCTCTTGGCCACCACCTCGCACGGCAGCTCTGAAATCTGATTGGACGTCTCTCATGAAAGCAGGTCCGAATGGCTTATATCTTGTGATGCTGACCCTCTCGTGGTGGGCATGGGCCATTGAGAAGTCTACGGCAACTGTTCCATATACCGAATTTGACCTTGCTGTTGCAGATGTCGAGTGGGTGCTGTCAAACATTGACCATCAGCTTGCACGAGGACTAGGATTGAAGCGGCCAAGTGCTGAGGACAAACAAAGTGAGAAACCGAAATCCAAAAGGTATGTTGACTGACATGGCTTATCTGAAAGTTATTGACCCATGTCTTTAGGGTTCGTAAGAAGTAATCATTAGACGCATTGACCTTAGACATAGACTTATGTGATGTGTCTGCATTGATAGATTTTGCATAGATATCTGATACTCTGCACAGTAGAGTGCAGTAGATAGAAATCCCCTAGCAATGAAGTCTTCAGATAGGCAGCCTAATGATATATCTAGCAATGATATATCATAATAGGAAGCCTAATGAAATCCCCCAGCAATGATATATTCAGATAGGCAGCCCAATGATATATCTATCTAGCAATGAAGTATTCAGATAGGCAGTCCTATGATATATCTATCTAGCAATGATATATAATAATAGGGAGCCTAATGAAATCCCCCAGCAATGATATATAATAATAGGAAGCCCAATGAAATCCCCTAGCAATGAAGTCTTCAGATAGGCAGCCTAATGATATATCTATCTAGCAATGATATATCATAATAGGAAGCCTAATGAAATCCCCCAGCAATG
>Ga0247741_1002460_pt1 | contig 10293 bp, 8 predicted proteins | sample UWRJL213509R2_FD_180945 | JGI IMG/M metagenome (GOLD analysis project Ga0247741, IMG submission 180945) | Plant litter microbial communities from Arlington Agricultural Research Station in Wisconsin, United States - UWRJ-L213-509R-2 | ecosystem: Environmental > Terrestrial > Plant litter >...
GTTGCAGACCGATGCGGTTGACAGGACGGTGATTCAACTATGTAGTTTCGTTATTTCCTTCGACACCCTATTCGGAGACCATGGACATGGAATAACTTCTAGCAGGAATTCTTTCCTCGAAGCACTGTACTAGGAAGGATGGGGTCATCACGATTGGAACCTTCAGCAAAATTAAAACGTTCTTTGGAATTGACATACTGGGGGGTTTGTGATCTTTTTCGCACCTTCAGTTAATGTTGGCCTTATCCTTGTCAATATGACATGATCTGACCAAAGAACTCAGGTTTTTTTGCCGGCATTTGCTGATTGTTGATGTGTTTTCTCGAAATATCCAGGGACTAGTGGTTTTGGAGCACAAGGGCCCACCCTCTGGCTGGGAAAAGAGGCCTGTAGACATGAAACGTGGCGTGGCGTGCATCGCAGACTAGAATCGTCTCTTTTCTATTTAGTGCTACGGAGGCCGTTGTGATCGTACATTCAGTGCCATTTGTTGATTGCGTTCGAATGGGATGACGATCAGACACTATCCAAGTTTGGAATGTGCCTGCCCTGTCTGGCACATTGAATTTGATTGGCGATCGATTGAGCGCTTTGAACTGCCTTGAATTATGTCACCGAGGATGGATGATGGCGTCGTGCCTGCACTCAACCCATTGGCCCGCACGAGGTGTGGGGCCATTGATTGTACAGTAAGTTCCAGTTTGCAAAGGTCGCTGAGCGCTTGAAGCGCGCTGTTGCAAAAGTGGAAACTCGGAAATATATATGCTTATGTCCAGTACCGCTATGTCCTAGACGGCCGTAAAGTCCTGTTAACGGGCGTACGGGCGTACGGACGTACGGAGCGTGTTTACAATCATAACACCGTTTGCGGAGTCCGTATGTGCGAAAGCCTATATCTCGTCCTCTTGAACCGAAAGTCCTTGCTTAACGGCGTTTTAATCCGCGAATAAATGAATGATTTGCATAAGTCCAGGACCTCGTCACATTTTGTATCAGGAGTCCGAGTGACTCCGTGTGGCTGAGTACTAGGCTCGACCTTATGTGTCTCGGAGAGAGACCCGGAATCCGCTCTACGGTATATCCGCATACCATCTACAGAGTGGTTAAAGTATTTCTGCCAGCCTCACCTGCGACTGAATGATGATAACGGGTTCTTGTTTGCTCGACGAAACTCTTTCACACCACCGCTCGTTTAATGAAATTTCTGACGACAATTCAGCAGCAGCAAGAACTCTATCCGCGCCCCAGAAATCATGGAAAAGCTTTTATTCGTGACACTTCCACCAAACGCACACAGACATGGGCGTCGTCAACGGCACCGAGTTGTTTTATTGGTCATAGCTCGCTCGTCCCGGTGTTATCGTCTCCTTATGCATATTGCCCGATGTGATATGTGACTCCCGTCTTTACTACTCTAGGAATGTCACGACGCGAGGCGCGTTGACGCGGCTTTTACCAATTTAGGCTATGGCTGCTTTTGTTTACACTGCGGAATAGCGAGCTGTTCCACGGTCATTCAGGATGGGTAGGGACCCACATCCCGCCCTTAGTTGCTTCCCAGGTAGTTTCCGAAAGAAGCTGTCGCGTTGGTTGGTAGATCTCGAGGAAAAACTCCGCACATGGGAATGCCTCCGAAGAAAGAGACTTGTGGGATCGGGGATTCACCGATAATCTTGTTGGATCGTGAAAGCTTTGAAGGGCGGGAATGGCTGAGGTAATCAGTCCTGAAGGGGCAGGTGGTGACCCTGGTGGGACTCTCCACATCTTGGCCAGTTCGAGTCGTAGGATCTTGGAAATCTCGATGATATGTTTTTTGTAGGCAGGGAGCACTGTCATAAGTAGACCCGTCGTAAGTACTCCTCCCAACGTTCCTGTTGCCGCAATGCTTCTTGCTCACGTTCCCTACCACATCAAAACAGAAGGTTTTCCTTCCCCCGTGTTCCCTTCGACACCTGCGGCGGATCTCCAGCATTTCGAGTTCAATTTTGACCCAGCAAACCCCAGAAACGACTGCACGCTCTACCGCTTTGGCGGTTGGCCAACGCCTGTCTCTCCCCTTTCACGTAGAGGCAGTAGCGCTTGCTCAGATCCAAGTTTCAGCAACATGTCCTACAGCGATGACTACGACGACATTGGGGATCTCCCAATGGATCAGTCGGGCATCTCATCTTCATATATTGGATCTTCCAACTCGGCCAGCATGGAGCGCACTGTCAGGCGACGCAGTAGCAAAGGTATACTCACATCTTCATGTATTCTCTCACGGCTGCTGAACGTCCATTAGCCTGTGACCAATGCCGCAAATCCAAGTGCAAGTGCGAGCGGGCCAACCCGAACGAGGCCTGCAAGAACTGCCTCATGCTCGGTACAGGTAAACCTTTTCTATCTGATGTCGGTTCTGCAGTTCTCTGATGACGCTCTGAAGCTTGTACCTTCCTTGGGCCGTCACGGAAGCGCGGCCCGCCAAAGGGGTACATTGACGCCATTGAGGCGCGCCTCCACCAGACAGAAGCCTTGCTGGGCATTATGCTCTCGACTGCCGACCCTCGGGCGCAGTCTCTTCTGCGTGACATTGGCAAGGTTGGGTCACCGCCCAACCATATGTAATGATTTCCTAACGACCGCTATCTGTAGGATCCCCTCGCTCGAGAGATTATTACAAGAGTCGACAACTCACCTTATGGTGTCAGAGGTAGAAAACGAGATGACGTAGCCCTTACAGTTGGGAAACTCAAGTCGGCTCAAAGCTCAGAGACTTCGTTGACTCAGCCAACAAAGCCAGAGCTTCCTGACCCTTCCAACCTAGACTTGAAGTCCACACAGTGGGTCCCCTCCGTTATTCAAACTTGAACCTTTGTCTAACCTCTCGCACTCCAGCCCATCGAATGAATGGCAAGATCGCGTCTCAGCCATGCTCAATAATTTCGCATCCCAATCAGGTAACCTTGCGAACGACCCCAAGGAGGCAAATCAGCTCTACAGTCCCAAATCCGTGTCAAGTGATGACGGTGTCTCACCAGGCGGCAGACGCCAACGTCGACGCGTCGACAATCTTCCGGGCTACTCCAACTCAGCCCCTGGTTCGGCCATATCCCTGCACGATACCTCTTTGAATCAGCAATACCCCTCACCTCTCAGTGCCACCAAAAGTACTTTCCCTTTTTCGCAGCTGAGTCCTGCTCGTGCACGATTTCGGGGGGATGATGGGTCTCCATCCACATCTCGTGCAAGAGGCGCGAGAAGCGATGGGGAACAAGGAAACAACGCACGAAGGAGGAGCTCTAGTCTTGATGTTGATGATAGCATGACCTCGGATAGCGAGGATGAGTTCATGGGAGCCGTCGGGCAGTTGAGTCTCAATGAGGATGAGCAAGTCAGGTACCACGGGAAGGCAAGTGGGTTACACCTGCTAGGGCACAAGGAAAGATTGGATAGGCGAAATGAAGGGGGGATTTGGTGAGTTTCATTTCTCTTGGTCGGCCTAAACTGAATTAATTTAATTCAACCAACAGGAGATTCCCGAAGGCTCGTGTATGGCCTCCGCTACCCTCTGGTTCCAAACCGATCAATGGCGACGACGAGTTCTTTGCGCAACTGCCTTCACCAGCGGTGCAGGAACATCTACTTGATCTATACTTCACCTATGTCCATCCCGCTTTTCCTGTCCTCCACAAAAAGTCATTCATGGAGGTATACAGATCTGGGTAAGTTTACTCTTTGTCCATCAAATATAATTGGAACTAACACGACCCTCAACCATCAGCAACCAGGCGGAAAGCTCGCCGTCTCCAAGCGCCAACGCCAGTAGTGAAGCTGCCAAACAAACTTCGCCTTTCAACAATCGACCTCGACGGACCCCTACCCTCCTCCTCTTTGCCATCTTCGCCCTTGCCTCACGCTATGACCCAAACACTACCCCCCTCCCCTCCGACCCCTCCATGATGTGGTCAGCCGGCGATGAGTACCTAGATTTCGCCAAAGTCATTCTCGACTCGACGTATGCGTCTTCGAAACCGTCGACGTGCCAAGCACTTCTTCTTATGGGATACCGCGAGATAGGTATAGGCGCGATGGCGCAAGCGTGGACCTATATCGGAATGGGAATCCGTATGGCACAGGACCTAGGTATGCATCGGAGTGCGGATGGCTGGGAGAGGGTCGGGCTTGGTGGGAGGTTGTTTAGTGAATGGGAGCTGATGGAGAGGAAGAGGATTTGGTTCGGGTGTGTGATCATGGACAAATATGTTTCTGCCTATATTGGTGGGTCTTGTTCTTCTCTTGTCAACGTTTGTGAGCACACCGTTACTGACTGACTATCCTCGTACTTAGGTCGTCCTCTCATGATCTTCGAGCGTGATTTCGATACGACGTTGCCGAGCGAGGATGATCTTGAAGAATTGGAGGAATGGTCAGTTGAGACGCCGACTGGAGAACGATCTGCACCAATGCCGGGTAGAGTCATCTCCTGCTTCAATGCTTCTGCTTCGCTTTGTGCGTACCACCTAATTATCTTTCTTATGTTGACGCTAAACAGGATGTTTCTAGCGGGAATCTTGAGCAAGATTGTGCAAGCTATCTATGCTGTGCGCCCATCATCCGGTCGGCATGCCGAGTCGATGGTCCTCGAAGGTCTCCTTGATCGATGGTACCTCGACCTTCCCGAGCACTTGCGGTATGACCCCAACGCGTCAGCAGCTTCGAAGCAACAGGCTCCACTCCCAAACGTTTTGACGCTGCATATGCAGTACTGGTGTGCAGTCCTACTTCTCCACAGACCATTGTGAGTCGTTATTATTGAGTAGTCTTCGGTTTACTAAATCGAGTTTAGCATCAGACATGTTCTGCAGGGCAAGATAAGACAGCCCGACGACCTTGAAGAAGCAGAGCTTTGGGCATCCTCCAAAAAGAGCTATGAGCTATGTAATGCTGCCGCGAACCACATAACCTCTATCGGTAAGTGCTTGGCAAGATAATCTTGACAACTGGAATTAATGATTGCCTTAGTGACACTGTATCAAGAGAAATACCTCATTGCCAGGTGTTCAGTGGTTCTTTGCTATTATGTGTTTACTGCCAGCATCATGCACGATACCAACTGTGAGTTTACGTCACTTTATCCTTCTATCAACAAATAATGACTGTGTTGACAGTGACGGTTCACCCAAATGACCCACAAGCTCGGCTCGGCCTTGCCAAATGCCTCAACGCCCTTCGTGCGATGCGAGTTGTTTGGCCAAGTGCCGCGCGAGCAATCGAATTGTTTGGTGGCGCCACCGTTGGACCGCCACAAGTGGACGATCCAGCCTTGATATCGCTCATGCATTCATCAACAGTGGATAGGCGAAAACGTGTGGCAGACCAAGATCTAGATGACACCTACAGCGGCTCGCACCCACCTAGGGCATGGGCCCTCGGCCTTGGTGGACAAGATGACCGAACTCCTGGCCAAAATCACGATTCTCGCTTCGATTTCCCGTCAGTGGGCCAAGGCGGCCAAAACACCCCATCCCAACAGCAAAATTATGGTTCTACCAACAGCCTTTTCTCCGCCAATGGTGGATACCCAACAGCGCCACCGACGACCTCTAGCATTGCGGGTACCTCTCTAGCCAACAATCCGGCCTACTGGCAGGGAGGTGACATTGATGCCAGTTTCAACGGACCTTTGTCCACGGCTGTCTTACCGCAATTGTTCAGTTCTGGGTTGGTCGACGACAGCCGCTTGTCTTCACATGCCCAAACATCCCGCAGCGAGTTTGGCTCGCAGATGGACTCACAGGCTAAGGGTCGTTACCCCCACGCCCCACAGTACTTCGATTATTCAAATTTCCCCCCTTCGGCATATGGCATGCAGGTTCCCCAGCCGCAACAGCAACAGCAGTCTTCCCAGATGTACATTCCGGATCAGTTTGGCATCTACAGTGAGTATTACGACATATCCGATTGGCTTGGACTGACTTTGACTTTATCTAGATAACCAGCCTTATAATGGACGGTGACCTTTAAAAGATATGTTTCTATTTGTCTTCTTTCTGGAATGTTATTTCGGGACCGGGATATTTGGACTTCGAAGTGACATTCTATAGCTGTATTTTATTATCTTTCCTACCTTTTCGACATCTACACCTTATGATACACTTTCCTTCCGATCCTCTTCCTATGTCGGCTTGTTTTCTCTCGCTTTCGTCGTTGGGTCCTGTATGTTAAACTTTAAACTTTGTATTTGTACTTTGATCATGACCCACCATATTATCCCATCAGATTCTCAATTACCCCAAATTCCTTCATCAATTCCTGCAATTTTATTCACTATGATCTCCTGCCGACACCTCCGATCTTTTTGCACGCTTTTTGACCTTTCGGTTCCTTGTGAGCGCCTGCACTGTCAGTAAATTCTTGATGTAGTTTCATATCTCCATTGGAGATGTTTCTTCTCATCGCAAACCCCTCTGGCTTGGTAAGTTGAAAGGCATCAATAGGTTCTTTATTCTGGGCTACTACTTACATTAAGAGGATCGAGAAATGCCTTCACGTCATGTAACTTGGTTCCCGTCGTGCCGTACCTAGATGCTAAGTGCTCACCTATTCCTGGTCATGAGAGCCATCATCAAGTCGCGCCATGGGAGAATCTGGCCTGTTTTAGTCCCTATGGATTAACAGTAATGACGAGAAAGGCGGAAACCCTGATAGCGACAATGCAGCGAGGTGGAGGGAATTGCGTAGTACGCAGGGGTACTATGCCTTCCCAGGACTGGATGACACCAAAGGGCAGAGCGATCATTCGTGAAACAGAACCTTGCTCACGGGAGACGTTCGTCGCACAAATGACCGAATGCGTTCAATCAAATCATATGTGTCAATATTAATTCACCACGGTGTATATAGGAAGATTTACAACAGTTGTGGCTTGTCGAAACGATGGACTTCAAGGTGGCATGACCTCAGGGCTGGTTAACCTTCGGCCTTCAAAGTGTAGCTGCAGTCAATAAAGAATCAGCAGATACAATGAAGCGACTCTCTTCCTTCAACGAAGTGGTATCCCTGGACGTTTCTATCGAGGAATATTTGTCCGAGGGTTTGGATAATTGCTAGGATGACGACGATGCCCCAACAACGTTACGGGAAGTGGCGAGAGATAGTCGATTCCGCGGAATATTTCTGTTAATTTAGCGACTTTCCATAGCATCTGCGCCTACATTATCCGGAGTATTTGGTGACCGAGACCGAGAAGGTGAAGGTGTTGGGATAAACCTTCGGGCAGATCATCGTTGCCCGAGCTGCGTTTCTGTAATCACTATCCGGGCCGGCCCCAGCTGAGTACCCGACGACGAGGATATCAGCCGAGAAGACTCTTGAATGTAGGGTAGACTAGCTTCAAATAAAAGTAAGGTATGGGTTAGAAGCAATTGAATTGGAGCCCCTTTTATCATTAGATAGTGAGTAACACGATAATCAATTGGCAAATAACACAACTTAACGGCAATGTCCCGAAGACACAGATTTTCTGTAGAACCTGACGGCAGCAAGAAGAGGATCCTATTGGTAATCTCGAGGCTGTGAGAGGCTTTGTATCCTGTTGTTTGACAGGACCACGCGGGAGAAGATAGGCTTTGATATGGCCCTTGGCGACCAAAATGGAAGAGCTCCAGAGTTCACCACATATATGAAGAGGCATATCGATGCAAGCCGTCATGTCCGGGTGGTATTAAAGACCTGAAAGAGAAGAACCGCCTAACTGGCTGGTGCCCCAAAAATCGTAGGGAACTCGGAGAATCTTGTCAGAGCAGGGAAACAAAGTCGCCAGAGAAATAGCTAAACCATTAAAGTTCTCGGCCAGAATTAGACAACTGAATGTCTATGAAAACCTTTGAAATGGACATACATGTTATGTGTGGGTATTACGGCGGAACTGATATGGTTCAGCGATGGACACGATGCTTTCCAGATTGGTCTACCTCCTTGGGTGGGGTTCGCAAGGGTTCCTGTCAGAAGTTCCAGTTCGACAGCATGTTATGATCCCACAACCTAAGCTACTGGCTTACGGAAGGAACATGGTCCTTATTGGACACAAAATTGGAGGTATTCGCCGGACGGGAAGAACACGGAGTCGGAAGTTACAGAAATCCCCCGACCGCAACTGGGCACCCTGAGTTCTCTCAAGAATGGCAACAAGTATGGTGATGACTACCTCCAAAATAAATCCATTCTCAGGCGCGTATATTCGCCTGCATAAACGCCCAGTAGATGGACGTTTCTGAGGCGTCCTGACCAGGTCAACGAGCAAACCCCAGCCAGGTGTGCCGGTGCAGGGTCGCCGCCACCTTCCCAGTTTGGACGGTGGGCGGCAATCCCCTAATGAACGCACAAAGTACGAAACTCAGCATACTGCAGCCCGAAAGCTCACAAGATGCTGCAGAATAGGATGTCGAATATTACAGAATTAAATAGCCCTTCAGAGCTTGGGAAATATTGGAAAGATGGCAGGCCATGGAGTCAAGATAATTTACGAGTTCGCCGGGTTATTACGGAAAGTCGTGGCCGAGGCGCAGCCATGACTTCAGATAATCGGATGCGGAGCGGGTCGGCTGAGCGCCTATTTTCAAGACCGGGCTGCGCAGAGATAATGGATCCAAGAACACAAGCCAACCGAATAGCTATAGTCGTCGCAGTGAGAGTTCTAAGCAAGCAGTTGCATTCGGAAGCCGGGTAAGCGTAGCCGGGTGCCCAGATGTCCAAGATTAGATAACTATGAGAAAACATTCACTGGAACGCAATTGTATTTCTGCGAAGAACCATTACTGTTTAGCTTCCTTCTGGCTGGTATTCTTGACCAAACATCACTAGTTGCTGTACATTTTTATCGAAAATGGGGCACGATTCAGCAACAGCCCCTTCTTTCGAGGCGACTATCAAGACGATCAGGAATGTGCTACCGGAGAAGTTACAAAATCCCAGAGTTGGCGTTATCTGTGGGTCTGGTTTGAGCGGCCTCGTCAACGATTTTAGAGAGGTGGTACTCGTTCCATACGAGGATATTCCAGGCTTCTCGACGAGCACTGGTGAGCCAAGTTATTACATCGTTCCGTTATCTGCTCAACTCACACGAAATCTCCAGTGCCTGGGCATAAAAGTGCTCTTGCCTTTGGACTCCTTGGAAAAGGGGACGGCGTTCCAGTAGTGGCTATGCTGGGAAGGGTAGCTATCTGCTCCTTGCCGTAGATGTGGGGCGCTAAAGGTATCTATAGTTCCACCCTTACGAAGGACATTCCCTTCCGTCAGTCGTTTATCCAGTCCGGATCATGGCGAAACTTGGGGTCAAGGATATCATTAGTCAGTGCTCCCACTTGGTGCACAGGCGAGCGCTGATTTCATACAAAAAGTTACCAATGCCGCGGGGTCTCTGAATCCCGATATCCCTGTAGGAACCAGTAAGCGACGTTTTCTTTACATCCAGCTGCAGGATTTCACCATCTTTTAGTTGTCGTTATCCAAGATCACATCGCACTCCCCAATCTTACCGGACTGAATCCACTATTGGGACCGCAGACATCGCTTGATCTACCACGTTTTCTTCCACTGTCAGACGCATATTCGCCGTCCCTCCGGCGTCTTGCATTCCTGGCAGCTCATCATCTACAATTGGATGATTCTGCTCTGGCTGAAGGCACATACGCCTGGGTAAGCGGGCCGACTTACGAAACACCAGCAGAGGGCCGATTTCTGCGACATGCAGGAGCGGACGTTGTAGGGATGAGTACTGTGCCAGAGGTGCTTGCCGCACGAGAGGAGGGCTTGAACGTGATGGTTCTGAGTTTGGTAACAAACTTTGTGGTCATCCCAGATAATTACAGAAGCATCCGAGATGAGGTAAAGGCCGAGGTTAGTCTTTCCATGGTCGCTTTACTTGTTCTAAGAGGTTAACGCAACACGCACTAGCTGGCAGGAAAGCCAGTACATTTACCTCAAACTCAAGTCGTTTCGCACGAAGAAGTTCTTTTAATTGGAAGAGAGAAAGCTGGAATTATGATGAAGTTGGTTGAGAGCGTAGTTGAATCGCTTTAAAGTCGGCTTTTGGTGGCATGCAGGCTTGATGCTGACGATCCGCGAGGTGTCAATAGGGGTACTTGATGGATTACCGACGCGTGCTTTCGACCGGTATACCGTTAATTTCAAGTTTAAAGGCACACAGCAGACCCATCTACTTCTACTTACCTCAAATACATGATCATTATTAGTATTCTACCATGCTCAAGAAGGTGTAGACGAGTCTAGATCTACCTTTGCGGAAATTGA
>Ga0247741_1002461_pt1 | contig 10292 bp, 13 predicted proteins | sample UWRJL213509R2_FD_180945 | JGI IMG/M metagenome (GOLD analysis project Ga0247741, IMG submission 180945) | Plant litter microbial communities from Arlington Agricultural Research Station in Wisconsin, United States - UWRJ-L213-509R-2 | ecosystem: Environmental > Terrestrial > Plant litter >...
TAGTACCAAGTTCATCCATGTGGTTTGGCTTCATGGGCGCCTCTTTCAGGCTAATGGCTAAATATAACTTCCTTGACCCTTCCAACTGTTACTCAGGGATCGACGCACAACTGACTTTTCCTTTCTTGGTAATTTGCCGATCACCGGCAGACTGCAGGATCGGACGCGGCAGCCAACCGGCAGCACTGAACTCCCATTAGGAATAACGCCCACTCAAAATTTCTTGACCGACTGGTTGGCCAAGCGCCCAACTACCGTAGATACTCAACTTTGAACTACCTACTGGCGGTAAAGCGAAAGGACCTTAAGCATGACGCGCCATTCTCTACTTGATGGCCGCCCATTTGATTTTGAACCACCCAGTAACGCGTGTTCTATCTGTATCTAAGTCCGATTATTCACTACCAGCGTCCGCAGATCTTGCGGAGATCAATTAAGCCAGCCCAACGAGTACGCTTGGTGAAACGTTTCGGTTACAGGGCCCGTGAATACCCTGTCTTGAAATCAGATAGAAGTAGGCAATTATTTTATTACAGTAAATGTATGGTAGATCATAGGTAAGTATACATATATGTTTTATGTTCGTCTAGGGCACTAAATTGTCCGGCTACCCCAAGGCTTGAGTATCTATCATGTCTAAATCTTCCAGTCCGATTCAGGCCGTCATGGTTTGCGTCTCGGATGTATCGCTCTTCTTCTCGTCGCCCACCTCTTCGTCGCTCTTCCTCTTCTCTTCATGAAGTCCGTATTTCTCGTCCTTCTCGTCCTTCATCTGTATTTCTTTCAAGAAAAAGACTGTGAGCAACCCGAGGCCTGAGATGCCGATCATTGTCTTCCACAAAGTGCTCATACTCGTGGCAAAGGCCGCCCGAACGACAATCTGGGGGGCTTCCGGTAATTGGCGGATGAGAGGAATGGCGGCAAGGGCATCCTTCCCAAATTGAGGGAATTGGGAAATGAGCTCTGCAGGGATATGCTTTTTCAGCTGATTCTGAATGATGGTGCTGCTGATTGTGAGACCCCATGTCTATACAGATTGGCGTAAGTCATCGGAGGTGATTTTCGCCGTGATCTAATTGAATACACACCTGTGCAAATGATCGAAGGAAGGAAAAGAGTCCGAGAGCGGCCGCGTTGTGGTTCACGTCAACGGGAGCCAGAACGGGAAAAACGGTAGCTGTGTACTGAGGTGAAGATAAGTTCGTTTGGAGCTGATTACTTAAATATCAATGCCACTTACCAGCATTCCTGTTCCTGCAGCGGCCAAAATTTGGTATCCGACCCATTGCCCCGTTGTGCTATTATATCTCAGAAGCGAGAGGAGTCCAAATCCAATAATGCATAGAACCCAAGCAATAATGTTGGCTGGGACATATCTCCTGGACAAATGTATCATAATCCTGGAGGAGTTGTTAATCAAATTTCGAGCCAGAAAACGATTCCCTTACCCTGAACCGAACGCAAAAGGCGCAATGATCAATGATGTTGGAAACATATCTATACCGGATCTGATGGGAGTATCCAGCCTGCTGGCCTGGAAATACACCGGGCCGTAGTCTGCATATGCAAGCAACAGGTTAGTTCAAGCAAGTGAAATTGATGTTCGAAAGTACTCACAGATTATTGAGATGCTGGTGATACCGTGGATCAAAGTTCCTAGGTAGCTGAAGTTTCATGAGGATCAAACAGTACGGACCCAAATTTGACGAAGACCCACCCTCCAAGACTAGTACGGTTCGATACGAGCGCCCATGGAATAGTAGGCTCAATAGGCACCTTGACTTCGTAGAGAAGAAATACCCCAATCAAGAGCAGACCAATGATCAGGGGTGCCAGTACTTGTGCCGAAATCCAAGGAAATTGAGCACCACCGAACGTCAACCCGACGATCGCAAGTGTTGTGCCAATGATTACTATCAGGTTTCCGCTGATAACGGCCATTAGCAAGCTAGGGAGGATTCACACAGAAGCGACTTACATCCAGTCGACGCGCTTAATCTTTGAAGCAACTGAGCCTTCGGGAGTACGCACGCGTAGGAAGCAAAGTACGAATACAAAAGCCAAACCACAGAGTGGTAAATTGAGGTCTAATCGCCGCCGTCAGCCATCATGATATCTTAAAATCGTGAAGATGGACGAACAAAATAGCCACCTCCAAGCTCCCTTCTGGGCAAGAGCTCCTCCCTAAACGTGCCTAGGTTGAGATGAAGTCATTTGATGAGATCTGTAATGCTCACAATCGGGGGGCCGATGCCTGAGGCGAACGCCCAAGTCAACGCTACGATTCCTTGATACAGCCCACGCTCAGCCAACGAGACTAGATCGGCGACAATAATTTCCGATAAATTTAGGATTCCACCGCCTCCGAGACCTTGTACGGCTATTTCAATCGTTTAGCGCCCGCCAAGTAGTTCGAAAATCCTGAACGACTCACCCCTAGCAGCGATCATCATGTTCATGTTCTGCGCTGCGCCGGCCAAGGCACTTCCGATGGCGAAAAGGGTAATGGACAATAGCATAACGGGCCTACGTCCAAAAATATCCGCTAGGCGCCCACTGAGGGGCAAAATGGCCGTGCTTGACAGAGCATACGCTGATCCGACCCAAACGTACTCACTTCCACCATGCAGGTCCTCGGTGATGGTAGGAAGCGCTGTGCCGACAGCAGTCAAGTCGAGAGCGGATAATAAAGTGGAAAGGAGGACTGCAAAGAAAGTGAGCCAGAAAGCGGCGCCTTTCCCTGCCTTGCTAACCTCCGTGGTGGAGGTTGAAGGTGAGGATGTCATTTCTTTGAGTTGAGGAGAATCTGTCAGGAGGATATGGGATTTTTATCGACGCTTGGGCTTCGTTGATGATATTGTCCATTATGAAGGATTCTTATATACGGTCGTCCACCGACTTAAGAGAGTGCCTGATTGCTAACTCCCCTGCGGAGTGTGCGGTTGCAACTTTACCGGTGCTTGCCAATCACGTTACGTGGATGGGCTGGAGCCTACGGTAACACTGCCGCTGCCACAATCGTGCGTAAGCCTCACCAATTGCAGCACGGAGGATCGATAGGGGATCACTTTTTTGTTCGGGTATATGGACAGAATAGGACAATCCGCGATGGCGGCATTGCAGAACTGGCCGCGTCACCATCCGGTCAACCTGGGCACGGATAACTTCCGTCTTCAGAGTATTAGGTGTTGATTAAGTGTGACAAATAGGTTCCTTTACTTACAAACACCCATCTTACGCTGTCCTCCACAAGTGGTGACTGGTATGAGGCCGGCCAATGCCCGAGGTGGTCTTGGCCACTCAGGGCAGCAGCCAGCTACATCCGCGGAATTCCGGCCCGTCAACACTGCCGCAGCTCTGGCCATGGAACTTTGGAAGGCTAGTTACTTACTGTCATCTTCATTCTAAACTCTTTGCCTATCAGGCTACTATTTCCTGCTGATTGGACACCAAACAATTCAGTTACAGCTCAGATGTCGACTGAAAAGCATAGTGCGACCGAGAAGCTGTTGACAGATCTTCATGTCGCATATATACAGAAACTCGTCTATTCTTCGAAATTTTCTCTACTAACCACCCTATCTATGACCATTCAATAACGACACTCGATGGAATCTATAATAACTTACCTGAAACGCTGAACTTGACTAATATGAAACCTTTTTGTGAGAAATAGGGTCGGTCAATATCAACCAGAAATACTACTATTGATAATATAGCTGAGACATTTTGTAAAGTTGGTTGCGGGAAGGATGTCCAGGCTTTGTGAGGGCAAGATAATTGATGCCACGCCATCAGGATCGCCAGAGATGAAACTTGAGCTTGTGGATCGAACAGTGCTTCGGGACATGGCTGACGAGGAGATGCATAGTGAAGTTTCCCTGATATCATGTATATGGCACTCGACTACTAGAGTCAGAAGAATACATTTGAGATGCATTCTGCGAATGGCTGGATGCCATCGAAATTACGGTATATGAAGGCGCTTCGGTGCTGTAATTCAACTGCATCTCTTGTTGGGCGTCAGGATGTAAGCCGCGGGCGCCGGTATCCTGCATGATGGTTGATTCTTTTGAGGTAGTAGAATCATCAAGCGTATTGAGACTACGTCGCATTCTGGCATATACAAGCATTGTAACCACCAACAGGTTGCATACAAGCAACGATATGGCCGCCTAACGACGCCATTAGCAGGTGTGCTGGGTGGAAAGTGAGGGACGAACCTCGATCTGATTTGTCATTGTCCTGAGGAGTGTGGTGTCCGGACCTAGATCAACTCTGATGAACCAGAAGATGCAATACACCGTAGTGGCGAGCAGTGTCAAGACACTACTTGAAAGTAACGCGAGAATCAGAATGCGCTCTTTAGGTGGAAACCTGACCCTCCAGAGCATGACAAGCGGACCAACGACAAGGATAGCATCCGCAACAAATTCCACTGAGGTAACCGTTAGTGATGCAGAACGCCAAAGATCAAGTCAAACGCACTCGCGACAAGTGCTATTGCACCAGCGGGTACGCCAGCGGTTGTGAAAGCACAATTGTCGAAGTTGGGTTTCCACCATTGTGAACCAGGGCAGTAAAACGTTTGCACGAGTGTTGCAACAATGTACATGGCGATGAGAGTGAGAGCATAACCGAGCGCTAGTATCCGCTGCTTTTGACCAGGTAAGAACAACCTTGCAACCGATAGTGCTATGCTCAGACGGCAAATCCTGTTCTGTATCAGTCATACAGGCTGTTGGTATCATAGACATACTCACCAGACAACCGTAAAGTAAAGGAATGCGGAAAACCAATCAGAGTGAAAGAATTTGCCTGTCAGGTCCCTCTCTGCAAAATGGCATGTCAACCAAGAGGAAAGAACGAGCAATACCGAAGGGGAGAACGTACGATGACTTCCGAACGTGGTCCATGTGAGAATTACAAGCAGAACATCTGCAACGAATGGGAGCAGGAGAACATAATCGTCCCACCAAAGTCTATTTGTGCGCCATCGATGAAACAGTCGAAGGATCGTTGCACTGAAACTGACAGCCTGAAGGAGTGTAACACAGACTACCAAGTCGGGTTTCAGTACAAGAACTAGCGACCAAATTGAGAAGAGTAAACTCACTATACCACGTCAAGTGATTTTGAGACGGTAAAGTCATGTTGTGTGGTTGAAAGAGTGTAGAATAGGAGACAAAGGCATGGTCCGACAGCTGCCCAACGTAAGTGTAGGACACATCCAGTTCCAAGAGGTGTCAGAGACTGTTGATGTGTGATCGGTAATTTCCATGGAGCGGCATTCCTTCAGCAAAGCATCACTAAATGATCACCAGCACCTCAGCAACAACCCAAGCTGCAAAAGTATCGAACACGTATGAGTATAGCTGAACTCTGTCAGAAGAATACATTGCATATTTATTAAGAAAATCGAATTGAGAAGCTGGATAGGTAGTATAATCTGTACAACTCGACACTATGGGAAGAGCTTACAGCATAATAAGTACTTCAAGTCAAGGAAATAAAATTAGGGGGGCCACAACCATGATGCGCCATTATCAAGTTCATGGCCGCTCATTTGGACCATGCCCAGCTCCCGGACAGTGAATGGACCATCCCGGTAATCCCCCCAAACCATGCACGCTCTATCTCTGTATCAAGGTCTGGTTATTCACGACCAGCGTTCGCAGATCTTTCGGAAATCAATGCATTCAGCACGTCCATTGAAACATTTTTATTTCACCGTTACAAGGGCCGTAAAATAAATAAAAACCCCGTCCTGAAATCAGATAGAGTTGAGTAATTGTTTTTTATTACAGAAAATCTATGGTAGATGATAGGTAGGTAACCATACATACAAGTTTTACGTTCGTCTAGGGCGGTATATTATGAGATTATGCGGCTGTTTCAACGCTTGAGTATCCATCATATCTCAATCTTCTAGTCCAATTCAGGCTGTCGTGGATTGCGTCTCGGATGTGTCGCCCTTCTCGTCGCCCTGCCTCTTTTCTTCATGAAGTCCGTATTTCTCGTCTTTCTCGTCCTTCATCTGTATTTCTTTCAAGAAAAAGACTGTGAGTAGCCCGAGACCTGAGATGCCGATCATAGTCTTTCACAGAGTACTCATACTCGTGGCAAAGGCTGCCCGAACGACAATCTGGGGGGCTTCTGGTAATTGGCGGATAAGTGGAATTGCGGCAAGGGCATCCCTCCCAAATTGCGGGAACTGGGCAATGAGTTCGGCAGGGATGTGCTTTTTCAGCTGGTTCTGAATGATGGTGCTGCTGATTGTGAGACCCCATGTCTATACAGATCGGCGTAAGTCATCGGAGATGTTTTCACCATGGTCTAATTGAATACCGACCTGTGCAAATGATCGAAGGAAGGAAAAGAGTCCGAGAGCGGCCGCGTTGTGGTTCACGTCAACGGGAGCCAGAACGGGAAAAACGGTAGCCGTGTACTGAGGTGAAGATAAGTTCGTTTGGAGTTGATTACTTAAATATTGGTTCCACTGACCAGCATTCCTGTTCCTGCAGCGGCCACAATTTGGTATCCGACCCATTGCCCCGTTGTGCTGTTATATCCGTCTTCAGTTCAGAGTATTAGCCGTTGATTGGTGTGACAATGAGATTCCTTAAAAACACCCATCTTACGTGCTGCGGCTGTCCTCCACAGTGGTCCAAGAGTCTGACTGTCGAGGAGTTGCGACTCAGGGCAGCAGCCACGGAACTCCGGCCCGTCAACACTGCCGCAGCTTGGCCACGGAACTTTGAAAGGCTTTGGGTCCTGGGAAGGTTGGTTACTTACTGTCATCTTCATTCTAAACTCTTTGCCTATCAGGCTGCTTATTTGACACCGAAAGATTCAGTTACAGCTCAGATGTCGACTGAAAAGCGGAGTGCGACGGAGAAGCTGTTGACAGATCTTCATGTCGCATATATACAGAAACTTGGGCAGGTGCGTCTCGTCTATTCTTCGAAAATTTCTCTACTAACCACCCTATCTATGATCATTCAATAACGGTACTCGATGGAATCTATAATAACTTACCTGAAACGCTGAACTTGACCAATATGAAACCTTTGCAGAGCAAGGACGATCTAACCTATCATCTTACATCTCACTTACGGCTTAATGCTGTATACTGGGGCTTCAACGCGCTTTGCATCATGGGCAAGCCTGAAGCGCTCAATAAGGATGAAATGGTGGACTTTGTCATGTCATGCTGGGATGACGAGGCTGGTAAGTCGAGCAGGTTACGCTTGAGCCACTCTGATATTCACCATTCATTCCAGGTGCATTTAGCGCCCATCCAGATCATGATGCACATCTTCTCTCCACACTATCGGCCATCCAGATTTTGGTCATGCAGAATGTACTGGACAAGTTGGACGTAGATCGTGTTGTTAAATGTGCGTTTCAGCTCTATAGCGTTCTCATGAATCAATCTGAGCTTTCGCATATTTCAGACATCCTTTCCCTCCAGCAACCCTCAGGAGTGTTTGCAGGTGACGCGTTCGGTGAAATCGACACGCGATTTCTGTATTGCGCCGTTAACGCCCTTTCTCTGCTTGGAAAGTTACACGAACTCGATCGACCATTGGACGAGAAGGGGACTGAGACCAGAAGAGAGAAAGCCGTTGGCTATATTCAACGGTGTAGGAACTACGATGGTGGATTTGGTAGTGTGGCGGGGGCGGAGAGCCATTCGGCTCAGGGTAAGGACGCTGCTTGCTCAATCTTACACCGATGATGCTTATATTTCATAGTCTTCGTATGCGTGGCAGCACTTGCCATCCTCGACCGCCTCAACGTAATAGATTTGGACACATTGGCGTGGTGGCTTTCGGAGAGGCAGCTCCCAAATGGAGGTCTGAATGGGCGACCTGAAAAGCTCGAGGACGTGAGTCTAAGTTACATGTCTCCTTCTGGCATTACTGCGGGCTCGGGCTGTGGCACTTATGCATCGTCAGTCGCTTTGACTTTGGCTTCGTCGAGTCAGCTTTTCATTGCGGGTGTGGCGGTGGTGTTAACGACGTTCGCGTGTGAGCGATGGCTACCCGTGCTCGGGTTCGGGATTAATGGAGTCGTTTGTTCACTAAAGCTGATTTGTCTTTGTCTGGACATAGGTGTGCTATAGCTTTTGGGTGCTTTCCGCGTTGTCGATATTAAACAAGGTCCCTTGGATTGATGCGGATAAACTCTCGTCGTTCATCCTGTCTGCTCAGGTGAGACTAAACCTGCTTTCATATTGACTCGGCCTGGGTAACCTTCCATGGGCCACCACGTACAAGCGTGCAGCTGATTTCATCTAGCGGCAGTATTTCACATCATTAAAACTAACTCCTCGTCATCTTATTCAGGATCCGGAAGGTGGCGGTATCGCCGACCGACCTGGGGATATGGTGGACGTGTTCCATACTGTGTTTGGAGTTGCCGGTACGACCGAGTCATTTCTGTGTATCATGAGGCCGATTTTGACCATCAATAGGATTATCGATTCTAGGGTACCCAGGTCTTGTTGACCTGGATCCTGTCTACTGCATGCCCGCGAGTACGATAGAATCTATGGGTCTACGGAAAGGCTGGAAGGCGCTTGAGCGGCGCCTGGTGTAATTAGTGCACAGCAGTCCCGTGATCGCGATTCCGGTATCATTTCATTTTGATTGGCCGAGTCAGAAATTGAGGGCCGAATGTTCGCACGCTTTGTTCTTCAAACACAACCACAACCTTGCGCTGCCATTGTCAAATGTCAGGCGGATGGCCCAGTGCCACTGGCAGTGCAGCAAAAGTTTATAAACCGTTCAATGGATCTTCCTTTTACTCCGATACCACCACAATGCGCTCTTTCAATCTCAAGGATTTTTTGGGCGTTTCCTTGACCACCACAGTTCCAGGACGCCTTACAATATCCTTGCCCACTTCGGACACTCGGGGGAGTAGCTGCCCTCGCGCACAAAGCGAGCCCATTCCCAGAAATAATCAGGACGTTGAGATGGACTCTCCAATGGTACGCCGAGGCCTGCCTCGCTCGCACAGCGAGTATGTAATTAGGATACCCTCAGAGGGCATCACGCCCTCGAATAGACATGATGTGAGTCGTTGCCATTCGACCACTATTGTCCTTCCTGAGTGCCACTCGCAGACCAAGACGATTAGTATTGAACAAGAAAGCCAGCATCCTCTCAGGGGTCCACCTTCGCCTGCGGCGACAGATGTTGATGATCCCGAATCACAAGACATCATTGCGGACATCCAACAGCGAGGAGTCAAAATCCGCGACTATGCCTACTTACCTCCCCCTCAAACCGTCACCGAGGTCTTTGATCAGTACAAAGCCCTCACTGAAATAGACTACCGTTGGACCCAACCGCAACGCACCTACCCAGTTGCCGGCAAAACCTTGCGCCGCCTACTTGATATCGGCTGGCTTAGCCCCGCTGAGCTCTACGCCCGCGCGCACTCTATGGATCTCGAGGCCCTCCAAATACACGACGCTCGCTCGAAGTATCCCTGGCGACCGCTTTGCATGGACAACATGAAACCCCTACCAGGCATGGAAGAACGCAGGATGATGTTGGATGTCAGGCGTGGGTATTGGCGGTATCACGACCGGATACTTAGCTCCATGGAACAGGATGAAGCGAGAAGACGGAGAGAGGCAGAGGAAGTTATGAGGGCCAGGAAGAGCTTTGAGGAAATCGAGAAGAGACGCCAAGAAGAAGGTTGGATGGGTGCAGGTTGGGGCCTATCGCCAGGTGGTACGAAGAGGCGTTTTGAAGACGATGAGGATGACGAAGATAAGGAGGACACCGACGATGACCCCTTCACTGAAAGCAGCGCCAAAAGACGGCGACTTTCTCCTGACACCACCAATCATTCCTCTTTCCAGTCCCAACAGTCCCAACTTCACTCCTATTCCCAACCTTGCTCTCAATCTCACGATGCTTGGCCCCATTACCCCGCGCCTGCTAAACAATATCCTGCCCCACTGCGATCATACAATCCTGAGCTTTACCCTGATGCAGCCAGCATCATTGAGGCATCGAGTCAGTCCCAACCGCGGACCATGGACTACGAACGCGAGGATACACCACCCCTCGAGTCTGTGCGACCTACAGCGGCTGCGCTACGACGGACAGACACACCACCAGCAGATAGCGAGCAGGCAGACGGCGTAGGAATGTCGTGGAGTCCTGGCAAGCAACCACTCGTGCATCCAAGGAAGAATGGGATGAAGAGGGGACTGAGCCGCACTCAGACGTTTGCGCAACTGTGATTATCCTCTCTCTTTCGCCTTTGTT
>Ga0247741_1002462_pt1 | contig 10289 bp, 8 predicted proteins | sample UWRJL213509R2_FD_180945 | JGI IMG/M metagenome (GOLD analysis project Ga0247741, IMG submission 180945) | Plant litter microbial communities from Arlington Agricultural Research Station in Wisconsin, United States - UWRJ-L213-509R-2 | ecosystem: Environmental > Terrestrial > Plant litter >...
TGCAATATCCGTCTTGGATCTTGAGTGAATCAGCTGCGCTGCTTGGGCCAGAAGTGGACTATCATTATCGAGGGATGGTAGCACGATCCGAACATCTTGGAGGTGTGGCCCAATCCAATCCATGGTATAACACGTTAGAGATCGGAGGGTGTCCATAACGTCGAGCTCGTCATGGTGTACATGTAGATGTAACGAAATTAAAAGTCGATTGGCACGGATGACTGCTAGAAGGTCGTGAATCGAAATTGCCACATTGGAGAGTGTGAGATGTGTCAGAGCGATTAGCTCCCCGGAGAAAGAGGAATACCCTCTCCATGTAAAGAAGGGGTGTGTCGCGTAGAGCTTCAGTGAAGATAGTGCAGGAAACTCGAAACCGTGGAACAGAATATCCAAATCACACGAGCCGCGGACATCGACGGATAGTCTTGTGAAGTTTTGCATAGTGGTGACGACGTCTGTAAAAGGTCCAGTCTGCTGGAGCTTTGAATCATGGCGAATAGAAACTTCCGCCTCCTCGAGAGATGAAGATAAGCGGAGCACGTCGCGGAAGGTGGAAACCAGGATGGTATAGCCTTGACCAGGAAGGAATAAATGGGTTATTTGTGACCATCGAATAAAATTCGATAGACCTTCCGAATGAAGATCCAAGGAAATTCTTCGCAAGTTTGGAGTTTCCAGAAGGATTGGCTTGCCTGTTGGCATAGGTGCTCCGAGGTGGAGACTGAGAGTTCGCAGAGCGTTTAGCCTCACCAATTTGCGTGGCTCGGGCTGTTGCTCGAGGTCAACAGGATATCCTCGTGGAGAATATAGCGTTAGCTGCTGGATAATGTCAGACCTTGGACCTAGCCTTCGGAGAAGCTGTAAGATGGATTGCCAGCTCAACGAGTTCAAGGAGAGGTCCATCGGGCAGCGTCCAAGTCGCTCCAGCCAAAAGGAGACTGGAACTTCAAGAGAATCTAGATTGACTTCGTCGGATTTCGCTCTTCTACTGCAGCCACGAGGGATCCACAGTCGACGCCAAAGCGGTGGAAGGTGTAAAGCTATCTGACGCCACGAGGATGTAATGTGGCATAGCAGTAGTGGCGCCTCGTCTGCACTTGGACTTGGCATCTCTGGAAGGCAGTGTATAAATATCTCTGATAACAGCTCAGAAGGGAGTAGTCGAATCTTCGAGAGCATGGCCGAGCACTCAGCTGCTTGCCGTCTCTTGATTGTTTCTGTGTACCGAAGCTCTGCAAGCCTCTGGCATAAGACGCGCATTTGAGACTCGATATCTCGATAGGCGAGGGACAGCTGGTCCGCCATGCATTCACATTCAGAGCGATATTCTTGGATTTGCGCTATCTCCTTATCTGAAAGAGGAGACGAAGTTCGCTGCTGGGCTTGGAATGCCTTCAGAAGATCTGGATCCTATAGTATTTGGTTAGCGCTAGACGCCTTGTGTAAAGACTTTACTCACCCCGCTGGTATATTCTGGACTGATTTTAACGGTGATTTTTATTGTAGACATAATATCGGCGCCCATATTCATGGTTATTTCGCTGCTAAACACGGCTATCGTTGCAGAAGCGATTCGTACAGAATGAGTTTGAATTTTCAAGCGGTTTAAACATTTGAATACATACGGTATCCTTTAATTATTTCATCAGATAGATTCGAAGGCAAAACTGTGAAATATACCTAGATGTTCCTCGAGGACCATCGCCATGAAGCCAGTGAAGGTGGTAGACGGAGACAAACCTGCAATTGATCCGAGCAAGATCCGAGTTCAGCGCACAGACATCTAGCGGAATGCCGGACCGCTCAGTCATCCACTTGCTGACGTCATGCCCCGCATTCTCTTATGCGTTTTCTATGTTCCAAACTCTCTTGAGGACGAGTCTCATCACACTTCTGACATACGTAGCTTACTACACGTTCAGAGATATCAGCTACTCTGAGACTTTTCTCAAATCAAGAATGTCTATCCAACCCTCAAATCAACCAGATGGTCCTCTGACTGATTGGTTCAAGGAGAGCCTAGGGGGCTTTTACGAATTATCCGACTCTTCAATCACGGAAGAGAACTTCAAATCCGTATTCTCCAAGAAATTCCTGGCAGAATCACGAGTATATCTTGATCATGAACAAGTGACCCTCGACGACTTCCAAAAGCGATTGTTGGAAAGTAAATTTGCGTTCGCCAAGGCGGAGGTGAAATGGAAGGAGGTGGTCGAGCAGGGTCCTCAGGATGCTGACGGAAACGAGGTAAGGCTCAACTGTATTCATGTAGGTTTTGTTTTAAATGGCGCTTCTAGGACTCGACGATTGTTGGATTCTTTGTTGTCACCAAATCGATGAAGTTTAGAATTCGAGCAGGGCCTGCCCAACAACTGCAGTACAGCAGCTTTAGCGCTAAGTAAGTCAATATGCTTTCAAATCATTCCATTACTAAATATATCTTTCAAGGATACGCCAATCTCCAAATGCTGAGCCACAAATTGCGGAACTCTTCTTGACGTCAATCAACAAAGCGGCACCAATACATTTTTGAGGTGCTTCGTCAATTGTAATGAACATTACTTACGCTCCAGTCTTCGGAATATTGCTTCAAAATTTGCACATAACGATGGTTCCCTAACCTGTATATGGTCCACCCATTCACCCTATATATAAGACGTCACTCCAGTACAAGCCCAGTCGTTACCAGTCATGTGTTAAATTTCGTGTACATGTCATTACCGGGGATGGACACTTTCATCGAATATCGATCTTGTGACAATCTGCTTCGATGAGTGTTCCAGAGGAACTCGATGCAGGATGCTTTGTCGAACTAGATTGCCTCGAAATGTCAGGCGTTTACGCAGCACAGTACCATCGACACAGGAAGAGAAGGAGACTTCAAGAAATATATTTTATCGAGCTTTCATACAGTAGATGTAAGGTGCGGCGAAATGGGAGTAAAATTAAAAGTCGGAATCCACCAAGACGCCGTCCCAATATACAGTAGTTGGACTGAGTATGGTGCAGATGATAGTATTCCAATAGGTGTGCATTTCCCAGCACACATTGACGATGGTGTAGACGATCTCTTTTCCTCACCACGAACTCTTCTTCCTAGCCTTCTCCCTCTGTTTCTGCTTCTTCCTCTGATTCCTCGTTTGCCTATGAGGATCATTAGGATTTCCCTGCGCAGGCCGTCCAGGTATATGACCAGGCTCTGATTCGCGGTGTCGGCCGTGGCGATTTCGGAAGCCATGGCCATTTCCATGGTTGAACGCTCCTGCGAACATCTCTTCCATAGCCTCGTGGTATATATGATGAATGTATCGAGGATCACCATCTCGCAGTGCGTCAACGATTGCCTAGGACAGAATAGGAAACTGTCAGTCGATATGGGATGTTAGGAAGAGAAGGGAGGCGACTGACCACTATGATTCCGTCATATTCAGCTCTGGCCATTGCTTGAGCACGTGCATTATTCTGCCTCTCGCGCCTGAGATTTAAATTGTTTTAAAGCATGAAGTTGTGAACACGATTTAGGCACCTACTCTTTGAAGTTCGGATCGTTCGTCGAGTAGGGCCGTACCCACTCAAACGTCTTCCTTGTCTGAAATTTCGCCCAATAGTTGTAAAATTCCTCGGCATAGTGGTGTGCTTCTCTTAAAGGATCCTCGGCTGGGCTCCAAGCAGAGTGAGAACATCCAAAGTCAGGAATATGCTCTAAGCTACCCCATTGGCGCTCATCGAACGCAATACATTCAAAGATGTTGCGGATGAGTGTATATCGGCTCTGGAATTTCTCTCAAAAACCCTTCAATACGAGGAGATTGCAGGGGTAATGCTCACCAAACCAGGTCCATTTTCAGTCCAGTCCGCTTTCTTCCCGACAGCCGAGACATACTCCAATATGTCCACTGCAGATACACCCGGTTTCCTGAACGAAGAGCGATTCGATGATGCGTATGATTGGGGCTCAAACCGTTCGAATTGGTCCTTAGCTGGTTTGGGGGGAGAGAAGAGGCGCCAGAGCCAAGCGATACAGCCGAGGAGCCATATAAGCCAGTAAGGCAGCTCGGATTGTGCCTCAGGAGACCGTTTGAAAGATGAAGTAGAGGAGGATCCTGATGGCTCTGAAGATTGGGTGAATCTCTTCAAGTCGTACTCTGCTCGTTTCTTGATGGCAAGGCGTTCAGCTAGATTTGGGCAATAACTTTGAGGACGTACATTTTCATCTTTAAGAGTCTATTTTAAGATAAAAGTGAGCGAGAAAAAAGTGTCCATGGCTGGCAGCACTACCTCGTACGCGTGTTGGACGCGTGCAAATCGCCGAGTCGCGCCTTCAGTGTCACCTTGATTTTTATCTGGATGGTGTTCAAGAGCTCTTTTACGATAAGCAATCTGAATAGCACGTGTTTCCAAATGATGAGAATCAAATAGCACGTTAAGAAAATTGCTATAAACACCTTGAGCTCTTCGTTTGTTGCGTTGTTTGAGACCTGGAGGACCGCGTAGAGGTCAAGTTTTTCAAAGTCGACTTTTGGTTTGGCTGTAGAGCCTGTGGAACCCATCTTTCATAGATTATACTTTTTTCGATGACGAAATTGAACTAGGCACGAGAATGAGAAGTGGGCAGAAGGAAAGAAGGCAAAGTGGAGACCAGGGGCTCATAAAGGGCGTTCACAGTTGTGTGCAGATGTGTGGCTACGACCTCCGCAGTCCCAATATGAACGGCTCTTTTGAGAGTCTTCTGTCGCCGAGACTATATTCAGCTGTATTCCAACACAGTTTACTGTGCCCCACTTTCTCATGTCGACAACTCAAAGCTATTCGACGCCTCTCTTCCCAGAGTTTCAGACGTCGTGCACCTGGATCTGGCAATCTGCGCCTTAGGCCTCATGTAACATGTTCCACCACCATTTCCCTGTTTGCGACGACCAAGACTTTCCGAAGTGTAAGAAGTTTAGCATCCAGGACCTTATACCTACGTCGAAAAAAATTATACTGCCTTGGCATCCATGGCGCACTTGACTGTTCAACAACTGTAGGAGACCACTCGGAATGTAACTCCTAGTACTGTACCGCATTCAAATTGGACTCTCAGAGAGGAGTCCTTGCACGTGATCGATTCGCGTGCCTCGCGTCTGGGATCTTTGATATCTTTGCTTGATTGTTATTGTTCTTCTCCTAGTTATCTTCCCACCAATCTATCGCCTTCGTTCCCCTTTGAGTCTTCTTTTCATTTTAGGCTTCTTGGGGATTCGCGCCTCCAGCTTTTGTGTCCTCTTACGCTCACAAATTCAAGAAATGAAGGCCCCTTGCTGGACAATGAGCGTCTCAGACAAGCTCACAACCACCACAGCGGATACTGACAGGCTGTTTGGCCTGTCTATTCAACGCGATGCTGCTTACAATAGCGTTCTTTCGGATGGCTATCACCCTAAATCTCAACATGGATGATACTTGTCGTCTCAGACAATAGCGCGCCTGGAATCTGGTATGACTGTTTCTCAAAACGTAAAATCACAGGAGTCCACAGAAAAGTTGTTGCATGCGACATAGTTGTTCTCCAGTAAAGATCCCACTTTCAGCTCTCCAATTTCCTGACAATGCCATTTCACCTTGCAATGGACGCTTTCACCCTCTTCACACCAGCCACCGCGACCGCCAGGCCCTTCGATGAATATTCTTCTGAGGCATCACCCGAGGCCGAGACCGTCAATTACGAAAGATATGGCAACGGTGCCAACTCATACTGCACTATTACTTGGACGGGGCGCATGCGTTTTATATAGTGAGTCCCTAAAACCATCCTTCGTACACGAATAAAATGAAAGCACTCAACATGACTATCCCAACCGCGCCCTTTTCCAGAGCAACCCATCTACAGTCCTCATTGTAGGGGACGGCCGACATTGCACTAAGACGACATATTTGTACAAGTCTTCTATTTTTCGATACTTCTTCGAACAACTTTGCCTTCATTTTTTCCCCCTATTTAAACGTTATATGGATACCCATCTCCCTGCTCCCCATTTCTGTTCATTTCATTTAATCTTTGGTTAGGTATATTAGGTAAAAGAATTCGGTACTTCAATTTTTATACGAGTCTCTGAGTCCAAGCTCTCTAAGCGCCATTCTACACCCAATTTACTAGTGGTGGATTGGGTGATATGTACATGATCGACATTTGATGCAAGTTCGATTATTTCCCCTCCCCGGTAATGAGATGAAACATAAAAATGAGTGACAGGCCCCTTGCATAGTTCGGGCACCTATCGATATCATTGAACAAGAGAGGTCCTAGTAAGATTAGGAGCTCGGTGTACGTATTCACGGTGTCAAGCATAAAAAGTCACTGCAGCTGGCTTATAAACCATCACATCACTAATCCTCATCCTGTTCTTCAAAATATGAAAGCATTGTCGTAATCACACCGGGAGCTGCCTCCTTTCAGGCATCTCAACTTCCTTTTGCGGATGGTCCTTTCAGCAGCCCCTCCATTCTTCATTACAGGTTTCGCTTTCTCAGTTGCATGGATGTCAATATGTCATAGCCCTGTTTGCGGCATGTACTGCTTGCGGGTGCTATTTTTGGTTGCGCTGCGGCATTGTTCGTTATCGAATGCACACCATTGCGGAGTTATCTGCTCCATCTACAATTACAGACATTACTCAGCCTTATTCGACTACTGAATATTAGCCCCGTCTCATTACAATTTCGCACACCTTACATATTGTTATAGATTTATTTGAACAACATGATCTCGATAATATCTATTGAACTCTCTCCTCTCCTGGTCTTCCATGCAAGTGCTATGCCTAAACAGGGCGAGGTAGGGTATTCGAGTAGCAGCTCACGCTTTGAGCTATCAGTCTTGCTACATCGACTACATTTGGAAAGACCATTGAGGCGGGAATGGGAACAGGGATTGAACCGTTCGAACAGTCTGGAGCACTAGCGATAACATGAAGGGAGTGCTGAGTCGACATTGATCTTGAGCCGCAAAAAAAAAGTACTCACGCGCAAGGATAACAAGTCGCCGGCTGACAGAAAACGAAACTGCTTATCCTGGCCTCGTTCTTCAAAGTTGGAATGCATTCCCCGTACTCCAAGGTCTTCGTGTCACCATTTTCATATCTTATGGCGCCGTACTAATGAGGGTAAAAAGGTATGTGCGTTCACGACTGGCATAGCTGGAGAGAAAGATTGAAAACGTACAACTTTCTTCGAATTCGCTGCCCAACACATCTCGTACTGTGCGGCGTCCCGGTCTGGGCGGAATTCTCCAGGGAAAATTGTAGGTGTGTAAGCTTGGACGAGCATAGCCGATTGCACGAGAGCGAGTGCGACCACGGAAAGTGAGTTCGAGAGTTTCATGATAAATTTGAGTGGGCGAAGTTCGAAGCCGTTGTTCAGTATGTGTAGTGCCAGTGAGTGGTACTGGCAGCTGTTTGTAGACGACTTTATATTTGGTAGAGGTCTTCAATTTGTTCATATCGGTCGTTGCATGATGTTGAAAATATTTCCTGTCGATCCAAGTAACGCCACTCGACGCTAGAAGTCAAATTTCATGGGCTTCGTGTCACCAAGAGAGTAAATGTGAAGAGATGTTGAAGTTGTCAAATGAATTTCGCATCGGTTAAGCAAGAACACATCGGCTCATCGGCTCGATGTCAAACAATTCTAAGTACTTCCTTTGAATGTCGACTTCCTTTATAGGCTATTTTGCTCCCACTCTCATTGGCTGAGCTTTGAGTTCATCTCTTCGATTGGATATTATATGCAGTAAGTTATAGCGAATATTCCTCCTTCCGAAGTCAACCGAGGTAACAACGACTGTGAGCGGTTGGTGGAGCTGATAGCAGTCCAGGATTGAAATAAAACAAGTTTTATGATAGGATTGGCATTTTTATAAAGACATCCTCAACGTTGACAATCACCCAAACCGTTGCCTGCGCTTTACTGAGACTGCGTCCCCAGAGCCGACTTTTCCGAAAATTATCCGCGGAAACCTGAACTGTAAGGGTACACCAAGTGTTCCGATCACTCCAGTCTAGCTACGTGCACCGTTTGACATATACAACACTTACACCGGCAACTTAGACAATTGTTATGGCAGGATGTGAAGTACCACGTCAACAGTCTCCTGATCTTAACCATTAGCTAGCGCGTTTAATTTTGCCTTACATCTCCATTTGTCGTAATCAAACCTGCTTCCTTTCAGGCATGTCAACTTCCTTTTCGGGCTTTGCTCGGTACTGACTTCGAATTTCATTACTTCCACTTCCATTTCCTGAGTTTCTAGGCCAAATTTCACTTCCTGAGTCACACAAAGAGATTAGGAGAACATTCCTTCCTCCGAAATCACACCTGTGGCGTACGCTACTGTGATAATTTCTTGGTCAGAGCTCATAGAAGTCGAGAAATTTTTTCGTAATGGATTGACCTTGTTCCGCGTATGTTGCCTTGGCTCATGAAAAACAATTTAACTAAATCTGATTCTCGAAGCCCTTTTTATATAAAGGCATCCTCGAAGATGAGAGGAACCCAATCAACTCCTGCTTCGTCCCTCTTAAAACTCCTACACTCAATCAACCGTGTCTGCAGTCATGAAATTTATCACCTCCATAGGCGCCGTACTGTCGTTGATCACAGCTTGCGCATCTTTGAACATACCATACAACCCTGGTAGCATTGACCTTTACAAGGACAACCAACAGTATAGGCAGTGTATGGATGCCAGTGACCATCGAGTGGTGAGCTCACGATTTTGATTTCTTTTCACGGACGTTGGAGCACGTATTGACAATGCGTTTTTCATTCACCGTTTGCATGATTGCCCATCACAGTTCGTCGGCGTTCGATACGGAAACGATGATATTGGAACATACAAGTTTGGCGAATGCGTTCCGTTGCAAATGGGAGACAAGGTCCTCACAAACGGCGTGGTTTGCAGGCCGGTGACATGCTACCCGTATCCGTGAGTATGCACTTTGGATTTCGAAAGAGTTTGATCTGACTTCGGACTTTCGTTCTTCATTCTCCGCAGAAATCTGAATTGTGAAGCAGCACCGAGCATACCTATTACTCCGGTAGACGTGCCTGCGCCATTTGACTTCTATAACGTTGTGAACTTTGGCCAATTGATTGGGCAGAGTGTGATCTGCAACACCAACAGTCTCCCCGATCTTAACCATTAGGGGCGCTCACACACCTGTTATATAATGTATATGAAAAATAAAGTATCCTATCTTCTGCTTTCTAGTTGCTTTGGTCTCGATAGTCTCAATTCATGTGGCAGAAGCGCTCATGGGCGCTTGACAGCAATTGGCCTGCACGTGAGTCCTTGAGTCAGCCGGATCAATTGATGCAGGCACGGCGGACAGCTTCCTGGGTCGATGTGCCGAAGCGCCATTGGCACCGCCTCTCTTCTGTCGTTCGCAGCACTACTTATGTTGACCAGAGCCTCAGTGATTTCCATCCCCTAGGAAATTCCTATAAAATTTTGAGTATTTGAAACGAAGGGTCCAAAAAACCTGAAGACCTTTTCATTTATAATAGCTAACCGAGTGAAACCGCCACGTATATTTGAGACGTTTGGGCCATCACATGCTCCTATGGCAGTTTGATGGCAGTGCAATGGGAAGTTCCCAGAAGATTGCCTATATGTTTGTCAATCCGTAGTCCTTGCCTGATTCCTTCGCTCACGACGTTCATCATCAGGGACACGGCCTTCTGCTGCGACGACAAAAACCGCAGTTAACGCGAAATCCCCACCTCACCGCGCATCCTTGATTGGGGAGGTCCGCAGCTCTTCGTTGAGCTTCAAATCCTTGGGGCCGAGTCATCTTGAATCCTCCCTCAGACCCTCTATCTGACCGAAATTTCGAGCGGTATCACACTCAGTATGATCATCGAAAAACAGCCTCTCCCCGATGACCCAACCCACCCTGATGCACCACCATCTTACGACGACGTTCGAGGATACTTCCCGGAGAAGCGAAGGTTGGACGATCAACCTATAGCCTCTTCGTCTTCCTCTACGCCACTCAAATCCCCGGCGTTGCCCACATCACCAAGTTCAGCATCGTCCATTCGGGACAAGGGGAAAGGACGGGCTAACAACTGGTTCAACTTCGCCGCAGCACGCACGACTCGCGAAGTGCGCACAACGGTCCTTGGGCTCGTTCGCGACCTCATCCAAGAGCAAATGTCCAACTCGCCAGCGGCGACTGGGATCCTTCAAAGCTGCTCAGATGCCTGCACGGCACATCAGGTCTCGTTTTCCGAACTCCTCCAAGAAAAGT
>Ga0247741_1002464_pt1 | contig 10288 bp, 8 predicted proteins | sample UWRJL213509R2_FD_180945 | JGI IMG/M metagenome (GOLD analysis project Ga0247741, IMG submission 180945) | Plant litter microbial communities from Arlington Agricultural Research Station in Wisconsin, United States - UWRJ-L213-509R-2 | ecosystem: Environmental > Terrestrial > Plant litter >...
ACGTCGCGAACGTGATGCTCCAGCTCGTCGACCGCGCGATCCAGCTCCACGGTGCGCTCGGCATCACGAGCGACACGATCCTCGCCTACTACTACGTGCACGAGCGCGGCGCGCGCATCTACGACGGACCCGACGAGGTCCACAAGATGTCCGTCGCTAAGCGCATCCTCGCGAGGTACGGGACGTGATCGAAGACGCCCCCCGCGCCGTGCGCGCCGGCGAGGAGCTCGATCTCGCGAAGCTGACCGCGTACCTCGAGAAGGAGCTCGGCGCGCCCGGCGCCGTGACCGTGGAGCAATTCCCCGGCGGCCACTCGAACCTCACGTATCTCGTGCACCACGGCGACCGCGAGTACGTGCTGCGCCGCCCGCCGTTCGGCAGCAAGGTGAAGTCCGCGCACGACATGGGCCGCGAGGTCGCCGTGCTCTCGAAGCTCGCACCGGTCTACGCGCGCGCCCCGCGCGTGATCGCGTACGAAGGCACCGGCGAGATCCTCGGCGCGCCGTTCTACCTGATGGAGCGCCGGCGCGGCGTGATCCTCCGCAAGGACCTGCCCGCCGCGCTCGCCTCGGATCACGCGCGCGTGCGCCGCTGCTGCGAGGTCCTCGTCGACGCGCTCGTCGATCTCCACGCGGTGGACTACACCGCCGCCGGCCTCGGCGATTTCGGCAAGCCGGTCGGTTACATCCAGCGCCAGGTCTCCGGCTGGACCGAGCGCTACACGAATTCGCAGACCGACGACATCGCCGCCGTGACGGAGGTAGCCGCGTGGCTCGCCGCGAACCTGCCGCCGGAGGGCCGCGCGTCGCTGATCCACAACGACTTCAAGTTCGACAACGTGATCTTCGATCCCGCCCTCGAGCACATCACCGGCGTCCTCGACTGGGAGATGACCACGATCGGTGACTCGCGCATGGACCTCGGCACCTCGCTCTCGTACTGGGCGCAGGCGAGCGATCCGCCGCCGATGCACGCCTTGCCGTTCGGCCCCACCGCACGCCCCGGCATGATGACGCGCGAGGAAGTCGCGCGCCGCTACGCCGAGCGCGCCGGCACGCCCGTCGAGAACCTCGTGTTCTTCTATGCGTTCGGCCTGCTCAAGACCGCCGTGATCGCGCAGCAGATCTACTACCGGTTCGCGAAGGGCCTCACCACCGACGCCCGGTTCGCCCAGATGATCATGGGCGTGCGCATCCTCTCGGAACAGGCGCGCTCGTCGATCGACAAGAACGCTATCTAGCCGGCGGCGGCTTCGGGGGGCGACCGCAGGTGCGGTGACCGGAGGTGTTGTCATCGGCTCCGAGGGCGTACACGCGACGACCAAGACCTCCACGCCACCAGAAGGCGGTGTCGTCACGATGCCGACATCTACGCGCAGGTCCTCGATAATTCCCCCCTTCATCACGACGAGGACCGGCCGGTTCAGCGAGCATGGTCGTTCGCCTCGCGGCGTGTTGTTCGGCGCTGCTCCTCTCGGTCTCCTCCGCGCTCGCCGCTCCGATCATCGACCCCGGTCCGCTCGACGGCACCCACATGGTGCGCGAGCTGGTGCCGCCCACCGGCGTGTCACGCGCGCAGAGCCGCAAGATCTTCCTGAACCGCCACGGCGCCACGCTGCGCCCCGGCAGCAACGATTCCTTCAAGGGCACCTCGTCGATCGTGACGGCGCCCGTGACGATCGACGGCTGGGAAGTCACCGATGCGAAGTGGCGCGCGACGGTCGCGTGCATGCACGAGACCTGGGCGAAGTTCGACGTCGAGGTCACGGAGACGGATCCCGGCGACGCGCCGCACATCGAGGCGCTGTTCGGCGGCTCGCCCACCGATATCGGTCGTCCCATCACCGTCGCCGGCATCGCGCCGTTCGCCGTCGATTGCGGTGTGGTGGAGAACGCGATCGTGTTCACCTTCACCGACAACCTCCCCGCCGATCCCGAGCTCGTCTGCGAGGTCATGTCGCAGGAGATCGGGCACGCGTATGGCCTCGATCACGAGCTGCTCGCCGCCGATCCGATGAGCTACTTGCCGTTCGCCGGCAAGAAGTCGTTCCAGGACACGCCCGCCGCGTGCGGCGAATCGACCAGCCGTCCGTGCGGCCTCGGCGCCACCGCGTGCCGCGCGCAGCAGAACTCGCAGCAGATCCTCCTCGCGCGCCTCGGTGCCGCGGGTGGTGATGGCAACGCGCCGGCGCTCACGATCATGTCGCCGGCGGCGCACGACCTCGTCGACCCCGGCTTCACCGTGCACACCCAGGCGACCGACGACATCGGCGTCACGATGGTCGCGCTCTACATCGACGGCGTGAAGGTCGAGGAGCGCAGCGCCGGCCCGTTCGACTTCGTGACCGATGCGGCCCTGCCGACCGGCTCGCACACGCTCATGGTCGAAGCGCGCGACGCGAACGACAACATCACCGTCCGCGAGGTCGACGTCCTCGTCTCGAATGGCTCCGAGCCGTGGTTCAAGGATCTCGGCTGCTCCGCGAGCGGCGGATCCTCTGGCCTCGGTGCCTGCGCGCTCGCGCTCGTCCTCGCCCTGCGCCGCCGCCGTCGCGCCTAGCCTTCGACCATCACGTCGGGCGAGCCTTCGACGAGCTTGCCCTGACCACCGCAGTGCTGCTGCGCGTCGTTCTTGCGATGCGCCGGCCGACCGTTGATCAGCACCGTCTGCGAGCCCTTCGTCGCGGTCCAGCTGTTCGTGCCGCAACACACCGCGTGCACGCCGATGTCGCCGACCCGCAGCGACGGCAGGTTGTTCGTGAGCACGTCGGGCGATCCGGAGAGCGCGGGACCGATCGCGGAGTGCGGGCACGAAGGGCAACCGTGCAGGTCCACCTGCACGCTGCCCTTGTCGCCGAGTCGACCCTGCGCCGCCAACTACTTCCGGATCTCGAGCTGGTACGCGCCGTGCTCGGTGTCCTCGTGGACCTCGACGCGCGGATCGCCTTCGCGGAAGATGAGCAGCTTCTTGTCGTCTTCCTCGGTGGGGCGCGGCTGGCCCCACTTGTGCGTGAACATCGCGAGGAGCTCGTCCTTCGCCTCGGGGTGCGCCTTGTACGGGATCGCGAAGCTGAGCGCGCGGATCCGTCCGCCCGCGACGTCGAGCGTGATCTTCGTGGCGCTGCGCTCCCATTCGGTGGGCAGGAGCGAGAGCACGAGGTCGCGGCCGCTCGCCGTGATCTCGGTGGGGAACAGCTTCTTCACCTCGTCCACGGTGGAGCCGAGCACGGGCGCGGCATCGAGCACGTCGGGCTGCTCGCCGAACAGATCCGCCGCGGGGAGATAGTTGTCGTACGCGAGGTCGTGGCTGTTGCCGAGCGCGTCGCGCAGCGTGGCGCGCCAGCGCGTGGTGGGATCCGGCCACACGAGCACGTTCTTGCCGACGGGCTCGACCGCGGCCCAACCTTCTCCCCACGCCTCGACGATCAGGTTCTCCGCGTGCTGCGGGAGATTGAGATAGATCGCGCGCACCGTGCCGATCTTGTCATCGACGGCGACGAACTCGCGCACGCTATCGACGCCGGTGGGAATGCCGGCGCGCACGTCGAGCGGACCGGGCGCGAGCTTGCGCGCCTCGGCGACCTTCATGCCGATCTTGAGGTTCGCGAGGTCACCGGGCGGCACCACGTGCGCGCCGAAGAACTCGCTCGTCAGCACGTGGTACGGGACGAACTCGACGAGGCAGTTACGCTCGAGACAATCGAGCTTCGCCTTCCAGCCCGTGGACTCGTTCGCCCACGTGATCTCGGGCTGGCCGAGCGAGTCCTTCGTGATCTCGGGCTGGCCCCAGTTCGTGGTCAGCTTCTCGCGCAGCCCCGGGCCCTGCACGATCGCGACGATGCCCGCCACGATCCCGTTGTCGACGCGGACCTCGAGCTTGACGTCGCGCACGCCCGAATCCAGCAGCAGGTGCTCGCGCACGCCGGTGTGATCGTCGCGCAGCGCGGGGATGAGCTTCCGCGCCTCGGCGACGCCCATGCCGGGCTGGACCTTCTCGAGCCCGCGCGGAGGTTGCGGGCGATCGCCCCAGTAGTCGGAGGTGGCCGCCGGCGCGCTACTGCACGCGGCGAGCGCCCCGAGACTGGCGACCTGGAAGAACCTCACAACCTACATTTCTGCCCCGAGGCGGCCACTTCCACAAGCCTCCTGACCACGTGGGGCGTAGTGCCTCACGCGCGAGCGAGGGCGCGCAGTGCGTCGGCCACGATCGTCAGCGCGGACCGCATCTCGTGCTCGGACAGGTAGGCGTACGAGACTCTGAATCCGTGGAGATGCGACGGGCCGAGGAACGCGGCCGACGAGTTCGTGACCTGGACCCCGCGCCGGAGGAGGTGCGCCTCGAGCCCCGGCAGATCGACCGACCGCGGAATCTCGAGCCACAGCGTCGGTCCGCCGCCCGGGCGCGTCCACCGCACGCCCTCCGGCATCAGCTCGTCGAGCGCGGTCAGGCAGGCGGCGTACCGCGTGTCGAGCGCGCGCTGCAGCGCCGCGAGGTGCGTGTCGTAGTAGCCGCGCTCGAGGAACTCCGCGACCACCGCTTCGGTGAGCCACGCATTGCCGAGCGTGGAGAGGCGCTTCATCGCGACGAGCGTCGGCACGAGCTCGGGGGCCGCCGCGACAAAGCCGATGCGGAGCGACGGCAGGAGCTTCTTCGTGAACGAGTTCACGTAGAGCACGTTCTTGCCGCCGAGCATGCGCAGCATCGGGCGGTACTCGCCGTCGCTCAGCATGTCGCTGCCCCAATCGTCCTCGAGGATCGCCACGCCGTGGCGCTCGCATAGCTCGAGCACGCCGCGCAGCTCGGCGCTCGAATACGAGTAGCCGGTGGGGTTGTGAAAGCTCGGGATCAGATACGCGAGCGAGGGCTTGCTCGTGGCGAGCGTGTGCTCCCAGCGATCGAGATCGATGCCACCGAACGGATCGAGGTGCAGCCCGACGAGCTCGTTGCCGAGGCTCTCGAAGAGGAGCTTCGCGTACGCGTACACCGGCGATTCGCAGGCGACGCGCTTGGAGGCGAGCGAGCGCGCGACGATATCGAGCGACTGCTGGGAGCCCGTGGTGATCACGACGTGCTCGGCCTCCACGTCGAGGCCGCGGGCCTGCAGGCGGCGCGCGATCGCCTCGCGCAAGGGACGATAGCCTTGCGCCTCGTACTGCGCCGGCATCCGCTCGCGCAGCACCGATCGCGCGCACTCCGCGATCCGCTCCGTCGGCAAGAGCTCCGGATCGATGAACACCGTCGACAGCGCGGTGGTGCCGCGCGGCGGGAGATCGGGCGGCGAGAGTGCGGGTGGGACGAGCGCCGGCAGCGGTACGCGCACGACCGCGCCCGGAGCGGTGAGCCGGGTGGGCGACAAGACGAACACGCCCTCTCGCTCGCGCGCCTCGACGAGGCCGCGGGCCACGAGCTCGTCGTACGCGGCCTGCGCCGTGTTCTTCGAGAGCCCCAGCTGTTTTTCGAGCGCCCGCACCGGTGGCAACCGACTGCCGGCCGGCAGCGCGCCGGCGGAGATTTCGCGCTGCACGCTCGCCACGATGTCGGCGGCGGTCGCTCGACGCGCACCGGTTGCCACGTGCAGACCTACATACGGAGCGCGAGACATGCCTAGGTCATAGCCGGATTCGTGGAAGCTCGTTAAGGGACAACGCAAGACCGGCGATCGGGACAGGCCTCTGTTACGCTTCGAGACGGTGAGAAACCTGGCGATCACCCTCGCTGGCCTGTGTGCGTTCGCACCTGCGGTCGCCATCGCGGAGTCGGGAGAGGAGATGAGGGCGCGCGGCGAGCAGCTCGCGAAGGACGGCCGCTTCACGGAGGCGATCGATGCCTTCAAGGCCGCCGAACGCATCGAGCCCCGCGCGCGCCACGCGTGCCTGATCGCCCTCGCGTACACACGGCGCGAGCTGTGGCCGCAGGCCGAGATCTTTCTCGAGCAGTGCGAGAAGCGCGCGACGCCGAGCGATCCCGCGCCCGAGTGGGTCCCCGTCGCGAAGCAGCAGCTCGCCGAGCGGCTCGCCACCGTGAACGTGGCGGCGGTCGAGATCAGGGTCGAGCCCGCGGGCACGCCGGTGAAGCTCGCCGTCTCGTCGTTCGCGCCCGACGAGCTGTTCGATCCGCGCACGATCCATCTGCCGCCGGGCCGCCACGTGCTCATCGCCACCGCGCCCGGCTACAACGACGCCCAGAAGACCATCGAGGTCACCGACAAGACGCCGCAGCAGGTCACCGTCACGATGCTGCCGATCGGCACCGACAAGGACACGACGCCCGTCGCGCCGCCGCTCCCTCCGGCGAGCAAGGTACCGTTCGTCGTGATGGGGGCCGGCGGCGCGCTCGTCGTCGTCGGCGCGGTCGTGCACGGGACGTACTACAAGAACGCTCGCGACAAGCTCGCCACCGCGCGCGACAACGGCCGGGAAGAAACCGGCGGTCCGCTGACCGACAAGTGGTCGCGCGCGCGGGCGATCACGATCGGCGTCTACGGCGCCGGCGCCGCCACGCTGATCACCGGCCTCGTGCTCCGGGCCACCGTGTTCCGGCAGAAGGAAGCGCCGGTGGCCGTCGGCGTTGTCCCGGTCGACGGCGGCGGGATGGTGAGCGTGGGGTGGAGTCGTTGAGCGCGGCGGCGGATTCCAACCCGCCCGGCGAGCTCTACTGCACGGCGTGCGAGAAGACGTTTCACACCGGTGAGCGCTGCCCGAACGATGGCACGCGGCTCCTGAAGCTGAAGGCGCGGATCGATCCGTTCCTCGGGCGCGACCTCGACGGTCGCTACACCGTGCTCGAGAAGCTCGGCTCCGGCGGCATGGGCGCCGTGTATCGCGCCGAGCAGCACTCCGTGGATCGCGAGGTCGCGATCAAGGTGATCAACTCGAGCCTGGTCTCCGAGCCCGAAGTGATCAAGCGCTTCCTCCGCGAGGCGAAGCTCGCCAGCAAGCTCAGTCACCCGAACGCCGTCGGCGTGATGGACTTCGGCCAGACCGACGACGGCGTGTTCTACCTCGTGATGGAGCTCGTCAGCGGCCGCACGCTCGACGACGTGATCAAGTCCGAGCGCGTGTTCAAGCCCGAGCGGGTGGTTCGCATCGGCATCCAGATCTGCGATGCGCTCGAGGGCGCGCACGAGCTTCAGATCATCCACCGCGATCTGAAGCCGGCGAACATCATGCTGATGGCATCGGGACGCGACCTCGTGAAGGTCCTCGACTTCGGTCTCGCGAAGTCCACGTCGCCCGATCAGACCTCGACCACGATGACCGGTGCCGGCGCCGTGGTCGGAACGCCGGCCTTCATGCCGCCGGAGCTCGCCACCGGCGATCCGTGCGACGGCCGCTCGGATCTGTACTCGCTCGGCGTGATCCTCTACCTGCTCGGCTCCGGACGGCTGCCGTTCGTGTCGGACTCCGTGCACGAGCTACTCTCGCTGCACGGGAGCGACGACGCGGCTCCCCCGATGACGGGCGTGCCGCCACGGCTCGCGCGCGTGATCGACAAGCTGCTCGCGAAGCGGCCCGCGGACCGCTACCAGTCCGCGGTGGAGGCGCGCAATGCCCTCGAAGAATCGCTCGCGCTGCAGGCGCCCGCGCCGCCGTTGCCAGACGATACGAGTCCGAGCCTCGGTCCGTTCCCGGCGACGAGCGGGCAGTTCGCGCGGATGCAGACGCCCGTCCCGCCGTCGCTGCTCGCGGAGACGCAGCGCAAGAAGTCCAAGGACTCGGCGATGCAGCGGATCATGACCGGCGAGACGATGCTCGCGGGCACGGGCACCGCGCCGGCGACCTCGCAGCCCGGCTCCTCGCCACCGGCGAAGAAGCGCTGGCCGCTGTTCGCGGGCGCGGGGGTGGTGCTGATCGGAGCCGTCGTCGCGTTCGCGATGTCGATGCGCGGAGGCGACGAGCCGGTTCCGGCGAAGCAGCCGCCGGTCGCTCCGAGCGAGACGCCGAGAGCTCCGGTGAAGATGCCCGATCCGCAACCGCCGCCTCCCACGGAGGCCGTGGCCGAGACCGGTTCGGCGGTACCACCCGTCAAGAAGCCACCGAAGGCGAACCGACCGCCCAAGGGGAATCGGCCGCCCAAGGGCGCCAAACCCGTGCCCGAGGCCAAGACCGCGCCCGAGGTCAAGACGGTGCCTCCACCGCCCAGCAACCCGGGATCCGCCGCTCTGCCGTTCTGAGATTCGATGGTAGGGTTCCCGCGATGTCGGATCGCCAGTTCGCGCTGAGTCCGGGCAAGCGGGTTCTCTACCTCACGAAGGATCCCGAGAAGATCCGGCAACAGCTCGCCGGAACACTGACGCTCCGCATGAGCGATGTCGCCGCCGAGGATCTCCTCGACGACATCAACACGGATGCGATGACACCCGCGTGGGTGTGCTTCGACTACGACCCGGCCGACATCGCGAAGAACGCGTACGCCGGGCTCGTGATCAACGGCGCGCGACTCATCCCCGCCGATGCGCTGGTCAACGCGGGCTTCGAGGTGATCGTGGCCGGCGCGCAGAAGGGCGTGGGCTCGAGCCGCGAGACCGCCGCGCAGTGCGAGGTGTTCTCGGGCAGCAAGCTCGCGATCGCCTCGTCGTTCGCGCCGATCCACGCGCGCAACAACATCAACATCGGTCAGCTGATGGGCGACCACGCGATGCTGCGTCGCCTCGAGGCCGGCGAATCGATCGAGCTCGCCGAGTTCACGCAGGGCCACGATGCGATCACCGCCCTGATCATCGAGAGCGGCGGTCTCTTGCCGTTCTGCGCGCGCCTCGACAAGGGCGAGATCGCGGTGCCCGCCACCGGCACCGGCAAGCGCCCGATGAACCTCACCGAGAAGATCCTCGCGGCCAAGCTGCTCCCCGGTCAGGGCGAGTACGTGAAGCCGGGCGATGCGGTGCTCGTGAAGGTCGATGCCGGGTACTCGCACGAGTTCACCACCGCGCAGGTCGATTTCTTCCTCGCGGCCGAGTACGGCGCGGACTACAAGCTGCAGAACCCGACGAAGTTCGCCGTGTTCGAGGACCACCTGATCTACGCGACCGGCGTGGCCTCGATGGCGAAGTTCGCCGACAAGATCCAGAAGCTGCGCGACGTGCAGCGCGAGTTCGCCGCGCGCACCGGCGTGCGCAACTACAGCGCCGTCGATGGCGTGTCGCCGGGCATCTGCCATCAGGTCGCGCGCGAGAAGTTCCTCGATCCGGGCGACTTCGTGCAGGCCACCGATAGTCACACCTGCATGGGCGGTGCGTCGGGTGCGCTGTCGTGGGGCGTGGGCGCCACCGAGTACGCCGCCCTGCTCTACTGGGGCTTCACGCCGATCGCCGTGCCCGAATCGATCCGGTTCGAGCTCACCGGCGCCCTGCGCCCGGGCGTGACGGCGAAGGACGTGATGCTCCACATCCTCGCCACGTTCGCGAAGCGCGAGGACACGCTGAACCGCGTGATGGAGTTCGGCGGCGCGGGCCTGTTCGCCTTGTCTCCCGACGAGCGCGCCACGCTCGCGAACATGGCCACGGAGTGCTCGGCGCGCGGCGCGGTGATGGAAGTCGACGAGACGATGCTGGAGTGGATCGCGGCGCGCCGCCCCGGTGCGTCGATCGATGCGCTGCGCGCGAAGGTCGTCGCGCCGGATGCGGGCGCGCACCACGACGGCGGCGTTCACGAGATCGACCTCGCATCGATCCGGCCGATGGTCGCCACGCCCGGCGATCCGGACCGCGGCATCGCGAGCGATCCGAAGAACGGCGCGCTGATCCCCGAGATCGGCGAGGTCCAGATCGGCATCGCCTACGGCGGCTCGTGCACCGCGGGCAAGCGCGACGACATCGACATGTACGCGCGCGTGATGGCCGAGGCCGAGAAGGCCGGCAAGCGCGTCGCGAACGGCGTGAAGTTCTACCTGCAGTTCGGTTCGCAGGATGTCGAGGCGTACGCGAAGCAGAAGGGCTACACCGACCTGTTCGCACGCACCGGTGTCGAGGTGATCAAGCCCGGCTGCGGCGCCTGCATCGGCTGCGGTCCCGGCGTCTCCGAGCGCGGCGATCAGGTCACCGTGTCGGCGATCAATCGCAACTACAAGGGCCGTTCGGGTCCGGGCCGGCTGTACCTGGCGTCGCCGCTGACCGTCGCCGCTTCGGCGGTCCAGGGCGAGATCGTCGAGTACCAGGACGGCATGTTCGGCGCCGACAAGTAGTAGCCTCGTAGAGGATGGCACAGGCGAAGAAACCGGCGGCCAAGAAGAAGGCAGCGCCGAAGAAGAAGCCGGCGCCCAAGCCGAAGAAGAAGCCGGTTCCCAAGAAGAA
>Ga0247741_1002466_pt1 | contig 10284 bp, 3 predicted proteins | sample UWRJL213509R2_FD_180945 | JGI IMG/M metagenome (GOLD analysis project Ga0247741, IMG submission 180945) | Plant litter microbial communities from Arlington Agricultural Research Station in Wisconsin, United States - UWRJ-L213-509R-2 | ecosystem: Environmental > Terrestrial > Plant litter >...
CGACCCGTTACGCTCCCTATACGGTTGATCGACGACCGACCCCTGCAGACACCCTTCCCCTCCGACCCGAAGACACTGCAGCCATCTACAAGGAAATGGAGAAGCTCATCACTCCTGCCCTTGCTTACAAACTCAGATCCGCTGGAAAGAACGCCAACCCCGTCAGGAAGGAACACGCCTCCCAAAAACGACTCGCCGAGATCAACGCCGCCTTGCAAGACAGCCAAAAGAAGCCGATCTCAACCGCCATCCAACCGACCGCCACTCCTTCCTCCTCTCGACGTACTCTCTCTGCCGGACCCTTACCCGCTCAGACCCAGACCCACAAACCTACCGACAAGGGCAAGAACGTGGTCCGAAAACACCCTTACCCCAGCCACGTTAAGTGCTATTGCTGCGGCAAACAGGGACACTACTCCCAGGACTGTCTCAACCGAAAGTGCCGATGGTGCAACAACACTGGACATTTTCCTCGAGATTGCGTAAAACACCCTCGGGTCTTGGACGAAGAACGCCGCAACAAATTTTACGACACGGCCGATAGGGAGGATCACTGGGATGAAGACGCCGAAGCCAATATTACGGGAGAACCCTATGGGAATTAGGAAATTTTCAGGGAAAATTTGGATAAGAAGGGGGTAATGTTACGATTTTTCTCTTTCTTTACGGACTACACACTCCTCTACCACGTGATCCGATCACGTGTACGGCTGCGCTCACCTTTTCTCCTTTTCATTGTACTATAGTGACTCGTCCCGACTCATTTCCCTTCTCGTCTCCTATTATGCTTGACTTGTACGGACTCACAGTGACTCTTACCCTCTATCGAGTATGACTCCATCGTTTACTATAAAACACAGTAGAGAACAGGGATGTACCTTAGCTAGTTCTTAACTCGCAAACCTTACATCTACTCTAATACAGACAATACCTCATCCGAGGCATTCTGTTTATTGAGATAAAGGCCAGACCCGACCTCTCTGACTATAGACAGCGTCTTCGACCTAAGTCTATTGTCTCGGTCGTAACATCTAATGTGAGTAATTATATGGGAGATGCTGGCACGTTGCTGATACATCTCCAATCTGATCATCAGGAATATAGAAGAGGAGAGAGCCAAAGACTGAGAGCGAGCCCAAAGGTAGTGCATTATACAACTTTATTGAATAATTAACCTAGCCTACTTGTTTCACAGACAAGCAGCTCAAATTCCAGTGAGCGAGGCTCAGAAAACACGCCACCGTGAGGCTCAGGCGCACTACCGCAAGAAAAACCATCTGAAACTCAAGACACAATGTTGGAACTACCGGTATGTGGGGATCTTATGATAGGACCCTAACCATTTTTAATTAACTTCATCCAAAGTCGTTCTAGAAAAAGAGATGCCGAAGTATGTCACGATGACGAGGAATTTCGTGCATTTATGACCCTCGAGCTCGACCCAGTAGAGGATCAGCGGATTGATGCGCTACGTGCAGCCTGACATACGGTACGGCTGTAGTGCACGGCATTAGAGTAGAACCTGAATTATTATCAAATTGCCCCATTGAAATGTATGGGGATGTCCGGCAATATTGTCTGTCAGCGAAGTTCCTGTGGACTAGCTCATGCCCTGTGATATTTCTGTCAGCAAATTTCCTGTGGACTGGCTCACGTCTGGCGATATTCCTGTCAGCAAAGCTCTTGTTGAATGGGTCAGAACGGAGATCTAATTCTGTTACAAATTTCATTTCTTTCCTTGCTGTACAACACTTCTCGTGCACGTGACAATCGTGCACTGCCTCGTTTTTCTCATCTTGCTTCTCTCTGACTCATCTTGCTTCTATATGACTTGCTCTGACTCATGTGGCTGTGCCACCATTATGCATGACTCGTATATGGACTCTTAGTGACTCGATCCTTATCTCGCACGGACCAATGACTGCAGTATAAATACGGTAGAATACTCAAGCATGTTCTTTAGTTAATTCTTAACTGGAAACGTTCTACTTGCACTTCAAAGACAATACTGCTTCCAGCAGCACTCTTTAAGTCGGCTACAGAACTTAGACGATTTGACTGTCGTTAATACTTCATCTTTGACTTAGTATTTAACTCAAGTCATAACACCTCTATGGCTCTCGTCTTTGGGCACAAAAGCCTCAAATGCAACTTCAGACATAAACCAATTTGAGTACTTATTTGGTATTCATAGGGACAAGACCCTTGAATGCTGCTCAGTTGGCCAAGATGAGCATCAGCAATGGGCAACTTGGGTAGCAACTATCTATCTCATTGTTTGTCCGTTTAGCTCGAAACTGAGTGCATTCTAACCGCATATCTCATATCTACAAATTAAGCACTTGTTGGCTCCAATGTTGACTACTCTGACTTCCAGACTTGAGAAAATCGATCAATACAATTATTTTCACTCGATATTGGTTAATTTACATAAATAACATTCTAAAAGACGTGCATGTTCTCTCTGCTTCATAGTCTCCTGCAAGCCCGTTATACTGGCATTGCACGGTATATACTCTCCCCTAGGGGTAATTGGACCCTGGAAACCCAAAACCGTACACAACGGAGGCATGTGACCTCTCACGGCCAAAACCAAATGTCAACTCAACCTTGTGGCTCTCGGCCACCGTAACATGGAACGGGATCAGAGACCAGTTAGTCAGTTGTATAAAAGTGAGACTGTTGAGCTCACCTTATTAGTCTTGGGTTTCACCACCATATTGATGACGTGATAAATCCTTGAGTACTCAATCGCGGGTGCGGAAATATACAGCACCTTGTAAGTACTGGCCCCACGTCACCATGTGCTGCAGAAGTACCAACTACTCCAGTAAATGGACGAAGTGGGGACTCCGAGTTAAGGAATGTTACAATAGAGTCATGATCAGCTACTGATAACGAACTTGTACCTAATGGGGCAGGTAATAAGTAATACATTTGAAAGGTGCTTGGTCGGGTGCGTTAGATAACCTACCTGAGAAAAGAGTTGGAAGTACAGAGCGGGAATCTGGAGGCTTATTGGGGAGAGCGTAAGGTTCAAACCCCATAAATTTTGGCAGACACCCACACTGCATTGTGATATGAGAAAACAAATGAATGTGAACCACCAACTGTACTGCTGTGTTTGGGGAAAAACCAATCTTCCTATATTACTCAAGCTGGATAGCCGGTCCAAATAGGTCTGTTATTGATTTCACTCAACCTATTTAACATGTTGCATACAACTTCTTGTAGCACTGTGCATCTGCTACATCCCTCAACATGTCTAACTTGCAGAGTCTCTATAACGCTCTCCCCAGTATCCAGGTCACACACGACAGCTTTGAGAAGGGAAAAAGCAAATCTCTTCTCTCTAAACTCATCCCCCTCATCTCCAAATACAACAACCGCTTTGGCGTGTGCCTCATACATGCACATACCACGCTTGAACCTGGTGAAGTCATGCTCTCCAACAAAAATGGCATTGCCAAGCCTATCCACGAGCCTACAACCAAGTATGCTGAGTGGTGGCTCATATCGGGGGAGCCATACGAGTTTTCCACTGCGCCACCAGCTGCGACCCCTCCTCCTGAGTTTTTCTGGGAGTTCAGGGACATCACAGGCGATAACAGCTACCTCGGCATTTTTGCTGTCAATCCAGATGCCCCCGACGTTCAGACGGAAACCAACAATGGGAGAAGAAGTATTACAAAACCTGGACCACCTGTCGAGCAGGAGGGTACTGTGTACGTCGAGAGTGCATGGGTCCCCAGCTTGCCAAATGTTTTTTTCTTCTGTATCAGTGTTTGCGTTGGCTGTTAGGGTTCTTACAATTGGTATACGACTGCCAGCTACCGTCGTTCACAAGTTCTTTGCGCTCATAAAATTTCTTCTATATACCGGTAAAAAGAAATACATTTTATACCTTTTTTACTCTTTGTGATGCCAAATCCTCCATTCCGCTTACCTATATGTCTATAAAATTTGCTCTATGTAACAGTGTCTTCCAATCACGCCATACATATTTGAATCGTCTAATGTCACTGTGCTACAATCATCCAACTGCTGACGTAAGTCTACTTTTCCTACCTCTTTTCCAGTTTTACACACATGAAATTGTCACGTATTCTTTTTTGCCCATTCTCCTAGCCAGGTAGAGAATTTTAATGACAGTTCGCAGAAAATTCTGGCTCACCATCAAACACAAGGCTAGTGAGTTTCGAATCCCTTGCATGAGTGCATTTGAGTTTGCATCTTGCTAGTGTGTTCGTACTTTCAAAATAATCTTGATAGGGCCATCGCTCTGCGCAGCAAAATATGCCCACCACCTCTTCATTTGTGAATAGAAACTTTAGGCAGTCGTTGACTACCTGAATACTTAGAGCTGAGTACGAAAATTTCTCTTTGATTCTGAGGCTTGAGTGTTCTGAGCGCTACTGTCCAGCCAAAAATAGACGTAGCAATTCAAAAGGCCTGCATTGCCCAAGGTTGGCGGGACGTCCACGGATGGTTTGCACTTTTGCATCTTGACTTCTGCTTCTCTTTGCGCGATCCGGCATTGTCCGGGTCCTCAGATGTGAGGTCTGTCTAATCTATAGGCGAGTGTATCTCTATCCTAAAGGCTTCATATGGCATTGAGATGTGAATTTGTGCTCTTTAATGCAATAAACACGCCTGAAAATATAAATAAATGAAAAATCAACAGCCTTTAGTGGATTATATCATGAAAACCGCAGCTTGTCCTCGCCTAACTGCTAACCATCTAGTACAAGATTGTCAACAATATGGAAGATGCCCAATAAATAAAAATTAACATAAATTCCACGTTATAAATTAATCTAGAAAAGATGAAAAACCGACAAAGTCTGTCATGCAGTGGCGTAAGGCCCTGTGTTTTTGGGTAATTAATCTGACCCGGACATAATTCTCAAGGATCGACTTGTGATTCTGTCGATTCAATGCCGTTTGAGACAATAATATTATAACATATTAATACAGATAATCAGGCAATCTCTGCAGAGGTAAGGTGTCGCGGGGCGGGATCAGCAATTCTAATCTCAATTTAACGAGGGATACTGCACAACTATGAGAAATGTTGAGCTTTGATGGGATCCTTGCCCGAGGGGAGCGTTATTAAGAGAGTTATCTACTGAGATGAGATACGTGCGAGAATTCTGCTGAAACTGGCCAAAGGTGATCTGCCAAAGTGCAAAGTGCAAAAAGTAATTCATCTGTGAACGTCCCGCCCACGGTATCGGACCATCTTATGGACTATCGCTTCAATATTTTTCGAGGCAGCAATATTATAAGATATTTATTAACATAATCTCTTGAAAGATAAAGCGTCGCGAATCTTTCGCGATGCGGGTGTAAGCCTGGCGCCCAGTCTTACTCGCGTATGGACACATTTCGGACTATTCTACTATCTTCTACTATTGATACCTTAACACATGACTTATAGCCGGATCCTTATAGTCCCAGCGTCGGAGCATCGTCTCTTTCTAACCTACGCTCACTTACTGTATATTGTCTATCGCCTGCCCTCCGAGGAATACAACGTGGTCCAAACAAGCTGCGACCGCGCTCAGTGTTGCCCATAGACGACGGGCTTCCAGCGGGATTGTCGGTTCTCGTTCTTGAGTACTTAAGCGCCCGTGCTTCAAGCGCTCAGTGGTACTATTAGACAGCGGGCCGCTACATAGTTGGCAGATTGTCAAAAACGAAAATTACAATTTAAATATGGACACCACATAGGTATGGGAGATGTTAAACTTTTGCAGGGTCCATAGCTGAGAGGACCGTCATAAAGAGCTTATAGGGTGAGATGAGTCATGTGCTAGAATCCTACTCAAGGTGATCCGCCGAAGTGCAAAGTGCAAAAAGTGAAATTCATCCGTGGACGTCCCGCCAACGGTAATCGCCTGCAGAATTTTGGAGCTAGCGCTTAACGTCACTCCTGAGTAACTCGGTGATCATACATCCAGTCCACATGATAGGTTCTGAGCGCTACTGGCGTTCTAAAATCATGCTTCGCAATTTAAAAAGTGTTTCGGACTTTCTCGCGTGCCTTCACTTCGATAAGGGAGTGCGTGCAACTGCCGAGTGCCGCTGATGAGGACTTTCGGTCGTTCCACTTTCGTAGAAATTGGATCATTGATCTATCATAAAGGTGTACGCGAGCACGAACATAATATCGTGACATGGTCTCGGAAAACATTAATCCATAGATCAACAGCGAATGGAACTCTTATCGATGCTTAAACATATTTCTGGACCTCTCCACTGGCAAGGTATCTTATCTTCGATGATGAGAACACTTGCCAATGGCCAACTACTGACGGATCCCACCATGTTGCAGTTTCTGATAAGGTCTAAGTAGAACGACCGAAAGTCCTCACCAGCGGCACTCGGCAGTTGCACGCACTCCCTTATCGACTCGAGAAAGTCCGAAACACTTTTAAATTGCGAAGCATGATTTTAGAACGCCAGTAGCGCTCAGAACCTATCATGTGGACTGGATGTATGATCACCGAGTTACTCAGGAGTGACATTAGGCGCTAGCTCCAACGTTCTGCAGGCGATGCAAGCCTTTTGAATTGTTACGTCTATTTTTGGCTGGACAGTAGCGCTCAGAACACATCGTGTGACTTGTAAGCGCTAACTCCAACGTCCGGCCTACGATCGTGCATCCTCGACCCTCCAGATTGCTAGACAGCCAGGTAAGTTTGTGCTTGTTTCACGGATCCAGTATCAAATTGGATTCCAAATGATACGCAGCAAGAAGCTAACTGTTACTACTACATGCCATAGCCTTAATGCACTTTGGATGGGTGTATGCTTCGTGCATGCTTCACTGAAAACTTTGAGACCCGGGCGCAGATACATTATAGACTGGCTCAAAAAATTGGTAATCATTGCTCCTACCGCTTCTTGACTGCCAACAGGTGTCGACGCGGATTCTGCAACTAGCCTCAACTGATGGATGGAGTTTCGCACAGGCCACAATTCCCTGTAAGCAAGCAACTACTATGTACCTCCCACCTCCCTCTCCTTCCCGGTCTAACTCATTTACATCCCTTCACCCAGTACCGACCAGTTCAAATTCTCCTCAGACCTAACTATCGAGCTTGGACTTCCCTGGCTCAGCCAATCTGATCCTAACTGCGAAAACCTCTGCAGGTCTATCATCCGACTCTCGATTCGACAGACTGCTTAGGTTGTGCGTACCTCTTTTTTCAAGCTGTTCCAGTATATATTCACTTACACATGTGACACAGGATCTTCTACAAAAATACGTTACAACTATGTTCGAATTTTCAACAGTCTTTGATCTCATACACCTACTTTCTGATTCAAATTTCCGATTATGAATGAGTAAGAAATTAAAAGCAACAAGCGAACACAAACCTGCGGTGATAGTACGAGCATCTTGGGGGTGACTGCATTCAGGGTCTTGACAAGTGTCACGACCCTCCCCAGAAGTGTACAAGGTGCACGCACATTGAGAGCAGGAGGGTAGAGTTAGGGATGCTACGAGTGCTGGAGGTCCGGGTGCTACATGACGGGCATTGGTGTGACGGCAACAGAGCACGCGCCAAGTTGTATGGTTATCGAGGCTTTACGCGATAGTCTGGACAATGGTAGTCCCTACATGGACGAGTCAATTGGGTCACGAGACGAGTGCTGATAGAGCTTAATATAAACGGGCAATAGTAAAGTGCATCATCTGGGACAACTGATTGATGTGGTCATTCAGTAGTTTCTGCGTTAACAATGCGCTCAACGAGGATTTCTAGGGAGGCGGAAGTCAATGACTTTATCTGTAGTAAATGTTTATGCGAGAACCGCCATATCGCGCCATAGACCCGGAAATCGTTAAGCAATGGATTAATGCCAACGAATGAAAACCCATCGATGCTATACATATTATCAAATTTGCGAATGTACACCCAAATCGTATTGCCTCTCGATGACGAGAAAGCCAACCCAAATGCCGCTTAATTCCACCAATGTAACCCTGCGCAGCTCCAATTACCACGATGTGCTGATATGTCTCTCTAGCTTCTTCAAGAATGGAAGACCTCCCATATTGAGGTAAAGGCATTCGAGAAAGCCTGGAGCGCTTTTGAATTGCGGAGCCTATTTTTAGGTGGTAAGTAGCGCTCGGAATATATCGTGTGAACTCAAGGCCGACGTTAAGCGCTGGCTCCCAGTTTCGTCAACGGCGATGTCTATTTTTAGCCGGCCAGTAGCGCTCGTGTAGATTGGACATAGGATCATGGGGTTAGTCAACCCTGATGTTAAGCGCTAGCTCCAACATTCCGTGGTGATAGTACGAAACTTTTGAATTGGGAACTCTTATCTTAGCTGGCCAGTAGCGCTCAGAGCCTATATTGCGACCTCCATGAGTAAGTGCCAGCTCCAACGTCCCGCAACGGTAGTACGACAATTTTGAATTGCGAAGCCTGTTTTTTTTTTATACCTGGCTACTAATTATCTCATGACGTGTTGCTCTGCAATCAGACGACCATGGGTTAAGCACTACATTTCCACTTTCTAGGTTTAATTTCAAAGTCCTGAAGGTATATATACCCCTCTAGCTCAACTCAAAGCAATCAGCTTTCCGACTTTCTCGCCACAAATAACAACATGCACGGCTTCTACAAACTCTCTCTCTTCCATTTGTTTGTTTCTGGGATTGCGGCCTCCAATTCTGGGGGTCCTGTTGAAATCATTCCATTTAACTTGTATGTTACTTTGATGACGCACTCCTCTCCGAGACTCACATAGCGTATCATAGGATTTACACAAACAAAAATGCCATGCCTCCCATAGCCAAACCTTTGCAAGGTTTGCTCACCCTTGTTGCACTCAACTTTACAACCTTTGCCTCCGAGTCAGGGGGCGGGGTTTCTGTTGCTGGTACATCGAATCCCGACACATCCAGGTAAGAGCGACTTGGATATAGGTTTCCCCTTTCCCTTGCTAATAAAATGTACGCATCACAGTGACTCGGGTGTAACTCAGGCAGAGGACATAGCAAAAGCGAAATATCATATCGCCAACTGTGGGTCGGCAGGGAATAATTATTGCAGTACCAACTGCGTTAAATGTGACAAGTCGGGTAAGCTCACCAAGAAGAGCGGATCTGATAGGCATGAGGGATGCCCTGCGTGTTTGCAGAATTGTTCCTGCGTAACGTGATACAATAGCGTAGAAGTAGTACTCTACTACTACTGACAGCGTCAAAACAACATAGTCCAGGTATATCTAGTGTTACAACATGTGGTATGTAAATGTGTACTTCTAGTGAAAGCAGCGGGTCCATGTTGACCCTATTGGGAATTTTTCTTGTCTCGACGCTGAAGACGCAAAGATGGACCATCTTTGAAAAGCGAGATGCCTGAATTCTCTAAATCTTACATACAGCTTGAGAAAACGGATATAAGGACATTTAATTACCGTTCCGTTGCCATCGTTCTTTTCTGTGTGAACGATGCATAAATAATGAATTAATTGAAGGACTCGACAGCGAAGCTAGTGAGTCTGCTGTCTCGTAGGAAGGAGCTGCTGCATGTGAAATGTGACACAGCGCAACTCCCTACGTTTTACCACTAAGTAAAGCACCCACTCGTTCGCACTCGTCTCGGGAGTTGCATCTATTCGCTCTCGACTCCGTCTACGTTTTCCTTTTTTCTCTACCCACACATCCACCTATAAAGGAATTTATATTCTTATAATAATATTTATTTATCTCTGACGTATTTTCTCATCTCAAAATTGTAGGAGCAACAGTAGGACCTTGGGTTTACCCGAGGGTCATCCGCCGGCATCCCGCCCTACGCCCTGGAGACAAAGCGGCTTCCGAGTCGTTGACTCTTCACGCCCAGTCCAATACCGTTACCCCCACTAGGCACGACGCACGCGTCACGAGATGCTATTTTAACAATTACTGTACCATTTCGTTCAGTTCGGCCAGGGGTAGGACGCGTGACAGGCTGGCCGAAATTTAGACGTCGGCCATCTTGGGGGTCGACAGGGGACATGTCCAGATTTCGGCCAAAGCAAGGTGGTACGGTATGAGTACCGAGTTGGGGTGCACCTTGTGAGCCTTAATTCTTAATCAAGGCCCAATCTGGAACAAAAAAAGAAAAAATCATAGCATAAAAAGGATGTACGCCAATACCTGCTTGAATATCCGCCAAATATCAGCTCAACATATTGGAATTAACGGTGACCTGTGGTCCGGGATGACTTGGTGACAAAATCTAAACATCGACATTGATGAATGTCCACTCTGCTGTC
>Ga0247741_1002467_pt1 | contig 10283 bp, 19 predicted proteins | sample UWRJL213509R2_FD_180945 | JGI IMG/M metagenome (GOLD analysis project Ga0247741, IMG submission 180945) | Plant litter microbial communities from Arlington Agricultural Research Station in Wisconsin, United States - UWRJ-L213-509R-2 | ecosystem: Environmental > Terrestrial > Plant litter >...
GACACAGCGCAGTAATGATAAGGGATCTACTGCATCTCCAATCCAGTTGGTAGGGTAAATTGTTCTAGGCATTTTTGAGCTTTCTGATGACTGTAGAAATTCTTCGAATGCCTGTTGGATATCTAGGCCCCTTTCCTTCGGCAGATTGGCAGCTGAAGCAACGGTTACAGTGCCGACAAGGGGATGTAATGAGGGAAATTCTCGATGGGTAGTTACCACTTTTATAACAATACACTGGCAATTGCCAGCAATCTGTTGTGTCGGTTGACCAGGATTAATTTAACAATGGGAATCACTAAGTTACCAGGCATTTTCACTTGCGATATTTTTAACAATCTCTGGTCAATGCTTCGAGATTTTAGGCAGGCGATTTTTACGGCGCTATTTTCATTATTACCTGGCGGTTGTTACGGCGATTTTCACTCTATTAGCTGGCGACTTTTATGGTGCTATTTTCATTATTACCTGGCGATTGTTACGGCGATTTTCACTCTATTAGCTGGCGATTTTTACGGCGCTATTTTCATTATTACCTGGCGGTTGTTACGGCGATTTTCACTCTATTAGCTGGCGATTTTTATGGTGCTATTTTCATTATTACCTGGCGATTGTTACAGCGATTTTCACCCTATTAGCTGGCGATTTTTACGGCGCTATTTTCATTATTACCTGGCGATTGTTACGGCGATTTTCACTCTATTAGCTGGCAATATTACTTAGCGATTGTTACTCTGTTAGTGGGCGATTTTTACGACACTATTCCTTAGCGATTGTTACATTATTACCTGGCAATTGTTACTCTGTTTGCTGGCATTATCACTAGCATTTTGTACTTGTATATAACTGTATATATACGTTAATCAAGTTCTAGACTATCATCCTCTTCGTCATCATCCTCATCGCTGTCCTCTTCACCCGACAAATCCTCTACGTCATCCAGTTGGTCTTGTGTATAGCATTGTTCTTCCTCACCCTCAAACCTCCTTTGGCGCCGCTTTCTGGTAGTGGATGCTGCAGCTGGGTACCGAGCAGCCCATGAGGCCGTAACCCCACTCTTCGTGAGTTCAGGAAGCCAGTCCTCAGCGCATCGTGCTGCCATTTCACGTGCAATGTATGCTTGTTTATGTGCATATGCTGATACACCATTCAGGACGCTTGGATTTCCATCCGTTCTCTTCTTTGCACTTTCCTCCCACTCGATTGCCTTGAATTCGAAGTAGGTCACAACGCGGCGCATTTCTTCCTGTACCAGCTTATACTCTTCACCCCAGCGCATCATCCTTGCACGCGACTTTGCCCATTCGACCCGCATACTCTCGTTGAAGTTATCTTCATCTTGTTCACTAGTGACCGGGCGTGATACAAGCCAGATCCACGAAGGTTCGTAACGCTTGTTGCTTGATCTATCGTCTGCATCTTTTCCTGGTCCTCGGATGTCCTCGTTCTTCAACTCCTTTAGCCGTGTGCACCACGAACCATCAGGATCGAGAATCAGCAGTGCATTCCTCGCCCTCCGGTATCGGTTGGCAGCACGATTGACTTTTTCCTGGATCCCATTGAACAAAGTGAGCATTCGTGTATTAGGTCGATTTCCCGTTCCTGACACGTTGATCTTTTTGAATTGCCACAGTCCTTGGATGACACGACGATGCCGCCGAATCTCATTCAGCGCGTCATCAGCCTGCGCTTCGCGCAAGCGTTTCTCCTTCTCACAAATGGATTTCATTCGAGGTTCATCACGGATATGCACGGGAAAGGTGGACGGCAGGTAGAGAGGAATCGATGTAACATCCTGCAAGTGAACGAGGCCTTCCTCAAGTGCTGGGTTTCCTGCTATCATCGTTGCCGCATATGGAGTGTACACAATTTGGGACAGACGCCAGTTGGAGATGTGGCGGAGGAGAATCGTTCGCTTGTCTTGTCTATCAGCTGTACCCTTGGTTGTTTTCTTCTTGGACTTGTTCTTCGAGGAGTCAGATTTTAGTATGAATCTATATTAACTCAGCATTTGTACGAATAGAAGGACCTGATAGAACACGTACTGTCGTTCTTCAAGCTCGAAGGCGGTGGTAAAAAACCCCGTTAAGGAGAGTTTGGGCATATCCGGACTCGAAGCACTAGCCTGTGCTGCAGCATCGTCCTTTGCCAACTCGAGACGAACATCCTGTAAAGTGGTTCCTGTTACAAAGTAAGTTAAGTAGATAGCTTTCGCTCTCGATGTAAGGTCTTACTGCACTGTGGCTCTTCGTAAGGATTAGGTGCTTTCGGGTCGTTCTCCCATTTCTCAACCATCCTTGTCCATTTCTTGGTCACATCCGGTGGGAACGTTGCAGTCATTTGCTGGAATACACTCGCTTGCTTTGTACTCATTTTTGACGCGTCCTTAAAGCGTCGCTGGAGAAGTCCACCTGTTTGATATGCGGTCAACAACTTATAAAAAGTTGACGAGTGAACAGCACATACGTAAAGCAACAGTGCGACGGAAGTTCCATCCGTTCCAGTGATCGTTGAGGGTATCGCGATGAGCAGCAGGTCCCATTTCGCGAACACTCGATGCGAGTGGATTTGTGTGCGACCAATTTATCTCAACTTCTTCTCCACACGTTTTTGCGGCACCTTTCATGTATAGTAGGTTATAATTCTGTCGGCAAGTTTGGCCATGGCCATTAATATGCCAGCTTGGAATGGCAGTGTCGATCATCGTCTCCTTCTTGATTCTCATTTCTTCTGGAAAGTCCGGCATGCGCTTGTCTAAGTTCTTCGACCACTGGCAAGCGATATCGTAGGTAATGACGATCCGGTGAAGGGCTATACCGATGAGTGCGGAGAGAATGATAAAGTCCATATTACAGTAGCTGCAGAGGTTGTTCAAATGTAGAACTCATGTGATAACTAAGAACATACCGTTCCCCCTTTTGCAGGTCACCGACACCATTCTTTCGAACGAGGAGATGTCGCGAACATAAGGCAAGACCTTTTCCAGAAATGGCATAGCCTGGCGTTGCCTTTGTGCTTGCTTTGACAATTGCGTCATGCTCAGATTCACAGGTGTTAATCTACGTCAGGTAAGTTATGTATTCATTTACAGACAGGATGTTGGACATACCTCGGGTTGTTCAACATAGGCCCCGAGGTGTTCTTGATACTTCGCTTCGTTCACAAAAACCCCTAGGCCGGACATCAGTTCGATATCCTTGATCCCGCGATCCTTCCCCTTGAGCTTGAAGTTCGCGTCAACGGCAATAAAAAGGGTGTACAGAAACCTAGTCATAGTTAAGCATGTAACGACACATAGATTAGATACACTTACAGCAGGGGTCCTGCCTTCTCCCACCCGTCAGGAAGATTTTTCCCTGGATGAGGGCAAGCTGGACACTCTACAGTCAAGGCGCCTTCAGGTGTACCATCGACTCCTGAAGGGTCCTGTCCACGTCCGGCTCGCTTCAACATCATCAAGTTTCGCCACAACCTGACCGTTCGGAGAATTTCGGGATATCGATACTGCAGGAACACGTTAGATTGCTAGCAACGGCAGCATAGGATTAACTTACTATTGGTGCTTGAATGTTTGCGTTGTCTGTCTTGCGGAGGATCGTGTGATAGAAGTCGAAAAGGTTACCCTTTCCTTGAAGAGTGAGTTCGTGGAATGTGCTCAAAAAGTCGAAGGTGAACACGGTATGAGGACGTGCAGTTGTTGCAGGGAACCACTTCTTTCGAAGGAGCTGAGTTCGTTTGTCAATGGTGAGGTCACTTTCGATACAGTCGCAATAGTCGATGTTGACCGAATGAGCACCTGAAACGTCGAAGACTATAAAGCCCTTAGGCCCCGGACTTGGTCGGAGACAGGGTAAACCATCATGGCCAAGTTGAACTCGGAGACCTAGGGAACACAAGGATGTTTTCACGAAGAATTTGCCGTTCCATTCCTGAGAGGTTGTGTGTTAAGATAATGCCGAGGCTGAAGAATCATGTACTACTCACCTCAATGCGGTGAAGTTCAAGCTCAGTGTGCATCGACACGATGCATACTGAACAGCGCAACTGATTCCCGTGGCCACAGTCACAGCATCGAAGGAGGGTGGTGTCTTTCTGGCCGCAACTTGTACAAGACAGACAGTCTCCAACGTCCGTAAATGCCCCTAAACCATCATGTCGAAGTAGTTCGTCCAATGTTGCGTCTCTCAACTCAAGCCATTCCTGGAGTTTTGTCTACAAAATCGCTGGTCATTAATGTCCCTCCAATATGAATGAGACCAAGAACATACATGAGCGGAGTCTCGTTGTCGTTTGGGTTTTGCAGTTGTGACTTGCGCTGGCCCAGTGGATGACACTTTGGTTGAGCTTGGGACTTCAGTGGTTATCTGATGTAAGTTTGCGACGTTGTCATGCTGAGGTGTTGTTGATTGCTGAAGCATTGTTGGCTGCTGGGATGTCGTTGGCGCCGTTGCAGGTTGGTGTGACGTAGACAGTAGAACACGTTCATCCATAGCTGAAGAACGGACAGCACCACGTCTAGTTGGAATAAGTGTCACAACGCGGGACCTTCGTGTTGACGTTGACGCTCGAGTGGTGGCCGCGTCAGGTTGAGAGGCCAACCGGGGTATTGAGTCGGTGCGCTGGCGTTTGCCTGATTCATCGTTTGAGGTAGCATTGTGAGACCGCTTTGACATGTCGGAAGAGGTAAGAGATCAGTGGGAGAGTGATGCTGCGTCAGACATAAACAAGAGTTCGATAAAAATGATGGCCCAATGCACCAACACGCGCTAGAGGTTGGTCAGCTCCAAACGACAAGTATATCCAGCTCTCTGATGACTAGACAATGGCAATGAAAAACAAATGCTTATTTGCGAGTGAAGAGTTATAAAAAAAACCTGTCATTCGCGAGGGTGGAGAGTGGGGTATTACATAGTCGCCTCTTCCGCCGTGCCCCAGATATCATCCGTATCCTCAGGAAGATTTCGAACAACTTGACAGAATGGACGACCTCTCGCCTTCATTGCAAGATAATGACTTAAGGCCTCTTCATAGGTATTGAATCCTTGATAAATGTTTCCGCTGATACCATTCACAATAGGTTTGACGATGAGCCTGTAAACAGTAAGTTACAAAGATTGAATAAAATCGAAAGATCAAAAAACACATACCAGTTATCATATACCCCAATGCAACGGCCTACCGTAACAGCGTAGTACCTTCCTGCTGGAGCTTTGGGTCGAACACGAATGGGTCGAGGAGCGGACCCCAACAGACCCAGAGGAGGTAAATTATTTGATCCTTGAGATTGACTGGCCAGGGTGCGATCCATCATCGGCGCTGGAATTGCAGGCGAAGAATCTTTACCACACATCTCAACGGCAGGGTTACGTGCTGGTGAAGATTCTCTACCGCATGTCTCAGCAGCAGGATTAATCGGTGACCTCTTCTTTACGGCTTTCGGCAGTAGGGCAGGAGGAGTACCATGATCGACGCGGGGCGTAGAGATCTCATACTGACTGCGTGCAAGGGCAACGCGCAGAGAAGCCTCTTCTACTGCCTGCTCAGCAAGATCGTGTTCAGAGACACGCTGGGCGTCTGGGACACCTATACCAAGATCCTCAAGACGCTGGATTGCGCGATCAAGATCCACTTCGGTCATCTTCATGGCCTCCCTCAGGGCCTCGAACTAAAGTATGATTATTAGTACTTGAGATGATCTGCGGTGAGAATGTCACCTACGGTGGGTTGACTCGAACTTGTACTGCCTGTGGGGGGACTAGTACGAGGACGTGTGGAATAATTGATTGGGGGAGGCTTTGCTCCAGACCTGGATGGACGATCTAAGAAACAGGAGTTAGATGATGCGAGAGAAAGCGCATTGAGGACGTACTCGATGGCATTGCTGAGGAATGGGCTGCGAGTCGACAATTGTCTACTCAGACTCACAGAGTCTTTATATCTTCAGGCGTTGAATCCCGAGTATATGGTGGGTCTGAGATCACTTGGCCGATCAGACAGTAAGCGCGTCCCTAAGTCATGAGAATCTGCTTCGTTCAACAACCCTTGCCACGTTTGCCTTACAGCCCAATACTCACTGGTATTCCCTTCACTTTATTTGGCATATCTGACACGAACTACACCCTGTCTCCTCACCGCAACACTACCATCACACGTGCAATTAGCTATGGGCATAAAATGGGTTACCGAGATCCAGGAAGCCTGGCTCAAGGACCGCTTACACGTATTTCGAGAAACTCAGGCGGCAAAAACCACAGTCACCAAATTCTTCCCCGAAATCCATTGCGAGTGGCGCAGGTTGTGGCCAATAGAAGCCCCGACACCCGACGAAATTACTAAGGCTGAAGGGAACGTTGAGAAGGCGACTATTGACAAACGCAAAACCTTGGAAGGTGTAAGTGTCAAGCATATTCTTGATATGAAATTTACTTACGCAATAACCAGCGTATTCAAACGTGGTTCTATAATCACGGCCGCAGCAATTTAGTCGGTTCAGCATCGACTTCGCGGAAGCTCATCAAGCTGAACCTTCGGGCAAAATTGCCACAGGCGTACGAGATCTATCACAAGCAAACATATGAGTCCAAGTGGAAGCCAGACGTCGACGCTGGGTGGAAGACCTACCAGACGAAATGGAAGGCAGACAACCCTGGAAGAAAGCTTGACATCACTCGCTTGGAGTATATGAACAGCTTCATGAGAGATAAGTACAACAACGAGACACCCGAAATGAAAGCCAAGGTGGAAGAGCAACGACAGATGCATAAAGAAACGACACCGCCTAAGAATGTGATGATGCAGGAGTGAGTGGACTGCGTTTCCAAAAGCCGGATAACTCACCGTCCATCTGCAGGGCCATAGATAGAATTCCACGCACCATCGTCAAGCTGACCGACAACATTCGCAACCAAACGGGTTGTGCTGTCACGATTCTAGTTGGTGGTCCAGAGCCGAAGGAAGGCGGCGAGATGATGTCATATATGTGAGCCGCCATTGGCAACCACAACATAAAATGCTAATTGAGGTGTGTTAGTTATCATTCAGGAACGATGGAGGATGGGAGAGATTTCGCCAAATACCTTGGAAGCAGATATACAAAATTTGTCGATGATTGGGATGACTTCCTGCACGTACTCTATCGTAAGTGATATTGTCGTATTAACGACTCATGTGCTCACATTAATCCAGCAGAGGAAGTGAGAAGGAGCCGCTGCTTGAATGCACCGGAGGTCAATGAAGCGGGAAAAGATGACGACGAAGCGGGCGAAGATGACGACGATGCTGAGCCTAGTTATAAGGCAGATGAGTATGAGGAACCCATGAACCAGCACGACAAGACATTGGATGACGAATTAAACACGAAAGTCTCAAGTCCTGGCGGAAATGCAGCCACAGATATCCAAAAAATGAAGAATAAAGGCAAGAAGAAAGACGCGGACACCGTAGAAGACAAAGACACACCATCCCAGCCGCGTCTCTCCGACTACGAACTTCTGAAAATCGCAAACATCAAGGAAAATAGACGGATATGGGGGGTCCTCATGGAGGGAAGCTCAGCTTCAATCTTTGGCGAAAAGGAGAAAGTGAAGAAACCTCGAGCACCCAAGAGTAAATGCAAGGTGGAGCCTTCTGAACGGCGAACGCGCTCAGTGAGAGGGTAGGTCGCTGAAGCTGAACAGGGACAAACATGAACTCACAGATTCGTTGCAGCTCTGGTTCACCTGAAGGAACAGAGGCTACTGGCAATGGGAACATCGAGCAGGCAGCGATCACTCCCAATGGTGGCAAGAGTACCGTGCAGGCAACAACAACCACCAGTCCAGACCCCGACCCGCAACCCAACTACGCCATGGCGATAACAAAAAGTGGCGAAGATCAGACTCGTCCGCCAATTTCAAAGACTACCAACGCTACTGATGAGGGCGTCAATGATAAAACGATTGAGGAGGAATTGCAAAAAACCGACCACGACGGTTCACGCGATGAGTCTGATATGGCCATGGACGTCGACAAAGAGCCCTACAAATATGGAGGTGGACCCAACGGTGACTTGGAGAAGGAGGACGTGGAAATGAGAGGAACGAGCAACGGCATGGAAGATGGGGAGAGTGGGGACACTCCAACATCCGTGGGTGGTGAATCCACGACGAAGTCCGATGAAGAAGTTCCAGACAAGGGGATTTCCCAAATCGGTCCAGGTAGCGATCACACGGGCGCATCATCAACCATCAATGATAAGATCGATAAGACATCAATCTTACCCACACACGACCTGACGGCGACAACCGCCACACGAGTTGATGACGCTTCTTCCTCTCCCACCGCGACCTCTTTCTTGCCTACCGCAACCGTGTCTTCCTTGCCTGCTGCAACCGTGTCTTCCTCGTCCACCACAATCTTGTCTATTGCAGAGCTACCAACTTGCAACGCCAATGACGTGGCACTATCTGCCTCCAACCGTGGTGCATCTGCCGCTGGCATAATCAACGCCGTCGTCCGCAATGTTAGCTTATCCAATATCAACATCCCAGACAGTGCCGACATCGACATCAACTGTCCCGCATGGCTAGACCTTACCTTGGAATGTCTACGAAAGACTTCGACGCATCCCATGTGGCAGGAGCTTGTAACCAACCTTGTCATGTTTGAGAAGTCAGGCCCGGCAACAGGAGTAAGTCTTCGTCCTCTTATTTTTCGTATTCCTGATTTACCTTGAATAGAACCTTCCAACCACCTCTCGCCCCCTTCAGGTTGCAGCATGGATCAAACGTCATAAGCACCAGAAGAATCTCCCTATGGATGTCAATCTCGAAACTTATGGACTGGAATTCGCTAACTGGTGGAGAAACATACAGCCCCATTGGCGTCGCATTGGTGATGGACCTCTTTCACGAACAGAGCCCTATGGCGCTGAAAATTGGACGACACTTGCCAAAGGAGGCACTGCAGGCGTGTATGTCGTGGTGATGGCGCTCTCCTGGTGGCTTCGCGCGTTAGATGCTAGTGACACCACCACCACCTCGGATGTCTGGGGAAACGTTGGTGATGTCAGCTGGGCATTACAGTGCATGAGGCGTGTATCCCCATCTCTGAAGCGCGGTCACGGTGAGGGACAACAACAAGGGACAACTAAGTATGTCTTTTCAATTTTTCATTCTCAATGTATGCCTCTGATCACACTGTTCACAGACGTCGTCGTTCATAAGCTATGCGGCCACTTCAGGACACTGCCCCAGAGGTCGTTATTACTATATTGCCTCATACTCCGCAATCGTAGATTACATTGTCACAGCCGAGGTTTCGAAGATTTTCCGATACGTTCTCCTTAATACCATTTAGTAGAGTCCTAAACTATATTCGTACAGCCACCATTAGACAGATTGACGGTGGATTAAGTAGATAGACGGTAGATTAAGTAGATAGACATCATTGAAATAGATAAGTTTAGAAGAAAAATGTGTGTCTGTTGAGGCCATTGGTGATGTGTTGTAGGCGCGAGATTAATAGAGTAACAATTGCTGGGTAGTAATGAAAATAGCGTAGTAAAAATCGCCAGCTAATAGGGTGAAAATCGCCGTAACAACCGCCAGGTAATAATGAAAATAGCGCCGTAAAAATCGCCAGCTAATAGGGTGAAAATCGCTGTAACAATCACCAGGTAATAATGAAAATAGCACCATAAGAATCGCCAGCTAATAGAGTGAAAATCGCCGTAACAACCGCCAGGTAATAATGAAAATAGCGCCGTAAAAATCGCCAGCTAATAGAGTGAAAATCGCCGTAACAACCGCCAGGTAATAATGAAAATAGCGCCGTAAAAATCGCCAGCTAATAGGGTGAAAATCGCCGTAACAATCGCCAGGTAATAATGAAAATAGCGCTGTAAAAATCGCCTGCCTAAAATCTCGAAGCATTGACCAGAGATTGTTAAAAATATCGCAAGTGAAAATGCCTGGTAACTTAGTGATTCTCATTGTTAAATTAATCCTGGTCAACCGACACAACGGATTGCTGGCAATTGCCAGTATATTGTTATAATAATGGTACCTACTAGTGATGTTGCTTTCCTAGTCCTGAGATTAGAAACCGAGTTTTCCGTGTGCGGGCGCCGAAGATTATGTCGAGTTCCGTGAAGTGCGTGATAGTGCCCCTTTTGTTCTGTGTTCCGTCCACGTTGAAAACAATCAGAGGTTCTTTGAGTTTCTCCAGGGGTAGTCGGTGTTTTCGAGCAAAGTTTTGATCCATAAATGTCCCTCCTGCTCCTGAGTCGATAAGGGCTTTGGTTTCAA
>Ga0247741_1002468_pt1 | contig 10283 bp, 15 predicted proteins | sample UWRJL213509R2_FD_180945 | JGI IMG/M metagenome (GOLD analysis project Ga0247741, IMG submission 180945) | Plant litter microbial communities from Arlington Agricultural Research Station in Wisconsin, United States - UWRJ-L213-509R-2 | ecosystem: Environmental > Terrestrial > Plant litter >...
CAAGTTGTCCGATATTATGACGGTGTCCAATGTCTCAATAGATGTGAAAGCGTCTGCTGAGATAGATACGTCAGTGTCCCCTGGTAATGGGGATGTGTGGGCGTCTCGCAGTTCCTGGGGGTGGAATATTCCTTTCAGGGTTTGCCAGACAGTTGTCGGCCATAAAAAGGCGTTAATTGAACTTGCGTTGCTAGATTCCATGGTGGATATGGGTGAGCGGCAGAATCTGAATTCCAGATCCGAGTCATAATATTAATTTGCTAGTGTGGTCACGTGCGGACTCAACAGGCGATTTGCAAATGGCCTTCATCCAACAGTCGCCAACGCGATTATCGTCAGTTACCGTTCTCTTGAATAAAGAGAGGGCTAGTAAAAGTTTTGAGGCCCCCCAAGACTGGGTGAAGGAGACATGTGCACGTTGACTTCTGGATGGTACCTGCCCAGACGTAAATATTTAAGGCAGTCCTACAGCCATCCATCAGTGTTGAGGCGACGTCAAGAAATTTGAGTTCAAACCATCCGGTGAACTGGATTTTATTGCCTCGATGAATGGAAGCTGAGAGCTCTTGTGTGGGCATCTAAGACGAGACGTGCATCTGCATGAATTCTATGGCAGAAAGTTGAATTGTCAGAAGTGTGCATATCACCTTCAACTGCGATAATGACCTGAACGCAGGCAAAGATATCTGTATTTTACAGTGATTGAGATATAGTAACGTCAGAAAAAAAGAGGAGTGATCGAACGACTGTTTTTGTTCTGTTACGCAATCTGTAATGAAAGAAAGAAATTTCAGTGAGGTTCTGATGGCTGGCACCTTCTTGCAGAATATCTCATAGCTGATACGCCCTACTGATGAGCTTGCATGATAGCGTCCGAGATGAAGGCCGCAGAGACTTGACGACCTCCAAACCAGCGCCCATTTAGACCTTGAATAGCCTTTTTGGCAGATTCAATGCCATCAAACTTGACATATATCTCGCCCTGAAATGTAGATCAGCATGTGGAAGTTACAGGAGAATTGCTAAACAAACCTGTGTCTCTTTCTCAACTTTGATAGCAACGACAGAGCCGTATTTCGATTCACATTCACCCTTGACATCCTCGCCAAGGTCCTTGTCCCAGTCGCGTTCCGTTTCTCTGAAGATAGATTAAGTATTTGAACTGTAACACCAACCAAAACTTACTCTTCGGGGTCGAACATGTTCTTCAATAGAACAGAGCGTGATTGCATGGCTTGAGGAATGTTGGGTCGCGGACTAGTACATTGGGAGTCAACGGTAGTAACAATAGATAGTTGTCCTACTCACGCAGGCTCTGGAAGAGATATAGTGGGTTCAGTCCTAGCAAGTTTCTGCATCAGCGCTTGACGAGACGCAGCGTTCAAGTTACCACCTAAAGAATAGTAAGAAACAATCACTCGAGAAGAACAGAATGCAAACCCACCGCCTGAATCCTCAAGGGAGTCCTGCACCGTATACTTGACCGTCCCCTTCTCGTGAACAGTATTAACACGAAGCTGTAAGAAAGTCAAATCGCTGGTATAGATAGTTAAACAACGGCACTCACAGTTCGACCAGCAAGCTCGAATCCTTCCATCTGCTCAAGGGCCATCCTTGCGTCCTCGGCCCGCTTGTATCTAGACAGAATAAGTGACTTGAACACCATTCATTACGGACAACTGACTGAACAAATGCGTAGCCCTTGCTGCGTCCAGTCATGGGATCCCTGTGAAGATCTACAAATTCGAGTTCGCCAAAGGGCTCGAAGACCTGCTTGATATCGGACTCGGTCAGGTTGAAGTGCAGAGATCCAACATATAATCTGGGGATACAAAGTCAGCAGATCGATACAACTAGTAACCAAGGTACTGACTGCATTGATCCGTGAGCTGCAGATACTCCAGGCGGAAGATTAAGGCTCCTATGAATGAGTTTTGAAAGGTATTTTGACGGATAGATGCTGGGAGCTACTTACCCGTCACCGGGATGAAGTTTGTTTCTTTCAGATTCTGTGAGTTGCACCATGATAGGCAACCCCATGACCACTGTTCCTGAAAGAGCAAGGGCCTTTTCCACAAGATCAATGGATCGGAACTCAACATAACCAATGCTGAAACCCAGCAGATAAGAAAACAACTTGTAGATATACTCGTGGCACTCACCCCTTAGACCGACGAGACAACCTGTCAGTCACAATCCTAGAGTCCATGACGGTACCTTCTCCCAGTTTGTCCTCAAAGAAATATCCAAGGTCACGAGCAGTCAAACGGGCAGCAAGCTGCGACACGAAGACAGAGCGTGCTTCTGAATCGTCTTCTCTAGGTTCGTCTGGGTTGAAAGTATCGTCCATTGGTGGATTGTCGTAAGAAGGATAGGATGGTGAGGCTCGCCTATTCAATGGTCAGAGATTAGGTACAATCGGCAAGTCATTAACGGTACCAACCTGACACTAGGGGGAGGAGGGCTTCTGGCGCTCAGGCGGTCTTCTTCGTCGTGCCGGCGCCCATCCCGTTTGTATCTTCGGCTTGCAGAATCATCGAACTCATCACGAGGATCAAGTGGCCTGTCTCCAATTCTTCGGTCAGTTGAACGTATTGAACGAGGACTGCTTCGAGGAGGTGGGGAAGGTGGTGGTTGATTGGTAGGAGGAGGAGGGGGAGGGAGAGGAATGTCGTCTAAGACTTCAGACCTTTTCCTTTTGATCCTGTCTTCATGATCACGGTCGGGACCATCATGCTCATCCCTCTTGCGCCTGCGGTCACGTTCCTTGTCGTCTCGTTCACGATCCCTGTGACTATGCCTGCCGTCTTCATTTCTGCTGCGATGGCTTCTGTCACTGTCTCGGTCGCGCCTGCGGTCCCTGTCTCTTTCCCTTTCTCGGTCCCTCTGCCTGTCCCGAGAGCGGTTGCGGTAGCCTCGTTCACTTCCTCTGTCTCGACTTCCACTGCGTTTTCTCCTTTCATCGAGGTCTCTATCTCTTCGTCTGTCTCTCTTCTCTCGATCCCTAGAAGGCGACCTCTGAGAGTGCCTAGTACGAAGAGTGTCAGCGGAGAGGTTACGAGAGCTGTGGAGAGGTTGTAGGTTAGAGCTTAGCTAGTAGAGGTCCATAACTTACGAGTGACGATTTGGAGATTTGTCAATTTCCATCTTTCCAGTAGGTGAAGCCATTCTACGTCTACGTTGGTAAGTACAAGAAGACAAAGGCTGTTGACTTGGCGGGAAAAATCTGTGACTTGCTTATACTTGTTTGCGCCCTTGTTCTGCTCCACTGCTCTTTTGGTTGCTCGTCAGACGCAGTGAGCACATCGCCAAAACTCGCTAGAGCACCACAATTGCTGAATTGTGAAAATATGGTTTCTTTCTACCATTGATGTAATAGATACTCATATCTAAATACGGACAAAATCTCTACTTCAATAAATCAGCAAGCCTCTGTCGAACTCTCAATTCCGCTTGCCCAAGCTCGGTGTCTTCTGCCCTGCGATACAATTCGTTCAAGGGGTTCTCGGGACCTTCAAGTTCAAGTCCCGCTTCAAGCTTGGAAAATTCCTTGCAGAATTTACCGTTCAGGACTTGGTTGTAGAGGATGTCCTTGAAGTGGGCTCGAGCAGCGGATCCATCCAATGCCAAGGCACCGCTAAGTTGGCCATATTGCGAAACACTCGAATGGTGCTTCAACTAAGAATTCGATTATTATCGTATCCACATTTAAGATTCAAAAAGTGACGCACCTGACGAATAAAGCCATCCTCTGCAGCGCGTTCAAAGATTTCAGCGGGTTCCTTGGACATCCACCTAGTAGAGGTTAAATACACCTGTAACACTATGGGACGTGAACGTACATTTCGTAACAAAGAGCCTCATCAGAGCAGCCAGCCTCTTTAAGGACGCTGAAAGCCTCACTGAAAAGACGAATGTCAGCATATTAACTTAAAAAATCAGAGGAAACTCACCGGAAGAGCATGATGATATTGGGCCAAAGTGCTTGCTCTGCATGGCCGATCAGCTAAGCCCCACGTGAGGTAGAGTAGGCCGGCTTACCAGCAAATAGATCCATAGCAGTTTCTTCCCGAGCCGACGAAGCGATCGCTCCAGCCTTTGTAGCGCCAATGGCCTGAGAGAGAGCCAATGCGATGGCTAAACCCGATCCTGTCCCGTCTTGCTCGACCGAGACGAAGCAAGGATATCCTTTCCCTTTCTCGTAAAGGGATCGAACGGAGCTGCCTATCATCCTAGGTGCGACCATAACAACATCTTGGCCCGGTGTGAAGTTGAGCAATTTGTAGAAGACGTTATATCCACTGGCAATGACGATAGTGGCATTGCTCTTGAGCTTAGGCGCAAACTGTTCATTGAAAACGCGAGGCTGTACCTGGTCAGGCACAAGGAGGAACAGGACTACGAGAGACCGTCAGTTTATCGGATGGTACACAAGTTGCAGCAGACACCAACCGTCAGCGACAGAGGCGGCCTTCCCGAAATCATGTTCTACGATAAAACCTTTCGATTTGGCATCTTCGGCGTAGTGGTCCTCTCGGTTGGTGATCAAGATCTTCTCGTTAGGGATACCGGAGTCGCGCAAGTTTTGGGCCTGCGCGGCGCCTTGATTGCCAAATCTGAATCCAGATGAGTATTGCCCATAGAGACATACCAGGGAGTAGAGAACGTACCCCAGGAAGACGATGTGCTTGTCTTTCAAGGTCGTTGGGTCGGCATCAGAATCGTAGTAGCTAGCGAAGAATGTCAGGACCCAATTTACTTGGTTGGCATAAGTTGGTGCTCACATTTTGGCGGACATGTCTATTATGGCGGGAGTTTATCGGATGGTTGGGAAGGATATTCTAAGAAAGTGGCCTCCTTTTCAATCCCATGGGATGATCCATTCTACCAGCATTGGACGTCCTGGAGAAGTTGTCCCGGTGACCTCCAAGTGACTTCGTTTGCGAATCGGACCAATCGTGCGTTTCAGGCGGGCCGCGTGATGGTTAGAAGAGGCGATCATGTTTATCATAGGGCGGGCCGCCAAGTCGCGACATGGTCATGAGGGAAGCACCTCATATATAGCCCAAGATACTCTTGAATCTTGACACGAGCGGTGTATTTAGCAAGACGACAAGCATATAATTGTTTGCATTTCCCTTCCATGGCGTTGACACCAAGCAAAGTCGTTTGTATAACGGGCGCATCCAGGGGAATTGGTCGAGCATGGTGAACTTCAACTTCTCCTCGATAGTAATTGGTGCCTTAGACGTGACTTTGACTGCAGCGCTTTGGAGTTTGTAAAGCAAGGATGTTCTGCCCTCATACTTCATTATTTGGGAGACGCAGAAACAGAAGCAGAAGTCAAGTCTTTAACCGCCCTAGTTGAAGAACAGGGCGTTCAGACAGTTGCCGTTGCAGGAGACATTGCTCTTTTCGAAACCACAACCAAGGTCAGCGAAAAGCACAGACCGCGTTCAGGAGCTCACCTTCTCTAAGATCGTTGAAACAGGAGTGAAGGCATTCGGCAGGATCGACGTCCTCGTCTCCAATGTTGGGATATGCCCTTTCTCTGAATTCCTGACGATGCCTCTTGAGACATGGGAGCGCACACGCCAGGTCAATCTTGATGGCACATTCTACATCGTTCAAGGTATTGTCCAAACGAATTATTCCCGGGACCGACTCTAAGACAACAATCTTAGCTGTGGCTGCACAGATGGCGAAGCAGATACCACAAGGAGGGTCGCTCATTGCAATTTCTTCGATCTCTGGGCTTCTAGGCGGGGCACAGCAATGGTAAGTCAAGAACGAAGCCATCGTTGCATAACCCTCCATGACTCATGATATGCCAGTCACTATGGGCCAACGAAAGCAGCTATAACAAATCTCATGCAGAATTGCGCAGTCGCTTTGGGAAGGTATGGCATCCGGGCTAACGCAGTTCTCCCTGGAACCATTGCGACAGATATCAACAAAGAAGATCTGAAGAATGTAGAGAAAAGGGAGTACATGATCAATCGCACATTGTTGGGCAGGCTTGGGAGTACGTGGTTCTTACCTTTCGCAAGTCCTTCCAGATCTTAACATATCTTGAAGCTCCGGAGGACATCGCCGGTCCGGTCGTGTTTCTTGCTAGTGATCTCGCCAAGTACGTCACCGGGACATCGATCATTGTCGATGGAGGCCTTTTCGTCAATTTCCAGTGATCTTCGCAATCCAGTGATTAGAGATCTGTCCATTCATCTTTATTAAATCATTGTTGCGTATTCGGACCGCCCAAGGAGCGTCGTGCCGTATCTAAGCCCCCGTGGCATGAATCATGATATCCGGGAGCAGAGGTTTGCCATTTACTTGTGCGGGCTCTGCCGCAATCAAAACGCTTAACCACCGGGTCCACTGTTGAGAAGGATTCCTCCACGCGTGCATAGCGCCCTTCTGGATGACGGTATCTCCTGGCGTCTTCAAATGCGTCTCCGTCCCGTCTTCTGTTAATAGAATGAGTTCCCCTTCAGCTGTGGCATTTTGAAGTTATACAAGGGATCGACGACGACAAATAAGGAGACGGACCAAGGATGTTGTAGTCCAAAGAAGTTGTCCGATGCTGATGATTCGAAGTTATCATGAAGTAAGCCGTGCGGGTACAATGTGCAACTTACCATCGGTGTAACTGCGCCGGGAGCCAATTCAGTTGTACGCAGGTTCGTACCGGTAGGGTGGACAAGCTGATAGTTCGTGATGTCGTCAATGACGCGCTTGCCTCCGTCCTCGCTGAAGATATCAGTGTCAAGTCAACGTTGCGAAGCGTTTTGGCAAGACATACTCTACATTATTATCGTTCGTAGGGATTGAGTCCGTAGTTACCCAGAGAGGAGCTGCTCGACCTCCTTTGACGAGCTCCATGCTCTATTTGTCGATCAGAGAGCATGCTAAGATTGAAATACGAGGGCATACCTCAGAAATTATCTCGACGTTGCTCTGTACGACCGAAATCCCATCCTTGTTATGAGCTGTAACAACACGACGCAAGTTGGGAAGTAGTTCAGGCTCTGAGTCAGTCATGGTGGAAGTTGAAACAAAAGGGAATGTGGGATAGAATCTTTACATCGCGTTTCGGAAACATGGTAAAAGCCGCCAAACGAAAAGGCATCACATGGTGATGCAAGGGCGCCGCTGCCCTCCAATCCTGGAACAATAGGTAAGTACAAGCGCAGCGGCTGTGGATGCCTAAAGGATGCTTTTGATAATAGGTGACAACGTGGGGAGCGGACGCCATAGAATTACATCGGCATGACGGGATGTACAGCATAGTATATGGAGTTAAGGAGCGGTATCTTTCAATTATGGAATTAGAGTCGAATTCGAGGCGAGAGAATATGAAGTTTACGCACAATAATAGTAGTCTTCAATCAACGGAATCCAGTCCTTGACTAGCGCACCAAAGAGACCTAATAAGGGAGCTTGCGATGCTCGGTTGACAAATGACTCCAATTTTGGACTAGCATTCAAAGGTTAGTTAAATTAGAAGATCGTCCAAAACAGGACACTTACCGAGTGAAATCCTCCCAAATCGACCCACGAAGGAGGTACCAAAGCATATCCTTGTCTCGTCTAGCGTACTCCGTTCGTTCTAGAACAGCAGATGCTGATGGAGTCCGGCGAAGGTTACGCGAGACAAACTCAAGGAGTAGCGCAACCACGACCGGTCGACTTGATTTCTTCGCAGATTTTCGTTCGGCAGCCACCAGCAGTACTGTTGTAAATTAGTGAGTGTTAAAAGTATATGTTCAAGGCGAAAGTCTCACCATAGATAAGAGGGCGAGCAACATAGATGATTTCTGCAAGCCAGTCCCTGGGACCTGACAAGGTCCTAATAAGCGAGGTGGAAGGTTTGACCGAGGCAGACGTCAAAGCTTTCGGGAGTAGGTAGTCTTCTGCAGAAGTTTCAGCCTGAGCAGGTGTAAGTATTGGATGAGGAGGTAGAGGTACGACGTTGTTGCGCAAATGGTCTGGAGTGGGAGGTCGAGAGGATGAAGGCGATGTATCTGGCAGAGTAAGACTCGGGGAAGGGTCTGTCGAAGGATCATATTCTCGTTCAGGAATAGGCGGCGAGACTAATGGTCGGTGCGTAAGCTTCAGCAAAAACATTCGAAGAGAGGCCCTTCACAAGAGAGTTTCAGTATAAGTATGGCTACAGCTGTGTAGCGAGCAACTCACTTGATAAATTCAAGAAGAATGATCGAACGCCATTTGGCCTTGTCCGAAACTTTCCTCCTCAGACCCATCTCGATCACAAGTTCTGTGAACCGGAGTATCTCAAGCGCCCGTGCTGCCCACTTGTAAAGCACATCTTTATCCGTCCAGGCCCTTGTGAAGCGTGTATGCAGAGATGAGGGGATAAGGGGGCGGTAAGATGGGTTACTTTTGACAACACGGGCCAGGAGGGTGTCATGATACATGCTCATCACATGAAGCAATGTGTTAACTGGAGATGAAAGTTGAGAAACACGAAAAAATAGAGATGAAAATGGACTGACGAGCCTCTGACGCGAGCTCAGCGTCTTTGAAACGCCCAGGCAGAAACCATGTTATCGACCTCAGTGAAGACTCCAGGGTGGATATTGTCGAGACGTTGTTGATTAGAAACGACTCATACTTCGCCTTTGAGAAAGCCATGAGAGGCAGAGGACGACAGAAACGAGAACGACCCACGACGGTCAGAATTAGAGAGTGCAATGAACACTGCGATCCACCGTGATTCTCCAGGTTGCCGAGCCGGGTTTCCCAGGGTCTGTCACGTCACGTATCAATGAGTCACACCCAACAATGGTGTGGCTCTGCCTCTAATGGCTGCTTGCTGAGGATAGTGCAGCGCTCCTTCTCCGCTCACGACCCCCATGTCGCGCGCCGCCCCCGCCTCGCTAGATGTCCACCGCGTCAGCCCCGTCCGAGGTCAGCTAGAACCCTACGACCCACGGACTCCGAAAGGCTGCCGGTACATCCAAACTACTGATACACCCGATGAACTCAAGGTGGGCTGAATAAGCCCAGTTCGGATTATACCAACTCTGACCGAAAAAAATTGAACAGGTTCTTCTGCCTCCAGGTACCGCATCTATGTACGAGCAACTTCTAAAGCTCGAGAACTACGAGCTCTCGAAGAAACCAACCATCTCTTGGGAACGCATCATGGAGATTCGCCATCTCAAGGACCGCATGATTCGGAAATGCCAAAAACTAGCAAAGACCGCTATGCCAATGGCCAAAAAATCCTCGCGTGGTGATACTTTCGTTTTCCAGACTTTCGTCGCCCCAGCCGATTTCCGATGTAAAGAGATGGAAAAGTGGTTTAGAGAGCAGCAAAAACGGGCCGCATCCGTCCCGAGGCGAACAGTTACCAGTGGTGGCCAGGAGCTCACTCTCGTCGCTGGTCCCTCTCGACACCCGTCTACATCATCGAAACACACAATGCAGCGGTCTGCTACCAACCCCGAGGCATCCTCGTCGAAACAGCGGCCAGCCATCCTCTACAAGCCCTCACCTGCAATCCAACCACACCGCCTCATGCAGAGCACCGCACCCCTGCCCGTCCCGGCAGGCCTGAACGAAGTCATGTCTCCCCCACCACTACCTGTTCTCCTTCTATCCGTCCGCGAAGAGCTAGGGTTTGACGAGCAACCACCCAACATGGCCACTCTTACACTGAGTCCAGAACAAACCGCAGATGCAGCCAACCAGCCTCTGCCAGAAGCAACCCCACGTCCGACCCTGTCAAGAAGGCCAAGTTGTATAAAACGAAACAGCACAGGGGACCTGAAGACCGTTTCGTGGGCTGACGGCCCTCAAGACTTGGACAACCAACTACTGAAGTACGCGTCTGCCGCACGCGATGCTCAAACGTCAGGTGAGCGTGCCAACCTTTCTGCTTACTTATTTCGTAGTCCAGACTCTATCCTTCTTTACTTCTTCACTGCTAATCACATCTACCTGCAGGCAAATGGGAGGAGGTTCGCGTGCTATATATAGACCAGATTGCTGGCCTCGAGAATCTGCACTCCCAGGTCAAAGAAGGCCTCGAGCATCTGCGGTCGGAGACGGATCACCTGCAGCGGATCGATGAGACGATCCGTAGACAGCGCGATGCGCTCGACACGACTTTCCAAGAATTTGAGCAGAAACATAGTCTGTTCCGAGAAAAAGGTTGGTACCTCGTGCACGATGTCTAATCTGGACGCTTACCATCCTATCACAGTACAAGAAGCTCTGACAGAAGCCACTGACGCTCTCAACCGACACGAAGCCAC
>Ga0247741_1002469_pt1 | contig 10281 bp, 11 predicted proteins | sample UWRJL213509R2_FD_180945 | JGI IMG/M metagenome (GOLD analysis project Ga0247741, IMG submission 180945) | Plant litter microbial communities from Arlington Agricultural Research Station in Wisconsin, United States - UWRJ-L213-509R-2 | ecosystem: Environmental > Terrestrial > Plant litter >...
AAATTTAAAACGCAATTCACTTGGCCAGCTCGCCTTTATGCGTGAATATTATTTTGAGTTTACCGTGAGCGGTGAAGACCGCTATTTTGGCAGAGTTTTTATGATCGGTAATCGAATTGAAAGCGTTAATCTCGATCCTCATCGCATTCACTAATCGATAATTTTAATTCGGGCAGTACAATGGACTTTCTCAACAAAGTTATTTTTGTTTCTAAAAAATTGATCATGGAAGATGGAAAAATTTATTTTGATAATTATTTCGTGACTGTTAAAAGTATTAACGAAGAAGCGCTCGTTGTGATCAAGCCCAACGGCGAAGAAGAAAATTTACCAATTAGCGAAGATTTTTATGATGAAGCCGATGAAGGCTTGTACGAATTAGATGACGGCACCAGCCACGAAGACCCGGATTATATTGGCGAATTTCTCATTTACGAAAATGATGTGGCTTACGAAAAATATAAAGATATTTATTCGTAAGCAGTTAGGGTTCATTCAACCGACGTCTCCCAACCCATTCTTTTTAAATTGCGTAGCCAGTCCAGAGATATTTGATGAGTGACAAAAAATACATCGCCGAAAAAATCGGCGGTTGGAAAACCAAAAGCACAAACGTTGTTTATGAAAATCCCTGGATCAAAATTTCCCACGAAGAAGTCATTACACCCAAGGACACAGACGGTATTTACGGCGTCGTGCATTTTAAAAATACGGCTATTGGAGTTGTTCCAGTTGATGACGAAGGAAACACTTGGCTCGTCAAACAAAGTCGATATGCCTTGAATCAATATACGTGGGAAATCCCGGAAGGCGGCTGCCCTGAGGATGAAGAACCGATTAATGCAGCCAAGCGTGAATTGGAAGAGGAAGTTGGGTTGCAAGCAGGTCATTGGGAACAGTTAATGACCATGCATTTATCCAATTCTGTAACAGATGAATTTTGCGTCGTATTTGTAGCGCGCGACTTATTTGCGGGCACGCAGCAGCTTGAATCCACAGAAGATATCGAATACAAAAAGTTGCCGCTTGCTGACGCAATAGACATGGTAAAGAGCGGTGAAATTACTGACGCAATTTCGGTGGCTGCGTTACTGCGAATAGCTCTAATGCAAAAAGAATAAATCGCACATGGCGATTAAAACTAAAAATTTATACGAAAATTTAGCCAATCATATTAGCGAATATGTTCAACAACATCTTGACGAAGGAATTGTCATTGATGATCTAGCGGAAAGGATCGGAGTTTCCAAATATCATCTCAACCGTTTGTTTCAAGCCACCACCGGATTTCAGCTCGGTGAATTTATTCAGCGCCGTCGCTTACAAAAAGCGTATTCACTTTTATCTACCGGCGACTTTTCCGTAATAGATGCCAGTGTAGCTGTTGGTTACGAATCTCATTCCGCTTTTTCACGTGCTTTTTTGAAAGCCTTTGCGTGTAAACCGAGCGAGGTGAAACTGGGCGCAGAATTCATCTGGAAAACTCCCAATACATTAAAAAATATTTCCAGGCGCGATTGTCATTTGCAACCTGAAATTCTTAATCTACCTATTCGCAAATGTTATGGATTTTACGGAACAGGATTCAAAGACAATAGTTTTAAAAGTTTGGCAGAATCCTTATTTTCTGAATTGAGCAAACGGCTGCAAACAATAGATTATGAAGATTATTTTTCGTCCGCCGTAGGTGTTGCTTTGGAAAGCCCCTGGTATGGAGACCAAATCAAGAGCCGATTTTTTGCAGGTATTCTCGCCGACTATTTGCCACGGCATCTTGAGTTGGATGAATACATTTGGTCGCAAGGAAAATGGGCCAGATTTCGATACACGGGTGCCTATAGTTTGATGTGGCAATTTATATCTCGCGTTTATGCTGGTTGGGTAATACCGGAGGGTATTTCTTTAAAAGATGATGCGATTGTGCAGGTGTACTTAAATAATCCAAACGACACACCACAAGCCATGCTGGCAACCGATTTATATTTCCCATTAAACGACGACTAAAAGATCTGGCTAGTTGGTCATTCCTGATTGCTAAAAAATCGCACTTTTTGCACAGCCATACTCAATCTTACTCGTTAAACTCTCCGTTTATTATTTAAAGAATGAGGATCTTCCTCAAGGATATATTAATGAGTAGTTCGCTCCGAAAATTTCCCTACGCATTTTTCTACATGGTGTACCTATGCATATTTTCTTTGTCGGCCCTCGCCGATCAAGATAAAGTTCATGTCGTGAGCAAAGTAGTTGATTTGGGGGAATTACCTACTGGTCGCCCTACAAAAGTCACCTTATGGTTTCCTGAAGGCCAATGTGAAACATCAACAAATCAAAAATTTTGTCTTGCGGACTCTGCTGTGACTGATAGAACAATTGTACTCAGTCACGGAGCTATGGGTGCCGCAGAAAACTATCGTTGGATCGGTGAGTATTTAGCTGCTGCAGGATACATTGTGGTGGGCATAAATCATTATGGCGAATCCTGGTTTTATGGCGCTGAAACGCAAGATGTTCGTTCAACTGCAATGATTTGGCAACGTCCAATGGATATCGCTGCTATTTATGACAGCTTGTCGAATCGCGAATTATTTCAACACCAAATTAATTGGTCGAACATAATTGCGGTGGGTCACTCTTCCGGTGGGCAAACTCTGGCGATGCTGGCGGGTGTTCAATACGATTTATTGCGAATGATAGATTTTTGTAAAACGGATGCGTCAGTAAGCGATCACTCTTGCGATTACGGTATTCGCAATACGGCCAAACCCGATGAAACTTTTTTGAGAAAATTCGGCGGAATTTATAAAGATGCACGCGTAAAAAAATTAATCATGATTGACCCCACACTTGGTTATGGAGCAACACCTGAAAGTCTCGCAACTGTTCATCTTCCTACGATAGTTATAGGTGCGCAAAACAATGATTTTTTACCGTGGGAAAATCACGGAGCGCGCTACACAAAAAATATTCCCAATGCGAAATCCTACCTACTAACGGGCCAAGAAGGCCATTTTATTTTTCTTGACACCTGTGATAGCGATCATCAAGTAATGGGCGTATCGCTTTGCCACGATCGCGCCGGTGTAAACCGCGTCGCAACACAATCCACATTGGCAGCAGTGATTCTCGAATTTGTCCGCGAAGATAACATCACCGTCGACGCTCCCAAAAAATTTATCGAACGCGAAAAGGCTATGTTTAATTTTGAAAAAATATCGCAAATTTTAATGTACACCCCACGCTGGGTATTTGGGTTATTAGCGGGTTTGATAATTTTGGGAATAATTCAATCGCGCCCTCGCCAAGTGCCGGTGGTGGCTGCGTTTATTATGCCCGTAGCCATGATGCTAATGTCAGGCATAGGATTATTAATTACGATAGGTTTTACGTGGAGCAGTGGTCTATTTTGGTCGCTAGGCGCCATTGTAGTAACTACGTTGATGGCCAAACTTGTAGTCAATTCCAATGTCACTTATAACCAAACAACCCGCCGATTTACATTGCGAGGAAGCTGGACTCCGTTATTAATAATTATGGCAATCTTTTGTACTCGTTACTTATTAGCAATGTGCATCGGAATGAATTTAAAGATCGTGGAGGAATTTTATTTTGTACCTGCAATGAGTTTAATACTGGGTTCACTTAGCGGATATTTTATTGCGCAAGGAGTTCGTTACTTCCGTATTATTCAGCTAACTAAAAATCATCCCTGATCTGTACAATTGAAAATATTTTTAATCAAACTTGGGGATAAAATTAAGCCCAACAGCAATTCGATTCCAACTATTAATAGACACAATCAACGCTGTTAAATTGACGATTTCTGCTTGCGTAAACTCAGCGGAAACCTTTGCAAAGTCTTCATCGCTCACTCCTTTGCCAGCAATTAGTGTTAGTGCTTCTGTCCAACCCAAGGCAGCGCGCTCGCGCTTGGTAAAAATAGGAACTTCGTGCCATGCCGGGAGTACATCCAAACGGGTTTGGCTTTCACCATCTTTACGAGCCTCGTTTGAATGCATGTGCTGGCAAAATGCACAGCCATTGATTTGGGATGCTCGCAATTTTACTAAGTGATAAATAGATACTTCTAAACCCGATGCCAACACAGCCTCGCCAATGGCCATAAGAGATTTAGCGAGCACGGGTTGGGTTTTATAAACGTTTGCGTAGGGAATTCGCTCTTGCATGATGTTCTCCTGAAGGTTAATGAGCGTTCAGGTTATATCTTGCCTCGCTGTAAGAATTGTATATTTGCGACATGCATAGATTTTTATTACGGTTGGATATCCCCGATTAGAGGGATATCCATTACCTAACTATTGTTGCAATACAAACTCGACAGGGCTGCCGTGAAAATACTGAGTGACCGAGGATGGCTTGCTTTGGTCATTCAAAGTGAAGTTATATTCAAGACCATTTCCTTTTAAATAAAATTCGTGTTCACTGGCTGAGCTCAATTTATATTTTTTATTCCCTGGGGATTGGACATATAAATCACCTTCGGCCACTGAAAAAATAATTTTTTCATGATCGGCCTTAGATTGGTAAGTACCTTCAAATTGCGCTAATTTTTTGGCATTCAATTTTAATTCAGGCTTTGCATAAACAAATTGAAGGCCGCGGGTATAACATTCAGGGTTAACACTGGCGTGACCTGCATCTTCAACGGCTGCATAACCAAATTCAAGATTGGCGATTTTTTTTGCCATTAATTTTTTTGCAAAAGCTTTGCTATCATCTTCAGTTTCCAAACTTCCCCAAGCTAACCATGCGCGTGTTTTTTGCTTTATTCCATTTTTAGGAAATTCCGCTAATATTTTATCTATCGCGTGATTATCCCAGTAGAGACTTGGGCTGGAGCCAATATAACCGGTAAATAAATCCGGTTGAGAAATCAACGTGTAAAATACAAAGAGCGCACTGGTAGAACCACCAGTCACAGTACGATCTTTTCCACCTTTGTAATTATTTTCTATATGTGGAAATAATTCATTGCGAAAAAAAGCCTGGAATTTTTTTGCATTGCCTGACTTTGGATTTTCAGCAACTGTTGTTGGCGTGAGATCCTGTTCGCGAAGTTGCATAAGATTACTATTAGTTTCTTTCCAGCTTACACCAACCAAAATAGCTTCCGGCATTTCACCATCGTAATTGACCGCACCGTAAGTGGTGTACATCAACGGATATTGCCACTGCGCATCTATAACATAGACCACCGGATAGGTTTTATTTTTATCAGCAGGGTCATAGCTGCCAGGAAATGCAACCGAAATATTATAGGTATTGCCGGTTTCTTTTGATTCGAATACAAAAACTTCTGTATTTGGAAGCTCATGAAGTTTTTTAACGACGGGTGCGGGTGCTGCAATAGGTTTAGCTACAACTGCAGTTGCTTTGGAATTAGTATGACAAGCTGTTAAAAGAAGTGCGTTTACAAATAATGCGAAAATACTCAATGATGCCAATTTTTTGTTAAAAATCTTCACTGTAAATCCTCTTAAGGTTGGTCTATTTATCCTGTTTATAGCGCGTTAGAGTTTACAGTTGCAGCGACATTTTTGTCTAATCTTGTATATCAGAATTTTTCTGTGCAATTTTACGAGCCTTATATTGCCCAGGTGTTTGCCCGGTGATTTTTTGAAAGTGGTGGATAAAATGTGATTGATCGTAAAATCCGCAGTCCATCGCAATGTCGGTTAGCGGGCGTGATGGATCAAAACTAATGCTTTCTCTAGCCAGTTTAATTCTGTGGAGTTGTTTTAGTTGTGTTGGTGATAAACCAATTTCCTGCTGAAATTTTCGCTCCAATTGACGTCTGCTAATAGTTTGGCTCTTAATAATTTCATCCAGTGAACTATGAGGCACTAAAAAATCTTGCAACAGATGTTGTAACAAACCAGCGCGTGGATTTCGTTGATAACATTTATCCAATAACCAATTTTCTACCTTTAGTAAGCGCGCGTTTACATTATTGAGCTCTGCCAACTTTTCCTGAATATTATCCAACTCGTGGCGTAAAATTTCCGGGTTTTCATCAGCATCTGAAAGATTGTTCATGTCTAACGAAAATAATTTGAACAACCCACCCGGGTGAAATCGAACGCCTATCCAATCAATTGATTCGCGAATTAAAATCTTACTGGCCACTTGGCGTGTTTTCAGTTCAAGCCCAGGTACATCATTATGAAAAGAAAAAGTGAGGCTAATACCACCATCAGGGTAAAGTGTTTCAGTGAAGCCTGCGTCCGGAAAATTGTCTTGTTTCGCAATCCAGTAATTTTGTACCCACTGCTTTAAATGTGGATGCGGTAAATATCGACGAAAACCCAAATGCGGTAATTCAGAGTTAGATTGTTCAATGATTTGAAATGAACTCATAAGGTACCTAACCGCTAATCATTTTGATTTGGCTTGATCAAGCTGCGTAGCCAATTCCAAAACGTATTTTTTCCAAGCACATATTGATCCAGTTGATCTTGATTATAAAAATAATGTTCAACATCTTTAAACATTAATTCGCGCTTTAACATGCGTCGATTAGGATTTATAGATTTAATAACACGTGCTGGATTACCTGCGGCGATGCTGTTAGCGGGAATATCCTTAGTGACTACTGAGCCGGCACCCACAACTGAATTTTCACCAATTCTGACGCCCTTATTAATTATTACGCTTTCGCCAAGCCACACATTATTTTCAAGCACTACCGGTTTTGTACAGCGAAAAGGACGAATGCGATTATAAATGCCGTGCCAGTCGCTATCGCTAATATAAACATTAGCTGCGAACATGCAATTGTCACCAATATGAATAGCTTGCGCCGCCGAAATTCTTACGCCGGGAGAAATCAAACAATAATCGCCGATATGTATTTCGCCTGAGTAATTTTTTCCTGGCCACGTCGTGAAGCGAATAAAATTATCCGGCGCTGCAATTATTTGCGCGTAGTTTCCAATAAAAATATTGCGTCCAAAAATTACCACACTGCGTGGATGCGCAACTTCAAGTCCTTCACCAAACCGATCGAATTGTGGCGCTATAAAACGTTTTACGTATAAGCGATTTAATGCAGTATAAATTCGTTTTACAAAGTAGGGTGTGTTATTACGGCGCATGAAAAACTTGTCTGCTAGAATGATGGCTTCATTATGCTTGAGACTGGTTATGCTGCCAATTGATAAAAATTTAGCTTCGGATATTAAACTGCCGCTCGACATTAATAGCGTAAAAGGGTTTTTAGATCCTGAAGAGGGCGCCGCGCTTTATCATCATGCTGTGATCGCCGCCAAAATGGGCCCGTTATTAGAAGTGGGTAGTTATTGCGGAAAATCCAGTGTCTATTTGGGATCAGCTTGCAAGCACAACGATAGTATTTTATTTGCGGTGGATCATCATCGCGGTAGTGAAGAGCATCAATTAGGTGAGGAATATCATGACCCTGATTTATATGATGCGCGCTTTTCAAAAATGGATAGCTTTCCACAATTTCGCAACACTTTATCTCGTGCAAATTTGGAGGATGTGGTTGTTCCAATTGTCGCGCCTTCAGTTTTAGCTGCGCACTACTGGTCTACACCACTGGCATTAGTTTTTATTGATGGCGGGCATAGTATGGAAGCGGCACTCAATGATTATCGCAGTTGGGCCGGTCATGTGGTTCGCGGTGGCTTTTTAATTATCCACGATGTATTTCCAAACCCTGCCGACGGCGGTCGCCCCCCCTTTGAAATTTGGAAGCTTGCGCAGGAATCGGGTTTGTTTGAAGCATTACCTTTAGTGAAAAGTTTGGGTATATTGCGGCGCTTGTAACATAAATCAAAGGAGAAGAAATATGGAAAGGTTGAGAGAAGTTGTTGCAGTGATTCTATTTGCCATTGGAATTTTTTCGTTTATCAATGCATTTACAGAGCAATTTGATCTACTATTTCTATTGACTGGTTTTGTCTGCTTATTGTTAGCGTATTTTATTTGGCCTAGTCAAAAAGATAGTCACCGTGAGGATAATATTTATTTGGATATTATTGAATTTGCTATAGAACTGCCATTTGATATTTTACTATGGGCATTTCGATTCGTATTTCGAATTTTTCGTAAAGCTGATCTTCCCGATATTGATGTGTAAACTATTCAGCTAACACTATTTTATAACCCAAATAAAAGCAAAACCACCACGCCACACATTTTCAGTTTTAACTAAAGGACTGTCCACAAAAGCAGTGTGGCCAATATTTTCGTAACGCAGAAAAAATCCGAGCTTTGTTTCTTCATTACCAATTTGCAGCGCACGGCTGATGGCAACTTGCGTAAAAACACTGCTGTACCCGCCATCTGCATCAAAAAAATTTCGTTCCGGCGTTACAAATTCCTGATCAACGCTGTAGTAATAATCGTGGTATTCACGATTGGCAAAACTAAGGCCCAAGCGTTGGGTATATTCCCAATTTTTTAAAGGCCTGCGAAACATAAGTTGCGGCTCAAAAACCAATCCGCTGTAACCGCGCTCGCTACCTGTTACTGCAATAACTGCGCGAATAGGAATTTGCAACAGTAGACTGTTAGTTGCATTTTGTTCTGTAAGTTTAATATTTAAGGCTGGGCCCATTTCAACCGTTGAGCCAAGCTCGGGCATAGATTCACGCGCTTTATTTTCATCTGCTTTTTGCGAGATAGTTGCGGTTGCGCTAAATGTGAATTCGTAACGATCCGATTTAAAAACATTTCCGCGCAAGCCATCGCGATCTGACTGAATATATTTTCCGCGATAGATAACATAGGGAATAGGGGCGATGTAATTGCGATATTCATCGGACCCACGATAATCAGGGCCATAAATGTCACCAATGCCTAAACCTAATTCCCATTTTTTTTCAATCACTTCATCGGCAGCTGAATAACCACACATCAGGCTTAAAGCTAATATTATTGGTACGCGCATTATTAATCCTGTTTGACGTGTTGGTGTGGGCGACTTGAACAGATTTTACTGGTATTCTTTGCATATCCCAACTAATTCTCACTTCGTTCCGATTGCTAAATGGATTTCGCAATACATTTTCGATTCATTTAGCTTTTTATGGCAACAGCATCTATGACAGTAGCATCCGCGACAACAACAAAATTTTCATCTCTACCATTATCTGCCGAAATGCTGAGTAATTTGGAATCTCTTGGCTATAACGAGATGACACCTATACAAGCGCAAAGTTTGCCGTTTATTTTGCAAGGCCAAGATGTTATTGCGAAAGCAAAAACCGGTAGCGGTAAAACGGCGGCATTCGGAATTGGTTTGTTAGCGCAGCTTGATGTGAAAAAATTTGCCATACAATCATTGGTGTTGTGCCCTACACGGGAATTGGCAGATCAGGTTGCAAAAGAAATTCGTCGTATTGCGCGTGCAACACACAATGTAAAAGTGCTTACGCTGTGTGGCGGTGTTTCACTTGGGCCGCAATTAGGTTCACTTGAACATGGCGCGCATATTATTGTAGGTACACCAGGACGTATTGTTGACCACATTGAAAAGGGTTCGTTAAAACTTGAAAATGTAAAACAGCTAGTGTTGGATGAAGCAGATCGCATGTTAGATATGGGTTTCACTGATGCATTAAAAGTTGTTTTAAATGCATGTCCAAGTGAACGACAAACGCTACTATTTTCGGCAACCTATCCTGACGAAATAAAAAAAATCAGTGCGCATTGTCAAAAAAATCCGCACGAGGTTAGTGTTGAATCAGTACACAGTGACACCAATATCGAACAACATTTTTATGAATTGCGCGACGGCGATCGTAAGAATATTGCAGTTCAACAACTGCTTGCTTATTTTAAACCACAATCATCGATTGTTTTTTGCAACACTAAAATTCAGTGTCAGGAAGTATGTGATTTGCTGCGCGCACAGCGTATTAGTGCTTTAGCTTTGCATGGTGATTTGGAACAAAAGGAACGTGACCAAGTATTGATACGTTTTGCAAATAGAAGTTGTTCGGTACTTATTGCAACAGATGTTGCCGCGCGCGGTATAGATATTAAAGGTTTGGATGCCGTTATCAATGTAGAACTTTCGCATGATCCTGAAGTGCATGTACATCGCATTGGCCGCACCGGGCGTGCAGGCGAGAGTGGTTTAGCGCTGAGTTTGATTGCGCCGAGCGAATTGGGCCGATTAAATCGTTTAGAAGACTATTTGCAAAAACCACTCAAACTTGAACCCTTGCCAATCACTGAAGATTTAGCCTCAACAATCATGCCGGAAATGGTTACGCTTTGTATTGATGGTGG
>Ga0247741_1002471_pt1 | contig 10280 bp, 11 predicted proteins | sample UWRJL213509R2_FD_180945 | JGI IMG/M metagenome (GOLD analysis project Ga0247741, IMG submission 180945) | Plant litter microbial communities from Arlington Agricultural Research Station in Wisconsin, United States - UWRJ-L213-509R-2 | ecosystem: Environmental > Terrestrial > Plant litter >...
GGTCACCCGTTCGGGCGTTACTCATGTGTTGATCGTTGTTTACCAACTTCCATTGTCCAATCACATCCACGCCATATCTACCTACAGTCTACTCCTAAGTCTCCTGCACATAATTGCCTGGACTCTGCTGTGAGCACAGAATTTATCGTCTCGTGGCAGGACTTACCTGGGAAGACGCCTTGCTCCCCATTCAACCTTCCCGTCCACCAGTCTTCAGCGCTCTCAGACTTCTCCACAAGCTCAATCCTGTCTCCAGCGTTGAATGATAAATCGCCGTCGGCCTAAAAATAGTTTTAGTTCTGTCTTACCACATAATATTCTCGCACGTACCTGAGCAGCAAAATCATACAACGCAACTACATATTTAATCTGTGGGGTAGGCTTAGGCTTAGGCTTCAATGGAGGTGGAGGCGGAGGGGCGCGTTTCGTAGCCGCAGAAGCTGACGCAGTTGAGTGAACGCTGGAGGTGGGTGACACGCTGTACGGTGGCGGCGGTGGGGCAAGGGATGAACCTGGAGGCGGAGGTGCTTTTTTGAAGGCAGCTGAAGTAGACGCGGCGCGTGAAGGTGGGGCCGCTACCCTCAAACTAGATCCACCAGAAGCAGCAGAAGATGTCGTTGCAACAGAATTGGCGCGCCCGATATTTGTCTGGCCACTCTGTGCGCGTTGTTGCTGTACAAGTCTCGCTGATAGGACGATAAACAAATTATCTTTGGTAAGAATCGGAAATCGACTTACAAACAGAAACGATGCGTTTAATGATTGACAGGTTCTCGATGACGCTCCAAGCATCCGTGCGTTTCTCTTCATAGTCTGCCGCAATTTGTGCGCCAGGGACGTTGCCAATGTCGAACTTGGACTCATCAGCAAAGCTATTCATCTTCTCCAAAAGCAAGTAATAAATATTTAGCCTGCCAATTCGTTGTCACCCTGATCCATATGACAACACTAAAGTCACTCACTGCATGTAGAAGAACGAGTCGAATAACGGGTCGATGAACTGCGTCGATAACATCATGAACCGCGGCATGTCCTGTTTCAATGCGTTGTTGATATAGTCATATTCGTTCGTGGCGATTTCAAAGTCTTGTTCCAACTGCCAAGAGGCTTGGTCAAAGTCCAGCAGAACGATTATGAAACACACCTTGAACAGATTCTTCTCATCGCTCAATGATTTATCCTTCTTGTCGCGTAGCTTAGCGAGCGAGTTATTGAAGCGATCGTAGTCGGTTAACTTGAATGATAGACTTTAATGATCACCCAACGACTACGAAGGCGTCTGAATCACACACCTTATGGTCCCTCTTCGTGATCGTCTTCCGGATGAGCTTCATAACCGACTGCAGCTCCTTTGCTGGGCCTGCAATGCGCGACTCGATAAGCTCAAGCTCTGGCCCGATCAAGTCCCTTAATTCCAGCATCGCAGTTTCGTACTTTGACACATTACGAATGGTATGTTCGGAATCAGGATGCTTGCCGATGAGGTCGTACTCCCCAGCAATAGGTTGGAATATGACAGTGAAATGGGCCCCATAGCCAGCTCCGGCGGTAAATAGGGCTAGTTGATGTACGTGATCGTCAGAGACGGTGGTGAATGGTGGATTCGAGTGATAGAGAAAGAAAAACAACGTTGAAAAAAGGGGGGGAGAAACAGTCGTCAGTTGGTAAATGACAAAGTTTCATGAAATGTTCTTACAAGTCACGGCTTCAGAGAAAGCTTTGGTGTCCTTGATGAGCTTCTCCGCAGCTGTTTCTAGAGCAGTGAAATGGCGCTGATAGTCATCGAATTCTGGATCGGCCGACTCTAAAGAACAAGTTAAGCGAAGCACGCAGCGGTAAGTGGTCAGTAGGGATCCATTGCCAATGCGGAGACACAATAAAGTCACAATCTTACTCTTTGACATTCCAATCTTGCTGGTGACAGCGAACGGCGTTCTATAGCGTGGTTATCCATCAGTAAATGAGGCCTTTCATATATAGTTATTATTCAACATACCGCGCCAGCGCCTTCCCGATGCCCTTCATATCTGGAGATTATGCTTGTAGGGTTATGCTAATGACAGGAAGAGCGCTAAATCCAAGGCACAGTCGGCAATAACTGAGATCTTCCCACGATCCTGCTGCCTGCAACCACTTACACCGCATTTTGGTTCTGTCAAGGACCCTTAGGATGGCATTCTGCCTTCAAATTAATCTACTCTCGACTGTGCTTGTTTGGCTACGGTTGGGCGCTTAATCCAATAAATTTTAACTACAGCAAGGATAACTAGCGTTTAACTTTCTGAGGATGTATCACGTGGCATGATTCGAGATGACTTCCGAAGTCCGGTACCGTTGACGGATTCAGACGCGATTTATAATTCTTGTGCTTCATTTTGTACTTTATACTCGTCCTCCTTGCAACTCGATCTTCAAACGATATGCCTATCAACCAACCTTCTAATCAGATCAAGTTGGTTGCATTCATTCGTTCCAAAGACACCTGATCTCAAGTAAAGGTTTCTAGATTGACGAACGTCTCCATCGTTCGCCTAAAGAAAGCTGGCAAACGATTCGAGGTGTGTTTCGTGCTTACTTGGACCTGGGTGCATCGGATCTCATTTGGATCACAGATCGCCTGCTACAAGAACAAAGTGCAAGAGTTTAGAACTGGAGTGTAGTACTTCTTTCTCTACTCGGCCTACACACCCGTGCTTATGCAGTCATTTCTTTTCAGGGAAACGGACCTCGACGATGTGCTTCAAATCAACAATGTCTTCGTAAACGTTTCGAAGGGCGAAGTAGCCAGGAGTAATGACCTCCAGAATGCCTTCGGCAAGACGGACATCTCTGAGATCGTCAAGGAAGTGCGTGGCCTATTCCTCGTCATATATTCTTTCTAACAGAAGACGCAGATCCTGAAGAAGGGAGAGGTCCAAGTCGGAGAGAAAGAACGGGACCACGATCTTACATCTCTGCGGAAGGAAATTGCAACTCTCGTAGCCGAGAAATGCGTAGATCCTGCAACCCAGCGTCCCTATCCTGTTGGCATGATTGAGAAGGCCATGACAGAAGCTGGATACAGCGTGAAGCAGAACAAGAACGCGAAGAGTCAGGTAAGCCAGAGACGCGAATTGCCGATTTCTTTGATGTTAATCCGATTGAATCTAGGTGTCAGAATGCATAAAGATCCTCCAAAGCGACTCGAATCTCCCAATTCAAAGAGCGCGCATGCGCATTAAGGTTTCTCTACCGGTTGCTGACGCTTTGAAAGTCAAGGAGAAGATCCTGGAGGGTGCAGAGAAAGTAGAGCTCGACCAGACGGGTGAGAGCGATTGGGAAGTGGTACGTCCCTCTTTTCTCCTGGCTCAAGGGCACTCACCGATCTCATATGGTCGTCAGACAATGCTCATCGACCCAGGGCAGTTCCGCGTAATCAATGAGCTGCTGCAGAAGGAATGCAAGGGACGAGGACGACTCGAGACCCTTGCTTTTGCTGCAAATGCTGGCACATCTTGAACCACGATCGTCATCTACTCAACAGCGTCTGCAACTTGTACATCTGCATCTTATTCCCCCAAAGATCTAGAATAGATAAATAATGTGAAGCAAGGTTTTGAGATTCACAAATTAACATCACTCAGAATAAGAGGTCTCATAATAGACGACCAATTTTCCTCCCACGTCGTCCATGTCCACTCTGCATTGTCCTCAACCGGTAGCCTGTATTCTTCTGGTACATGTGGGTCGGAACGCGGTTGTCGTCGATGAGATGCTGCCGTCAAGGATGATGTCAAAGCATCTAGACGCGGGGAGTTGGGGAAAGATAGGAAAAGGTCCTGGGAGTGGGAGTAAGAGCTTGCTTTTAAGTGGTTATAGAAGGTTGAATGGTTCACCTCAAGTTGCCCTGCTAGTTGCCCAGCGTTTCGGAAGATGAGTCCGTTTTTGCCGTCTTTAACGAGTTCACTGAGACTGTTGCACGTAGGTGTCAAATTTAGACCAATAGTGGTGCGGTGAAGGTGAAGTAGCGTACCACGAGAAACCCAATGCGCACACAGGTAAACCGCATCCAAACATATCAACGACCTTCATTGGTAGATCCAGTGCCGAGGAACTAGAGTGCAAACAGACCCCAAGGTTCGCTGCTCCTGCATAAATCGGTGTTAGTTAGAGATTAGAGCTTTGACATTCTGGGTTGACCTAGCAGAGTAGGGTAGTCTTCAGCCTCTAGCCATAGGCTGATACACCGCACCCATTTCCAAGACTCCTGCATTTCTCCAATATCTTTCATGTATTTGTCTCGAAGAGGACCTTTCCCCGTGACAATGACAAGCAATTTGGGTAGACGGCCTCCACGGGTTTCAGACTCTCTATTATCTGAGGAGAGCTCCTCTGCACGAAGCTCGTAGACGCGAAGAGCTTCCAAGAGAATACCGAAGTCTTCGTCCGGTGTCCAGGACGTGCTCGAGACAAGGACAGCAGGTCTGTCTGGTCGAACAGTCGGCATCCGGATCTCTGTGTAGTCTGGAATCCTTTCACCAATCGGTGTTCCCATGTGTGACGATATTGTGGCTCTGTGGGCATTTATAGGTGAGGTGGATTCCTGCGGTGATGCTTCCGTTGTAGTGTGCGTTAAGCAGGTAGAATATGGTGGTGAAATTTTGGGTAGGAATCCACGCAACGCTTTTTGAGAAGATAGAGCTGGTTGAAGTTTCCGGAAGAGCTGATTATTATTTAGTAACAAATACAATAAGATGCAGAAACTTCTGACCTCATGTACTTCCTGCGTTGAGGAGTGGTGAAAATGCTTTGGCGGTCTATCGTACAACACAACTTTGTGACCTCTTTGATTGGGAAATTCAGCTAGATTGTAGTTTACCAGTATCAGGGCGACTTACTGCAGGTCCCACTCCTTCACCAGATAATCGCGCATAGCCTGGGTGACAAATAGATGTGCGTATGCAGAATATCCGAATGTTGCTTCGAACCTGGAGCAGTCCGTCTTTAGATCGACTTCTTAATAGAAGCAAGATAAAGTATACCTCTTCGCGATACGGACTAGAAAATGGTCTTCTTTTAGTTTTAGCGCGAGTATGGTGTATCCGAGGTTATGCCAGTCTATGATTACTTTACTCCCCCGGATGCGGCCTACAAGCTGAACGAGGGCTAGTGTGGGAATGCTGGGCGGATTCTACATTGTATAAGCACTGGTTCTATGGTTTATATACAGGAAAGCTTGACGAACCTGGACGAGAATAAATTCTGGCGGAATGTCGATCCAAACCAAGAGATACATCAAGATGCCGATCACTTGGTGCACGACCTTGATGGGTGCCAGTATGATAAAAGGTAGCCAGTGTATGAGTTTAGGGAGCTCAGGAAGGTATCGCATTTGCACTCTGGGTAGGCGTTCGAGTGAGGGTATAGGTTTTGAACCTATCAAAAACAATCAGGCTTTGTCGAAGAGACTTGACATGTCGTTTACCTCCATATCCAATGATATCCGTCACAAATCCGATTTCAGCAAAGCTCTGAGCGTGATACATCATCCTAGGACTACGTCCAATGTCACCCAGTACCAGAATAGCCACAGAACGCAGCGAGTGTTCATTTCGAGGCTTGAAAGTCTTCCAAGTTGTATACGAGAACCAGAGAAAAGATAGCAGCAAAAAGCCCTGCAAGGTGAGCACAGGCACATCCGTCGGCGACGAGTCCGCCATCGTGGAGACAGAGAGAGATTGAATTAGCGCATGGGAGGGTGAAGTCAGAGCCGTGTCGTGTACACTCACGAAGTCCGATCGCGTGACGGCATTGCCGCCGGCACGGGATGTCCGGAGCTCGTCAATATTATTCATCTCACTCATCAACCACCATGGCCTCCTCATCGTCTCTCAGGTTTCTCGCAAAAAACGCGTTCAAACCATCGAGTGCACGCTTGCACGCTTATTACTCTGCGCGAACCTTTGCTTCCTCGGCTTCGCACCAGAGACCAACCCATTTTGGTCTGACATCAACATCGAGGTCTTCACTTAAAACAAAGCATGCGGCGCTGTCGCTGCCTCCCATTTCAAGTATGTCTCGGAGAAGCTATGAATCCATGTGCTGACATCTGTGGTAGAACGTACTATGTTCATCCAGACAGAAACTACTCCGAATGAGGATTCACTCAAGTTCATTCCTGGTGTTCCGGTAATGGGCGAAGAAGGCACCGCAGAGTTCCTCGATACGCGTTCTGCCTTAGCCTCGCCTCTCGCCATCAGACTCATGGGCGTAGAGGGGGTATCGACTGTTTTTTACGGTCCGGATTTCATCACCGTCTCAAAAGACTCTGAAAACCCATGGGCCATTGTCAAACCGGAAATCTATTCCATTCTGATGGAGCATTTCTCTTCCGGGCAGGTCCTATTCCGGAGTGCAGAGGAGCGTGCGCAGGCTGGACCTCAAGATACTCGTATCCTCGACACAGACTCGGAAACAGTTGCGATGATCAAGGAGCTGCTGGAGACGAGAGTTCGACCAGCCATCATGGAGGACGGAGGTGATATCGAATATCGTGGTTTTGACGAAGGAGGATCCGGAATCGTATCGGTCAAGCTAAAGGGTAGCTGCCGCGGATGCGACTCGAGTACTGTGACTCTGAAAAGCGGAATTGAACGAATGTTGATGCACTACATCCCGGAAGTGAAAGGTGTGGAGCAGGTAAGTCTCCTGAAGCTATATTCGCGCAGCGAAATTCACTCATATCGTATCCCTAGATTCTCGACCCAGAGGAAGAGATTGCTTTAAATGAATTCTCCAAACTAGAAAAGAAATTATCACAGAAGGAGGACACCAGGTGATCCAAGTCCTTTCATAAAGTCCTTTATCCCAGCTCATTTTTGGCAGTATGGCACAGTACATGTCAGTCTAAAGTAGCGTAGAATTGTATATTAACGATATAATTATCTTCTTTCTGACGCTTTGGAGTCTATTCGGTGGAGGTGGTCAGATGAGGCTAAACCCACGCAGCTGCCAAATGCCAAGAAGCGGCAGGGCAGACCAAAGTCTTGGGCTCGTCACATGGTCACACTGAGAAATCAAAATCCTTAAAGACCTACACCCATCATTCCAGGCCACATCCAATTCCCCCGTGGTTGTCGTCGACATTCACCTCTAAAAGATGGTGGGATATTTCAACTCTAGAGAACCTTCAATTAGACTGATATTCTGCTCCAGGTGTATGTCAATAACAAGAAGTTTGCATGGTACTGGCGGTCCTTCTAGTCCGGTTCATAACTGACGGTGTTTGAACAGTGAATCCTGCATCAAAGGTCATAGATCTTCCTCTTGCCACCATACGGATCGTCCTCTTTTCGAGATCAAGAAGAAGGGACGTCCGGTTTCGCAGTGCACCAAGTGTCGTGAGCTGCGACAGTCCAAGAAGTTGCATTCCAAATGCACTTGTAATCACAACACAGAGGAGACGCCAACAATTCAGCCCATGGCCTCTTCTTCGTCCAAACGTCTGTCTTCTTCCAACTATCATTACTCGAAATCTCGGCCGACTAACCTCCTAATAGCCAGGAGATTTATACCCATCGTACCTGCGTTGCCAAACGGGTTGCGGGATGTTTTGTCACAATCACCTATGTCATTACCCCCAGATGCGCGGCAACGAGGTGTGTCTATTTTTTCTTTGACTGCGCCTCTCACAATAGAATCTAATCAATACATTCAGTTGACTCCCTGCTCAACCCTTGCAATTGCAAGAGTGTCTGGAGGTGCAAATGCAGACAAACTAAAACGTCCGTCTCATCTGTCCCTGAATCCCGTGGTACATATTCTACGGACGCCCTATCCACTCTCGCAAATGCGGCAGTAGCTTTGCAATGCTGCTCTCAACCCACGTTGACAAACTCTCCCCTTCGGGCGTCATCGCCTTCCTCACCTCTGAAAAAGTCTACTCGGCCCCGTTCGAGACCCGGAAGCCCCACACACGCATCGCGGAAGCGCGCACGACATGAGAAGAGCCTCACCCCGATGCCTTCTGCAGGTCCGGATCTTGCACCGATTTTATACACCCCATCTTCCAGTTCCTCTTCGTCCGCAATGCCGACTGCCGTGCCTGATTTCGCCTTCATGCCTCCTCCCATGAGCGAGATGACTTCTCTTGCAGGGTCTGGATGTACATGTGGCGTACAGTGTGCCTGTCCAGGATGTGTTGAACACAGAGGGAGCGATAATGCGAACCAGGAAAGGAGAAATTGTGCCGATGGTTGTGGGACATGTGTTGATCCGAGTCTCGGGATGACTCTACCATCCACTTCAAGCGCCGGGTCATCTTCACAGCCAGCAGGATTTGCTGGCGTTGGATCGTCGACCTTCTTGGATCGCTTTTTCGCTAGAGCAGCTGCCCTACCACCGCCCCCAGCACACCGTATGATGGCCTCGTCGTACCACTTGGATCCGATGAACACCACTATGTACCCAAGTTCGGCAAGATCTCCAGGCTCACAGTCTTTCGGATTCGGATTTGTTAACCTCCCGAAGCTGGAATGCTGCGGGGGCCAGTGCAGCTGCCCGAGCGGCCAATGCAGTTGCAGAACTTCGTGTGTGGGTTGTTGTTCGGATAATGATGGCAGGGGCTCTCCAATGGAGACGGGCTCATTACCAGCGATAGTCACCTCACCGCCGAAGAGAAGTTGCTGTGCAGGAAAGGCTTGAAGGATTACCAATTCAGATATTTCCTTGTTCCTACCTGTAATCCCTTTTGGTTAATAGCTGCCTGCGTCTTTCCTCTCAATCACCTGTATTTAACATCTATTCATGTATATTATTTCATTGGTTTTTTATGTTGTCAATTTAAGCAGTTTGTATTGTATATTGTTTATGTGATGAGGATAGGAAAGGATCACAAGCGGTTTAACACAGTATCTAAATTGAAAGACGGTGTATACATAGCGTTTGGCGTGATGGATGTTACACGCTGAAATGAAGGGGGATAATTTAGTTTTGTTTCCATCAAGAAGTTGGTAAAGAACTTACGTATCGTCTAATGCAATGGATGTAATGGCGTCGTCAGAGCGCAGCCCGAATATAATTGGTTATCTCAACCACTTACCGTCGTAGTGGAACAATGTCTGTAGGAGTATTAAGTGTCATTCTCAATTGTGATCGGCGTTTGCGTACCTTCTTGGGATTCTCTGGGGCTGTCCGCACATATCTATCGTTGTCAGTGGGCCTGATGAAAGAGGAAGTCAGTGGAAGACAGCAATGAAAGACTGATGGAATGCGGACCGTTCTTTTTTCTGAAATCGCGGAAGAGAAGTGAGTTTAGCTTTTGGCGGAAATCAGGAATCGAAGGATCTGACTTTGCAGGATGCTAACATGCTCTGTAGCGTTACGCAGACAGCGATAACACTGAGCACTGGGGACCACTCGTTTCCGAGGATAGACGCGCATATCTACATCAAATCGTTCGGTTTAAATTCGGATGCAGGAAACCATGGGGTTCTTGATAAATTTCTTACATGTCCATTGGAATATACGTGCTGAACGTGGAGGACCCGGATCAGCATGGTGGGCTTTTTGAGAAAGCAAGGTACGCACTGGATGAACAGGTGCCTCCTTCCCATCCGTCACGACAAACTGAACCGCAGGTGAGGATATAGGATAGTTTGTATCAAATCTAAATTGCAGGGTATATTTCTCTTCCTGTGGTATTGAACTTTAGCGAATTCAAGAGGTACAGATGGATAGTAAGAGGCATACCTGATACAAAGAGTTGCCCATAACCTCGATAGTGAATAACCACTTCGCAAAATCGCTAGCATCCACCAACTCAATACCTGGGAAAAGATGTGAGCCAGTGGCACTTCCTTTGTGTCCTCGAGCTAGGCGCCATGGAACGTGTCTTGTACCTACCGACTGGGCAACCCTCTGCTTTAATCTCCCTGAGTTCTTTCGCCAGTCGTCGAGCAGAAATCGAGGCCATAGCGTGAGAGAGCTATGAAAAGAGAGAAGGTGGTAGTGAGAAGAAAGAACGATGCTAGTGGTCAGAGGCTAGAATGTGTGCAAATCCGGCAAAGTGCTCAAAAGCAACGTACAGCCACACAAACAGCCCAAACTATCTGGCGTTCATTCCACCACTCGTGATGTTTTCGCTTTTTTTTCGGTTCTTTCTCTTTCGCTGTCAGCTCATTTTGTTAAGTCTTATTTTCATTGTTTGTTTCGCGTGCTTCTCAAATCACCTCCGTTTCTTGACGTTCGGTTCATTATCTTTCTATTTCTTCATTTCAAAAAAAAAAAAAAAAAAAAACTTT
>Ga0247741_1002472_pt1 | contig 10277 bp, 7 predicted proteins | sample UWRJL213509R2_FD_180945 | JGI IMG/M metagenome (GOLD analysis project Ga0247741, IMG submission 180945) | Plant litter microbial communities from Arlington Agricultural Research Station in Wisconsin, United States - UWRJ-L213-509R-2 | ecosystem: Environmental > Terrestrial > Plant litter >...
TAAAATTCGTCACACGATACACCCATGAGCCGGGAAATTTCCTACCTCGACGCTTACACTTTATACCACTGGTCGGTATCCACGCGTTCGGACCTTGTGAACAATGCTTCGCAAACATCTCATTCGCTCGTCGCCAATCCATCTTAGATCGTGCAGATAAACTTCGGAAGGGCAATGAAACGCGGGGACCATGTAATCCCCACATCCGTCATTGCGGGGAATATGCTATAAAAGTCACCAGTACACATCGAAGTATCATCACTCAAGGTCAACCAAACCCTTAGTTCATCACCGACATGCTCGCCGCTCTCGCTGTTGCAGCCTCATTTCTCGTGTCCTCAGTGGCCGCTCACGGTGGTGTCACTTCCTACGTGATTGGAGGTTCGTAGCACGCCCAATCTACTCGCTCGAGGGCGGGCTTACTGACCCTCGCGCAGGAACTACCTACGCAGGATGGCAACCATACAACTCGGCGTCAGGTCAATCCTCGATCGAGCGTCCCTACAGTGAGTTTTTTTTTTTGATTGACGAAGAGAATCTCTAACTCAACATAATCTAATCAGCCACCTACGACCCGTAAGAAATCAATTCTTGCAGATGAACTGATAACTTATCGAAAATTGCCGTCAGCATCATGTCTGCCACTGCTGCTGTAAGTTATCTTATACAGTGTCAATAATTTCTAATATCCTTTTTAGAATATCCACTGCAACAACAACGGTCAAGCCAGCGGTTCTCAACTGTCGGCCTCCGTCGCTCCTGGCGCTACTGTTGTGGCGAAGTGGTCGTAAGTTTGATCGACATAACATGAGTATCAGCTCTGAATCTACTACTAGACAATGGACTCACGCCCAAGGCCCCGTCATGGTCTACATGGCTAAGTGCCCTGGATCTTGCTCCAGCGCAAATACCGCCTCTTTGTCTTGGTTCAAGATCTCTGAGAGGGGTTTGATCTCTGGAAATCTTGCGTAAGCGCCTTGAGATTAGAACGCATTGACCTGGATATTGACCTGATTTTGCCACAGCAACGGAGTATGGGGAACCGCTGAGGTGATGAAGACCCTCTCTTATACCACCACGATCCCCGCCGACCTCGCCCCCGGTGAATACATGATCCGCGTAAGCTCTCATCCTCTCATCTGCTTTTGCAAACTCTTTCTTATACACTAAATTTACCCGCAGCACGAACTCCTTGCCCTCCACCAAGCCAACACTCCTCAATTCTACCCCGAATGCGCGCAGCTCATCGTCACCGGCAGCGGAAGCAAGTCTCCATCCGGTAGCTACCTCGTCAAGTTCCCCGGCGCCTACAAATCCAGCGACCCCGGCGTCACCATTGACATTTACTCCAACGCCAACCAACAGACTACCACCTACACGATTCCAGGACCCCGTATGTCATAGCTTCTTTCCTTTGTGTTCTGCTCTGACTTTCGCTACTCTAGCTGTCTGGAACGGTGCTTAAGATGCTGATAGCCTGCCTAATTAAGATAGCAGAGCATTCCGTCCGTTGGTTAAATTCTCGACGGTGCACTCTCAATCATGTTTAGTTAACACATTGTACAATTCATTCAAAATTTTGAGTTATAATAGTGGGCGTTCATCTGATGTCATAAATTCGGAATATTTACATGGGGGTCGATACAAAACCAGTATGAAGATTCTAGGATGGAAGATAGGCGTGTGCAGTTTTTTTTCATCCGCTCGTCGGGTTAGGGAACCGCAGACGAGCGGGAGTTATCTCAATATCCCAGGAAGAACCAGAAGTATTAGAGCCAGGAAAAAGCAGCATCGCAACGATGACACAGGGCGAATAGGACAACCAAGCAACATCCTCGACGAAAGACAGGCAAAACTAAACCAGATAGCAAAAGCCATCGATTACGTTTTGATGTGCCGTCTGCGCCGATAGAAGAGAACAGAACTTCGGAGATGTTATCCACCATAACCTACAAGGTTGAAGATGTAGGCGAGAGTTGGGCTGTCCACTAGCGGTAAAATCGCTTTACACCCATTGCGCGAGGAGTCGGGGGCACCGGCGAGAGGTTCGCCGCTTGCGATGAAGGGCCTATGGTAGCGAAGCCTTTCAAAGAGACCGACCACGAGCAAAAAAACCAGACGGATACAGTGTTCCAGAGAAGCAAGGCGAATCTAATCTGACCAGACTGATACAGATAACGTCGCTCTTCTAGGAGAGCAAGGGTCGATAGTCGAGCTGCATCAACGTACTTGTTGATGAGATCAAGCGCTGTGGGACATGATTTCAGAAGTGATAGAGCCTATGACTGACAAGAGTAGGTACCGCACCACTGCTTGGGTGTACGAAATTCCTTGATAATGCGAAGTCGTGCAGGTCCACCAAGTAAAAGAGAGCCAGAAAGACAAAGATGCTTAGGACCCAGAGACTTGCAGGATGGCACCCAGAGGTTCGGTCGTGTCAGACTGGTTCAAGGTGCTTTGGCGGTAGATATACCGCAAGGTACTCCAGGGACCGAAAGAGGTTTTATCGTACTTAGAATGTGCGGAGTCCGGCAAGGGAGCTCTTCCTAGCCGACTTCTGTTAATAGTTGGGTGTAGGATGTCGATGTATTGGGGCTGATAGATTCGCGTTGCAAAACTTTTTCCCTTCGTAAGCCTGATACGCAGACGCAAGAATCAAAGCGACTCACTAGAATTGGGGCCAAATATGGTAACTTCTTGAAGACGGGTTTATGTAATAGATGAGTCCTGAAGAAAAAGAAAATTTTGAACGGAGAGATATCTGTCGAATGACTTGATGACGGTGAAGAAGCTGCTAGTCAGCGTCAAGCACTGTTGGCTGTTGATGAAAGGGACAACTCACAGAAAACTGAAAACGAATTGTGTTTGAAGAGTATCACCATCCGAAAAACATTAGAGAGGCACGTCTCAAGAACGAGGGACCCAATAGATCATAAGGTGGCTCGACGACCTCTTCGTTCTCTAGCTGAAATGCGCCTGGGATGTGTATCGTTTCGTCGTCCGATAAACTACCAGTGTGGACCTCCTCTGAGATCTCAGCGTCTCTCTCCTCAGCTTCGAAGGCGCCTGGGATGTGGAACATCTCTTCGTGTGATGGCTCAGATGCAAGGGCCGCATCTAAAACATTATCCAGTGCAGCAAGATTTGCAGCTGCGTGAAATGGCGTAGCCCAGCTCGAATAGCTAGTGATCTTAGGTAAGATGAAGTTGTCACATAAGATACGAACTGGGCTTTCGTCGTTCGCAGTCGGGGTATTTGAGTCGATCTTAGGAACAGTCACCAAGGATTGACTTGAAGGGAGCGGCGGAGAGGTTTGTTTCACTGCTGGAGCCATGATGGACGTCTCGGGGCCTGACGAGTATGCTGCGGATCTGGCTTCGAGTTCGGTTGATTTCGTGGACGTCGAATCGGAGACGCAATCTAGCAAGGGCCAAGGTGAATTCTCAGGACCAGTAGCACCGTCGACGGCAATCGCAATCTGCTCTGAAGGAGAATTACGTCTGCGGAAAGGACCCCGTGGGATGCGGAGGCGAACATTATTCCATTCCACATATCGAGGATGCGGATTGCGAGGACGCGAATTGATGTTCATTCTCTCGGATTGGTCGCTTAGATCGTTGCTGGGCATAAGGTCCTCATCGCCGATGTTGTCCGTCTTTGGAGCCAACTCAGGATTGAACTCGGTTGAGAGCGGGCAGGGCGTGGATGGTGGAGAGATGTCGGATGCAAAGCAATACTCGGGGGTGTTGTTGCTCATAAACGTCCCTAAGGGGACAAAATCGGGAGTAGAAACAATTCTGGTGAACTTCTCTTGCATATCTGATATTCGACAGTCAGGAAGAGCCGAACAGCAAGAACGAACTCGCCTACCAAAGAAATCAGTATCACTGGATGTGAGGGTTTCACGTGGAACAGAGCCAGTGGAGGTCATCCCGGGGGTCCCCTGACTGTATGAATGAGAATCAAGGCTAGAAGTAGACACCGGTTCTTCGAAGGTTGGTAAGTCATCGAGATTGACATCGGCGTCCACGATACTAGAAGTCGCGTCGATGGAGAGGTCGCAATACTTGAATAACTCGGTCTGTTCATGTACCGAGATTTCCGGCGTCGATTCTCTTTCTGTGGACCTTTCAACCCGCGATTTCTTGCTCGTTTCCTCCTCATCCTGCTGCAGTTTCATGTCGCCGCATTGCAGGGCCCTATCCTGTATCCATTCCTTGGTCCCGATGTACATGACATGTTGATACAATGGATCTTGTTCAATGGGCGGGAGCTCGAAGGGCTTCAGGAAGTTGATGAAAGGATCTGGAGCAGTCGCAAGCGATGGACTCGGAGAGTCGGCCACATCAATAGGTTCGCTTCCAATTGCGGCTGACAAGTACGAGGATGATAAGTCTTGAAGGGAGCAAAGTTCTTCGCAGATGAGGTCGTATGCAGATTTGGGCTCAAGCTCTGGAAAACTGCTACGCTCGAGGTTGTTCTCTCGTCTGGACTCGATACCAGAGTCGACATCGTCAAATGAAATCAAAGGTATTTGGAGTAGCTCGGTACTGTGGTTATCGATGCTAGCGCTCGTGGATGCTAAAACCTCGTCCTGAAGCACGACCTCCGCAGGTGATGAAGAAGTAAGCAGAGACATCTGAGAAGGTAGATGTGGGCGGAGCATGGACGGAGCATATGGACCGTCTGGGTTAGCCGCAGGCGTCGATTCGCGAACGCTGAATTGTCGCAGACTTTGGACCACCCGTTCCAAGTCCAGTGTGGCACAAGACTCAGGTAGAGCGACCGGCAAGAAAACGACGGGCTGTTGAGGAGCGAGAGCGTTTGCACTGGTCTTGATAATTTCCTTATCAGCTAGCACTGAAAGGGGTTCGTCGTCGTCATCATCGCCTTGGAGAAGTCTTCCAGTATTCACAAGCTCTTCTTGAAGTTCGTTCATCCTCTGGGCAAGATACTGTGGCGAAACATCGCATTGGTCAAGACGAGTAAGCTCCCGCCCAATGGCTTCGAATTTTGCGAGACAAACCCTCTTGACGATGGGAGATAATTCATCTTCGTCGTCAGAGGTTTCGGGCTCATCGTCAGACGCCCAGGGCGAATCTTCGTCGATGCTGCGATATCGAGTCCAAGTCCGACGGGAGATATAGGCGTCAGCGTTGTTGAGCGCAGCGACACCTAAGCTGAAGTCATCGACTGCAAATCCAATCTCGATATCATTGTCGGCGAGGACCATAGGCGATTCAGAAACGTAAACCTCCATAGATTCCTGGCTCCAGGCGCAAGTGTCGGGCATAGGGTCGTCAGAAACGTCGATGGACATGGCCTCAGGTTCGGCGAGATCAAGATCCATCTCCCAAGCACCAGCGGAGAGTGCAAGGGAATCTCCCTGTGCGCCCATGCCTGTAGCATGAGAGATCACAGAAGTCTGCAGCGCGCCGTGAGTTTCTATAGGCACTGTAGAGACCAACCGCATTAGGCGTGTGCTCCAGAGAAGGGGAAAAGTTGCTTACAATAGAATGATTGTCCGAGGAACTGGTCTTCTGCGCGTAGTTGATGAGACCAGGCATCGAGCCTCTCCTCAGTCTGTTCACCTGTGTACTGCGCACCGATAGACTGAACGCCATTCACATTGACCTCGAACGCGTTGTTGAATGTGTCCTGGTATGCACCATCAACGTTGACTTGGTAGGCGTGGTGCATGGCGACTTCATGAACGCGATTAGCATTGCCAGTGGGAACGCCGTCGGCATTGAACTCTTGAGCATCGTGGATGGCGGGAGGGTGGATGAGGCTGACATAGAAGTCATTGGCACAACCGCCATAGCTGACAGCATTGGGCGAGTTGGCCTGGAGATGAGCGTGGTGGAGAGACAATTGGTCGGCCTGATAACTTGAACTTGGGATGATGTGAGGGAGGGGTTTGGCGGCGAGAGCATATGCTGCCATCCCGCCAGGGTCAGCACGAGCGATATGGACCGTCTTGGCTTGCCGGGTATTGGAATGTCGAACCATGTTTTGATATACCACAGAGAGATAAAAGTAATTGGGCGAGTACTTCCTGGTGGTTTATTGACCGAGTTCTTGTGGGGCGTTGTGGTCGGTTTGAAGAGGGATTCGCTTCTTATACAGAAGATTGTTTGCCGTTGTGTGTGGTAAGTCTCGATCGCAAGTCCGATCGCCAATTTGAGTCTGGCCTAGCGTCTGGTACACATTTGGCAAGTTTCTGTGCTGACATCCGCGCCTTCAGAGATACCATATGCTCGCCCATATGCATGACACACATTGGGTCGTATTGAAATGTTCGAGAGCTAACTGGAATGAAGCGCTCAGCCACTGTCCGACCACTCGATAGGTGATACTTACCATAAGACACGCCGCGACAAAAGAGCTAGAATATCATAACCTGACAAGAGAGCAAAATCGTGAGGTACCTTTGCGAGAATCCGCGTCTGGGTGGTGTCCTTACCGCCTGGGGGTGGGTTCTCTCAGAAAAACTTTACCTTCTTTACACGACATGTGAGCAAGCAGGGAGGTACCTCAAGAATAAGCTCAGCGTTGAAATTTGAAAGAACGACGTGACGCGTGACGTGACAAGAATAGTGGCAAGTGACATTCACACGCCCACAAACGGAGAGCGAATCGAAACTGGTAATTCTTCCCTTTCTGAGTCTGATCACCCGAACTGAGAAATATCCCACCATCTGAATATACTGCCTTGTGGTCTTCTGGTGAAATTTTGTATTGCATCTGGTCAAGGGCATTGCGACGCAGATCTGAGTAGTCCACTGAAGATTAACCTCAATCATAGTTTCAAAAAGTTTACCTCGTATTCTATCTACTACTAGATGTTCAAACTAGCGTGCTCCCTTGACTCACTTCACCACTGGCACGTTAGTAATTGAGCCATCTGTACTTCATTGTTTCAATGAATCCAATAAAGACATTGAAGGGTTTTCAATAAAGTGAAATTTATGCATATAACTTTCCGCCTTCTTTCGATCTTTGTTGGAATTACAGGCGGGAATAACGACATGAATACCTGTATTGAAAACCTAAACCAGCAAATAAGTGAATACTGCGATGAGAGATAGCTCCGAGATTGGAGACTATCCAGTTGACACCGAAACACGGATCCGGATTTCGCTATCGTATCTAGCATCCACAAGTTATCAGAGCTATTCGGCGAGTGCAGCTAGTGAATTATCATTGAATCCCTGGATCAGATGCTCCATCGAATTTTTGGACCTTTCATGGACCGTTTCTGTATCTAAGACATCATGGGAACTCCGATGAAAACATTAATCATAACCGCATGAGTATTCGACAGGATCCACAAAAAATTGCTTCAGGCTCTCAATATCTCGACTTACCCAGTGCCTCTAAGAGCGTTGAATGTATTTAGATTCGCACCTTAGCAACACCAAATTGAGAACCAGCGGCTAAACCGCTGATCCAAAGGCAGAATTACAGCCAACGAAGAACGTACATGTATACTAAAATTACTCACGCGCAGTATGTGCCATGGCCGTCAGTGTTAGGGTATTCCCGAAGGTTTCCCACTTCGAGCGCCCACATAATATACTTAGTCTACCGACTCAATCGGAGTTTCTCAGCTATGGACAGATAGGTTGCAAGAATAGACACGCCGAAAAAATAGATATCGACTCTCAGGCGAATGGTTAAAGATGAGACAAAGATTAGAACGCCTGCTCTCGACACGAAAACTTGGAATAATCGACGAGTACCGGCAGATTCATTGAGGGACCTCCAGTCGTGTGTAATGCCTCCCCTAACCTGTTGAAGTACACCCAATAACTCGACCAGTTCTATCTCCATGAAACGTCTCCCTGGTGCGATAAAGTGTTATCGCAGCTAACGTGCTGATCGCAAGAATGTATGTGACAAGACTATTATACAAAAGTGCATGTTCAATAGCAATTCAAAATTTCAAAGCTTGGTGTACATGCCGAGGCTCAGTACTCAATTCCAGATTTATACAGCGTAGTTCGGCAATATGAACAGATGACTATCCAAGCGATAGTACGCATGCAACAAAAAGAGGCCGTCTTGGCATGAATAAAAGGGTTAGAATCGTTGACTTCGCTGTCGAACAAGTTCCCAAAGAAGCAAAGAAACGAGCGACCATAACCTGACTGTATCAAGTTCAAAGTAGTCTGATTCCGGGTGTATTTTACCAGAAATTTAACACAAATACTGGTGTAGGACACATGAGTTAAATGGGAGATAAGAAATCAGTTAAACGACAAAGCAGGAAGACAGGAGTTCCAGTGATCTAGTGAGACATCAACGTAAAGCTGAATGATAATATGGAAATCTTATCCCCCTTCCATCAATATAAGAACCCTAAATTTTGGTGGTAATCGTTATTCAAGCCGCAGAAGTTGGGTCATACGGCCTCCGGCAGTCTCGCATCACGTCGAATGAAACAATTGGGGCGAGGCAGTGAATCAGGGATCTGCGATGAAGTCGAGACGTTGGATAATGTAGGTTCCAAGAGCAAGGCCAATATTGGAATTCGTCAAAAAGACTTTCAGCTTCGGCATGCTGAGTGGCGCAATCTGAAAATCTGAACTTCGACGACTAGTAGTACCCACAAAAAAGGAAGAAAAAAATAGACTCTCACTGTAGGGTTCAAGATAATAACCGCGCAAAATCGGGACGCCCAGCCTGGTGCAGAGGTTGTGGTAGAATCCACTCAAACATAATTCTGCTTGTGAGCCTCCAGATGAGTATCACTTTGGTCTTTGTGGCGTCTAGCCTAGGCGCTTCTGATCGGTGGTTATGAAATAGATTGAACAGGATTCAGGACTTACATATGGTACAGTGAATTGTCTCCGCATCTAGTCCGCCTCAATGTAGGAATGGAAGTGCTCTATTTTGATGCTATCGATGTCTTCTCTGTAGACCTGCAAAACTCAGTGAAGTTCTATCAGCACATTTGTATAATTTTAGCGTCGGGAGAAGAAATGTGGGCGGTGGCCATCTGACACACAAGATCGGTTTACTGAAATTCACCTGAAAGATATAAGAGTGGGAGAAACAATTCCTTCAGATATATCCCGAGAACTGTCTTTTCCTTTTGCAACAAACAATGCGGTTTCTCTCTAAGCTCATCGCTCTCTCGTTTTTCATTGTCTCTAGTGCCGCCAATCCACTATCTGCACCCATTTCTCCTGGTATTCAACCCCTCGCCAATACTGATTTGCAACCTCTGGTTACCCCCGGCGTAACATTGTGTGACAAAACTAACTTCGGTGGGACTTGTATCCGTTATTATGGTTCAAGTGGGACTTGTTTTGTATGGGATTCATGCATTGTGTGACGTCGTCTCTATTGCTCATACATAAAATCCCAGAATGGCATAGAGGCCTACGCCAACTCCTTGTTCTCTGCCCGTGCAGATCCAGGATTTGTTTGCTTCCTTTACCGCTCGAGCTCTTCGTGCAGTGGATGTGAAGCATGCGTCGATTCAGACGGATGGAGGAACATGGGTCCGGTAAGCCTATTTCATCTTCTATGAGCACCCTATTTCTAAAAAACAGTCCTAGTTTGCAGCTGTTCATACCTTCAAATGCGTTGTCGCAGATTCCTTAGGGTGTTCCGATGCTACCGGTTGCACCCATCGTTGAGAAGGCGCTTCTCATTCCTATTCAGTGATAATTGTAAGTAATCCAATACACAGAATATATTCATGCGGGCATCATTAATTTTTGTTTGACAGCAATGGTAGTTCAAGTCCAAAGAGAATACCAACCTCTAAAGCCATGTACGATGTATTTGTTTCAACTGATACTTGTGTCGATGTAGTTCGACTCGTTTACACATAAACCTGTCTTAACGGGTTCAGATGGTGGCACCTGACTGAAGAGTCGAAATGTTTACAAAGTACAAGATTCAAGCCTTCCAATTTCACCTGCATCTTGATCATCCTATTTTCACGCAGAGATTCTCGTTTTAGCTACGGTCTCCTGGTTCAAAAATAGCACTCGTGTCTTGCTCATTGATACCAATTACAACTCTACAAATGATAGATCTCTTCAAGTTATGATCCCCGCATGGATTGTTCAGAGTGGCACATGCGCCAGGCAGTTGTTCGTGCCGGCAGCTGAACAAAAAATTAGTACACATATTATTTGGTTACTCGTAGAGGATACTTACGGATGCCCGTAATGACGTTCTTGAGGCATGTATCCTTAAGTTTAGTTTCCATTGCGGCGGGTGAGATATTGCCATCACGACAGATCAGCAATGCAATT
>Ga0247741_1002473_pt1 | contig 10273 bp, 13 predicted proteins | sample UWRJL213509R2_FD_180945 | JGI IMG/M metagenome (GOLD analysis project Ga0247741, IMG submission 180945) | Plant litter microbial communities from Arlington Agricultural Research Station in Wisconsin, United States - UWRJ-L213-509R-2 | ecosystem: Environmental > Terrestrial > Plant litter >...
GTTCCTCATATACGGCTCATGCTGATCGATATAGGTTATGATCTTCACGACCTTCATGAATTGAGATCAAGATTTCTCGTGTTCATCCACGACTTGCTGCAGTCGCTTCGGTCGTCTGGGGTATGTACCCCATCTTGCACGCCACTACTCGTATGTTGACAAGATCCGGCACATGACCTGCATAGGTGTCCGCATCATATTCTCTGGCTCCTTCAAGTTCATCCCTGTGTCTCGTGTGTGAAAAGCCGATCGACATAAAGGTCCTTCAAAAGGCCGGTCAATGCAACGGCAAACTAAAACGGTGCGCGTTACTTGCAATAGTCTTAGGCGAGCTCCTCATCTTTCCCCAGGGAGAAAGTTGCTCTTGTGAACATGGAAGATACTCCCTGCCTCGTCATTACATAGACTCTATTCATTAGGATCCGGACTTTAGTATGTCATGGGAGAGCTCTGCTATGTTTTCTGGTTAGGCGACTGTATTCCCGACATGTTGTACATTAGTTTTATAAATCTGCGGCCCATTCGGCTATCTTGGATAATTGTTACCCGAGCTTGAGTGAAATTATCGAGGCGGTCTTGATCCCTCCATTAACGTGAAGTAAGTACGACTGAGAGGCAACGTCGTGGGTCAGTACTTGTCCGGTATTCCGGCCCCCACTGGCACCAGCCAATCGTGAAACCAGGACTAAACGTTGTTCGCCGCCGACTTGGGAAGAGAAGCTCGTCATCAAAAACACGTGAATGGCTGCAGGGGCTGGGGAGTGTGACAATCACATGGTGTCACACCCCAGGATATTTACCTTCAAATTTCGAGTTTCACGCATTACCACAGGCTTCGTTGGTCTTTCCACCCCCTTCACTTGTCACTAATGGCTTCCCTCGCTGGCTTCATCTTGGACAACACCTCTTACCGCCTTCCTCGCCATCTTTACAGCTATGTCCAGGGAGTGACGCCTCTCTCTACCGACGCTGCTGTCGGCACAGCTCTCGCGGCATACCTCGTCACCATCTTCTCAATCCAGGCGCTCATGAAAAACCGACCCGCATACAAGTTCCAGACCATTTTCCAAGCGCACAATGTCATTTTGAGCTCAGGCAGTGCTCTGCTTCTCGCGTTGATGTTGGAGGAAATTGTGCCAATGATATGGAATCACGGTATTCATTACGCCATGTGTGGTGACCAGGCATGGACACAGGTACGTGTCGTCTGTTTTACGCGTTATTTCTTGCATTGACGCGTTGAACACTTCAGAGGCTCGAGTTCTACTATATGATCAACTATTACTTCAAATACCTAGAGCTTTTGGACACTGTTTTCCTTGCGTTGAAGAAGAAGCCTCTCCGTATGTGTCCGAGACTCGATAAGTTTTTCTCTCTTACTCATAAAACTTTTAGAATTCCTCCACGTCTTCCATCATTCTGCGACAGCGCTCCTCTGCTACACTCAGCTCAACGGACAGACCAGCATCGTACGTTTTTAGAGCCATCAAAAATTTAGTCTCGATACTCACATGTACCCCTAGTCCTGGACCGTGATTACCCTCAACCTGGGGGTTCACGTCATTATGTGTCAGTATCCCAGTACCCTTGCTACCCAGACAGTCTTGACTAAGGTGGTGCAATTTTCTAGATTACTATTATTATGCTACCGCAGGTGGTGCCAAGTTCTGGGTATGTATTTTCTGCTGTTTCACGACAATCATATCGCTAATGCTTCCCCATTTAGTGGAAGAAATATCTTACAAGCATGCAAATCGCGCAGTTCATTATTGACCTTGGCGTCGTTTACTTCGGCAGTGAGTCGCCTATGTTTGAGATATTTTAACCTCCATCTCACTTTATTTTCAGCCTATGAACGTATGGCCTTCAAGTACTATCCCACTTCCCTCCCCTATATCGGCAACTGTGCTGGCTCGGAATCTGCGGCACTCTTCGGATGCTTCCTTTTGACCAGCTATCTCTTCCTGTTCATCAACTTCTACTTCCAGACGTACAAGAAGCCCACCACCAAAAATGCCCTCGCTAATGGAACTGCCAACGGTCACTCCAACGGCAAAGCAAACGGGACCACGTGCGTTTTTTTTCTGCATTTTTTCCTTTTGCGTTTGCTGACAGTGGTGATAGGTTCAAGCATGATTGATCCTATCAGACCAGAAGCTAATAACGAGCTAGACGCCCCCCATATACCACTGAAATTATATGCTCGCTACTAATCATAGAACATTTATTGGGGGTATTCCTCTGTAGTAGTAACAGCACCTGCGCATGTTCTACGTACGAATGGGATGTTGTACCTGCATGGGTGCATGATGGATATGCTACTACCCGCTACATAAGTGATTGACGCCTGTAAACGCTGGCATTGGCCTCGGTAGACGTACTAATACCACGTTAATTGTGATGGACGCTGCCAGCGACCATGCTTGCCGTCGTTTAGGCGTATTGACCTGTCGCCTGGAGTCAACATTTTTGGGTAAATTCTTATGGATGCCGGTAACAAACACCGCCACTGCTGCAAAGTCTGATCATGAGCCAACGCGCTTCAGCCCAGATACCCCATTCAGTGTCATGACTTTCTCACCCAGCACATTATCCGACCTCGGCGCCTGATTTCTCCAAGTTGGTCAATGCGGTTGTTCCTGTCAGCGACACTGACAACCTCCGGCTTTATTAGCTTCCATCCTATTACTTTCTTTCCCTGACCACCATGTCAAGTTCCTGGAACCACTATCCAGCTGGTTTGCCAGATGGTCCTCGCGAATTCCTCGTAACCGTCGAGCTCTATGTTTCCAACGCGGCCGGCGCGTCGTTGCGTAAGGTAAGCCGTTTTGACCTCTGAGCTGTCGACCTTCGCTCCAATATCCAATATCCAATAGCCTCAACCGAAGAGCAAGAAACTTGATAAGCGGGAGTCGATTGGGGAAGATCTAAGGCTTAAGGGTAAGTCTTCCCACCATTTGTGAGGAACGGAATGATGATGTTGATGGCTTTGTTTAGAGAAATCAAGCTCGAATTGGCTGAACCTTCAGAAAGGCTTAAGCGGAGCAGGACATTGGAGAACTGCGACTTGCCGGCTGTCAGAGGACGAGGGGAGATGTCTTTTGAACGTATATGTTGACGTATGATCAAATGCCATCCCGAAGTGCCCGACAACGATCTGATCATTCTACCCTCACAGGAAAGCATTCTCTACCAGACTGTGTATGTTCACCTACTAAACCAAACCGACATACGACAGACAGATCCCTCGCTGTTCTACAAGAAGGACTGCCTGGGCATATTTTCGATAGCGTGAGTTTACCCTCGTTACCATTTGCACAGGACTAACTATAGCCGGGTTCCAGAGGGCAACGATGGACTCCTTCGCAAACTGCTGCTGAACCACTGTACCTTGTATTCTCCAACGCCGACACCTTTGCAACATGGCAGGCGCTCTTGAAGTCTTACGCCATCCCAGAGATCTACGGCAGATGGTTCTTTCCTATGGATGGAGGGTCCTACCGCATGTGGCGTCAAGTTGAACTCACAGTGATTCAAGGACGCAACATGGGCACTTCGAAATCTGATTCAGGGCCGGGAAAAGATGATAAAGATGATGGAGATGGCGCCGAGGTCGACATTTCATGCGAAATACACCTGAACGAGATTCTTTGCAGCCGCACAACCGTCCAGAGAGGTCTAGGGTCGCCTGATTGGCATGAAGCCTTCACTTTCCCTGGACTGCCGCCCTTCGAGCATTTGGAGATCAGCGTCTGGCGAGACAAGAAGCTTTCCAAGCCTTCGATCCTTGGGACAACTCGTATCGCTCTGGGAAACTTCCGTCGAGGGGACCATGTCGAAGGATGGTATCCCGTTGTACAACCAGGAGCAATTGGCACCGAAATACAAGTTGGAGAACTTCGCTTGAAGATTCGGGTTGACGAGTACGCTGTCTTTTGTTTCTACTGTGTATAAGAAACCAATCGTCTACGCAGAGAAATCATCCTGCCCTATTCCTCATATAAGAGACTTATCCAGGTATGTTTCATTACTCATTACCCACGCGCCAAAAGCTTATGAACCTGCTCTCAGACTTACAACTCGAGGAACTTTTTGGATTGGACGTCTGACCTAGAGAATCGGCTGAAACTGAAGGATGTTTCCGACCACTTAATGTCCATAGCCATCGCCAACAATTCCATCATCAAACATGTTCAAGAATATGCTCAGCGCGAAGTTGGTCATCTAACCAATTGTGAGTTTAATCCTGGATGTTCAGTGCCAAGTATTGACTTTGCATTACTCGAAAATAGCGCATCAGACCCTGTTTCGTGGAAATAGTACTCTGACCAAGGTCATGGAACTCTGCATGAAGCGGTATGGGAAAACGTTTTTGGAGCTTAGCATTGGGGTCATTATACGAAGGATATGCGCCGAGAAGGTGGCAATTGAAGTCGACCCCATGCGTAGCGGCAAAGGCACCAGAGACGTCGAAAAGAACATGGAGCAACTCAGACACTGGTGCCAGGAGTTTTGGAAACAGATCTACTCCGTGAGGACTCAATGTCCCAAGTAAGTCATCTATCATCTGCCTTTGAGTCACTCCTTACATATTACAGTGAAATGCGACTCCTGTTTATGACTCTTCGTAAGGTCGTCGAGCAACGGTATTGTCAAACGGACCCAACATCCATTGAAGATCACAGCAACCTTCCGTCGCAAGGAGTCTCTGCGTTTGTATTCCTGCGATTTATTGTTCCCGCTATCCTCCATCCCCATCTTTTTGGGCTCTACGCTGGTCGGTATTAGATAATTCGAGATTACTCCAAATTCTAAATAATTTATCTAGGTCTTCCACCTCTTCCCATTCAGCGAAGTCTTACCCTCATTGCCAAAGTGATCCAAAATATGGCCAATTTAAATGCGGTAAGTGTTTTTGTCGTTTCCGACTGTCCTGTCTGACAGGGAAATGCAGAATACTCAGAAAGAATCCTTCATGCGAGGCATGCAAGATTTCGTGAAGGAGAGTACACCCGCGATGATTGACTACATTGTCGTGGTCTCAACTCCATTGAGCGAGGCACCCTCGTCCACAAATCACCCCGGAGATGATATGAATCGACATGACCGAATAAATGTCGCGAACGCACTGCGGCAACGGACGAAGGGCATGACAGTCCTTGACCGCGAAGCTGTTCCGATTCTGCCCCATCTCCTGGATGTCCCCAAACACCTGGCAATTATCACTTCTGCCGTCATTCGTAGTTCTCGGGATCTGAGTGCCAGGCCACGGACCGGTGATGCCATCGATAACGTTGTGGACGACTTTTGCTCCAGATGTTTTGAAGTTGAAGAGGATGCGCTATCGCGTGTGAGCCAGCTTGCTACTAGGCTAGCAACAGAGAGCAGGAGACCGTCAGTCCCGGATATCTCTATGGCACAAGACAATGAAATTCCACACTCTCCTCTGGCGACGGTGACCAGCACTGTTATTTCGACTCAACCTCCTGTATCTCGTCGGCGGAAATCCTCCCGGCCTTCAACAGCTCCGTCCCAATCTGGTTCTGATAGTGCAACTAGCCGCCGTCAGATGTTCTTTGGTGAAAATCCTCTTACAAGCCCGAGGGCTTTCGCACGAACTGTTCAAGCTGAGCAAGAAAGGTCATGGAATCGACTTGGACACACCAAAGCGCCATCCACCGACGGCTTTCCGACAATTCTCCACGATGTAAAGCCGCAGCTTCTTGTCCGATCCCGTCTTGTCGACTCCTCTGCGGAGAAGGAAGACGAAACAAGAAAGCAGAAGAAAGGCATTTTACGGGGTATTTTGAGGCGATAGTCGCATCTATCGGACTTGTACGTATCTATTGGATTTTCGTTTTCATGTAGCTCAGATTTCCGCAATCCTTATTGTCATTACTAATTATTTATTCATGAGGTTTGTGGTGCGAGTAGTGGCTTCTGTATCAGTTTCTGTACTTCCATAGCTACATCTTCTGAAGTACTTCGCACTGTAATCCGACATAGCTATTAGATCGAGTTGTAAGTCAGTGTTGTACATGCATTCAATAGTAATATTACACGAACCTTAGCTTCACGATTGGGTTCTAGTCGCAACAGGCAACCAACCTTTCCTTCCACCGACATGTGCAACACTCCAGCTGCCACAAGATTGTTGGGGTTTGGGTCGATATCCTCCAGGACATTCATCTTGTGACCAGCAACCATATCTCTGTGTTTCGCCAAGTCCAACTGACCGGAGGGGGTGAGAGCTATCGAGAAAACAGACTGTGCTTCCCGTTCGCCCCCTATTAGCTTCCATCGCTCGAAGAAGTCTGAGGCACCGAGCTTGACGTGTTCAAAAAACTTCGTCAGGACGATGGGCAGACGAACGGACACTGTCTGGTGAGCGCCAGCCAGATACGAGACAGTCAATATGGGCGGTTGCGTGAATATTTTCTTGCATTCGATTTGAAGGATCTGCTGTGATTGGCTGCGAGCTGAAATCGTGCTCGGAGGTATCTTTGCAAAGGAAACCGAGAGCGCCTCCGGGTCGTCCACATGCACTGTAGCAGTAAAAGAGGTCAAAGGGGCGTCGACCTTGTTTCCCATGTACACGGCGATCTGTCCAATGTGGCCTTGGTAACGAGACTTCAAACCGATTTGGATTTGAACATCCTCGTATAAAACACCGTCGGACTTGAACATCAACTTCTCGAACCAATGGTCAACATTGGGACCACCAGTCAGGCGTGGACCTTTATCGGCAGACTGTGGAAGAAGTGGATTTGCAGAAGATGGCACAGGAGTAGATGTCATGTTGAGTCCGGCGAGTGAAGTCATAATGTCGTTGGCCGAAGAAGGTCCCGCCACGTTGTTGTCATTCCCAGCGATGTCCACCATGAGGGTCTTCCGTTTTGCAAGTTCCCTTTCCGTGTTAGCCTCCTTGCCCCCGTGTACCCACGTCCGCTTGTCACCAGTATCACCCTGCTTCTTATTTAGACTTCCGAGTAGAGCACTGACCCGTGGAGGAAAGGGGGGCATCTCTTCGCAAATATTCTGCAAGAATTCGTCTTCATCTGGCCTCGATGCAAGCGCGTAAAATTCGCAGGCACGCTGTTGAAGTTCCGCATCCAGGACGTGACGATACCGGTCGAATATGTTCAATAGCTGTGGCTTGATCTCTGGGAAGACATTCACCCATTTGATGTAGGTGGATAGAAGGAGTGCTCGGGTAGCTGCGACGCAGAACTGTGACTTCGAATGCAAAAGTTGGAATTGTTCGATGGGGCTGTATCCTGGCTCGTTTGCAATGAGGTGGCCATATTCGCCCAGGACGTAACCTATAAAGTTATCAGAAGTTGCAAACGGCCAGAAGAATAATTGCTTACCACCAACTTTAACTAAACTCTCATGTGTAGATGGAGCTTTGAGATGCTCGAAGACCACTTTGGCGGCATACTCTTGTAGGTCTTCCGTGTTGGTTACGATTTGAACAACCCGATACCACACTTCATCACCAACATGCTCTCCAGCAGTGCTGATGAGCTGAAGTATAGTGTCCACATACCACTTGTATGAGTTGGCATACTTCTCTGTAAGGATGGCAATCTTCAATACCATTTCTTCTCGTAAGGCATAATCGGCAACCCTAAGATACCTAAGGAGTTCCCCGACAATGAGCTCTGAGTTGTCTGAATCGCACATGCTATAAAGAAGGTCCAGTGCCCGCCGTCGAACAGATATGTCCTTGTCCCGAAGCGATAGAATAATCGTGTTTTGATGCTTCTTGATAGGGACCAGCGAGTCAGCACGGGCGGCAAGATGCGCCATAGTATCCAGGCCAAGATAGCGGACGTTTGTTTCCTTGGACGAAATAAAGCGGGCGAGTAGGACGGCTGCGGTACCGACAAGAGGAGAATTTGTATCGAGATGTATGGCTAAACCAATAGCTTCGAACAACACGGCATGTTGGGCGTTGTTGTGCTGTACATTACGCGTGGGCTCAGCGCAGTTATTCATTATAGTTTGCAGCACTTGGTTTAGAACGTTAATGATTGTGGGGTCCTCTAAGACATGGGGTTGATTGAGTTATTAAGCGAGAATATTGTACGAATGAGAACTCACCAGTCGGCGGGTAATATTGCAGTAATCGCAGTAACTTCACCTGCAACCAAGGTGATGGGACCTTGTAGTACGCATAGGTCGCTGAGTATTCATGTTCGATAACCAGCTATATGATGCAACGCAGTGAGACAGAAGCTTTCTTGGAGGAATTAGTTACACACCCTTTGCAACCGATCCACCGCCTTTGTATAGCAAACTGCAAAAGGCTCAAGATGGTCCTGCGCTAGTGCCATGACCAGACTTGTAACACAAATAACCACACCCTAATAAAGGATTAGCGAGGTATTTCCTTATGGGATTCGTAAAACCCACCAAGTCTGTGTCGTCCATTATCGAGACAATTCTAAGGGCCCATTCCGCGGCAGGGATGACCTCAGGGTGTTTGCGGTATAATCGTAAAAGCGTCAGTGCTGCCTTCTTCTTCACGAAGCTCTGCGAAGTGCTGCTGATAAATCAGATTTGGATGATGAATAAAGCGCGAACGACGTACGGAGAAATCAGCAGACGGTGAACATCCTCTGCCAAAGCCTCCGCCATTTCACTTCCACCAACATTCGCAATTGCATGAAGTGCTAGACAATTGTCAACCTCATTATTGGAGTCCAGGTCTTTTCGTATTGAGTTGACTACTAAGCGCAGGAAGTCCGAGTTTTCGTGCATCAACAATGTGACTGCCAGGTACCCCTGTGCATTTCGATTAGGGATGCGTTTATAATAGAGATGATACATACAATCTGTTTCTCGCTATATTTCGGACTGGAAATCAAGTTCACTGCTTCCATGTGTCCTACATCGACCTTGTAACCCAAAATATATGTGAAGATGATCTTCGCGACATATCTTTAATGAGAGTTTAGCAGCGGTCAATGCGACATAGGTCCTCCGAAACTCACTTCTTCTTCTGATATCCATCCAGATTACCATCTGTTCAAGGAGGTCCAATCAATTTCCTTCAGATGCGGTGATCGCGAAAGGTGCAACCTTTGAACTTCTTCCGGATGTTGGCCATTTCCTTGTTGATCCTCTTCTCTTCCAATTCCTTGACCCTCGCACCACGAATGTCCGCAATAAACTGTACTAGTTCAGATTTGGAAGGGTACAATGGGATATTGCTTACCTGCGTGAGTCCGCGCATACTGGTCGCCATCGTGGACGTGAGCTTCTACACGCTCTCAGCGTGCAGTCCTAGTATGCGGTGCTCTAAGTGGAGATAACTGACAGCTCAAGCAGTCTATCAAGTGAAAATCTTCTGTAAAGATGAATGTTCACAGACGGACTATCGAGAGATGAGGAGGTGCGGACAAGATGTGTACTTCCGACACTCATGAAGCCGTCGTAAGTCGACTGATCGGCACAGAAATAGGAATGGTCACGTGATATACTCGCCATTTCAAATTCGAGTGTTGACAGTTGACATTGATCCTGAGGCTTGAGCGCTTGAGCACTTGAGCATTCGCCAGGTAATATAACAAGAATGTAGTGAGTGGTGTAAATAATAGATTGATGCAAGATTACTATACGAGATTATAATACTAATGTACATCCGAAACCTCTAAGGCTCAAGATTTTAGAGAGCGTCTAAAATGGTAATCTTCCACCGCTTGACCGCAACCGACTGGGTGTCCCCGGCCGCGACTGAAGGTAAGGTGTGTTGTATCCCGAAGGCAGGCGCGAGGCAGCTGAGTAAGGAGAGCCCATAGGTGTCCCAGCTCTCGAATTTTGGACGGATTGTGAAGCAATTCGCTCATCACTATAAGCGTTGAGGAGGTTGACGATCGAACTGGTCATGGAATCCAAATCCCGCATCTCTTCTCTCGACAGCGAGTAGTCCGTCATGGTATCCGCTTCGTCACCGGACTCTGCCTCGTCGTTTTCTTGTTCTCTGGGTAGAATGGGTATTCTGTTCCTGCTATTTTGACGGCGCATTGTGATGCCCTCGAAGACTCGGAGCAGGCAAGCCTCCATTGATGTCTTTAAACGCCAAACATCGTCTAGGGTTCGACCGTCACCTTTAACAGGCAACCAGTCGTCGCACTCTAATCCACCCTGCACGACTTCGACGTTGTACGCGCCAAACAAGATATAAACCAATGGATCCAGTCTTGTAGTGTTGACCAGGAAGGTCGTGGCAGAACTGCTCGACGCATCATTACGACGTTTGTCGGCA
>Ga0247741_1002474_pt1 | contig 10272 bp, 8 predicted proteins | sample UWRJL213509R2_FD_180945 | JGI IMG/M metagenome (GOLD analysis project Ga0247741, IMG submission 180945) | Plant litter microbial communities from Arlington Agricultural Research Station in Wisconsin, United States - UWRJ-L213-509R-2 | ecosystem: Environmental > Terrestrial > Plant litter >...
AACCAGACCGCACATAAAGGTGGGCTCGCGGTCGGCGTGCCGGTGATCGTGCTCGTCGATCAAGGAACGGCGTCGGCCGCGGAGATTCTCGCCGCCGCCCTTCGCGATAACGGCCGCGCGAAGCTCGTCGGCTATCCGACCTACGGGAAGGGCACCGTGCAGACGTTCTTCGATCTCGAGGACGGCGCCGGTCTCAAGCTCACCACGGCGCGCTACTTCACGCCGAAGGGCAACTCGCTGGAATCAAAGGGCTTGATTCCCGACCAGAAGGTCGAGGCATTCACTCCCGACGAGATCGTCGCCGGCAGCGGAAGCGGTAGTGGCGCGGGCCCCGGGAACGGTGCCACAATCAGCGAATCGGGGAACGACGATCCACAGCTCGCCGCCGCCATCAAGCTTGCTCGCCAAGCGCTCAAGGGCGGAAGCAAGTAGTCGGCCCCACGGTTGTTTTCGCAAAGCTTGGACTGGTACAACCAATGACACGTTGGTCGCAAAACGACTGACGTCCTACACGCGGGGACTCAACCGACGATGTTCAAGCTGGTGATCCAGGATGACGAAGGGAAGACGACAGTCGTCCCTTTGATCCGCGACGAGATCACGATCGGGCGCAAAGAAGGCAACACGATCCGCCTCACCGAGCGGAACGTGTCGCGGCGTCACGCTCGCATCCTCCGCAACAACGGTGAGGTCCACATCGAGGACCTCGGCAGCTACAACGGCATCCGCGTGAACAACGCGCGGATCGCCGAGCGGGTGAACCTCCGCGTCAGCGACCAGGTCCAGATCGGCGACTACAAGCTCTACCTCAAGGCGGAGGGTGTGGAGCAGGTCGACGACGCGCGCACGATGCCGATCGAGCGCGTCGATTCGCAGACCGCGACCGACGTGATCCCGGCCATCTCGGCGTCCTCGGTGCCCACGCAGCCGCTCGGCATCCCGGCCACGCCGTCCCCGGTCTCGGCCGCGGGTCTCGCGGGGCAGTCGCTCGTCGGCAATCCCAACCGCACGCTCGTCGCGATCGCGGACACCGATCCCGCGGGGCGCCCGGTCGCCACCGCCGCCGCCGTGGCCGCACTCACCGCCACGGCGGGGTACGGCAAGCTCGTGGTGCTGTCGTCGAACTTCGCGGGCAAGGAGTTCGAGCTCTCGCGGCCGCAGATGATCATCGGCCGCACCGACGAGAACGACATCGTCATCAATCATCGTTCGATCTCGCGGAACCACGCGAAGCTCGTGCGCGAGCCCGATACCGGTCGCTACACCATCAGTGACCTGCAGTCGTCGAACGGCGTGCGGGTCAACGGGCAGGACTACGGCAAGGTCGAGCTGCGGCGCGGCGATGTCGTCGATCTCGGCCACGTGCGCCTGCGCTTCGTCGAGCCCGGAGAGGACTTCGTGTTCGCCCGCGATGCGGTGATCACCGATGTCCCCGATGCGGGCGGCAAGAAGGGCCTGCTCGTCGCGATCGCCCTCGGCGTGCTGCTCCTCGGTGGCATCGGCGTGTACTTCGCGATGAAGGGCAGCGGTAGCAAGACCGAGACCGTGAACAACGGCTCGGGCTCCGGCACCAACAGCGTCATCGAGAACGGCAGCGGCAGCGATACGAAGGTCGCGGTCCAGGACCCCGTCGTCCCCGAGGACGCCGCGACCGTCGCCGTCGTCGAGATCGATGCGGCCACCGCGGCCGTCACACCGAACCCCAACAACACCACCACGAACGCCTCCGACGACGTCAAGATCGAGTGCTTGAAGCTCGCGGCCGACAAGAAGTGGCCGGACGTCGTCACCTGCACCGATCGCCTCGCCACCTCGGACCCGGCGACCTCGAAGTCGCTCCGTGCCAAGGCCGTGATGGAGAACAAGGCCGATACCGCGCAGCGCAAGGTCACCGACGCGCTCAAGGAAAAGAAGTACGTCACGGCGAAGGCCGAGCTCGACAAGATCCCCGCCGACTCGGTCTATCGCACCGACGCGAAGGCCGCGTACGACTCCGCCGTCGCCGATGCGGCCACCGACGTCGCCGAGCAGGCCCGCGCGCTCGCCGCCGACCGCAAGTGCACCGAGTTCGATCGCCTCGTCGCCAAGGCCGGCCGCGAGGGTACCGACATCAAGCTCGGTAACACCCGCTGCAAGCCCGACGCGGTCGCGGTCAAGAACCCGCCCAACCCGACCAACGGCAACCCGACCGGCAAGGACCCGAACAACGGCTCGGGCACCGTGCAGACGCCGCCGCCGGCCGCCTGCGATGCCGACGCGCTGCGCGACAAGGGTCAGGACCACCTCCAGACGGGTATGGACGCCGCCGCCCTGGCCGCGTTCGAGGCCTCGATGAAGTGCCGTCCCGACGCCGGCTTGCTCCGCCTGGCCTTCATGGCCGCCTGCCGGTCCAAGAACGCGTCGAAGGCCAAGTACTACTATCCGAAGCTGCCCACCGCGACCACCACGGGCATCGTCCAGATCTGCGTCCGCAACGGCATCACGCTGCCCTGATCGAGCCCGAGCCCGCCTCTGGAGCGCGCCAGACGACCCACTCCGGTCCCTGAGGCGGAGAGGCGGGGAGACGTCGAGGCGGGGAGCAGAAGTCTGTCTCGGCTTCGCCGACAGAAAGCCTCCTCTCCCCGTCTCCCCGACTCCCCGTCTCACCGTTTCAGGGAGCGATCGCGTGGTTCCGACGCTGCGCTCGCTGGGAGCGATCGTGTGGTTCCGGCGCCGTGCTCGCGTTGTACGCTCGGAATCAAGAACGCTAATGGTGCCGCTTGTTTGACCGGGCCCAGGCACCTGGTGTAACGAGGGCATACGGAGGCGAACATGTTCGTCCGTTCTGCTCGCGCGTGGTCTGTCTGTTTGCTCGGTTTGGCGGTCGTCGGTGCAGCAACGCATCGGGCGAGTGCTGATCCTGCGGGCAATATCGAGCTGAGTGGCTTTCGCCCCGCGATGGATTCGCGCGGCTACCTGACGGTGAACGCATCGCAGGTCCTTGGCCACAAGGAGTTCTCGTTTGGTCTCGGCTCGCTCGATTGGGGTCACAAGCTCCTCGAGTTCGAGAACGGCGAGCAGAAGTACTCCGTCAACAACATCATCACCGCGACGTTGATCGGCGCGTTCGGCCTCAAGGCCGGACCCGTCGAGCTCGAGTTCGGTGTGTCCGCGCCGCTGCGGATCATGAACGGTGACCGCGCCCCCGATAACCTCGGTGGTCCGGGACCGAACGACGACCAGGCCTTCAAGATCGACGGCCAGGGCCTCGGCAACGTCGGCCTCCACTTCAAGACGCGATTCCTCAAGACGAGCCGCCCGCCGCACGTGGGCCTCGGCGTCATCGCCAGCATCTACCTGCCGGCGATCAGCGACTCGAAGGGCAAGTGGCTCGGCGACGCGAAGCCGGTGCCGCAGATCATCGGCATCCTCGACAAGGAGTTCGGCCGCACCGGTCGCCTCCGCATGTCGCTGAACGCCGGCATCCGCCTGCGTCCCACGGAGACGTTCACGCAGGACGACGCCACGCACCCGAGCGGTCTCCCCGCGCCGGTGACCGGCGAGACGATCCAGGCGAGCGCCGAGATCCCGTTCGGCTTCGGCATCGCGTACGCGATCTCGAAGCAGAAGTTCGACATCGTCGGCGAGGTCTTCGGCGGCATTCCGCTCGGCGACCACGAGAACTTCCAGCCCATCGAAGCACTCGGCGGCGTGAAGCTGTACCTCGCGCGCAACTCGTTCCTGTCCCTCGGCGCCGGCACGGGCCTGCAGCCGGGCAAGGGTGCGAACCCCGACTTCCGCGGCATGATCGGCATCGTCTTCGAGCCGAACATCGGCGACCGCGACGGCGACGGCCTCAAGGACGACGTCGACAAGTGCCCGGATGATCCGGAGGACTTCGACGGCTTCGAGGACGAGGACGGCTGCCCCGAGCCGGATAACGATCGCGACGGCATCCTCGACGAGGATGACAAGTGCCCGCTCATCCCCGAGGACAAGGACGGCTTCCAGGATGAAGACGGTTGCCCCGAGGGCGACAAGAACGATCGCGACGGCGACGGCATCCTCGACAACGTCGACAAGTGCCCCGACGATCCCGAGGACTTCGACCAGTTCGAGGACGTGGACGGCTGCCCGGATCCGGATAACGACCAGGACGGCATCCTCGACGTCGACGATCTCTGCCCGAACGACCCCGAGGACAAGGACGGCTTCGAGGACGAGGACGGCTGCCCCGATCTCGATAACGACAAGGACCGCATCCTCGACAAGGACGACAAGTGCCCGAACGAGCCGGAGACCTACAACGGCACGGATGACGAGGACGGCTGCCCGGATCGCGGTCGCGTCGTCGTGACCGACACGGCCATCGAGATCCTCGACATGGTGTACTTCGAGTACAACAAGGCCGTCATCAAGTCGCAGTCGTTCCCGATCCTCGACGCGGTCGCGGCGACCTTGCAGGGCAACCCGAGCATCGCGCTGATCGAAGTCCAGGGTCACACCGACGAGCGCGGCGACGACGCGTACAACCTCGATCTCTCCGATCGCCGCGCGCACTCCGTCGAGAAGTACCTCGCCGACAAGGGCGTCGATGTGAAGCGCCTCTCGGCGCAGGGCTACGGCGAGACCCAGCCGATCGACCGCCAGCACAACGAAGCCGCCTGGGCCAAGAACCGCCGCGTGGCGTTCCTGATCCTCAAGCGCGCTTCGGACTAAGTGGCGCGGGCGCGCTGGCCTGGTAGGCTTTCGGCGTGATCAAGCTGCTCTTCTACCTGGCCCTCGCAGCGGGCCTCGCGTACTGCGGGGCCACCGTGAAGCTCGGCAAGCGCACGTTCTTCGGTCACGTCCGCGCGATCTGGGACACCGAGCAGGTTCAGGATCTCAAGGACGGCGTGAAGGAGACCGCAGGCCCCGCCGCGCGCGACCTGAAGAACAAGGTCCACGACCTCACCGCCGACGATCCCACCGGCGCGGGCACGGGCTCGGGCTCGGGTTCCGCAGGTTCCGCGGCTCCGGTCAAGCCGTGAGGTTCCCGCTCACCGAGCAGCTCATCGAGGAAGCGAAGCGCTTCGGGCTACGCTCCTCGTGCCGCCACTGCTTCTACTGGATCGAGAAGCACGACAAGTGCGCGCACGACTGGCCCGACGAAGGTCAGCGCCGCTGGCCCCTCGATGCGCCCGACCCCGTCACCGGCGAGCGGCCCACCGAGGCCGCCTTCTGCAAAGAGTTCGAGCTCGCCTAGACGGTGACCACGCCCACGCGGACTCCTGCCGCGTCGAGCAGGAGGCCAATGTCATCCGGATCCGAGGTGACGATGTTGTCGCCCGTGCGCGCGAGGCATACGACCAGCGCATCGACGACATCGCGGGTCCGCGTGCGAGTGAGCAGTGCGCCAGCTCGCCGTGCTGCCTCTTCGCCGGGGGCATCGACCCGAACACCTCGTAGCAACCCCGCGAGCAGTGCTTGTCGGCGTCCATCTCGCCAGACCTGCGCTACGACAGGAGACGTCGTTATCAGCTCGTGGGTCAGACGGCGAGCGGCAACGAGATGGACGCGCACGCCGGCATCACCGCGCTCGTAGGCGACGAAGGCGCCCGCATCCAGGATCAACCGAGTCACTTCGGCCGTGATCGCCGGGCAGGCTTGCGACGTCGCGGGCGAGTCGTACCAGCGAGCTGCGCCTCGGCTCGCTGCACGTCTGCCTCGTCGACGGGACCAAACTCGCGGTCGGCCTGCGCGAGTGCAAGATCCAGCGCCGCGAGTCTGATGCGGTGAGCGATCGCGTCCGTGACGATCGTCGATACCGTCTCACCTTCGCGCGCCGCCAGCGCACGCAGCGCCGCGCCCAGCTCGCTGGGCAGCTTCACGCTGAGCCGATCGATCGGCATGAGAGGAGCCTACGTCATACGTTCGTATGACGCAACGTGCCTCTCGGTGGCGCGCGGTCAGCCGCTCCCGCGATCGAAGTCACGGTGGAGTGAAGGTGGCGGTGAGCGTCGCCGTGCCGAGATTCGTCGCGAGCAGCGTCACGAGCTGATCCTTCGTCGTGTTCATCGTCGCGGTGGGCACCGTGGCCGTCGACAGAGCGTAGACCTTGAGCTGATACGTGTGCGTGCCGGGTGGGCAGGGTCCGGCATAGCCACGGCTGCCCGAGTAGTTGTTGGTCTGGTGAGCTCCGGCGACGTCGGGCGGTGCGTAGACCTTGTCGACGTCGGCCGGGATCGCGAGGGTCGCGGCGGGGATGTCGTAGATCGCCGAGTGCACGAGGCCGTTCGTCATGTCGGTGAGCACGACGGCGTAGCTCATCGTTCCCGCCGGCGGGTTCGCGATCGCCAGCGGCGGAGAGAGATTCATGCCGCCCTTGGACGCGCAGACGTGCGCGGGAGGGATGACGCCACCGTCGACATAGGCGGTGCTCGTGATCTTCATCGTGGCGCCGGGCGGGGCGTCGGGGCCGGCGTCGATGCTGCTGCCGGGCGAGTCGATCGCCGCGTCGGCGGAGATCCTCGAGCCGCCGTCGTCCCCGCAGCCGACGAGGAGGAGCAAGGGCAGCAGGGTGCGCATGCCCGAGGGTATCAGTGAACGTTGCCCGACACGACGACGTAGCCGCTGTCGGCGTGCATCGCGAGGTTGTCGAGCTTCACGCCCGCGACCGCGGGGAGCGGCACGGAGACCAGGAACTGGCTCAGCGATTCGAGCTGGAGGGCGATGCCCGCGTTGGCGGCGCCGGTGAGGTCGCCGTTCATGATGTCGTTCGCATCGTCGGTGATGTTGACGAACACGTGGATCTTGCCGAACTGGAGCGCGAGCTCTTCGTCCTTGGTGCCGCGCTCGACCTCGAGGTCCACGGAGGCATTGACCGCCGCGCCGATGACGAGCTTACCCTTGTCGGAGAACTGCGCGATCATGTCGCCGAGCACGAGGCGCATCGAGCCATCGGTGTTGTTCGCGCTGATCATCGGCGGCATCGCGAGCTTGATGTCCACGGTGTCGAAGAGGCCGAAGTCGTCCTGGTAGTGGATGTCGAGCAGGCCCATGGCGTGGACCTCGGCGAGCATCTGGTTCAGGAGGTCGTCGGCGAGAGCGAGCTGGATGCCGCTGGTGACGCTGATCGCCGGCGTGCCGTTCGGCGTGTAGATGTACGAGGCGTTGCTCGCGCCGAGGGTCGCCTGGAGGTTGATCGAGACGAGCGCGCCATCACGGGAGAAGGCGATCGCGGCCGGCGACGCCTGGATGCGAAGCTGCTTGCCGAGCACGTCGAACGTGCGCTCCGCGCCGAGCGCGCCGAGCGCGGTGTTGAGGAGCGGCGTGAGCGCGAGCTCGGCGCCCTTCTGCACCACCGTCTGCACGGTGGAGCCGAGGTTGTCGTTCATCAGCGTGAGGACGCGGCCGGCGAGGCCAGAAGCATTCAGCTTCAGGTTGGTCGTGCGCACGCTCGGCGACATGATCTTCGTGGTGAAGCCGCTCGTGCCGGCGGGCGTGACGACGAGCTTGCCCGAGATGGTGAGCTTGTCGGCGTTAACGCTGACGGTGGTGCTGCCGTCGATCACGAAGAGTCCGCCGTAGGCGGCCTTCGCGGCGAAGCTCAGGGGGCCGATCTCGGCGGTGAAGTCGAGGCCGCCATCGACCGGTGTCAGCGTGATCTTCGGCTTGCGGAGCGAGACGGTGGTGATCGAGAGCTCGAGGTTCGCGTTGTCGTCACCGAGGTCGGCGATCGGCTTGGTCGGGTCGAGCAGCGAAGCGATGTCCGCGCTCTCGATCAGCGGCCCGGCGGCCGCGGAGAGCTTCGCGAACGCGTCGGCGGAGAGCGCGGCCGTGACGGCCTTTTCGATCTTCGTTCCCGCGGGACGAAGCTCGCCGACCTGCACCGCGCGCGCGTCGGTCGCGGCACCGCCGGCATCCGTGTACGCGGTGGTCTCGAGCAGCACCGCGCCGGGCGGGAGGTCCACCGTGGCGGTGAACGAGCCATCGGCGGCGAGGGTGGCGGGGGTCTTGTTGACGGAGACCTTGACGACGCGGTCGCCGTTCGCCGCGGGGGCGGTGGTGCCCTGCACGGTGACGCGGCTCGTCTCGCCCCGGAGCTTGCCGCGCTCCGGCGACGTCACGCGGATCTCCGGTGGCGGCGGCATGTCGCCGACGCAGCCGATCATCGCGGTGAGGACGAGGACGGCGGCGGAGCGGGTCAGGGCCTGGGCGTGGCTCATGGAGTAGCCACCCAGCAAGGGCCGCGCCACGTGCACCGCGCGAGTTGCGCAAGTGACGCTTCTCGCTGAAATTCCACGAAGCTGGCGCGCTTCGCGGCGCCGATTCCTCGTCGAGGAGCGCGCGGTGATGACCGCGATCGAAACCCGAAGTAGACAGCGCTGGGGAAGCGACCGAAGCGGGTTCCGGACGCAAGAAAACCGGCGCCGTTGCGGGCGCCGGCTCGACGGTCACGACGCGGCTAGAACAACAGCTGCAGCGCGGCGCGCGGACCGTGCATCTTCATCGACACGTTCGCGCCGTTCATCGTGAGCGCGCGGTAGCCGAGCGAGAGCTGCACGTGCGTCGTGATGCGCACGCTCGCGTCGGCCGACGCCGACCAGGTCAGCGACGAGTCACCGAACACGCCGATGTCGACCGCGCCGGAGGCCGCGATGCGGCGATACGGCCGCACGTACACGCGCGCGCCGGCGAGGGCATCGGCGACGTTCGAGACCTTCTCCATCGACGCGACCTCGCTACCGCCGAGAGAGACACCGCCCTCGATGCTGGTGCGCTGGTAGCGCAGCCCGGCCAGTCCCTCGAGCGACAGCTTCGACTGCTCGTCGCCGAGGAACCGATAGCTGAGGTTGCCGTCGACGAGCAGGCTGCTCGCGGTGCCGGCGAGCGAGACCATCAACGGGCCGACCGTCTTCGCGCCGTCGAGGTCGATCACGCCATACATCATGTCGCTCGAGAGCTTGAAGCGGCGGTAGCTGACGGCGGCGAGGAGCTCCGCGCCGTAGCGGGTGTGGCGCGTGACGTCCATGAAATCGACGCCGGAGCTCACGCTCGCCGAGCCGAGCGAGACCTCGGCATCGACCGACGACGCCCACACGTACGGCCCGATCGCGACGTGCCAGTCGTTCGGCTTCTGCAGCAGCGAGTGCTTGCGCAGCCTCGCCGGGCGGATCACCTCGGTCGTGTCCTCGTCTTCGTCGTCGGCATCGCGGAGCGCGACCCGGTCCGTCTTCTCCTCCTCGTCACTCTCGTCGCTGTCGGCGTCCTCGCTCCTGTCGCGCTGCGGGCGTGCGCCCTTGCGCTTGCCGCCGAACGCCGCGGTCTCCGGCGGTGCGAGCGCCTCGTCGTCGTCATCGGCGTCATCGCGCTCGATGCGGACCGCCTTGCGCTTGCTCTTCGCGCGGGCCGGGGCGGCCTCCATCTCGATCTCGTCCACTTCGGGAGCAGGGAGCGGCTTGCTCGCGTGCTTCGCCTTCGCGGGGCGGCGCGGTGGTGCGGCGAGGGCGGCCGACCCGGTGAGGGCGAGGCAGGCGGCGAGCGCGAGCGATCGAACCGGGTGACGCATGTAACCCGTGGCTGCAAACCCGTCGCCACAGGGTTCGGCCAGTGGTTCCGCGGTGCTAGCCGTCGGGTCGGCGGGCCGTTGCCGACCGGGGGATGCAAGCGTGGGGGCAAGCCCCGCGAACGCCGAGGGGACTGCGCAGGTAGATCGATCAGGCCGACTCGCGCTGGAACGTCCGGTTGGCCACCCACAGGCCGAAGACCGCGAGGGCGGCGCTGGCCGCGAGACCGATGACGAGCGAGCTATCGCCGAAGTCCCCGCGGAACGCGGCGCGCGCGCCGTCGACCACGTGCGAGAACGGGTTCGCCTGCGCGAGCCGGCGCAGCCAGGTCGGCGCGAGGGTCATCGGGAGCAAGATGCCGGAGAGCAGCAGCACGGGCACCGAGACCATGTTGAGCAGCGGCGCGAGGGCGTCCTCGGACTTGAGCCACAGCCCGGCGGCGTACGAGAGCGACGAGAGCGAGATGCCGAGCAGGCCCACGATGCCGACGGTGATCGCCGCGCCGGCGAGCGGAACGCGCAGGCCGAACGCCACGGCGATGACGGTGAGCAGCGCGGCCTGGATCAGGAGCACGATCGTGTCGCGCATGATGCGGCCGAGCAGGAGACCGAGCCGGCTGGCGGGCGTGACGCGCATGCGCTCGACGGTGCCGTAGCGGATCTCGGCGATGATGCCGAAGCCCACGAACATCGAGCCGAAGATGCCGAGCTGGATCAGCAGACCGGGCACGAACATCTGCCAGGCG
>Ga0247741_1002475_pt1 | contig 10269 bp, 7 predicted proteins | sample UWRJL213509R2_FD_180945 | JGI IMG/M metagenome (GOLD analysis project Ga0247741, IMG submission 180945) | Plant litter microbial communities from Arlington Agricultural Research Station in Wisconsin, United States - UWRJ-L213-509R-2 | ecosystem: Environmental > Terrestrial > Plant litter >...
TTGATGATCTTAGACTCAAGGACTGTGTACCCCCAGTCATCCCCAAACTCAACGCCCCTCATCTTCGCTGTTACACGTGCACCGCTATTTGAGAACCTAGTGGACTTCCAATCCAAATCCCTGCAGCTGGCTATATTCTATTATTATTCATAACGGGGATTGGGTCTCTGGGATCCGGCAGTGGCCTTTGACGATCTCTCGTTTCTTCCCACCGCTTGCGCTCTGAGTCGTGGTTGCATATTCGACATCAGCAAGCGATGGCAGAAGTTAGACGCTGTGTGTCAATTGACCCCTTACTCTATTCCCTCTGGTAGTGGCCAAAAAAATGACGAAGAAGGGAATGCTGAGCAGGGATCGGTGCGTCGTCCTCCCACATCATTTATCTATTCATGATATTTAACATACTATTTCACTCTATCTCGGAGGCCACCTTCTTCGTGTCTAATTTTATTTGTACCGAGTAGCAAACTAATATTGATCATTTGTCGCCGCTCCGTCGACCATTTACCTTTGAGATTTATTCGAGGGATGCGGCAAATTATTGTCTTATAGAGTCAGAATTGCAACGACTGGCTTAAGTCGGTGTTGTGAGGAGCGAGCCGCAGGCTCGGCGACGAACAACGCACCTCACAACATAATGCACGTGAATCTTTTTAGAACTACTAGTGACGTATCTTCCCTTCGAGAAATGCTGGTCCAAGCAGTGGCATTATTCGAAGCGCCGAAGCGAAGCGAGGCGGATGTCTTGTCATATATTATAAATTCACCACCAGCTCATCACATGTGAAGCATGTGGAAGTTTTCCGAAGGCTAATTACCAATGTTTAAGGGGTGCTCAAAGCAATTGTTGAACCACTTACGTTTATGCTGGATAATCTGCAACTGCAATCTACATAAAAAGGAGGTGTAGCATCATGCAATGTCGCACTTCTGAGACCAATATTCTGGGTATTAGAATGAGAATTCAGCGTATCATATACACGTGTACTAAGGACCTGGGCTGACTACACTATTGGCTCTTGTTACGACATCGGTATGAGCCATTGCTCACTGGGAGGAAAGATAATATTTCCGAATTTAGAGACTGGAGGGAGGAGAAGAAAAAAATTCGCAAATTTACGAAGGTAAGAGAGGGATCGTGCGCACTGGCACGTGCGGTGCCCACCACCATGACCGTGACAATGACATGGCCTGAACGCGTCGCGCGGTGCGTTTTCCAAATTGGGATCAGATCATATAAGCGCCGTAAATAGCGCCGGCCGTGTAGAAAAGCTAGACTCTGAAGAGGGATCTGATGTCGATGAACTGTCGGCATCTCCAAGATGTCTTGAGCGGATTTCTAGGTAAAAAGTGCATGCGATCCCCACGGCCCTTTGCTCCTTGATCGTTTACATTGTACAGAGCGACTTTCATTCGGATGGATCTCATCTAAGGACTTGAAAACAAACGGCAGAATCGGAACAGGATTGAGATCGTCAAAGGCAGTTCGGCATCATCTAATTATACCACGGCGACCTTTCAAAAGGGGCATTTTGGCTTGGTCGGGACTGAAGATGTGCTTCTTGTGTCGGCGGTGTCTTCAGTCTTTATTCCGAAAGGACAGGAAATTCCGGGCCCTCAAACCATTTGGCCCGGAGATGTAATAGAACGAGGTGCAATAATAAATAAGAGCTTATATAAATAGATCAATTGGCGCCCGCTCAGGAATGCGGATCATTGAAGTTTCAGATACAATTGCGGCTGATGTATTCTCTTTTGGGCGATTCCAGGCATATAAGAAGGGGTCAAAAACCCTCAGTTCTGCAGAAAGACTTTCAGCATACTGCCTAAATTCGAAATACCAAGAATACTCACCGAAAATGAAGCTCACATTCCTCTCCATCGTCGCAGCTGTCGCTCTCCTCACCCAGGGAGGATATGCCATTCCTAGTGGCGACCCAATTATTCACTGTAGGTTATAATACATTAACATCCAGTCTGCAGAACGATGCTAACTATACCTTTTTCGTCTGAACAGGTAATGGACCATACGGTGTAGGTTCTGGAAAGAAATGACACCCGAGTCTGTAGCGCTGACTTTTTCTGCGACTAGGAAAAATGCCCGCCGGGGTACCGTTGCTGCGGGCCTCTCATTCAAGGCGTTGGTGGAACGTCAGTAAAGCCACTTTTCAATGGGAAAGAAGCGACTGACTTCGGGTAATCCACCTAGCTGCTTCAAGGGTGAGACGGGAATATGCCCTCTCTAGAGTTGGAGTATACACTCCCACACGAACCAATGCAAGATAGAGGAGATTGAGTATAATGTTTTTGCAACCAAGATGTCTTACGCAGTTTTCCATGATAATAGTTGTATGTAGTTTAGCTCAAATCGCGGAGGAAGCAAGTTAATAAAGATAAATTTGTTTGAACTGTCGGAAAATTTGAGATTGGCATACTTATATGTGGTTGAGGCCACTGATGTGCTTGTGAGAGTTGATCACTTTCTGCGGGAAAACATACCAGCATGTTATATAGCAGGTTGTATAACCACTTAATATAGTGTACAAATGCTCGATGAGTGCCTCTGACCTTGCAAGCAACCGCACTGAAAATATCAGCGGCTATAACTTCTAGTATCACTCAGAAGGTGATTTTCAGCCCCGGATTCGTTAGCAACCTAGATCGGCATATTATCAGCAGTGACGTCGTCAGGTTGTGTACCTTGCTTGTACAGACAATAACGTCGGCCAAGATTTGTGCGCCTTAGAACTCGTCAAATGTGATACCCAATTTCCTCTCTATACCTAGTTTGTGTGGGCAGATGCCATATACGGCAAGACGAACTATTCTAGGCACAACACTCTGCAGAATTGGGATGTGCTCCTCATGCTCCAACCTTGACCACCTTGACCCACTGCGTAGCAACCAGTCCAGGTATATAACGAAGGAGGATGGGAGATAAAATATAATATTCATAGCAATTGCATATCGACAGATTTATTCTGGAAATATCACGCTTAGCATCTTTCTCTAGCGCGTTCAGGTCTCAAAATCCTGACTGCGTCACTATCAGGCTCAAGCAGACATAATCCCTCTGGCCACGTACCTCTCTCTTTTCACCAACGCTTACCAACACCAACGCCAATTATCCACTCCCCCCCTTCCACGCTCCCATTTGAGTCCGCACTAAGGAACTTTACTCCCAACGACTTGGCCTCATCTTTCCAAGTTCACATAACACAAACTACAGTCACTCGCACCCCCTCCTTTACTTTATGTCACTCTCTCACTTATGCAGAAAACCCCTGGCCCCTCCCATCCGCTCTCACTGGTGCTGAGATCAGACTCGAATAAATGGCGTTGTCTATTTGTGAAAGTGTACACACGTAACCCAGGCCCTCATGACATCCCCCTCCACCATTCTTCAACTCCGGCCCATACTTACATCCACGAACGCTTGTCCATCTCGTTCCAACGAAATATTCCTCCGTCGTTGACGGAAGGCATTCATCATTCAGATGCCTGTGGATCTCATCGAGCAACCTCAAAACAAACAACAGAATCGGGACTGGGTTGTTGAGATGGGTCAAAAGCACGTTCGGCATACTACGGCGAACTTTTAAAAGAAGTATCGTGTAATTGAGAAAACGATATGTTTTGTTTCGGCGGTATCCTCATTCCCAGGGTACCGGAGAATTCTAAGACCTCAAACAGATTTGGCTCGTAGATCTGGTGGAAATAAAGATAAATGAATCAATTGGGGCCTGCCCAAGAATCCCGGGTAATTGGAGTTTCGAATACAGCTGCGGTTGATGTATTCTTTTTCAAGTGGGAGGCGATTTCTAGGTATATAAGGGGGAATCGACGACTCCCACTTCCGCAGAAAGACTTTCAGTACATTGCCTACATTCAAAACCCAATACTACTCACAGAAGATGAAGCTCACATTCTTCTCCATCGTCGCCACCCTCGCTCTCCTCACTCAAGGAGGATATGCCGTTCCCGACCCAATCATTCGTTGTAAGTCATACTACATTAGCATCCAGTCAGCAGAATAGTGCTAACCATATCTTTCCCCCCCTTTTCGTCTGAACAGGTGACGGACCATCCGGTGTAGGCTTCTGGGAAAAAATGTGATCCCAGTCTGATAGCGCTAACATTTCTCTGCTGCCAGAATGGGTGCCCGCCAGGGTACCGTTGCTGTGCACCTTTGATTCTAGGTGGAACGTCAGTAAAGCCACTTTTTCAATGAGGAAGAAGCCACTGACTTCTGGTGATTTACTAGCTGCGTCCTGGGCGAGACGGGGCCATGTCCCCGCTAGAGTGGGAGTCCCACACGGGCCTAGGCGAGACAAGGCGAGAGAGGAGATCGAATGTAACGTTTTTGATGCCTGGAGAATATATGCAGTTTGCCGTGCTTAAATCCCCGAGGAAGTAAGTCAATAAAGATAATTTTGATTGAGCTATAAAATATAAGGGATGGAATAAGAAAACACAAGGTCTCGCATCAAGGAAACTTATCGCTAAATAGTGAAGAGTCTAGGTGTACAGAGTAACGAGTTAAACCGCAGGATCACGAAGTACGGGTTTGCTTCTTTGCCGTTCCAATGGTTGTATTGTTCACCTGATAGACGTTTGTCAGAGGAGTGTTCATAATCGACAGGGAGGGGGCTCACCTTGGTCGCAAATCTCAACGAAGTGAGAGATTCCTGCAGATGCGCAGCGAGGGGTGACAGATTCAGCACCATCTATGAGGAACGATGAGCAAACGAGACGTAAATAATAATTGAAACACGTACGAGAGTCTTAGAGTTACCACTCAGCGAGTTTTGAAGTAAATATGTGAGCTGGAAAGATAATTAGCCTCGTGAGACCTCACACCGATCAGATGACGTACCTTCGAGTTTCGGTAAGGAATGTGCTTATCTCCCTTTTCGCCCTTCTCCCCAAGGGCAGCGATAACATCACCGAGAGCACTTAAGCTTTTGTTGATGTTCTGCGTTTCCCTAACACGCTCCTTGTCGGCACCATTCGCAAAGCTCACGTTGAGCCTCTCACTGCCAGCCAGATCAACAAGATTTAAGCTCCCTTCACACCGTTCACCTGTGCCAGCACAGCCCTCGATGCCGACATTGACACCGCTGATACGCAGCGTGAAAACGGAGTGTGAACGTGAAGAACGTTCGTTCATCAGGGTCGCGGCTACACTTCGCCTTGACTGAGCTATCGCAAGGAGCGAGCGGACCTGCGATGGTGACGAAAGAGGAACGACTTCGATGTCTGTGACTCGGGTTGTCCCTGTCTTCGAATCATGTTTGATTTCGTGCTTTTTCTTGTCAAATTCGCCTTTGCCAAGGAGGTCGTTGATGGTTTCGTTGTACTGTGGATAGAAATCAGTACGAGCACAGGTGTGCAAAGGAAAGACCAACGATTTCTAAGAATTGGCCTTCGATCTTGTATTCCCAGCCCCTGCTCTTCATCTCGTCCGCCACTCGGAAGACTTGTTCAACAGCTCGGGGTATCATACCAGCAGAGGTGTCGGTCTAATATCCTTGTTAGAGAAAGTCGAGAAGTAGGCGGATAAGGGTACACACCAGGCCACCCTCCATCGTAAACGACTTTCCGGAGCCAGTCTGACCATAAGCAAAAATACAAACGTTATATCCATCTGTGCAGCTCTGTGCCAGCTGCGAGATCTCTTCGAACACTTCCAACTGGGTAGACTGAGGCTCGAATACCTAGAAAGCGAATTCAAATCTTGCTCAGAACAAACGAAAAAGTTGGTCATAATTACCTGATCAAAGCTGAAGTTGTAGACCTCTTTCCGTTCCTGGCCTGTGGCACTGGAGCTAGACGAGGATACTACAATCTCCTTGTGGTCGCGTGTGTCAGGGAAAACGAAGTTGGCCTGCAACTCCTCCTTCGACCTCTCGAGATCAACACTCCCGCTTTCAGACCCACTTGATGACGCAGATGAGGAAAGAGTGGACGCATATGTGGTCAAGTCTGAGGGTAGAACGGGCCGAACTCGACAGAACACTCGAATGTTGCCTTTGAGCTCCTGGACCATATTATGGAGTTTCCGTCGAATCAGCTCGCTGTCCATAGCCTCCTTTTTCAAATCGTCAACGTGTTTTTGGGTCGATTCAAGTTTCAGGGTCAAGTCGGAGACGGTTCGGGCGTAAGCGTCGATTTGGGATTGCAGAGCGTTGGATTGCGCCTCTAGAGCATGGTTTTGAGTAGTGAGGGTAAGGTGGGAAGTGGATTGATGGGATATGGTGTTCTTCAATGAAGAAACGGTTTCACGTTCGCGTTCGAGGTCGCTCCTACAGACGCGCAAATCCTCGTTAACCTCTCGAATCTCTCGGTCTCGTTTCTTGATATCCATTTCCAAGTCCATTACTTCCCTTGCGTGTTTCTTCTTCAAGTTCTCGATCTCGTCAGACGCATGGACCAATTCGCGCCGTTGGTTGAGTTCTTGAGATTTAGCCGTTGCAAGCTCGCGGGAGAGAGCCATATGGTTCGCTTGTAGTTCTGCCACCTTGTTTCTCTCCGCTTCCATATCAGAGGCGAGACGCGCTGCATCGGCAGCCCTTGCCGTTTCGATAGATGTAAGTTGAGATTGCAGATCGTTGAATCGCTTGTCGTCTGACGGACGCGATGGTCCTGCTGCAACCCGGGAGGGTCCTGAGCCAGAGACCACTCGCCCTGTCGTTGCACGAGTAGTGTTCGTTCGTGATGGCGGTCGAGCATTGGTAGGAGGTGCACTGGTACCTCTCGTTGACCGAGTCAAAGCTGGTGCCTTGGGTTTGGTCAGTGGCTTTGGAAGAGGGGCCCCACGCGCCGCAGTTGAATTGGCTGCTGTCCGAGAGGGCTGAAGAGGTCTATTCGGTCTTGAAGCTCCAATTGCAGGTAGTTTTCTTGGTTGATCTTGAGCTTCTTCATCCTCCTCCTCAATAACAGACTTGCGCTTGAGACTGTTGGTCGCTCTAGATGGCATAGATGGCCCTGCGTCGCCCATGGAATGCACCCTGTCCGGAGATGAGCTTCTGAGTCTTGGTAGTTTTGACATAGCTGCGTTGTCGGTGTCGTCGCGGTCGATGTTTGAGCTTGTGTAAGATGTCCCCGCGCTGGATTCAACCACGACGCGTGCATCATGTGATGGTGTTGTTTATGTAAGTTGACTTCCGTCTCGGCGTCTGACTCTGGGGCATCATTGTTTGCATCCACTTTGCAACTTGCCCAATGCCACCATGGAATCCTCACGAAGCACTGTAAAGTGCCTGAACGAACTCTCGGAAAATGTGCGCGGAAAAGCTTCAATGTATGAAGCAAGATATTTGGCTCTCCGGAATTTCTACTACTATGGTGCCTCAACACTTTCGCTCCGAGTCTATTAGGTCAAAGGCTTGTCAGGGTTATCTACTGTCGCGGAATGACCTTCATGGGCTAGCTTATCTGACCTCCCTGAACCAATGATTGCAAGGTGTAATCACTGAGCCATGGCCACGTCCGATTATGGAGAGTCTGGCTCACATTACCTCAGTATTCTTCAGTCGTGGTTGCCCTCTAGACTCTCATTGGATCGTCCCTTGAAAGCCGAGTAAGCGAACCCAAATTCTCAATTGTCGGTGGGAAGTCTGGTGCGTTGTACGTTAGGACCTTCATTCTTTAACTCTGGGTCAGATGCTTATATTATCACGTACAGGCGCTGTGGGTGTGTAAGTATCTAAGGTTCGCCAGCGTCCTACGGCCCGCTGGAATTTTCTTCTTCTAAATCTGCGTTTCAACGAAATTATGCAGGTTTCTCAACATTCACATACTGCGGACCAAGCATCGGGCATGGCGGTAGGCTCGAAACCCACCATTATGGATAATTTATAGAAGAATTCCCCCCTAAGGAGCCGGCTTCCAGCCTAGGCGGAAGGTGAGCTTCGAATGTCAGAGTGAACTTTGACTTCTACTTCTAGAAGCCAGCTTCCCCAACATGGATAGTTCCCCCACGGTGGGCTCGCTGCATTTTTCCAGTTGTTAGAATTATGAAGTAAGTTTCATGAGCATGGCGTTTTGCCCCACTGCTCCTTTCTCAGTTTACAGTCGCACCAACCTTATGAACTCGGTTTATACCGCCCTTTGAAATCTTGAATAACATTCACGTCTACTACACGAAATGACCAAATCCCAAAAGGCATTCCCCAATGCCATCGCCTATTTCTTGGTGACCACGGTCCAAGCCTCCAACCCCTTTTTTAACAGATAGTGTCCAATGTTTCGCATCTACGAAAAGAATCTCAGCATGGCTCTTCACAAGGGGCAAAACCTTACGTCTTGTGGACGGCGGTGATGCCACAGCAGTGTAACCCGCGGCCACCTGTCCACCACTCGCTATCAGTTGTCTGCTGTGAGAAGGGATCTTCGAAACATTCACGCACATTCCTAAAATTTATCAGCAGGTAAGTCATGAAATTCCTCTTTGTTTACGGATAATACTTACATAGTCCTCGGTACCTTTGAAGCAGAAACCAACAAGGGTCAGTACTTCATGTCCATCAGTCTCATAGAATGTCGCTTACATGATTCGTGAAGGCGATCCCGAGGAATAGCCAGGGCTCCATGAATGCCGGCCATGATGAAGAGAGCAAGAAGGCTTTGTATGAAACGCATGGCGAGTTCGAATAGTTGAGAAATGTACTTGTGATGGAGCGTACACTCGAATCTGAGTGGCCTTTTATAATATGGATCCAATCCTCCGTATTCAATATCGGGGTTAGTATCGGGTCGTGCCAGTGACGCAGATTTGAATGGAGAGTATTCCGCACTCCATCTCTATATCGTGTATTCGTATTTTGATGGATATCACCTGTATATTTGGCATGCTATCTCAGACTAGGTGGTTACGTTGGATTGGTACTCGGTGCCAGGGGAGTTTTGACATTAAGTATGTGCCGCACAGTACTGCTGGAATTGAATCCCATTCTCGTGGCGGCTTTGTGGGAAATTATCTAGGAGTGAAACTTACGAATTCAAAGAATTGTCTGAAGAGCCAGGTAACCAGAGCTAATTGACCAATAAATCTCCATTACTACATAGCCTTCCGTAGTTCACTAGCTAAGTCCACTTCGATGCGTTGCTTAGACTTCAAAAAAGCTTCAAATTGAATCCTTTAGCAAGCCGTCTGCAAAGTTTGGCATCTACATCAAGTTGGGATCAATGCATCCTAAAGGGCGGTCTAAGAGCGCGATACTCACGTCTGGTTGTCTTTCAAAAACCCGCAGCAGTGTAGCTCGGTGCCGCCTGAAAAAAGCCAATAAGCATCAATATCTGTCGTAAGTAATATTCCTGCAATTCAATTACATTCCTATTCAAGCTTGTCAGAATGTAGATATACTGTGAAAGGAGAGACTCACGTAGTCCGTGGTACCTAGAAGGAGACACATGGATTCACGTTAGGATGCATGCCAGTAGACCGACAAGATGGCTCTTACAAGATTTTCCAATGATGTCTTTAGGCAGAGCCACCACGACGGAGGCGCAGAAGAGGAGAACTACCGACCGAAGACCTTTGGCGACGAGCATGATGATTCGAGTGTTGGGTAGATGCTTGAGGATTCTTCTCTTTCCGATGGACAGGTCTTTATAGATTTACGCTATGCAGAATATTTAATTCCGGACCTTAGGGTTGGGCCATCAATCTAATAGTCAGCCGCGATGTATCTCGCACAGCGCTGGTGTACTTCATAATTTTAGTAATAATGGACTCGTCATTTATTTTATCATGATCCGTCTTCAAACCTGGGTTTTATTATGGCGTATGAAGATGATTGCAGTTTTTGAAATACATCATGGAAATTCCTTAAGAATATCCCTCGCAGGCTAGCGTCACTGATCTAATAGCTTCGGTTGATGTGCAATCCAGGGACAACATCAGCAGACAGCATTCTCAGGAAGGAGGTAGCATCTACATGAATGTAAGATTCAGTACATCTAGGAGTTTAGAGTACAGCACTTAGCGTGTGGCATAGATCTACAGCAGGAATATCCCTCTATACCTGCGAGCCATGTTCCTTAGCTACCAGAAAATTGAGTGCAATTGTTGGTAGGTCTGACTCACAATCGTTATTACTCAAGCCTACATATTCAACTTATTAGTTTGTTAGAAGGAGAGCAGGCCGTGAAAGAGACGCACATTTGTTAGGTTCATCCTGAGGTGCAGCCATGACGCCGATTGTTGCCAGACAGATGACCAAAACGGTGGCGAATTTCAACATTTTGGATTTTGATTTTGAGTGG
>Ga0247741_1002476_pt1 | contig 10264 bp, 7 predicted proteins | sample UWRJL213509R2_FD_180945 | JGI IMG/M metagenome (GOLD analysis project Ga0247741, IMG submission 180945) | Plant litter microbial communities from Arlington Agricultural Research Station in Wisconsin, United States - UWRJ-L213-509R-2 | ecosystem: Environmental > Terrestrial > Plant litter >...
CTCTCGCGCCGTTCTCCAGTCGCGGACCGCGGCTCGGAGATCACCTGATCAAGCCCGAGATCACCGCCCCGGGCGTCGAGATCCTCGCCGCCCGGTCCAGCTTCATGGGCTACGGCGAGGGGGACTATTGGTCGATCAGCGGAACCTCCATGGCGACTCCCCACGTCGCCGGGGCCGCCGCGCTGCTGCTGCACGAGCATCCCGAACTCACCGCTGCCCAGGTCAAGGACGGGCTCGTCAGCACGAGCAAGCCCACGCCCGACTACTCCGTATTCGAGGCGGGAAACGGCCGACTGGATGCCGTGGCCGCGACCACCGCGACAGTGATCGGCCCCGGCACGATCAGCGTCGATCGCGATCAGGCGGATGCGAAGGGCGTCGTGCGTCAACCGCTCACCTACACGAACCTCAGCGACGCTCCGCTGACGCTTGCCCTCACCGTGCCGAAGTCGACCGCCCCGAGCGGACTGTTCTCGCTCTCGGCGCCCAGCCTGGTCGTGCCGGCGCACGGCACGGCATCCGTGACCCTGGCGACGACCCTGGCCAAGACACCCGCGACCGATTCGCTCGGCGCGGTGGTCGCCTCCGTCGGCGACGTCACCGTCGCCCGCACCGCGCTCGCGGTGCTGCCGTTCAACTACACGCTCACGCTGACGATGAAGGATCAGAACGGTGCGCCGATGCTGGGCACGGTCGAGCTGCTGAAGCCTGACGCGACGGCGGCGACCTTCGTGACCGTCGACGGGTCGACGACGCTGCACCTGACCCCGGGTGCGTACTCGGCGATGACGCGCGGAACCGTGGAGGGCGTACACGGTCCGAACTCGCTCGGCACCGCGATCATCGGCACCCCCGACATCAACCTGACCAAGAACACCACGGTCGCGCTCGACTTCAGCAAGGTTCGCCAGGTCGAGACGACCGTTCCGCAGCTCACCCGCGATGCGTTCGGGCGACTGGAGTACTTCCGCAAGGTCGGCAGCAACTCGATCCGCTCCCTCGAGGTCGGTACCTACAACCGCGACAGCCTGTGGACGGTTCCCACCGGCAGGGTGACGCACGGTGAGTTCGACCTCGCTGCGCGCTGGCGCAAGGAGCAGCCCGAGTTCGTGCTCTCCAGTGGCACGCACGACTACACCGACGTGACCCGTCAGGCGGGAACCACCCAGCTGCCGAAGGGCACGTCGTCGTTGAAGCTGGTCTTCGCCGGCAGCGGGACCGCCGCCGAGATGGCGGCCGTCAAGGCCAAGGGCAGCGCCGTCGTCGTTCGCCGGGATCCCAGCACGATCGCCGACGGCGAGCAGGCGGCCGCAGCAGCCGCAGCGGGTGCGAAGCTGCTGATCGTCGCCGGCGACCAGCCCGGAGTCGCGGTAAACGGGTACGCGGCGGCCGATGGCGCCACGCCGATCGAGGTGGTTGCCGTGTCGCCGGATGAGGGCGAGCGCCTGATCGCGGAGGCCCAGAAGAAGAACGCGAAGGCAACCATCACCTCCACTCCGGAGAGCGCATACGTCTACGACGTGGTTCAGCGGCATCACAACCAGACCCCGCAGAACCTGATCGTCCACGAAGACAAGCGCACTCTCGCCCGCATCGACGAGGACTTCCGCCGAACCGCTGCGGCACCGCTGGGCACGACCGAGCTGCGCTACGACCTGCAGGACTACGACTCCTGGGCCGTCGCCATACCGTCCACGAGGCCACTCCCCACCAAGCGGGTCGACTGGGTGTCGGTCGGCGATGGCTGGCTGTGGGGTCAGGATGTCACGGTCTTCGGCAGCACGGCGGAACAGGCTCCGCGCCTGCAGTACCCGTCGGGCTCGCGGAGCGCCGTCGACTGGTTCGCGCCGATCACCCGGCCGTACCTGAACAATTCCGCCACCGCGCCGTACCGGTCCGACGACGTCATGTCGATCGACGTGCCCGGCTTCGGTGGCGGCGATCACGTCGGTCTGTCGCAGTCGGAGAGCCAGTCCCAGACCGTCGCGCTCTACCAGGGCAGCACGCTCGTGGACTCGAGCAGCGGGTCGTCCCTCTACGTGTCGGGGCTGTCATCCGCTGTCCTCCCGTATCGCCTCGTGACGAAGACGACGCGCACCGCCGACGTCGGCGACCTCTCGCCGACGACCACCACGCAGTGGAACTTCACGTCGGGTGCTCCCGCCACCGCCGGGGCGATCTCGGTGCTGCCGATGACCCAACTGCTGTACGGCATCACGGCGAACGCGAAGGGCGTCGTGAAGAACGAGTCCACCGTGAGCATCACGCCGCAGAAGCTGGCGAATGCCGTCGGTGCCGGGTCGTTCGGCAAGCCGACCGTGGCGCTCTCCTACGACGATGGCGTGACCTGGCGTTCGGCGACGGTGAGCAGAGGGCCGGGCGGTTCGTGGACGGTTCCTGTCGAGGCGCTGCTCCACACGAAGTTCGTGTCGATCCGCACCGACCTCGCCGACTCGAAGGGCAACGCGGTGTCGCAGACCGTCATCCGAGCCTTCGGCGTGCGCTGAGCGGCGGCCGGCTGCGGGGCCGTCGCTCCGGCTCACCTCTGCCTGCCGGCTCACCGCGGCCTGCGCGGAACGCATCCGCGCGAAACTCCTCTGCACGAAACTCCTCTGCACGAAACTCCTCTGTACGAAACTCCTCTGTACGAAATGAAGGAACTTCGGCGTGTGGCCGATGCCCTGCCCGCGTGATCCCGGGGAGGGCATCGCGCGGTTCCTTCATTTCGTGCAGGAGGGGCGTGCAGGGGAGCGGGGGAGGAACCAGTGGCCGGGGACCGCGTGCCGTGCGGGGAGGCGGCCACGAGTAGGTGAAGGCGCGCAGCGCTCGTCGGTCAACAGGATGCGGCGAGCAAGACTGCCGAGCTGATCCTGTCTACCGCCGATATGGCGAGCTGATCCTGTTGGCTGCAGGAAGCGGCACACCCGAGCGGCAGACCCGAGCGGCACCGTTACCGCGCGAACGTGCCCAGCGCCTCGGCGAAGCGGATCGGGTCATCGCGGGTCTCGTCGGTGAGCAGCAGGGCGGAATCCCCGATGCGCCGCGTGTAGCTGCCGCGGCAGGGGATGACGACGAGCGTGGTCAACCCGGCGCGCCAGGCCGGGATGAGTGAGTCGAGCGCGAGGTGCTCGGGGCTCTCGTCGAGGCTGTGAACAGCCGACATCCGCCGCTCCGCGTCCGCGGATTGCCACGCGGCGTAGGCACCCGTGATGGCCCCGTCACCGAATCGATCGCGCCACGACGGCCCGTGAAGTCCCGACAGCAGTGCCGCCCGCTCCGGCATCCCGAGAGAGCGGTCCGTGAACAACCGGTGCATGCCGACGCGATCCTGGGGCTTCGCCGCGTGCTTCACGCAGGCGTCCCACAGTGATGCCCAGTCTTCGCTCCATTGGGTGGGCGGATGTCCGGAGCTCACCGTCGCCGGAGTGTCGACCAACAGCGGCGGCAGGTCGGCCCCCGCGGGCTGGAGTCCCCACGCCTCGCGCACCCAGAGCAGCTCGAACAGCGGGCCGGGGTCATCGATCGTGATCAGCATGTCGTGCGGCCAGGGGTTTTCCGGCATCGGGCTGGACGACAACATCCGTTCTCCTTGACTCGCGGTGCACTCACCAGGATGCGCCCTCCGCACCTCCGAAACCAGCCTGCCGACGACCCGGTGACCTCATCATGGCTACCGCGCCAGCGCGTCCTTCAGCTTCACCCGACCGCCCATCCGCAGCAGCGAGTTCGAGTAGATGCGGGCGCCCAGCACGATCACGAGCAGGGTCGAGGCCAGCAGAATCACGAGGGAGAGGATCGGCTCCCACCACTCGGCCGTGCCCAGGAAGATGCGCATCGGCATGCCGACCGGGGCGCTGAACGGCACGTACGACATGATGCCGAGCACCAGGGCGTTGTCGTTGAACAGGATCACCAGCAGGTACGGCACCATCACCAGCATGGTCAGTGGCGTGGTGACCGCCGCAGCATCCTCCTGCCGCGACACCAGCGACGCCGCCGCCGAGAACAGGGCGGCCAGCAGGATGAAGCCGAACGCGAAGAACACCACGAACCAGATCAGCGCCGGCCCGATGAGCCCGATCACGGAGGTCTGCCCGGTCGCCAGCAGTCCGCCGACCGTGAGCAGCGCGATCGCCGCGATCTGGGCGAAGGCCAGGATGCTGTTGCCCACCACCTTGCCGGCCAGCAGCGCGCGCACCGGGATCGCCGTCATCAGGATCTCGACCACCCGGGTCTGCTTCTCCTCGATCACGCTCTGCGCGATGGTGCTGCCGAAGGTGATCGATGAGACGAAGAACACCAGCCCGAAGCCGAGGGCGACGAGGTAGGTGAGCAGCCCGTTCTGGCTCGGCGGATCGAGCAGGGTCACGGGCGGTGTCACGCTGAGCTGAGCGATGACCGACTCCGGTGGCGAGCTGTCGGCGATCACCTCGTAGCCGAGCGGGGTCTTCGTCGAGGGCACGATCGCCGCATCGACCGTTCCCTTCTTCACCAGGGCTCGGGCAGCGGCCACGCTATCGACGTGCCGCACGTCGAGCCCGGTGGCGCGGTCAGCCGCCGCCTGCGCGGTGCCGACCGCGGCGACCGTCGGGGCCGATGCGGTCGCACTGACGATCCCGCCGATCACGATGCCGGCGAGCACCGCCAGCAGCAGGATGCCGGTCGAGACCAGGAAGGCCTTGCTGCGCAGGCGCATGGTCACCTCGCGTCGGGCAACCAGCCATGCCGCCGAGGGAACACTGCGCGCGGTCATTTCACCACCTCCGCGAAGATCTGGGCGAGCGACGGATGTTGCGGCCCGAACCTCGTCACCGGCCCGGCCTCCACGGCTCGCCTGACCACCTCCTGCGCGGTGGGGTAGTCCGCGTGGAACAGCACCCCGTCGCCCTCGGCCTCCACCCCCGTCACCCCGGAAGTCGTCGTGACCCAGCTCAGGTCGCCCGGCGCGCTCAGGCGCCAGCTGTCGCCGCCGTGCTCCGCCCGCAGGTCGTCGCGCGAGCCGGCCGCACGAACCTGCCCGTCCGCGATGATGACCAGATCGTCGCAGAGCCGCTCCACGACATCGAGCTGGTGGCTGGAGAACAGCACGGGCGCGCCGCCGGCCGCGGCATCCCGCAGCACCGAGAGCACAGTCTCCACACCGATCGGGTCGAGCCCGGAGAACGGCTCGTCGAGCACCAGCGCGGTCGGTTCGTGCACAAGTGCGGCCGCGATCTGCGCCCGCTGCTGATTGCCGAGCGACAGGGTCTCGACGGCGTCGTTCGCACGCTCCGCGATGTCGAGGCGGTCGAGCAGGCGGGCGGTGCTGTCTTCTGCGGCCCTCTTCGACATCCCGTGCAGCATGCCGAGGTAGGCGACCTGCTCGGCGACCTTCATCTTGGGGTACAGCCCGCGTTCTTCGGGCATGTAGCCGATGGAATGCCGGTCGTCGGCGTCGATGGGCCGCCCGTCGACGGTGACCGAGCCGGAGTCGGGGGTGAGCACCCCGAGGATGATCCGCATCGCCGTCGTCTTTCCGGCTCCGTTGGCCCCGACGAACCCGGTGATCCGGCCGCTGCCGACCCCGAAGCTCACGTCGTCGAGCGCTTGCCGCTCGCCGAACCTCCTGGACACATGGTCGACCTGCAGCATCGGCGCTCCCTCTCGTCCCTCCCCACCGTAACGATGGCGCCGGATAAGAGGAACCCAGCCGAGAGGAACCCGGAGCGTCAGCCGCGGGCGGTGATGCCCTCGGTCGACTCGATCACGCCGGCCATCTTCTTGGAGAGTGCCTCATAGAACATCGAGAGAGGGAATTCGTCGTCGAGCACGGCGTCGGTGAACCCCTTCGGCGGCCCGTCGAGCGGCAGCTCGCGCTTGGCCCAGTTCGACGCCGGGTGCGGGGTGACGGTCGCCGAGACCAACTCGTAGGCGGCCAGCCAGTGCGCGGTCTTCGGGCGGTCGATCGAGCGCCAGTACAGCTCCTCGATCTCGCGGCCGAGGGCGATCACCACCTCGGGAACGTCGTCCCAGTCGATCGTCAGCCGGGTGTCGGTCCAGTGCAGCACATGGTGCTGGTGCAGCCAGGCGAACAGCAGCTGACCGCCGAGACCGTCGTAGTTGCGCACGCGCGACCCGGTGATGGCGAAGCGGAAGATGCGATCGAAGATGACCGCATACTGAACCAGCTTGGCGCGCTCGCGGGTGACGGCATCCGTCTCCTCCGCGTGCTCGATCCTCACAGCCTCGCGGAAGGCGGTGAGGTCGCAGCGCAGCTCTTCGAGCGAGTAGAGGAAGAACGGCATGCGCTGCTTGATCATGAACGGATCGAAGGGCAGGTCACCGCGCATGTGCGTGCGATCGTGGATGAGGTCCCACATCACGAAGGTCTCTTCGGTCAGTCTCTGGTCGTCGAGCAGGCGGGCGGCATCGGCGGGCAGTTCGAGCTTCGTGATCTCGGATGCGGCGCGCACCACCCGGCGGAACCGTGCGGCTTCGCGATCGGCGAAGATCGCCCCCCAGGTGAAGGTGGGGATCTCACGCATGGCGACGGTCTCGGGAAACAGCACCGCGGAGTTGGTGTCGTACCCCGGGGTGAAGTCGATGAAGCGGATCGGCACGAACAGGGCGTTCGAGTAGTCGCCGGCCTCGAGCTCGGCGACGAATTCGGGCCAGAGCACCTCGATCAGCACGGCCTCGACCAGGCGGCTGCTGCTGCCGTTCTGGGTGAGCATCGGGAAGACCACCAGGTGGCGGAGTCCATCGACGCGGTCGAGTTGCGGCTGGAAGGCGATGAGAGAGTCGTAGAAGTCCGGCACGCCGAAGTCCTCGTCAGCCCAGCGTGCGAAGTCGACGGCCAGCGCCTCGAGGTACTCGGCGTCGTGCGGAAGGGCCAGGCGGAAGGCGAGCACGTTCCGGGCGATGGTCGATGCGAACTCGCGGGCTGCAGGGTGGTCCGCGGTGTTCGGGATGCTGCCATCCTTCGTCTGCAGCGGCTGCAGGGCGATTGCGGCAGATTTGATGGCCTGCCAGGCCGGAGTCTCTTCGAGAACGGCGTCTTCGAGAACCTCGGGCTCCCCGACGATTGCGTCAACGTGTGTGTCTGCGATGCTCATGGTTCGACCTCCGATTCCAGACGTGGTGGGTCACAAAAGTTGTGTGATAACCAGGCTAACCGACGGGTACTGAGCGTTTCTTTGCTCCAGACGCAGATATCCGCCACATGCACGCACATTGCGCGCACAATCGCGAATGGGAGCGGATGTGCGCTCAGAGCTGCTTGTCGGCCAGCCAGCTGCGCAGCACGGCCTCGAATTCTGCCGGATGCTCCACGCTGGGCAGGTGGCCAGCCTCCACGAAGCGGCAGCCGTCGGCACCGGGAATGGCCTCGACGAGGTAGTCGTATTGGGTGATCGCCGCGCTCAGGTCGCGGTCGCCGACCAGCACCAGTGCGGGCAGGTCGAGATCACGGACGCGCGCGTAGGCCGGCGGGTCGAGGGGGATCGGCTGCGGACGCTCGGCCACGCGCACCAGGTTGCCTCGGTTCAGGTCGTAGGCGGTGCGCACGAAGGTGGGCGACAGGTCCTCGGCGCTGCGGGTGGGGCCGAATGCCCAGGTCTCGACCTCCAGGTCGTACGCCCGCGCGAGGTCGCCGGCATCCCAGGCCTCGTCGATCGCGGCAAACAGTTGTTCCTCGCGTTCGGTGAGCGTCTGCTCCGGGAATCCGCCGGGGCCGGAGCCGATCGTGACCAATCCCGCGATGCGATCGGGGTACTCCAGGGCCAGGTCGATGCCGATCGAGCCGCCGCGGGAGCATCCGATGACCGTCACGCGCTCGACGCCGAGGTGGTCGAGCAGGGCGATCGCGTCGGCGCGGTTGGAGTACTCGGCGTCGGTCGAGATGGTGCTGCCGTATCCGCGGGTGTCGAAGCGGATGACGTAGTGGTCTACCGCGAGTTCGGGGGCGATGGGGTCCCACATGCGGAGGCTGGCCAGTCCGGCATGGATCAGCAGTACGGCGGGATCGGTGATGCGACCCTCGGTCTCGTAATAGAGGGTGGCCCCGGGAACTTCGAGTTCTGGCATGACGTCGAAGTTACCCCTTAACTAAGCCAGCGGACCGGCCCTCGGGTGGGCCGATCCGCTGCTGACATCTGGGTATGTGATGTCATGGCTCGTGTGTGGCGTTCACAGCACTCGATGTACGGGGGTTATCGAGCGGGGTAACTGCGTCAACCGTTCGGGCCGGCACTTAGACGTTCCACCATCTCCATGCCTTCGAATTGAAGTTACCAGTATATCGGTCCGCATTGTGGGGGACACGCGACCCCAAAAGTGGGGTGACTCATCATTCTGTCCGCACCGTCTCGGCGGCGGGCTCGGCGGGCTCCGTGGGGATCTCGATGAGCCCGAGCATCCGCATCGATCCGAGGGCCGCAGCCCGGTCGTGGTCGCGCGCGGCGTGCACGAGCAGGTCCTGGGCGACGCTCACCGCGCGCAGGTCGATGTATTCCGGGAGGTGAAGGCTGCCGAGGCGCACCTGGTGCACGACGGAGGTGATACCTCGCTGCAGCGTCGGATTGCTCGACAGGGTCACCAGGTGGGCGAAGAAGTCGGCGTTCGCGGTCGCCAGCTTCTGCGGATCGGGGTTGATCAGATGCTCGACGAAGCGCTCGTGGTCGGCGCGCATGTCTCGCACCATCTCCGGCGGCACCAGGGAGATGACCTCGGAGACCAGGGCTCCGTAGAGTGCCACCCAGACCACCATCGCGTCCGCGGTCTGCTGCGGGCTGATGACCGCGATGCGGGTGAAACGATTCGGCGAAGCCTCGATGATGCCGATCTCGCGCAGTCGCTGCAAGGCCTCCCGCACCGGGGTTCGCGAGACGCCGAGCTTCTCGGCGAGTTCAGAGTCGCTGATCCGGGTTCCCGGAAGCAGGCGCCCCTCGTGCACGTCACGCAGGATCGCGTCGAAGACCGTCGTGACGACGCTGCTCGTGGCGAAAGACTCCGCCTGAGGCAGTTCCGGCTCGGAGATATCGGACATCCCTCATCAATGTACCCGCCCTCGCAGGGCGCGCCGAAGCGCCGCTCGGCGAGCGGGATATCGCCGGCTAGAAGATCATCGGCCGATCGTCGTCATCGAGCGCGACGTCGAGGTCGACGACCACCGGCACGTGGTCACTCGGGCCGTCGCCCTTGCGCTCCTCGCGCACGATCTCGGCACCCGTGACCAGGTCGGCGAAGTCCTTCGACCCCAGGATGAAGTCGATCCGCATGCCCTCGTTGCGCGGGAATCGCAGCTGCTGGTAATCCCAGAATGTGTACCCCTCCGGCACCAGCGGGCGCACGACATCCGTGAGTCCGATGGTCTGGAACTCGGCGAGGGCGGCGCGCTCGGGAGCCGAGGTGTGGGTGTTGTTCGCGAAGTCCCAGCTGGGCCAGACATCCGTGTCCAGCGGGGCGATGTTCCAGTCGCCCATGAGCGCGAGCGGGGTCGACGGATGCTGCGTCATCCAGCCTTTCGTGTCGGAGGCGAGTTTCGCCAGCCACTCCAGCTTGTAGTCGTAGTGCGGGTCGCCGAGGGCACGGCCATTCGGCACATAGAGGCTCCAGAGTCGAACGCCGTCGACCGTCACGCCCATCGACCGGGCCTCGAGGGGCAGCGCGCCGTCCTGCTCGGGCTTGCCGAAGCCGGGAGCGGAGGGGAAGCCGACCGTGACCTCCTCCATTGGCAGGCGGCTGGCGAACCCGACGCCGTTCCACTGGTTGAGGCCGTGCATCTGCACCTCGTAGCCGGCGGCCTCGAAGGCCTCGAACGGAAACTGGTTCTCCTTGCACTTCAGCTCCTGCATGGCGAGCACGTCGATGTCGGCTCGCACCAACCAGTCGACGACCCTGCCGACACGGGTACGGATCGAGTTCACATTCCAGGTGGCGACGCGCATGCGGTCAACGCTAGTTGCTGCGGCCGACGGATGCGGCAGTGGGCCCTCGGCTACAGTGAATCCGTGCCTGAAGAGACCCCAGCATCCGTGCGCAAGCAGCTCATCGACTACATCTCGTCTGACGCGGTGTTCCACGGGGACTTCACCCTCACCAGCGGGAAGAAGGCGACGTACTACGTCGACCTGCGCAAGGTGAGTCTCGACCACCGGGTCGCACCGCTCATCGGCCAGGTCATGCTCGACCTGATCGCCGAGGTTCCGGATGTCGTGGCCGTCGGCGGCATGACCATGGGCGCCGACCCCGTCGCGACCGCCATCCTGCACCAGGGTGCTGCGCG
>Ga0247741_1002477_pt1 | contig 10260 bp, 11 predicted proteins | sample UWRJL213509R2_FD_180945 | JGI IMG/M metagenome (GOLD analysis project Ga0247741, IMG submission 180945) | Plant litter microbial communities from Arlington Agricultural Research Station in Wisconsin, United States - UWRJ-L213-509R-2 | ecosystem: Environmental > Terrestrial > Plant litter >...
CAGCGGCGCTTATGCGCGCAGAAGGCGGAAGCTCAGCACGCAGGAGGTTTAAAAACAGCAGAAAGTTGTCCGAGTCATTGGGGCTTATTTGATTTCCTGGGGCGCCGTCTCGACCAGGATATTCCCAGTCTATGTCGATGCCATCCAAATTGAAACCGTGGAATACCTCGAGAATATTGTTGACAAAAGTTTTGCGACTCTCGACGGACGACACGGCCGAAGAGAAATGCCTGGAAAGGCTGATCAGAGGTGGCAGCCGACTGGAGGAGCAGGCACTCACTGGCTTCCAGTCCACCCCCCAATACTAAGCTTTACTTTAGTATTCCTCGCATGCGCCGCAGAAACCAATCTTTTGAGAACGCCGGGTGCGGATGGATCATCCCAAGCCAAGGAAAATTTAGTATCTGGAACAGCGAAAGCGAAATCGATCCAGTCGAACAGTTTGAAATCTATCTTTTCTGGAGGAAAAGCTCCTACAGCCCAGTCCGGGTAGTAACACATTACGAGAGGTTTCGAGGCAGAGCATGCTTTTTGTCCTGGTACATCTTCCGAAGAGCTGTTGCCGTTCTGCGGAGGAAAGATGAACGGCTCTAGGATCGCAGGAACAGGAAAATGGGCTTGATTTTGGCCAGTGTCGAATAGGTATGGAAGTCCTTCGTGGCTTCCCTCGGCGACGTCCGCAGTAGGGTGTATGAAGGTCTCACTGGTAATGTCATATGTTGCAGAGCCTTGGGAAGCGTTGACCAGAATCAGGAAAGATGGAAACAAGACAAAAAGAAGTATTCCGGATGATTTGGTCTTCTCGAAAGCTCTTGCAAACGGGAACATAGCGGCAAGCCTGCAGATGATCGTCACAGAGAGAGATGGAATGTGGACATGAATTCGTAGCTGAGACATCCATGTCTGTGCCGACTTTGACTAAGTTTGAAAAGACCTACCGAAATACGGTATTTCGCACGGTGCTGCGTACGTCATTTGTATGGCCATTTTCACAATCCGGATTTTCACCTCACTGCCAGTCATAGAATGTCGACTGGGACTCGGAGTACACCCATGGGAATATTCCAGAAAGAACGAATACCACTGGGATGTGACAAAAATGCGTAAATTGGGGCATTCTAGTTGGCGCTCTATAAAATACGCCATCTGTGAGTCTGGATTAGGCGCCCGTCGTCTGAACGGTTAGAAAAATATTTATTAGTGGGTCCCGAAAGTTCTCCGTGTGACGCGACGTGGGCATGCGGCATGCGTTACCCTTCTGGAGGTCAATAGTTAAGCCAACTGATGCCATTAAATTTACATGAGACGAGTCACTCGATGCAATTTCACTCTGGAAGGGCTGTTACTCTCTCATTTCTCTTAAGGACGTGAAAGCAAGGTGTAATTCCCATTATCGATACTGGGTACATCACATTTTGCATAAAATCACGCGGTAGCGACAATCTAGGGATCCCTTCATAATAGATATGGCACTTCGACTCGGAAAGGATACTGGACAGCGTCCACACTCGAGACTTTCGTCCCGTGCGACTTCATTGGTGCCCGAAATCGACATGAATATGGCAAAAGAAATCTTCCGGTGCATCGAGTGAGGATTAATCGGAGAGCTACGCTTAACTTCAGAGGCCTACAGTACTTGATCACCAGCTGATGAAGGGATTGATACGGCATATGATTGTCTTTCCGTATCACGATTCCCCGTGCAGCATGTAGTTATTTATCAACTGCGTCTGAGCTGCAACATGCAATTCTACCAACCGAGCTTCTAACGATTTTCGATTGACTATTGCGGCGTTTACCTCTGGGTCAGGGCAGGTACTGTTGCTCAGAGCTGAGCTGGCTTAAGGTCCCGGATACTCCAAAAAGGATATTTTGGCTCAGTTTGGGAATAGCTGCCGGATGCTAGATCTCGACCACGGCCAATTGGGGATGGTCAGATGCAAATAGATTTCTTACTTGACCATTGTACTAATACTAGTACTCAGTAATTCGTGAATCACAGAGACGAAAATATGGGCACGGGTTGCTGTGAACACATGTATATTTCACATGGGCGCGGATACTTTCCCGCTCAAACGAAACGCAAAGCATTCTATCACATCTAAGGCCTTGGCCTGGCCTACGGTAAGTTAATTGAAGGTGGACACAATTGTTGCTGACGCACCTAGCTGAGCACGACACCCATTGTATTGGAAGTTGTTATATATAGGACTATAAGGTCTCCCGTGCTACAAACCACGGTCGTAGAGGGCATCAAAGCTTGATCATGATGTTGATACCTGACGTAGTTCTTTTTGACATCGGGTCTACTCAGTGTTGATAAATTTCGGCCTCTTGCTATCGACATGATCGAGAACGCTCGGGTTGAATGAGCTGCGACACCAGCTCTGTAGTTCGTGCGGCACGGACCTGTACACATTGTGAAGGCTCGGGCAACAATCACGTCAAGATCCTTGGATTTTCCAACAGGTCAACACTGCTATAATTTGAACTATCTCTGCAGCTTCACCTTACAAATACTTGCCTTGGGGAATAAAGCATTTCACAACAACGACGAGAATAAACGGGGCCAGAAATCCAAACAACTTTCGAATTACTCTATAGTGTAGTTCCTGAGGCCAGCCCATAAACGACCACGCTTTTCCAGGATAAATACAGTGCTGGTCCATTTTCGAATCTCATTTTGATGAGTTCGAGCAAAGGGGCAGATGTACTACCCCCGGTACAAGATAGGATCCTGTGGGTTCTCAGATGCAATCGCAGCTAGAAAAACATCGCACCCATTACAGGTGCTCGAGGTATAAGAGCATAGGATGGACAACCAGGATTCTTCAGCTGGTCTCACCCACTTTCCATACCAACAATCTGCAAAGCAAAATCGCGTTGTACGCCATTCCCTTCATATTCCTCACCTTAAACATAACTTTCAATCTCACCCAATAAACCACCATGGTCCAAATCACCGTCGCTGCTCTCCTTCTCATCGCTGCTATTGCCCCGGTCATTGCCACGCCAATCGAGGTCCGCGAACCTCGTAATAGCAAGTACCCCAGCCGCATCGGCGCAAAGGCAAAGGGTGCCGGAATGTCGGTGTTATCTGCATACTAGTACTTATCATATTGTATTGCCTATGCTGATATTTTCTTCAGTAATGGTGTTGTGGCCACGAAAACCCGGCCCCAGGAACGCGAACTTGAAGATGTCGATGCCCGCGAGCCCAAATTTAACATTGGTGGTCTACTCAAGGGGGCCGCCCGTGTCGCCGGCAACTTCATCCGAGAAGATAACGAAGAATTCAAGGCCCGTGAGCCAAGAGGCGGCTTCCGCGGTGGTCCTCGCGGTGGTCGCCGCCATGCTGGTGCTGGTGCTAGTGCACCTGAGGCTCGTGAGCTCGAAGTCGAGGACGTGGATGCTCGTGAACCCAGGGTTGCCCACCGCGGTGGTGCTCGTCGCACCGGTAGCCGCCATGCTGCCGCCGCTCCTGCAGCTGAGGCCCGTGAACTCGAAGCTGAGGAGTTTGATACTCGTGCCGACAAGAACCCCCACAGACATGCGGGTTGTTCGGTTAAAGCTCGTGGGCTTGAAGTTGAGGAGGTCGATGCTCGTGCCGACAAGAATCCCCACAGACATGCGGCTGGAGGCTGCTAGATAGTAGCTTAGCTATCTTCAGTGGCAATAGTAGTAGGTACACACCACACAAAAGTGATTGTATACCATAAGGCATTGCTTAGCCCTAGTCATCATTGGAATGAAGTTGATCAATGAAAAGGAGCAACAGTTGTGAAGCCTAGGCCAACAGCAAAGTCACTAGTATTCAACTTCTGGTTCCATAGCTCTCAAACTTGTCTCAAACAAGATCACTTTCGTCCTCAGCTTATATTCCTTCAAACCCGGCGTCTACTCCTCCACACCTGACTACGGCATATCCCCGCCTGATTATATTGCACCCCCTTACTTTCCTGATCGGCAACGTCAAATCTTCAATACGCCTACAAGTAGTTCCACTTCCCAACTAAAAACCATGGATCTTGATTATATCTGCAAAACCTGAGTTTCAGTGTCTTCGAACCTTGAAATTTGGCCGCTATGGGCTGCTATGAGGCGCTATGCATAGCATGCCATAAAGGGTCCCCACTGTTCAACTCTGCATAGTAAGCGACCCTTAATACTATGGAGCACTCCAGAGCCATAGAACGAATCTGGGTTTGTGGCAGGTGCTATTCATTTTATCACTTCTGGGGCCTTGGATACCCCCATTTTGTGCGTATCTGCTTCTCGTCAAAATACTATCCAATCGTACTTATTCTTGGTTGTGGCTGCATATCTGGGAATCCCAAGTAACGGGAAATTTCCCCAGCATTGAATGCAGGCTCTTGCGTGAATGTCATTTCTGTCGTTCAACTCTACAACGTGCATTCCCTCGGTCTCTGTCAACGACATTGCCGTCGATCTTGGTCCTTTGTCCTCTTTGCCTCAGCCTGTACGACCCGCTTTTGCCACGACGACATTTGACTCTCACACAAGTTCAATCTCTTTTGGGAATATTGATCCTAAATATTAACAATGTGGGGGGCTGTGGCCGATCAGCGGCAAAGAGCGCAGGTTGAGAACGGCTTGATTTTAATAATTCGGGGCTGGCGAACTTCAATGCCTGCCTCAAGATCTCGAACGTCAGCTACAGGTGCAGCAGCTGCAATTTGTCGAACCCCACGTCTACCACGAGGACCACCCCTTGGCTCACGAGCCTCGACCTCTTCAACTTCGAAGTCACGAGCTTCAGCTATGGGCACAGCAGCGGGAGTCGCCTGACGACCTCCTCGGCGACTTTTATGAGCGCTACTATGAAAGCTACCCCTGGGCCTACAAGCATCAATTTCTTCTACCTCGACTTCACGAGCCTCAAGTTTGGCAGCACCAGATTGGTGGCGAACACCACGAGCACTAGCACGAAAGCCACCTCTTGGCTTACGGGCATCGATCTCGTCAAGTTCGCGCTTCTGGGGGTCCGTATTTGTGGTTGAAACGCTATGAAAGAATTTGGGTAATGGATCATAACCGGTATGCAAATACAACTGACCTCCCGGCGAACCCACCAACTGTGGTGGCGACCTTTAAATTTTGGAAAGCATGGTGACTAGAGATTTTTCGAGCTTCACGAGCTTCGATCGGCATGGCAATGACTGGGGCTAGAGCAGTGGCAAGAAGAAGAGCGGTGACAATGATTTGCACCATGACGAGATATTGGGTGGGACTAAAAGTATTCTTCTAAGAAATTGAGGTTAATGGTGTACAAAGCTGTTTTGCTTTGCAGATTATTGGTGTAGGAGTTATGTGGGTGAGACCAGCTGAAGAATTCTGGTCGTTCATCCCATGCTTTTATACATTTAAGATCCATCAGGGTCCCATCTGGTGATGGGGTAGTCTGTACAGTCCATGTAGTACCTGAAATCAACGTGAAAAATTTCCAATGCCATGAGTGATGATTGGTCGGAGAGCTATGTTTGACTCTGAAGGCCCACAATCCTTGATCATCCGCCACAAAAGAGTTGGGTATGCCATATGATTGTCTTCTCATATCACCTCCCCGTATAGCATATAGTTATTTATCAACTCCGTCCAAGTTCAAGTTGCTACATGCAATTCTATCAACCGAGACTCAAACGCCGATCAACTCTTTCGGAGTCTAAGCTGCCGCCCTGAGTATTCCAAAAAAGGATACTTTGGCTCATTTTGGGAATAGTGGCCGAATCCCGATTCCCAAGCGAATCAATCAAGAACTCCGAGTTGATCATGATCGATTGGGATAAAACTTGCTCAAATCTACTGGACTGCTACTTGGTCTGTGAAACATATAGGGGTAAACTCAATGCAAAGCACTCTATCAGGTCTGACGCCTGGCATGACCTGTGGTTAGTTATTTGCAGGCTTAGTATGAGGGACTGAGAAACGAGTCATTGCTGCATCAATGCTCGGGACTGAAATTCAGTGGTAAAAATTTGGGGCTGTTCCATTTTTGGGTAAATTCTATGAAGATCTGACACGGAGGAGTGGCTGAAGGAGTTGGACATAATAATAATAGCTGACATATCTAGCTGGGCACGGCACCTATTGTATTTCAAAGTCATTATATAGGACTGTATAAGATTTATCTGGCTACGGCCGTGGCCCTGATCATGATGTTGATACCCGTCGTGGTTCCTTTGACATAAAGTGTACTCAGTGTTGTTAAATTTCCACCTCTTACTTTCGACATGGTCGAGAACCTCAGGTTGAATGAGCTGCGACGCCAGCTCTGCAGTTCGCGCGAAGCATGCTTGTACACATCTCAGATGCAATCGCATCTAGAAAAATAGTACCCATTATAGGTGCTCGAGGTATAAAAGCATGGGATGGACAACCCGGATTCTTCAGCTGGTCTCACCTACACATCCGAGTCTACACCAACAATCTGCAAAGAAAAATAGCGTTGTACGCCATCTCCTTCATATTCCTCACCTTAAACATAAATTTCAATCTCACCGAATAAACCACCATGGTCCAAATCACTGTCGCTGCTCTCCTTCTCATCGCTGCTATTGCCCCGGTCATTGCCACGCCAATCGTAGCCCGTGAACCTCGTAATAGCAAGTACCCCAGCCGTATCGGCGCGAAGGCAAAGGGCACCGGAATGTCAGTGTTATCTGAATACATACCATGTTGTATTACGTATGCTGATATTTTCTTCAGTAACGGAGTTGTGGCCACGAACACCCGGCTTCAGGAACGCGAACTCGAAGAGGTCGATGCCCGCGAGCCCAAATTTAACATTGGTCTACTCAACTTCATCCGAGAAGATAACGAAGAACTCATGGCCCGCGAGCCAAGAGGCGGCTTCCGTCGTGGCCCTCGTGGTGGCCACCGCCATGCTGGTGCTGGTTCTAGTGCACCTGAGGCTCGTGAGCTCGAAGTCGAGGAAGTGGATGCTCGTGAACCCAGGGGTGCCCACCGCGGTGGTGCTCGTCGCGCTGGTGGTGGCCATGCTGCCGCTCCTACAGCTGAGGCTCGTGAGCTCGAAGTTGAGGAGGTTGATGCTCGTGAGTCCAAGCACAACAGAAAGGCGAGTTGTCCACTTAAGGGTCGTGAGCTCGAAGTTGGGGAGTTCGATGCTCGTGAGCCCGAGAAATTCAACAGAAAGGCCGGTACTGGACTCGGATTATGCTCCTAGTAGATAGATCTACAGTGTATAAGTACACACCATACGAAAGTACTAGTAATTATATGTGCCAGTCACCGAGTCATTGGAATGGCCCAGTTGCTCCAAAAAATGGAGGAACATTTGTGAAGGTAAGACCATCAGCAAAGTCACTATTCACCCTCTGGTTCAAGCTCTTAAATAAGATCGCTTTCGTCCTCGGCTTATATTACTTTAAACCCGTCTACTCCTCCACACTCGACTACTTACTAGTATGTCATATCCCTGCCTGACTATATATATCGCCTACAAGTGGCTCCGCCTCCCAAGCGAAAACTATGGATCTTGATTATTCATTTTACAACACTTCTGAGGTGCATACCTCATTTTATGTGTATCTGCTTCTCACCACAATTCTATCCAACCGTACTTACTTTAGTCTCAGCGGTATGAGACTCAATAATATTTCTCACGGTTCCAGCCATGTCTTTGCGGTCCACGGTCAAACGTGGGCACTTTTCTCAGTTCCCTGAAACCACAACAGAATTCGTGGCCTCATATACCCATAACCTCTTATGATCTAATTACGGATTGGTTGACATTGCAAAAGAACTCTTCTGGGGCTACGGTTATGAAATAACGACCAATACTGGTCCCACTTTGGGACTCTTTGTACTTTGGATCTACAGGGACTTTGAGTGTCCCTTCCCGCCTCTTATCTCCATATCTTATGGACGACAACACTTCACCTTACACCTTTCCCGGGGAATCCCAATCTCGAAGCGCCCACTTCCAGGGTTGGTTCTCGACAGCTGTCCGTGGTATGTCCACACACACACCTTTATACTTAATGAGAGTGAATAGGCTCATCGTAACCACGTTAGACATCCTCTGTCGGAAACTACAAGGACACCCCATGCAGGGCCCTTAGGATTCTAATGTCCAAAGTGACGCGATAACAATTTCCCCAAATTACTTATGCATCTATTGTGGCGCCTACTATCAGCCTTCAGGCAAACTTCCGGCGCGACCGAGGTTGCTATTCAAATCACAGCACTAAAACCTATAACATAAGTGACGTGGTTGTTTTCATAAAAGGCAAGTCGTAGGTGTGTCCACATTTAATCAACCCTGTCATGACATGAGCTGCAGAAATTTCTAGCGAAGGTGTAAGGGCGCTAAACCTACCCGCGGCTGGCATGCACAGCAACTGTTGTTGAAACGGGACGCTATATTCCCCACTTGGTCCGTTCTTTGTTACTGCACACCACGCACAACTATCTTTCGAAAGGTACCGGACTTGGCCAGCAATACCCAAACAAATGAAGACGACATAGATCGGTATCTCAGTGTATGGTGTTTGGCCTCCGTCGATGGGTTTTCCTTACCAGCGGGATAAATCTAACGAGTACACCCCTCATGTAGAAGTTATGAGGCGGCGAAGTCGGGAGTTTTCCCTGTTAAAGGTTTGAATTTTTTTTTGACCTTTGGGACGACGGTCTGATTCGAGTATTCAAGAAGCGAAAATAGGCGATCGAATCCAATTAAAATCTGCGCATCTCAATAGCACGAGTTAGGTTATTGCTAGGACAAGCCTCGACGAGCTTCATCCATCGACGGTTGCACCCGTTGCTGACATCCATCCCGTTACCTCCCAACTATGAAGACTTCAAACAGACTAGTTCGATGCATCGTTGCTCGTTCACACCGCGTTACCGAGCTATCAATCGTCTCAGACTTCAAATGGTAAAATGGTCAATCCACAAATTGAAGCATCTTCTCAAGACGGTCGCACGTAAGTCGACATGTGTTTTCTTCATGTTACTGTTTTTCTAACATGATCCTCGAACTTTCTTTGCAAACAGGTTACAAGACACTGCAGCGTGCTCTGCAATGCATACTCTTATCCTGCTCCTACGGATGCACCACCTTTGTGACTGGCAATTAGCCGCCACAGCTATATTAATAATCGACCAATGATATACGAACCTAGGCGATCGTTTTTACGCTCTGCTTCCATCCACGTACCCATCCAGCCATCTATGCGCTGTCTGTCTGTCGATATAAACCAAACACAAAATCCGGCAAGTGTACAAGCGATGTCGATCTCGCAGAAGTTCGTCTGCGGCTATCTAATCTCCATCTATTTTTCCAGGCATTCCATGGCGCTCCGAGCATGCACATACGTTTTGAAGAAAGAAAAATCGGGCGAACCAGCTGGGAATACGTGGACAGCAACTATCGCCCCCGGCGGTCCCACTGGACTGAGACCTGTGTGTGTTTTTTTTGTATGCGTGCGTGGAAGAAGAATTAAACGAAACGTTGAGGCTTTCGCCGATCATGACGATAGCTTCTCCCTTCTGCTTTACGACATTTGGACGGGGACTTGTTTTTTTTTTTGTGCATGGGTGCATAGAAGACGAATTCAGAGGACTCTTCCTGCTCCTGCCTTCTCTGCTTCTCATTCAACTCCTCTCGACGTTCTTCGGTGTACGGCCTTCGATGTATGGACACGTGGATCTCCTTCGCCACTCCCTATCTCCACTTCAGTATCTTCGACATTTTCACTTACCCACTCACCGCTTCGAATCGCAATACCCTTGGTGCCAACAGTTCGCCACTCTCTTTCCATCTTGATCATGAGTCATGGGGAATTGCCGCCTCCTCTATCTCGATTCCGACATATTTATATTCGAACGTCTTCGATCAATCGTACCATTCAACAGTTGTGGTAGACTTCCGTCTGCCTCTGACGTACGAGTCGTGCATGGTCAAGATCGCTTACCTACGCGGTCGGTCTCTCTCCGAGTCTTCCGCTCTCGAAATCGAAATTGAACAGTTCACCCTCTGCGTCTAAGCAAGCACTACACATCCCGGGTTCTCCAAGTCCGAGGCTATCTATACAGAGTGAAGCAGAAGCAGCCATGCCTCCGGGCTCTCGGCTCAGAGCAACTCAGCAACGAGCTCGAATTTTTAGCCTGCGCAGCGGCAGTGCTCATACATAGTTTTCCTCATGAAACGTTGACACTCTATGTATATGCATGTACTACTTCCAGTGCCAGAGAATCAAAGAGCTGTTGTCGTCATTC
>Ga0247741_1002478_pt1 | contig 10257 bp, 8 predicted proteins | sample UWRJL213509R2_FD_180945 | JGI IMG/M metagenome (GOLD analysis project Ga0247741, IMG submission 180945) | Plant litter microbial communities from Arlington Agricultural Research Station in Wisconsin, United States - UWRJ-L213-509R-2 | ecosystem: Environmental > Terrestrial > Plant litter >...
TGAGAGGCGACATGGAAGATTGAGGAGGATAGGTAAAATTAAATTGAGGTCAGACAACTAATTTATATGGGTTCTGGAACATCTGTTTCAGTCCAAGAACAATGAGTGAAGGCGCTAAAACATTTCGGAGAAAACATGTGTATATTAAAGTTCGACATCTGGATATAGTATTTGTAATCTCATACTAGAGTAATGTTTTACAAGGATTGAAGACATCAGTAATTTTCTACAGTTTTGAATGCTTCCTATGTGCCCTGGGGTACGTATGAGTCTTATTGACCTATGAGAGAAGGCAGTACTAGGGTACATCTCGTGTCAATCACCATTACTTAGACAATACCATCTGATATTTTGTGCTTATTTTAAGGAACTAATGGTAAATGGCGAGAGGCGAGAGACGATGAGGGTGCTCACCTTTGCCGTTTCGGGTCGTTTCATTAATTTTTTTCACTACAAATCTAAATGTAGTACTTGCCGACAGCGTTTCTTGTGATATGTAGGCTCTTTTGTAGGATCGACGCTGCAGCCTTTATGGTAACCATCACGACCTGTTACTGGGTTTAGTATGTCCAACGAGGATACACCACCAATTGGGCTCCATGTGAACACCAGCTGAACCAATCTCCTGGTGTGATGCAGATCAATCAGCTTCCCCATGGCTGCCGTATACCTGCCACCCAGCTTTTTGCGGTCAGCTCTGGTCCGGGTTTTGAACATGTATGCGCCAGGTTAGTGCCAGATTGTGCTTCCAGCTGATGCGGCTGTATGTCTAAATTCAGATAACATAAGCCTTGCTCAATGAGGGGTCATTTTAGCATTAGAATAGAGCTTAATACTCCTCAGAATACGTATTTCCATTTCTATGAAGTGTTCGAAGTCGTTCTGAGCTCAAAAATGTGCACAGGTCCGTGCGCACCTCTTTCTGAAATCACCAAGTCCGTTCAAACTCAGATAAACTCCGAAAACCAACCATAATCGTTTCATCGGCGCATCATCACTCATTCTTTCCTTCTCCCTTCATCTTCCCTCCTCAGCCGACGCTGGCTTCTTCCTCCTCATGATTGTTTACATCCTAGCGTTGCATCTGCCCCCTCTAGTGTCTTGTATCTGTCTGGGTTGGTCAAACCCAAATTTTCTGCTTGACTCGGTTGTCATTTCACTCATGGGCTGGTCTCTGGTCTTGTCTGTGTCTCTAGCTTTGTTACTGGCTGCCTCAGTTATCCACACCCTTAGCGCTACACTACCGTCCATAGCTAGAAGGGTTTGAGGTGTTGTCCAAGGGATGGAATACAGGAGGGCGGATGGATGTCGGCTGGGTTGAGGGTGTGCGTGTAGGTGGTTTCCATCGTAGCCCTCGCCTAGAATGTATTGTATTGCCTGCTGTACCTAGATAGTTTTTGCGAATGCTACCTGCCGCCAGCTGAAGCTGGAAACAGTACCCTTAAACCCCGAAATTGAGCTGTCGCCAGCTGGCGTCAATCCAGTGTGAATGCAAGGTTTCGGCAGAGTGACAATCCCACCTGCTGGACACCTGTGGCCCCTTCGGCGGTGTAATCTATGGAACCATGCGGCAGGGGTGATGCGGAGGACCTGGCTTTCAGCTTTCAACCCATATCACGTCCATGGTACCTGGCAACAGTCTCCTATTAGGCCGATTTCACCCTGCTGCCAGCTTCAGTCCACCTGGGGCCAGCTGGGAACATACTGTGACCAGTTGTCGCAGTCCAGGTTCTGACCACGTGTGGCCCAAATGGTGGTGTATTCCATCCACAAACCTCTGAATATGATACTGCATTTTTATGTTTGCCACACCCTCAACGTTCGACGTTCAGCCTACTGGACTACGACGATAACACGCCCAAGTGGGCCTAGGGTATCACAAATTTCATGTGAATCACTGCAACCTCGTGTAACTGAGCTCCACCTTCGAGGCCTCAAACTTCACATACTGCTTGTGCACATAGCAGGGACATATCGTTCGAGTACACATCGACTTTTAGATATCGCATTGTACCTGCGCTACTAGGCTCTTGGCTCCCTTTATTAGTGTGAAACGAGCAATGATATCTCTCAGAAGCCAAAATGAACACATGGAACCCATGTTAATAGACCTTGCTCGGTATCTCTGAGCGTTTTTCGAATGTCTTGAATAGTGTGGTAGAGAGCGTGTGCACCACTTCCATGAAGTCTGTCCCGCTTCTCCGCAAGATACTTGTAAAAACCTTCTGCAACGACGGGGCCATATTGGTCCTTGATCGACCACATAGTCGCGACAACACCTTGGTAACCGACCGCCAGCATTCCAGCTGCTAGGTGGATGGCCTCTTCCGAAAGCTTCTCGTCGCCGGTGCCAGTCTGACACGCCGACAAAAAAGCGAACTCGCGGTGAGCAATCCTCTGCTTCATGATATCTGCCAGCTCGAGCTGTCCATCGTGGAGATAGAACCCGCTGCTGAGAGGGCTCTCCATGTTCTGGTTCGCGTGGCAAGCAAAATGAATTGAACTGCATGATTCCATCTCCAGTTTCACTCGCTCGACGGTTGCGGCTTCTCCTTCCAGACTGAGAGACTCCCCAAGCCCTCTCCCAACTGTTTTCAAAATAGCGTTTACTTCTTCCGTGGTACCTGGGATTCTAGAAAGTCCGGGTGTGTTCGGTTGACTGATAATAAGGAGCTTGGGCGATGATGACGGCCGAACGTCAGATGACTCTTTTACCTTTTCTAGAAGTGCGCTGATGGTGGGTGTATACGACGACACCACAAAGTCGGAAACACAGGATCCGGGTGAGGGCCGCTCCGTTTGATTGTAGATTCCTGCGGCATGAAGCGGGAGGAATGCAAGAGGACCAGTTGGACACCACCATATTCGAGGTGGGTGCAACGGAACATAAGACTTGACAAAGGTTTCGATCAGAAAATATGCCAGAGGTGAAAATAAAACTCACGGAATATGCAAGACCATCCAATAAGGGCCTCATGACCTTCAACCAAAGTTCTTCGAGGATGAAATGGATTTCACTAGGTGTTTCGCCGCCGGAATCCCACACTGGGCGGGGTCCACGACCTTCTTCACGCTTGCGAACCTTACGCGCCAAAAGAAATTTGCGTAAGCGCTCTCTGAGCTCAGTCGCAAGCTTGTGGCTGAAATTTGGAAGAGGGATATGGACGGGTGCATCAGATCCGGAGATAAGAGCCAGGCCATCACAGCGGGATTCATGAACATTGACGAGAACAACTGGGCCGCCCACTGGGAGATTAGCGAGAAGATCTGAAGCTCGAGGTGGTCGAAGGAAGTCGTGGAACTTGGGAACCCGACGAATCTGGTCAAGTAATTGACTCCATTCGTTGGCGAGCTTGACGTGGATGTGAGTTTCATCTTGTAACGTCGTCCTTTGCGACATTGAATCAGGTGTGTCCAGACTTCCTAATGCACGACGGGATCCAGAAGATTCCAGCGCGCTCGAAATGTCCAAGAACCGCTGGGCCAGATGTTCATCGTGTTCACGAAGATTATCCACGGGTGTGCGGAGTTGATTAAGTTGGCTCCAGACAAGACAGCGACCTTGTTCAAGCCACTCAAGAGCCCTTTCAGCCTCGCCTTGAGAAAATGCAGCAGCAGAAGCACGTGTTGTTAGCCGTGAAATGCCGATGAGATCGGTGTGACGTTGCTCGATGGTGCGGTGCATTCCAGCAATCTGCGATATGAGATTAATCGAAATACCAAATGCCTTCATGGAGTGCGGTAGATCATGAGTAATGGAAATTTGCGCCCAATTTCGAGCAGCGGTGAGGCGAAGTGCAGGAGGTCCAAGAGTCGATGTGGATTGTTGATAAATGGATTCCGCATTCTGGATATCGTGGAGATTGCCAGTGGTCTTGAAGCGAAGCACATATGAAAGTGCAAGGTTATTCAGCCATCCTGTCAGCTGTGAGTTACCATCTGGAGTGAATTGAACTGCCCGCTGCTGAAACAAGATAGCTTCCGCAATGTCGGACAGGTCACCAATACGCTGGAAACGACGCATGAATGAATTTCCAAGGTTATTCAGCCATAATGACATGTGAGCATCTCCGTCAGGAGTCACTTGAACTGCCCGCTGGTGCAGAGCGATTGCCTCCGAAATGTCGTGGAGATTGCCATTGCGTTCGAAGCGACTCATAAACGAAAGTCCAAGGTTATTCAATACCACTGCCATCAAGATGTGGTCATTTGGAGCGAGTTGAATGGCTTGCTGCTGTGTAGAGATTGCTTCGGTGATATCATGGAGATCATTAGTGCGTTGGTAGCGACGCATAAAGGAGAGTCCAAGGCTATTTAACCGTTTGAATTTAGCAGCGTGGTTAATGGGAGTAAGTTGAACTGCCCGCTGCTGCAAAGCAATGGCCTCCGAGATGTCCTCCAGATCTCTAGTGCGTTCGAAGCGAAGCCTCAATGAAACCCCAAGGGCACTCCATTGTAATGCCATGTTAGCATGTCCGTCGGGAGTGAGTTGCGCCGCCTTTCGCTGACAAGAGACGGCTTCGGAGATGTCGTTAAGATTGTCTGTGTATTGGAAGCGACGCATAAACGAGGATCCAAGGTTACTGAGTCGTGATGCCATGTTATGTTCGTCATGAGGAGTAAGTTGAATGGCCCGCTGAAATAATGAAATGGCTTCTGTGATGTCAGGGAGCTCACCAGTGCGCTCGAAGAGACACCTCAATGAAATTCCAAGACCGTTTAACCATGTTGGAAGTTTACTGTGACCATTGGGAGTGAGTCTAATTGCCTGCTGTTGCAAAGAGATGGCCTCGGAGATGTCCGTGACATTACCAGTGCGTTCGAAGCGACGCATAAGTGACTGACCAAGGTTATGCAGCCGAGATGAAAAGCTGGCGTGGCCGTTGGGAGTGATTTCGACTGCTTTCCGCTGCAAGGAAATGGCTTCTGAGATGTCAGAGAGGCCACCAGTACGTTCGAAGCGACGCATGAAAGAGAGACCAAGGTTATTTAACTGTGCTGGCATATCGACATGTCCATTTGGAGTGAGCTGCACAGCTTGCTGTTGCATGGATATGGCCTCTGAAATGTCGTCGAAATCGCCAGTGTGTTCGAAGCGATTCCTGAGTGATACTCCAAGGTTATTTTTCCATCCTGGAATATTGGCATGGTCGTTAGGAGCAAGTTCAAGTGCCTGCTGCTGAAAAGAGATGGCGTCCGAGATGTCGGACAGGTCACCAGTACGTTCGAAGCGACGCATGAGTGAAGATCCAAGGTTGTTCATCCATAACGACATACGAGCATGTCTATCAGGAGTGAGCTGAATTGCCCTTTTATGCAGAGAGATTGCCTCGGAAATGTCGCAGATATCTCCATTGCGTTCGAAGCGCTTTCTAAGTGAAAGTCCAAGGTTATTCGATAGCATTGCCATGTCGGTGTGACCATCGGGAGTGAGTCGAATGGCTTGCCGCTGTAAAGATACGACCTCCGCGATGTCAGAGAGATCTCCAGTACGTTCAAAGCGACACATAAACGTGTTCGCCAAGTTCGTCAACCATAATAGCATGTCGAGGTGGCCGTCTGGAGTGAGTTGAACGGCACGCTGCTGCCAAGATATGGCATCTGAAATGTCGTTTAGATCGCCATTGCGCCCGAAGCGACGCCTCAGTAAGCTCGCAAGGTTGTTAAGCTGCAATGGCGTCAGCGCATGCACATCGGGGGTGACTTGAACTGCCTGCTGGTGATGTGAGATGGCGTCCGAGATGTCAGCGAGATCTCCCGTATGTTCGAAGCGCCGTATAAATGAGGTTCCCAGGTTAGATAGCCGTGCTGGCATGTCGACGTGGCCATTGGTAGTGAGTTTGACTGCCCGTTGCTGTAAAGAGATGGCCTTTGAGATGTCCAGGTAATCTCCCGTGTGTTCAAAGCGACGCCGAAAGAAAATCCCGAGGTTATTGAGCCGTCCTGGCTTGTCACCATGGCCGGCAGGAGTCAATTGAACAGCAAGTTCTATAGCCGATATGGCTTTCTCGATATCTGATAGATTACGCGTGGCTTTGAAGCGATGGTACGATTCCACTGCGCGAGTGGATAATCCCCTGGCTACATAGTACCTGTAAACATCATCCCTATTGAAAGAACCGAAGCACAAACATACCAATCTGAAGTGATTCATCCCGATGTATATCTTCTCCTGCGACTCCGTCCTGAGGAATCTCTGCTATCGTGAATGACAGCTTCAGCACTGGAGAAACCCCCTTAGACGTGAAGATTTTGTATATCCCTACCATTGGAATCAAGTGAGTTAACAACATGGCGAAAATCCATATGGTACACCTACGCGCTGCATGGCTTTCTGACTCCAATGCCAGTTCATCCTTTGTGAACCAAATATGCATAAGGTTTATCCACCCTCCAAATGTAGAGACAATTCCTAGTGTCTTGATATTCTCGGGTCTACAATCACATTGGCGTCAGACCTAGTTGCTAGTGGCCAGGTTCTGTGTCGTTAGATCCTTACAATGTAGCGACAGAAGTCTGCCTCCACGTCTCGGGTGACTCCTTTTCTAACAGCATAATCTTCCCCTCTTCTATTTCACCTCCAAAAATGACGAGCCTGACTGTATCATGAGCCGAGATTTCAACACCTCCCGTTACGCATTCAAGACGAAGATCTGATGGTCAGATTTGAGTTGCGACATCGGATTATTACTGTGGGTGAGTTTAAACTTGCCTGCGATATAGCGTCTGCGACCATGTCTTTCGCTGAACTGGTGATCCTTTACTATTTCAGCTGCCTTGGAAGGGTCTTTCTCCGACACTATTTTGTCGGATGCAGCCTTAAATCCTGTATGGCCACCGGGCGCAAGGCCTCAATGTAGGTGGATTGGAATGCATGTTTTTCGAATTTTATCACACTCACCAGTTTCATTTTTGATTTCCGTACCGATGTCTCCTGTCTCCTTGGGGTTAATACATTGTGGTACAAACTCGGATTCCTGCGCATTCGATTCCCAGTGGTGACCTGTCATGGTTTCTCTGAAGCTGATCGCTGCTGAATGGTTGAAAAGTGGACATCGAAGACGTGTCAGGGATATATAGGAGATACATACCCATTTCACCACCTGATCTCGAAGGTGGCCTAACGTTGACATTAGCGCTCAAAGACATTACAGTGTCTTGCATATTGTTTTGCCGACTTTTCTGTGAAAAGTGTTTGGCTCTGTATCGCCCAGCGCCCAAATTGCGGGCCGTGCTGCGAGCGGCACCTTGTCATCCGCTTTCGGAAGTATCAGCGAGCTCTGGTATCTCCCATTCGAGCCCATATACATCATCTTCACAAAATCATTTTCATACAGCTTGAATGTATTCAAATGTAAAATACAGTCTCTAACTCCAGATCCCTTTTGCGAGGCTTGAACGAGGCAGGCCACTAATTCAATATATACCCAATCTTCAGCCACATATCTGCTCCATTTTGCTTCTCCCAAGACCACAGCCTAGATAGAATGTAAGTTAAGCTACCTCACCATTTCATTCAATTTGGCAGTATTGGCATCATCCCCTTCGCCTCCTCATCCGTATCCAATCCGGCCCTCATTACAGATACTGTGAATGCACCAGCGGCCGTCGAACGGCCGATCATGAAGGATTTGGCATGTTTCATGACGGATGTGAGGTCTTTTGAGGACCCAGCGGTTAAGGCCATGTCGTTCTCAGTAGGACGCCAAAACTCCTATCGCTCTGATCCATCCTCTTCCCCGGGGATGGACTAACGATTGACAATCCAAAACCGTCTGCGTGATACACCGTCAGCAGCCATCATTGTACTGTGAGGTAGTACGGCGATACACATACCAGGAGAACACCAGAAAACCAACGTTGGTCCCAGAATCGGTTATTCGTAATTAAGTTGGCCGGGGTTGCCTTGGAGGTAGCGAGGGTGCGACGCGAGACACCGATAGCGGCCAACACGGGACTGTTACTGCACCTGTTCCTAGGTAAGATGGGAGGGAAAGTTAGAAAGTGTCAACATAGCAGCAGGATAATGAAACCGGAAAGAATATAAAGTGAAATCAAAATCAAAACCCGCAAACGCCAACACCAACACTTCAAACCCAAACTCCAGTGCTTTACTAACCCAGACCCTGAAAGGCGAACCTCACGATTGTTGGGAGACACGCATCTCCTCCAGAAACAACCTCGACTTGAGTCGATGATCCTTGTGGATGAGTGTGAGCACCCATAGCCGATCGCGAGGATCAACGTCCCACGGGTGTACTCGAGTAGCACAACGGAACTGATATCAAACACCAGAATCAGAACCCTTCGAAAATCCAGCGGGACTCGATAGGTCCTAGCCAACTGTTGACAGTCAACTATCAAGACACGCAGTCATAATACCCCAACCTCCGCTATGGCCATATTTACAGCGATAACAATAGAACGACTTCATCAGAGCAGGCGGCAGACAGTAGACAGATAGGTCTGAATTTGGTCCGATTTGCTCGATACGACGCGCCACCCCTATCGCCATCATTGTCGGAATGATATCTTCGAGTGAGTTCAGAGAGGGGTACGTTTGACGATTAGCATCTATATCCACCTCGTTCTCGTCCTCCGTCGTCTTCGCAGTCAAAATGGCCCAGCAGAAGACGTAGACGCAGAAGCTATGAGCACGACGCGACATCCACTGACACCATCTTCTTTCGTCATCTCTCGTTTTCTTCTTCACACTCCTTGCGACGAGGAAAATGACAAGGATGGTACAATCCGTGGTTGCTAGGTCCGGCCTAGCACAAGCCATCTGCGTCTGTCTGTATCCATGACCCGGAAAGGCGTCTAATCGATGTCCACATCACCAAGCTCCCGACCCGACGTGAGTAGAAAGTAGGATATCCGCGCTACCATTGACGCGTTGTTCGCAGAAAAGATACCCAAACTCGGACTCTGACTCTGACTCCAGACCAGTCCAGACCCAGAGGAATGTTTGCCAACGCGGCGACATCACCAACTCTGATTTTCGTCCTCGTCCCGTCGATCCTCTGAAGACGGCGATGACGATAATCCGTGGGGTAAAGATCCATTAAGAGGTCTCCGCGTCTTCTGGTTTGCTTTGACCCCATCCTAAGTGACAACCAAACACCAAGGAGAATGAGGGACATCCACCGTGTCAAGGACATGTACAACCCCTGGGCGCGGCGGAGGTAGGGGTAGTTGGCATTGTTTCTGCCCAGAGGGATACATATGAGTTAGCTTAAATCTCGGAGTAGAGGAGAGGGGAAGAAACTCTGAAAGTGGTAAAACGGATACTCACCTCAGTAAGCGTATACTCTAAGTAACTGGCACTCTCATGCACTGCTCGTCAAGAGTGTTGGAACCTGGGCGGCATATTTAGGGGTTTATGCAGTAGGTGGACTGGGACTTTTGGTGATCTGGGGACGGCGAGGAGGGTTATATGTCATGCGGGAGATATAGACAGAGACTACAACGGAATCTTCAATTTGTTGTGAAAATGAGGAAGTTTGGCAAGGCGCTTGGCGACAAATAACATGTGCAGCGGATTCAAACAGCAGGACAACGCCGACGTGCAAACGCAAACCCTCCAATTCGTACTCATAACCAACTTTCAGCTCTAGATCCGTAAGTTAAAATTTTATTCGACAGTGCTCGAGCTTATACAACGCAGGCCAGCTATGTGCTGTGTGTGCGGTTCCGGGACACTGATAACAATGGAGGAATCAGCGCTTACGGACGCTCAACTTTTTCACCACTACTACAAGTACATAATACACAATGATTATAACTAGTACATCATAGAATTTCACCTTAAGTTCAGACCAGAACTTAGCTCTCCAACAATGCAAGCTTCTCGACAGAACGAGCCTTGATCTGTAACTTGAAACGTTCGAGGTGCCTAAAGCCACGATCAAAAAATCAGTTGGTGAAAAAACTACGGGCCACTTAAAACAACGCACGTAGTGATTCCTGTCGTCCACTTTTCTTCAGGTTCAACCTCGGCTCCATGTGCGTCCAAAGGTTTCGAGATGTTGAAAACAGTGAGGACATTGCAGATATTCAAGAACAATGACATTTCCGCTAGGTGTGCACCTTTGATGGTCATCATGTAAGTCAAAGTGGTTATCTTAAAAGCTGGGTCAAGTAATTACCAGGACAGATTCTTCTCCCAAACCCGAATACGAATTTGAATGGATCAGTCTGAGGTTTGTCACCCAAATGGCGACTGGGATCGAAAGCAAAGGGGTCTGGGTATAGTTC
>Ga0247741_1002479_pt1 | contig 10256 bp, 11 predicted proteins | sample UWRJL213509R2_FD_180945 | JGI IMG/M metagenome (GOLD analysis project Ga0247741, IMG submission 180945) | Plant litter microbial communities from Arlington Agricultural Research Station in Wisconsin, United States - UWRJ-L213-509R-2 | ecosystem: Environmental > Terrestrial > Plant litter >...
GGTATTTCATTGGGTAGATATTTCATTGGAGAATGGATGCTATTCTTTCATTAGAGGCTAGGTATTTCATTGGAGGGTGGATACTCTTCTTTCATTGGAGAATGGTGGAGAATGGGTGCTATTCTTTCATTGGATAGGTATTTCATTGGGTAGGTATTTCATTGGGTAGATATTTCATTGGAGAATGGATGCTGTTCTTTCATTAGAGGATGGGTATTCATTAGAGGGTGGATACTCTTCTTTCATTAGAGGCTGGGTATTTCATTGGGATGTGCATACTAGTACTTCATTAGAGGATGGATATTTCATTAACTTCTAGATGCTATTATTTCATTAGAGAGGAGATCTCATTAGGCTCTATATACCAGTATCTAATTCACTGAATAATATTTAATCTAATCTTCAAGATCATATCTATCAAACCGAGCACTGGCTTCATTGTCCTCCTCAGGATCCTCATCACCACCCTCATCACCATCCAACTCTTCATGATCATCAATGTCATTCTGATCTTCGCTTTCAGCAGACAAACCTGATGCTGTTACATTTGGAGTTGCAGAATCATCACCCGATACCACCAAAGCAAACTTACTTGCCCATACAATTGATACTCCTTCGCACTGTAGTGCTGGAGACCACTTGCTCACTGAGCTAGTTGCGAGAGCTGTCATAAGACTGGCCTGTCTCAGTGCATAAGCTGATACCCCCTGGGAAAGAGCTAAGTCCAACCCCGCACGCCTATAAGCCTGACCTTTCCACCAATCAGCCTTCCATTCCAGATAGGCAACGGTACGTCGCATCTCTTCCTGAACAAGTTGATACTCCTCCTCCCAGCGATCCTGACGTGCCTTCATCTTTGCCCACTCTGCTCTCATCGTCTCATCAAACTCCTCCTCCTGACCCAAATGACCACCATCTCTCGCAACAAGCCAAATCCACGACATCTCGTATCGGTTATTGGTTCGACGAATTGGATCATCCTCCTGCCGCCCAGGTCCCCGAATATCGTTGGTATTAAGCTTTTGGAACTTGTCCTGCCATGTTCCATCACGGTCAAGAACGAGAAGTGCATCCCGAGCGACTCGGTAACGCTCGGCAGCACGTTGAATCCGGAGCTGGAGTCGGTTATACAGTGTTCGCATTCGTGTATTTGGTCGATTGCCAGCACCTGATATGTTGAACTTCTTGAACTGAACGAGGCCCGTAATCATCCTTCTCCCACGGCGTACATCTTCGAGTGATTCATCAGCTTGAGCCATGCGAAGTCGGCGCTCTTTCTCAGCAACTTGGTTCATCAAAGCTCGAACGTTAACGGAAAGCGCAGAAGGAAGATAGAGTGGCATGTTCTCAGGAAGAGTGGATGGTGGAGTGATATCCGAGTCCCCTGTACTTGTAGTTACGCTAGCGTTGACGATCATGGCTGCAACACCCGGCATGTATGCTAATTGAACATCTCGCCACTGCTGGATGCGACGAGACAAGGTATTCCGCTTCTCTTGCAGGTCAGCATGCTGTTTACTTGTTTTTGCAGACTTTCGTTGTGCCACGTCATGACGGAGAAGGCGTCTACAAGAACATAGATCACATTTGAGAAATACAACTCCAAACAAATGCGAAGAATACTCACTGCTGTTCTTCAAGTTCCAACCCTTTGACGAGAAAAGTCGTCATGCTTAGTTTATGAGGTGCTTCAATACCACTCTCAGCCTCTCTCGCATCTTCTTTCGCTAATTCCAAACGGACATCATGGAGAGTAGTGACTATATAACAGATTAGTCCATGACCCACACATACTGCCAGTAGACGTACTGTTATTTGACTCATCGTAAGGATTTGGCTTTGTCGTGTCTTTTTCCCAGTCCTCGACCATCTTTGTCCACTTCTGTACTGTAGTTGGAGGAAACGTGGCCGAGAAAGATGTAAATGCTTCGCGCTGCTTCTTTCGCATCACTGCTGCATCTTTGAAACGCTTGAGGCAGAGTTGACCTAAACAATGTGTATGTTAGCCTTACTTGACGTGGCAAAAGAAATACACAACATACGAAGACCAACAAGCTTGCGAAAGTTCCACCCATTCCAGTGATCGTTAAGGGTCTCCCGGCGTGCACCAGGTCCCATCTCACGGGTCGACGGTGCCAACGCATTGGTATGTGACCAAGTGATTTCAACGTCCTCTCCGCATGTCTTTCCTACGCCCTTCTTGTAGTTCAAAGAGTAGTTATTTCGGCAAAATGAACCATGGCCATTCACATGCCAATTAGGAATGCCGATTTCAACTTTCGTATCAGGAGAGAGCCGTAGTTCTTCAGGATAATCATCAAGGCGTTTCGAGAAATTCTTCGACCATTGGCAGCCGATATCATACGAGATAACTATGCGAGAAAGGGTTATGCCAAGAAGGGCATAGAGGACCATATAATCCATGCTACAAAACCTTCGAAGGATGTATGAGTACAGGAAGTACAAGATTTGAGTAGAGTGCTTACTTTTCTCCTTTCTCAAGGTCGACAGCGCCGTTGCTCCTGATCATCGAGTGCCTAGAACAGATGCCCACCGCGGTGCCATTTACAAGATATCCTGGAACAGCAGTATTTGCACGAGCGATGGCGTCATGGTCGGAGGAACAGGAGTTTATCTATAGGACGACTATATAAGTCTACGACGGGAGATGCGCTACTATTTCTGACTTGCCTCGGGTTGATCAACATGCGCGGCAACATGCTCCTCATATCGCGATGTTTCAACGAAGCAGCCCCAGCCGGGATCAAGCTGAAGATCTTTGATTCCCCGGTCTTTGCTCTTGAGCTTGAAGTTTGCGTCTATTGCAAGAAACATGGTGTATAAGAACCTGTCCAATCAAAGGTCAGTTCATTGCACAAATCTTGAAGTAAAATACATACTGCAGGAGCGGTGGTGTATCCTCCCAATTTTCGGGAAGGTTTTTGCCTGGGTGTGGACAAGCTGGACACTCGAGAACAAGGGAACCTTCGACAGTTGCAGCCACACCCGCAGGATCGTGCCCACGGCCGGCGTGCTTCAAGCTTTGGAGATGTCTCCATATACGAAAGGTATGGTGGAATTCCGGGTAACGATACTGAAAGAAAAGTCAATAAAACCCCAGCATGAATGAGATAAGGCACCTACAACAACTCTCTCTAACTGTAAGTTATCCGTCACATGGAGAATTGAATTGTAGAAATCATAGAGCGTCAGCTTCCCTTGAAGCGTCAACTTGTGGAATAAATCCAACATGTCAAACGTGAAGGCGGTCTTTGGGCGGTCCGAGGATGCAGGGAACCAACCAACACGCATGATTTGTATCCGCTTTGCGACAGCGCCAACACAATCGCAATAGTTGACGTTGACATCATGAACACCGTGGCCGTCGAAAACAACGAAGTCGGCGGGTCCAGGAAGAGGGTATGGACACTTCATGCCTCCGTGTCCGAGTTGTACACGCAATCCAATGTCTTTGAGTTTCGCCTTCTCGAAGAAGGCGCCATTCCACTGCTAATGTGCCTTGTCAGTCCACTGATTCCCATATAGCAACATCAAACCTACCTCAATTCGATGCAAAGGGAGGTTGCGGTGATTCTTGACCAAGCAGCCAGCGCAATGTAGCTGACAATGACCGAAGCAGTCGAGACATCGATAGCGACCGTCTTCCACAGTGCATGTGGCGCAAACGTCTTTCCCGAGGTAATCTCCAAGTCCATAGAGACGGAGAAGCTCATCAAGAGAGCTGCCACGAAACTGGAGCCAGTCTTGCAGCCTCGACTAGTGGGTCCAGATGAGAAATGTCGAGTGTGGATCAGGCTGGTAAACTCACCGACGTGGTATTAACACGCTTCTTCCGCTTAGGCTTGGAGGAGGCCACAGCAGTGCCTTCCTGCAACACAGGATCCACGTGCGCAGGTGGAGGCAGCTCGCTGGGTTCATCTGAGCTGGAAGCCGACGACGTAGCCTGGTCTCCATTGCCACTCAACCCAGCATCACCACTCTCCCCACTTTCCGTCTGGTCGGAAACCTTCACTCTCTGCAAACGTCGTCCAATGTGTCCAGACGTATGAGCGGTGATCATCATTGCACTGACAGTATGCGCGTGGTTGGGCTTGCTGGCAACTCGTAACGACTTCAACCTTCGAGGCTTCTTTGAAGACCGACTTCCAATCGGGTCGGAGGCGCTACGCTTTGCAGAAGACATTCGCAAATCGAGACAATAGTAAGCTGGTAGAGGTGTGCGAAAGAGGTGAGCTGGCGATAGTGTGCGAAAGAGGGTGGATGGCCATTGTGGATGGAATGAGATTGAGAATGAATGAATGAATGAGTGTTGATCACGGCTGAGCGCCGATTATGAGTCCGTGCACGACTGACCCAAATAGGAAATTGCGAACGAACTGACCACTGCCTGGCACTACTTAGTAATCGACTATTGCTCCATCATGCGGACGGCGATAAAGCAAGGAATTTGGCAAGTGTATTTAATTTCACAATTAAATTAAATATAGTATATTGAGTGCATCGTAGCTGGCATCCTTGCGATCGGTAAGATTTAACTGATCTTGTCCGAGTCCCGGACTCGCATACCAATTTATAGAACCAGTCCTACTTCACCGAATCTGAGTGCCCAATGACTCCGTGTACAAGCAAGAACCCTACGGCCTATAATACTAGCAGCTCAAGCACAATCAATTGCACGAATAGGATGTGCGATCCTTCGTACTAGAACAAATGGAGCCTGAGGTGGAATCAAGTTCCTCAACGGTCAAACAACTGCTGCATCGTTCATCTTGGGGTTTGGTGCATCTGCTGGGCTGTCAACTTAGAATGGTAAGGCCATTTATTATTTATCCTCAAATCGACGAATTGTTTTATCGCCCACAGCGAGCGAATCTAGGTCGACAACAACTGAGTGCACCAATATCTACTCAACGGCGATAAAAATTGACTTGTAAGTGGGCTCCCCGCACTCTGGCATGGAAACAAAGCTCGATTATGTTTGAATCGAGAGCCGTACTTACCACGTTGCTCGTAGATCTTTCACATTGTTAGTCCTGAATGTATAAGACGGATTTCGCGTTCTATCAATATTTTTACACGAGTAAATATGTTGCATGCTATGGCAAAGATAAATCTGTCGTCCAAACACAAACCTGTGGGTTTCGGGCGTATCTAAGTGCGTCAGACAGAGCGAGCTTCAGCAACGGTCAAAACTCTGGGATTCCTGAGTTCAGTATGCCTAGGTGCTTCGAACGAGATTCCACGAGTTCACCGAGTAAAAAAAGGGTAAATTTCGAGTATCTCATTCAGATTTCAAGCATATAAAGTGTCTACGCCAAAACAAAATAGCTACGTTCAAGAGTTTGCCATATGATCAGATGATTTTAACTATTCCTAGGGAAACCGCATTCTCGTATCTAAGTATTGCCTCTTCCCTCGAGTTGTATCCTTTCTGAACAGAACCTTTCTTCCGCGTGATATGGGCTACGTAGAGCCTGGGCAAATGTAACTTGAGTTAAGGAAGAACTGAAACATGAAATTCACGCACCAATCATCATAGACACCAGTTTCCGAGCCTCTAGTGACTACATACCACTTCGTGGAGTCCGGAAGCGGAACAAAGGGCAAACGGGATGGACCGGCGACCTGGTTGACAGGCGTTGGAGAAGGAATTACGGGAATGGCCTGCTCGACGTATGGGGGAGCCTGCTCGTTGTAGGGAGGAACCTGCTCGTCGTATGGGGGACCAAGACTGATGTCGTTGAACGTCAACAACAGCGAATTGAGAGCCTCGTCGTCGAATTGCTCAACATTGTTCCAATAGCAATCCGAGTCAGAACCAGAGTCGTCAGCGTCGTAGTCGGCTTCTGCAATAGTACTGCTAACGTCCGCATCTTCGTCGTTGTCGGTGCTCAAGGTGCTAGAGGTATCGCTGACCAACTCGACTGTAAGCGACTGGCTGTGGTCGTAGTCAGGTCGAGTGCTTCGCGGCGGAAGAGGGGGAGGAGTCAAGCGGCGTGTTTCGTTTCCTTGGGTTGGCTGGATGTCGTTCGAGTGAGCCGCATGGACGGCGTGCTCTGGGCAATTGTGAGGTCAAATACTGACATGAGAAGTTATAAAATCCGTTACCTATTCCACCAAACGGACAGTATTGGTGAATTTCATAGAAAACCTGGGTCTGACCAATGTTCGTCGGTGGACCGGGGGGTAATAGGGGGTGCATGGGTTCTGGCCACGTCAGGTTGGGGCGAATAGTCAAATAAATACTGTGGCGGGTATTTGGACAACAAAACACCCCACCAAACTGAACACCCCTGACACGTTGGAAACACGCATCTGGGTTCGTTCCACAAAGTCATCCTTATCCATACAACATGGCCCGCAAACCTTGGACGACGCTGAGACAAAAGGAGTGGCTCGCCCCTCGCATTTCTGCATTTCTCCAGGCACAGGAGCGGGGCTCCACGAAGGAGTTTTACACCCAACTCCACGAGGATTGGTGGAAGGCCTTCCCTTTGGAAGAACCTTCGGAGGCCGAGAAGTCAGAGGCCGAGAGGCCAGAGGCCGAGAAGTCGGAGGCCGAGAAGTCAGAGGCCGAGGAGAAAGCGCAGGCTATGCGAGAAAATATCAAGAAGCAGGAACAGGTAAGTGCGTTGAAAATTCTCGCAAAACTTGACTCGCTCACCTCCCGTTCCCAGCGCCTTGATCAGTGGTATCATAACCACACTCGGCCAACCCAGTCGTCGTCAAAAGAGGCGGTGATTCCAGTGAAGAAGACCTCAAAGGCACCCGCACTATGGCAGGCATACTCGACACTTTATTACCAGTCAAAACTCAAGGTACTAGTCGACGAGGCGTGGTCTTCATACTTCAAGACCAAGAAGGAGTCCGAGATACCACTGGATGCTGAAAGTGGCTCCGCTGTTGCCACTGATGCTTCCGGGAAGGAGAAAAAGATGAAAACAAGGATCCAGGTCCACAACGAAGTCATACAAGCCGAGTTCAAGAAGGAGACGCCGCAAGTCAAGGCCGAGGTTGAAGCATACGTCAAGGCCCTCAAGGAAAAGAAATCAAAGAGCCCGGAGGCTGAAGACAACATGTCGCTGCTGGAAAAGTACCAACGGTGAGTAATCATATCAGGTTGTTGATATTCACGAAACCTTGACTCACCTGTTTCCCACCAGCGGAATCGACAAGATCCCGAGAACGGTCGTCGCGTATTTGAATGCTATTCATGAAGAGACCGGTTGGTCTGGTAGTATTCTGGTCGGAGGCCCAAACCCTCTTCGTGGAGGTAAAATCACGACGTTTGAGTGAGAGTGACGAATTCTGCATGCGATTGAAAGACTGACTTAGATCGCCAGGCATCACGTGGGAGAGATGGCCAATCAAGAAGCGACAAGATTCGATGAGTTCTATGGATCGTCGAAGTGGAAGGAAGAAATATTGTCGAAGTGGGATGAGTTCCTTCACAAGATCTATCGTAAGTGATGCTGAGCGAGTTCCATATCGGTAACCCTAACCCCACTTTCAGCGGAACACGTCTGTGCAAGCCGCGCCCTTGAAGGTGGAACACCCACACCCGACTCTCAGTCGAACGACTCCAACACTGCTGACCAGGCCAACGACGACTCAGAGGACGACGATTCTCAGCCTTCAACTGGCTTCCCAGATGCAGGCTCCCTGTCCTCGTACGAGCGTCAGAAGGCTGCCAACATTGAACGCAACCGAAAACTCTTGGAATCTATCATAGCCGACACACCTATCGTAGCCGCTGGAGGAATTACGCAGTATCTATCTGGGAGGGGTTCAGGAAAGGGAGCAGAAAAGATGAATGGACCTACCAGGTGTGTAACCTCGCCCATCCTGTTCAGCTAACAAATTAGTTAATTAACGAGGATCTATCTCAGACCAACCCTCACGCCCAAAGAATGTACTCTGGCTGATTCGTCTACCTCGGTCTTACCTTCGACCTCTGTTACGCCTGGTGAGGCTGCTCAGCCTAGGTATGTTGTCGTTTTCTGTACTGTACAGACTTGTATACTTATTGCTGTCTTACAATTGTAGGTCATTGCCATTCGCCCAACCGCAGGTCAATTCCAATCCACCGCCAGCCTTGAATGACGCCATTTTGGACAAATCGAGTACATCGATTGAGCGCCCGGCTGCAACCTCTAACATCAAGTCGACTGTGTCTCTCCCTACTGCCTCGCCTACCTCTACAGTCACCGCCGAGAACGCAGATACTACAAATCTACCAAAGGCCGATGAAATGGACATTGACCGACCATCACAAACGTTAAATCACGCCAGCACGGACCAGAGCGAGATCGAGAACACCGTTAGTTTGACTCAGGAGGCACACAAGATGGAGGACGTACGGTCGACAGCGGATGTGCAGACGAAGACGAATGCACAGGCAGTGGATGAACGGTCGATGGCCCCAATGGACCCTCAAGCAATTGCGGGCGTCCAGGCAATGTCAGATGTTCAGACAACGACAAATGCACCAGCCGTGGCAGATAAACAGTCAACAGCCCCGATGGACCCTCAAGCGACAACAGGTGCCCAGGCGATAGCGAATGTTCAGACGGATGTTCCGGAGGTGGTAGATGTTCAGACAGACGTCCGAGAGGCAGCAGATAGTCAGGCGATGCCAGGTGATCATTCAAAGACAAATGGCCTTGCGATAGATGGTGTTGGTGCTAAGGATGATGTGGATGCTGGTATGTGACTCATCTCCTGTGTTTGACGAAGATTACTGAATATGCTCTCAGCGCGCACTCGTAGTGCCAGCAATGCCCCGAATGAAGAGGTTGAACTCACTGGCGACTACATCACCGATGGTGCATCTTATTTCAGGACCCAAGCTACGAACGTGAAAAGCTGGGATGAGCTCATATCCACTTGGATGGTATTCGAACGCCAATGCACTGACAAGAAGATTAATATTGGGGTATGATCGTAATCTTTTCCCAAATGATTATCTCTGATCAATGAATAGAATTTGCCGACACGGAAGCGACCTGAAGCGGTTGGCTGGTGGTTGAAGCGCCATCGCAGGATTACTGTAAAACCACCAATGACTCGGAACATCAGCGAGTATCAGCCCGCGTGGCATGCATGGTGGTTTGCTATGCAACCTGATTGGCGTCAGAAGGCGAGTAAAACCTCATGGCCACTGTCGAGGGCTCTGTCGCCCGACGACCGCCATGATTGGAACCACTTGTTTCGGGCAGGCCCAAATGGCCTTTTTCTTCTCATGATGTCTCTTGCATGGTGGGCCGAATCCATTGCAAAATCAGCGGTTCCACAATATCACGAGTTTGGTATTGCTGTTGATGATGTATTGTGGGTGCTCTCCGACATAATGCTTCAGCTCCCAACAGCACAGCTGTTAGTGAAGCGCTCAAGCCCAGATACAGAAAGTGATGAGCCTGAAGCCAAACCTAAGGCCAAGAGGTGCGTCAACCGGGGTGAGAAAGGATCATATTATTAACGATGTTATACAGGGCTCGCAAGTAACTTTGTTAGATGAAAAGCGAAATCGGTGCCACGTTATGATATTTTGGAATATTTGCACAGATTAGATAGATAAGATGGATTAGATCGATAAGATGGATTAGATAGATAAGATGGATTAGATAGTAGATATGATCAATATGATTAGATTAATAGATAAGAAATATTGATGATCAGGTGATATGATTCTGATGAAATGTCTATCTCCCAATGAAGTAGAATTATCCAGCCAGCAATGAAATGCCCATTCTTTAATGAAGTACTAGTATCCACACCCCAATGAGATACCTACCCAATGAAATACCCATCCTTCAATGAAAGAATAGTATCCACCCTCCAATGAAATACCCATCCTCTAATGAAAGAATAGCATCCATTCTCCAATGAAATACCTACCCAATGAAATACCCATCCTCCAATGAAAGAAGATACCTACCCAATGAAATACCTATCCTCCAATGAAAGAACAAAATCCATTCTCCAATGAAATATCTATCCAATGAAATACCTACCCAATGAAATACCTACCCAATGAAATACCCATCCTCCAATGAAAGAAGATACCTACCCAATGAAATACCCATCCTCCAATGAAAGAATAGCACCCATTGGGCCATTCTCCAATGAAAGAAGAGTATCCACCCTCCAATGAAATACCTAGCCTCTAATGAAAGAATAGCATCCATTCTCCAATGAGATATCTACCCAATGAAATACCTACCCAATGAAATACC
>Ga0247741_1002480_pt1 | contig 10256 bp, 11 predicted proteins | sample UWRJL213509R2_FD_180945 | JGI IMG/M metagenome (GOLD analysis project Ga0247741, IMG submission 180945) | Plant litter microbial communities from Arlington Agricultural Research Station in Wisconsin, United States - UWRJ-L213-509R-2 | ecosystem: Environmental > Terrestrial > Plant litter >...
CGGAGAATTTCGAGAAATACGGCAAATATCACAAGCTCTCCATGGCGCTGCTGATCGGCGGCGTCTCGATGGGCGACCAGCAAAAGGCGCTCGAAAAGGGCGTGGACGTACTGATCGCGACGCCGGGCCGGCTGATGGACCTGTTCGGACGCGGCAAGATCCTGCTGACCGGCTGCAATCTGCTGGTGATCGACGAGGCCGACCGGATGCTCGACATGGGGTTCATCCCCGATATCGAGGAAATCTGCACCAAGCTGCCCAAGCAGCGCCAGACCCTACTCTTTTCGGCGACGATGCCGCCGCCGATCAAGAAGCTGGCCGACAAGTTCCTGTCGAACCCGAAGACGATCGAGGTTGCGCGTCCCGCGACCGCCAATGTCAACATCAAGCAGTGGCTGGTCCCGGTCTCCGCCTCGAAGAAGCGCGACAAGCTCGTCGAGCTGCTCGAGCATGAGGACGTCAAGACCGCGATCATCTTCTCGAACCGCAAGACCACGGTGCGCGACCTGAACAAGGCGCTGCAACGCCAGGGCTTCCGTTCGAGCGAGATTCACGGCGACATGGAGCAATCGCAGCGCATCGCCGAGCTCGACCGGTTCAAGGCGGGCGACGTCAACATACTGGTCGCGTCGGACGTCGCGGCGCGCGGACTCGACATCAAGGGCGTCAGCCACGTCTTCAATTTCGATGCACCCTGGCATCCCGACGATTATGTCCACCGTATCGGCCGCACCGGCCGCGCGGGCGCGACCGGCGTCGCCTTCACCCTGGTCACCGCGGATGATGCCGAGAACATCACCAATATCGAGAAGCTGACCGGCCTGAAGATCGAGCGCTACGAAGGCGCCGAGGACGAGCCCGCATCGTCCGCCACACCGCGCGGACGCGGCGGCCGGGCCAAGCCTGCCGCCAAGGCACCCAGGATCGAGGCCGCGCCGAAGCCAGCCCGGACCAGAGCGCCGAAGGCAGCGGCAGTCGAAGCGGATGCTCCGATCGACGCGGAAGCTCCGGTGGAGACCGAAGGTCCGGCACGGCCTGCCCGTGCGCCGCGCGAAGCACGCCCGCCCCGCGACGAGCGCCCAGCCCGTGAGGAACGCCCAGCCCGTGAGGAACGCCCGGCGCGCGACAGCCGCCCGCCGCGCCAGGAACGGCCCGCGCGTGACGAGCGCCCGGCTCGCGGATCGCAGGACGACGGGCCCGACGAGGGCTGGAACGGCCCGCTACCGGACTTCCTGATGGCGAAGCTCACTTACTGAGCGCCGCATGGACGGGATCGTCGAGACGGTGCCGGTTCAGCGAATCGAGAGCCCCTGCGTCAACATCTGCGAGATGGACGCGGCCACCGGCCTGTGCGTGGGCTGCGCGCGGACGATCGACGAGATCACGGGATGGAGCAGCGGGACTGCGGCTTGGCGGGATGCGGTGATGGCGGCGCTGCCAGGGCGACGACCTTAGAGTCCCTCCCCTTCAAGGCTGGGCTCAAGAGGCGTCAGTCGCCGCTTACTCCGCCCGTTCAGCCTCCGGCGCCGGCATCAGCGCATTGTCCTTGTCGTTGGCGCGCGCATAGGCGTCACGCGCCGTGAGGCGATCCGCATAGGCAGCGAACGCGTCGCGTTTAGGCAGGGTACCGAACTGGACACCCCAGACGACCTGCGACCCGACATAGACGTCCGCCGCGGTGAAGCTGTCTCCTGCAATGTACGGATGCGCCGACACGGCCTTTTCCAGCGTATCGACCGCGAGATCGTAATTGCCATAACCCGCCATGCGCTGCTGCTGGTCGGTAGGCGCGAAGTTCATCGACCTGTTGGTCACCGCCTGTTCGACCGGGCCGGCCGCATAGAACATCCAGCGGTAATAATCGGCTCGATCCGCGGTCGGCGGCGCCAAGCCCGCGTCGGGGAAGGCATCCGCGAGATAGGCGCAGATCGCCGCGCATTCCGTGACGACATGTCCATTATGGACGATCGCCGGCACCTTCCCCATCGGGTTGATCGACAGATAGGGTTCCTGCTTCATCGTCGACGCGTAATCGAGCACCACCGTCTCATAATCCGCGCCGGTCTCTTCGAGCATCCAGCGCGCGATGCGCCCGCGCGACATCGGATTGGTATATAATTTCAGATCCGCAGCCATGTCATGCTCCCAATATGGTTCCGGGCGACTCGCCATCGCAGAACATAAGTCGAACACGACAAGCGGCCGGCGTCAAGCTTGCCCCTGACGCCGGCTGTAAAATTCGCGCTGAACGTCCGATCGGTGCGGTCAGGCGGCGACGATGCTGATCTTCGCCACCTTGCTGTTGCTGTGCGAGAGGCGCTTCAGCTCAGGCACGGTCTTCATCATCTGGGCGACCATCGCGTCGCGGCTGCCACCCTTGAAGGTCGCGCCGAGATCGGGCGCGATCGCCAGATATCCGGCCTGCGCATAACGGCACGCTGTTTCCTGCGCCTTTGCATCGACACCGATTTCATCGGGCATCACCACGACCACGCCGAGATTGGACTTGCCGCGCGGAGACGCAAAATAGCCCTCGAGCACCTTGCCGCCGCGAAGCGCGTAGCGGACCCGGCGGGTGTTGAGGCTGGTGTCGTCAGTCATGGCGAAGGCGGAGCCGGCGAAACCGAACATGGCGGGTGCCGCCGAGAGCGCAGCCATACGGCGCATCATGCTGCGGCGGCCGACAGGCGCACGACAAAGCGTCTCAAGAGCCGCAACGGGCTGATCATCGATATCTGACATGGTGCCTCCCTTACGCCGCCCCTGTGCGGATGAAGAAAAGCGTAACGACAAGAAGGTGTCGATACAACCGAAACGAATGGATTTTACTCCGCAGGACCAGTTCGACTTCGGCCGCGCCGACTATCCGTCTTCTCGATGCTTGCTGCACAGGGCGATCGCCTGCCGCTTCGTGCGCTTGACGGCGTTCGCATGGCGCGGCGCCTTTGTATCATCATCGAACCCACCGGGAATATCCGGGCGGAAACAAGTTCACCTCCCGATGCCTCAGGCCGCGCGGTACCACCACACCCCGCCCCGCACTTCTTTCACCGCCCTGCCCTCGATCTCCAGCCGGCGGAGATGGGCCAGCGCCTCGCCCGTCGCCATGGCGAGCATGTCGGGGCCAATCGCCCGGCGGAACAGCCGGCCGAAGCAATCGACCGCGCGGCGCGGCTCCGCGATGAAGACTTCGAGTTCGTCGAGACGTTCGCGATGCTCGCGGTCCATCGCGTCGAGCCTGGCGTGAAGGCCGGTAAACGGGTCGCCGTGCCCGGGCAGCACGAGCAGATCATGCGGCAACAGGCTAAGCTTCGCGATCGAGGCGAACCATTCGCCGAGCGGATCGCCTTCCGGCTCGGTCACGCCAAGCGACACATTGGGGCTGATGCGCGGCAGGACTTGATCGCCCGCGATCAGCACGCCGGCGGCCTCGTTCAACAAACAGGCATGTTCCGGGCTATGGCCCGATCCGACCACGACGCGCCATTCGGTACCGCCAATCTTCATGACATCGCCGTCCTTGATCCGGCGATAGGATAACGGCATCGGCGTCACCATCCGGCGGAAGCCGGACCAGCCGCGCGCGCTGGCATGATCCACCTGCTCCTCGCTCCATCCGGCGGCGCGCCAGAATGCGAGCATCTCTTCCGGCACGGCATCGCGCGCGTCGAGCAGGACCGAGCGCAGAGTCAGCCACTCGCCCCGCGTCATCACCAGCGGCGCCGCGTGATGCGAACACATCCACCCGGCCAGGCCGACATGATCGGGGTGGAAATGCGTGCCGATCATCTGCGTGACGCGTGTGCCGGCAAGCGGACCGCGGAACACGGCCTTCCACGCCTCGCGCGCATCAGGCAGATTCATGCCGGTATCGACCAGCGCGACGCCGTCCTGATCGTCGACCAGCCAGCAATTGACGTGCTTGAGCGGCCCGGGAACGGTCAGCCGCACCCATTGGATGCCTGGGGAGACGGTCATGACGTCACCAGAGCCCGGCTCGCGGCCCCCGAACGGATAGGTCAGGCCCTTATGGCTGGTCGGGACGAAGCTTTCGTCCGCGACGAACGCGGCATCGGAGCGGGAAACAGTGGCCATAGGTTGCGACTAGCAACGGAATGGCGGACAAGTCACGCGTCAAATGCCTGCGGGCAGAGGGTCCATCCCTCCCGTTCGTCTCGCGCGCAGTCGAGAAACGGACGCCCGCGCTTCATCAATGTTTCTCGACTGCGCGCGAAACGAACGGAGGTGGGAGCCCCCGTCCCCAGCTGTCAGATCAACGGCGGAACAGGCTTTCCGCGGTCGGCTCGGTCGGCACCGGCAGTTCGCCCGCCTCGGCAGCCTCGGCATCACGAGCGAGCTGGTCGCGCTGGGCGCGCAGTTCGACGATCAGCGCCTCGCGGTCGCCCTCGAGACGGGTGTCGACCGGGGCCTCAATGCCGGCGGCCTTGGCTGCCTTGGCGACGGCCGCATCGAGCTCGCGCTGGGTCGTCAGGCCCAGGGTGACCGGATCCTTCGGGGTGATGTTGGCGATGTTCCAATGGCTGCGATCGCGGATCGCGGCGATGGTGGTGCGGGTGGTGCCGATCAGGTTGCCGATCGCGCCGTCCGAAATCTCCGGATGGTTGCGGATGATCCAGGCGATGCCGTCGGGCTTGTCCGAGCGCTTCGACACCGGGGTATAACGCGGGCCCTTGGTGCGACGGACCTGCTCCGGGCCCTTCAGCATGATCAGGCGATGATCGGGATTGGCCTGACCCTTGTCGATCTCGTCCTGGGTCAGCTCATGCGCGCGAACCGGGTCGCGGCCGGTCAGCTTGGTCGCGGCGGTATCGTCGGCAATGGCCTGGATCTCGAGGATGTGCAGGCCGCAGAATTCGGCGATCTGCTCGAAACTGAGCGAGGTATTGTCGACCAGCCAGGAGGCGGTCGCGTGGGGCATGAGCGGCTGGGCCACCGGAAACTCCTCAAAAGCACTAAGAGCGCAAACAATAAGGGCCGCCCCTTTCGGAGCGGCCGCACAATCATGATGACTTAGTCTTCCTTGCGCGGCGAGGCAAGGCTCAGGCCGCGATGGCCTCATCGCCGTCGACCGGCACCAGCGCGCTCAGGAACTGGCGGGCACTCGCCTCCCAGGTGAAGGTGCGCCCATAGGCGGCACAAACCGCGCGATCCTTCGTCAGCGCGCGCGATATCGCGGTGGTCAGGTCATCGTCCATCGCGCCGACCGCGTCGGTGAGGACGTCGACCGGGCCGGTGACGGGATAGGCGGCGACGGGCACGCCACAGGCCAGCGCCTCGATCATCACCAGCCCGAACGTATCGGTACGGCTGGGGAAGACGAATATGTCGGCGCTGGCATAGGCGGCGGCGAGATCGGCGCCGAAGCGGGGCCCGAGGAACTTCGCCTCGGGATAGCTCGCCTCAAGCGAGGCGCGCGCCGGGCCGTCGCCGACGATCACCTTGGTGCCCGGGTAGCTGCTGGCCAGGAATGCCTCGATGTTCTTCTCGACCGCGACCCGGCCGACATAGAGCTGGATCGGGCGGGGCAGCGCGGCAAGCGCCGGATCCGGTGCCGCCGCCGCCGAGAAGGTCGAGAGATCGACTCCGCGGCCCCAATGACGAACCTTGCCGAGTCCATGTTCCCGTAGCGTCGAGGCGATCGACGGGGTGGACGCCAGGATCGACTGGGCCGGCGCGTGGAACCAGCGGATATATCGCCAGACCCATTCGGGGTTCACCCCGGTCCTTGCCGACACATAGTCGGGAAACTGGGTGTGATAGGCAGTGGTGAACGGGAATTCGTTCATGAGGCACCAGCGCCTCGCAGCTAGGCATACCGGCCCTTCGGTCGCAAGGTGAATCGCCTGCGGCTTGAAGTCCGCCAGCATCCGGCCGACCGCATGAGTCCTGGCAAAAGCCAGGCGGATCTCCGGATAGGTCGGGCAAGGCATCGAGTAGAACAGGTCGGGGGAGACGACCATCACGACATGCCCCTGCCGTTCGAGTTCTACGCGCACGGCCTGGAGCGTCCGCACCACGCCGTTCACCTGGGGGGTCCACGCATCAGTGGCGATCGCGATCCGCACGCTCGTCAGGCCGCCAGCATCTCGATCTTCGCGGATTCCCGTTCCGCGATCTCGTCGGCCCAGTGCAGCAGTTCCATCCGCCCGTCGAAATGCTCGACCAACGCAGTGCAACCCTCGACCCAGTCGCCGTCATTATAATAGTCAATGCCGCCGATATTGCGGAATTCCGCAGTGTGGATGTGCCCGCACACGACACCGTCGACGCCACGCGCGCCGGCCGCTTGTGCGATCACTTCCTCATAATTGGAGATGAACTCCACCGCATTCTTCACCTTCGCCTTGGCGTGCTTCGACAGCGACCAATAGGGCAGCTGGAAAAAGCGGCGATACGCGTTCACCAACCTGTTGAGCGCCATCATGAATTCATACGCCGCATCGCCGACGTGCGCGAGCCATTTGTGCGCGAGCGTGATCGCGTCGAACTCGTCGCCATGCAGCACGAGCAGGCGGCGGCCATCGGCGGTGTGATGGATCGCGTTGCGGCGGATCGAGACCCCCCCGAAATCCAGCCCGGTGAACTGGCGCACGACCTCGTCGTGATTGCCGGGGATGTAGATCACTTCGGTGCCACGCTTGGCGCGCTTCAGGATGCGCCAGACCACGTCGTTGTGCGACGCCGGCCAGTAGAATTTCTTCTTGAGCCGCCACCCGTCGATGATGTCGCCGACCAAGTACATCCGCTCACTGTCGACATGATCGAGAAAGTCGATCAGCATATCCGCGTTGCAGCCGCGCGTACCGAGATGGATGTCCGAAATCCAGATCGTGCGGTACGTGCGGCGTTCGGTGACTTCACGCTCCGGAATCGACGGCTTGGAGTTAGCGAAATCGGCGAAATCGGCGATGCTGTTGTCCATCGCGATTCTGGTTACGGCGTCCATCCCGGCATCATCCCGCGTAGCCCTTGATGACCTCGCGCTATGGCCGTGTTTTGTTACAGCTTGATTCCAGTGATGTGAACGGCAGGTTACGCTTCCATGGTGATATGACGCGGATCCGCTGCGACCCGGCCGAGCCAGGCAGTCACCGCGGGGTAGCGAATGAGCTCGAACCCGCCGCTCTCGGCCACATGCGTGTAGGGATAGAGCGCGATGTCGGCGAGCGTGAGGCGATCGCCGATGAAATAGGGCGACCGGGACAGATGATCGTCCATCAAGGTCAGCGCCGCGTCTCCCGCTGCCTGCTTGACCGGAAGCTGCGCACGCTGAAGCTCGCCGAGAAGATCTTCGCCGATGAAGTGACGCCAAAAGCGCAGCGTCGCGACATTCGGCTCGTGATTATATTGCTCCCAGAACATCCAGCGGAACATGTCGGCCCGGTCGAACCGGTCGTGCGGGATGAGGGGCGACCCGTCGGCGAGATAGAGGCAGGCGGCGTTGCTTTCCGGCAGGTAATCGTCGCCGATCTGGAGCACCGGGATCCGGCCATTGGCGTTGACGCCGCCGAGGAAAGCCTCCGACCGAGTCTCGCCCTTCATGATGTCATATTCGCACCGTTCGAGCGGGATGCCGAGATGCGCGGCGGTCAGCCGAATCTTGTAGCAGTTTCCCGACGCGGCATATTCGTGGAGGATCAGGCTGGACATGAGGCGCTCCCTTTGGCGCCGCCTTCATGGCGCGCCCGCGCCCGTCGTCAAATCAAATGAAGCGGGCCATCGACAAGGCCGCCTTGTCGATCGCCGTTTCTAGATGAGGTCGAGCGCCTCGCGCCGACGACGCAGCGCGCCGAGCTCGAACAGCCCGATCCCGCCGAGCGCGACGAGGAACAGCAGCCCCCAGAAGTGATTCCAGAAGGGGAAGAGATAGCCCGCCTCGAGATGCGTGCCGGTCTTGCTCGCGAGCAGGTCGAGCCCGGCCTCGTCGAGCGGCACCATCTGGAAATTGCCCTCGCGCTCCACATACAGGACATAACCGAGCTCCTTGTAGGACAGCATCGGCAGGCCGGCCGCGGTGACCTCCCGGATCGAATAGCCGAGCATTGGCCTGGGCTCGCCTTCGGCCCTCGGCGGGCGTCGATCGAGCACGGCGAACAGCGGCGTGTGGTTCGCCTTCGGCACGAAATAGGCCCAGTTCTGAATAAAGCGCTTCAACTCCGGCAGGTCGGCGCGGGCAGGGATTTCAGCAACGGGGTCTACCCAGGGCCGGTTCGTCAGCCCGAGCGGCTTGTCAGACAGGAAGATCGCAAAGACCGCGGCGATCACCACGACGCCGATCAGCACGCTGCGGATCGTCTCGTCCCGCTTGATCACGGGATGCTTCTTCTCGGCCACTCAGCCCCCCTTTGGTCCGCCATGACGCGCCCCCGCGCGCCTACTCCATCGTCAGTACGATCTTCCCGACATGGTCGCCCGATTCCATTCGCTCATGCGCCGCCGGCGCTTCGGCCAGCGGATAGGTCCTGTCGATAACCGGCTTGAGCTGGCCTGCCTCTACATGTGGCCAGACGGTTCGGGCCAGTTCGTCGGCGACGAGGCTCTTGAACGCCGTGTCGCGCGGGCGGAGCGTCGAGCCGGTCAGGGTGAGCCGCCGGCGCATGATCTCGAAGATCGGGATCGTCGCCATCAAACCGCCCTGCACCGCGATCGAAACGTGGCGGCCGTCGTCGGCGAGGCATTGCAGGTTGCGCGGCAGATAATCCCCGCCGACCATGTCGAGCACCACCGCGACCCCCTTGCCGCCGGTGATCGCCTTCACCTCGGCGACGAAATCCTGAGTCTTGTAGTTGATCGCATGATCCGCGCCGAGTGCCTTGGCTGCGGCGCATTTGTCGTCCGATCCGGCGGTGACGATGATGGTCAGGCCGAACAGATTGGCCAGGCCGATCGCCATGGTGCCGATGCCGCTCGTGCCGCCATGCACGAGCACGACGTCGCCTTCGCTGGCGTAACCGCGCTCGAACAAATTGGTCCAGACGGTGAAGAGCGTCTCCGGCATCGCGGCCGCCTCGACCATCGACAGCGCCTCGGGCACGGGCAGGCACTGGCCATAGGGCGCGACGGCATATTGGGCATAGGCGCCGCCGCTGATCAGCGCGCAGACCGGCTGGCCGACCATCTCCGGCTGGACGCCCTCGCCCACGGAAACGATCGTGCCCGAGACCTCCATGCCGAGGATCGAGGGCGCGCCGGGCGGCGGCGGATATTGCCCCTTGCGCTGCATCACCTCGGGCCGGTTGACGCCGGCAGCGGCGACGCGGATCAGCACCTCGCCCTCGCCGGGACTGGGCACGGGGCGCTCGACCAGACGCATCACTTCTGGGCCGCCGGGCGTCTCTGGATCGATCGCCTGCATCACCGTTGGAATATTAACCATAAATCCGCCCGCCCCCCGTCGCGGAATAGTCCCGCCTTATTGACATCGCGGCCTGCCGGGTCAACGTTCCATGCCATGGACCCGGACGAGATTCTGGCGCGAAAAGCGGGCGATCCGCTCACTGAGCTTGCACGGCAAGACCTCGATCCCCTGTCGGTCGAGGAATGTCAGACGCGCATCGAAGCGCTGGAGGCTGAAATCGTACGAACGAAGACCCGGTTGACCCGCGCGGTTAACCACAGGGCAAGCGCCAACGATCTATTCAAGCGATGAGCAGCGAGGCTCCGGCACGGCGATCAAGCCGGAGCGTTCGTCAAGAGCTTGATGCGGGCGCCCTGCCTTCCGACATAAGAGGAAAGGGCCGTCCGTCACGTTGCGGTCCGCATGGAGTAAACTAATGCCTTCTTTCGCATCAGCGCTGGAAACCACCCTCCACAAGGCGCTTGAAGCCGCGTCCTCGCGGCGCCACGAATATGCGACGCTCGAACATCTGCTGCTCGCGTTGATCGACGACGAGCATGCCTCCAAGGTGATGACCTCGTGCGGGGTCGAGCTTGAGGAGCTCAAGGCGACCGTCGCGCATTATCTCGATACCGAGCTCGAGGCGCTGAAGGTCGATGCCGCGACCGACCCCTCGCCCACCTCCGGTTTCCAGCGCGTCGTCCAGCGCGCGATCCTCCACGTCCAGTCGTCTGGCCGCGACGAGGTGACCGGCGCCAATGTGCTCGTCGCCCTGTTCAGCGAGCGCGAAAGCTATGCCGTCTATTTCCTCCAGCAGCAGGACATGAGCCGCCTCGATGCCGTCAGCTTCATCTCGCACGGCGTCGGCAAGGGTGGCGCCGCCCCGGAAGCCCGCGAA
>Ga0247741_1002481_pt1 | contig 10252 bp, 8 predicted proteins | sample UWRJL213509R2_FD_180945 | JGI IMG/M metagenome (GOLD analysis project Ga0247741, IMG submission 180945) | Plant litter microbial communities from Arlington Agricultural Research Station in Wisconsin, United States - UWRJ-L213-509R-2 | ecosystem: Environmental > Terrestrial > Plant litter >...
GAGCTACGCTTGAAGGCACCCAACAAGCACCACTTCGACTATGACCTGGAGCGTTTCGGCATCGACAACAACAACGAGGTCTTCATCGCTGCAGACCGTCCGTACGGCCTGATCGAGGCCACCATCACCCGCGACGACGCACCGGATGCCGGCGAAGCCTGGCGAGCATCCGCGGGTCTCGCATGACTCCCGTGGCCACACACACGGCGGCGGTCGACGCACGCTGGCTCGCCCGCACGGTCGAGCTCGCGGTCGAGAACGTCGCCAACGGCGGCGGGCCGTTCGGTGCCCTGATCGTCAAGGACGGCGAGCTGATCGCCGAGGGTCAGAACCGCGTGACCGCGAATCTCGACCCCACCGCCCATGCCGAGGTCGTCGCCATCCGTGCTGCCTGCCAGGTCGTCGGCGACTTCTCGCTCGCCGGGTCGACGCTGTACACCTCGTGCGAACCATGCCCGCTCTGCCTCGCGGCGGCGCTCTGGGCGCGGGTCGACCGCGTGGTGTTCACCGCCGATCGACACGATGCGGCCCGCGGCGGCTTCGACGACCGGGAGTTCTACGAGCTCTTCGGCAAGGAGCGCACCGAGTGGCACATCCCGATCGACTCCGTGCGAACGGATGACGCCCCCGCCCCGTTCGACGCCTGGCTCTCGCGCCCCGACCGCACCGACTACTGACCTCGCAGGGTGAGTCGGTTTCGTTGGTCGAGTAGCGCCCGAGGCACGAGGACGCGCATCGAGACCCACTTCGAGCACAGTCTCGGCGCGCCTGCCTCGATCCTCCAATCCCGCGCGGGCGAGTGGCGTAGAGGATACTGATACAACGCGGCGAGACGACGCTAGGACTTCACGGGAGAATTCTGAAGCACAGAGGAGCGCTGCCGCTGTGGCCGCTCTCCGTCGCTCTACTCCAGTCGCGATCGCGAATCCGGCTCTCGGCGCTGATTCTCGTGGTCGGCATCATCGCCTGCTCGGTCATCACCTCCCTCGGCGTACTCGGTGCGGTGACGGAACGCTCCGGTCTGCGGCTCGCGCTCTCGAGCGCCCCTCGGGCGGACACCGAGGTATCGATCTCGCTGTTCCAGCCCTCCGGTTCGGTGGCCAAGAGTCGCACCGCATCGGATGCGGCGACGCGCGCACTGCTCGGTCCTGCAGCGGCGGGTAGCACTGTCTCAGCGACATCATCCCTAGTGCCGGTGCCCCAGCTGGACGGCTCGATCCCGGCGCTCGCCTACTTCGCCGAGAACCGAGCGCTGCGCTCGCACAGCTTGCTGGTGGCGGGCGACTGGCCGGCCGGTTCGCAGGTCGCCCTTCCCGAAGCCGCCGCGCGATCCTTCGGCCTGACCGTCGGCGATTCAGTCACGGTGGATGCCGGCACCGTCGTCACGATCGCCGGGCTCTACCGTGCGGAGCGCTCACCGGCCTGGCGCAGCGATCGGTTGAACGGCAGCGGGAACGAGACGTCCTATCCGAAGCCCGACACCCGCGCGTTCATCCCGACCCACGCCTTCGGACCCCTCCTCCTCGCCGACGGCGGCTTCGATGCTCTCGGAGTTCGAGCTCAGGCGATCGAGCTCGACTATGCCCCCGATTTCCGTGATTTCGAAGTTTCGGGCCTCGCTCCCCTCGCCGATCGCCTCGAGGGTGCCGACACCCAGGTCCCGTACCTGCTCGGTGACGATGCCGCCCGCATCGTCTACGGCACCGACCTCGACGGGGTCGTCGGCGATGCCATTCAGAGTCTGCTGGTCACGAGGGCAACCGTCACGGTTGTCGCACTCCTCCTCCTCACGGTGGCCATGGCCGCGCTCATCCAAGCCGCGCAGCTGTTCAGCGCCGCCGGATCTCGCAGCCGAGACCTGATGCGCAGGAGGGGCGCCTCGGCACGGCAGGTCGTCGGACTCGCCGCCGTCGAGGCCGCAACCCTCGCGTTCGTCATCGGCGCCGCGGGCGCCCTGCTGAGCCAGGCCGTCTACCTTCTCCTCGCCCGACTACCTCCCATGGTGGCCGCGGGCATGCCAGCGCAAGCCTCTCTCCGGCCGGCCGATTGGGCCACCGCCGGCCTCGTCGCTCTCGCGTCGGCCGTGGTGATCGTCGCTCCGACACTCGGCTCCGTGCGCGAGGCGGAATCTGAACGCCGCAGTCGTCTCGGCGGTCTGGCGCGTTCGGGACTCGACCTCGGCGTCGTCGCGTTGGCCGCCGTCGCCCTCTGGCAGCTGCAGGTCTATCGCAGCCCGATCGTGCAGGGCACGTCGCTGCGGCTTGATCCGGTGCTGACGGTCGGCCCCGCGATCATCCTGATCGGTGGAGCACTCCTCGCCGCGCGTCTGGTCGCACCCGCCGCACGACTGGCATCCGCTCTCGCAGCGAAGTCGCGAGGGGTGGTGCTGCCCTTGGCCGGATGGGAGGTGGGTCGGCGCACCCAACGCGCAACCGCGGCGGTGCTCCTCCTCACCCTGACCGTCGCACTCGGTACGTTCTCGGAATCGTTCCTCGCGTCGTGGAAGCAGTCTCAGATCGACCAGGCCGGGATGTCGGTCGGGCCGGCGGTGCGCGTTCCCGGAAAGACCACGCCACCGGGTGATGACCCGCAGCCGGTCATCCGTCGTTCGGGCCTCGTCGCCGGACCGGACGCCGATCTCTCTACGGACAACCCCGATGGCACCCCCGCGACGATTCTCGGGCTGACGGCGGATGCGCGCAGACAGCTGAACACCGGAAGGAACGCGCGTGAGGGCGGCAAGACCATCGTCACCGCCATCCGGCCCTCCTTCGACGCTGGCGCGGGTATCGATCTTCCGCGAGACGTACGCGGGCTCTCGGCCACCGTGCAACTCGGGTCGACGCCAGTGCCGGGAGCGCTCGGCACGGTGCGGGCAATGGTGCAGACGGCACGAAACACGATCACGACCGTGGATCTCGGCTCGGTTCCACTGGACGGCCTAGCGCACCGGGTCTCCGGCCGTTCTCGGGTCGGCGATGGTGCGCAGTTCGTAGGATTCCAGGTGGAGTTGCGCGTGGGTGACCAGGAGCTCTACCCGCGCGATGCCGGCACCGTCACCGCAGACCTGCTGTTCGGGGATGTGGCCGCCCTGGCGCCGGAGAGCGGGCCGCGGTCGCCGCTCCACGAAGTACCGATCTCGGCAGCGCCACTGGCGGGGTGGAGCGCGCGACAGTCGGTGGATCCCCGAACAGAGCCCGCCCTCGACGCTGTCCCGTCGGGCTGGCAGTTCCGCATCGGCACGTCTATCCCCGCCGATCTCGATGTGCAGACCCAATCGGTCGTGATCATGGCGTGGGGACGGGAGCGGGACCTCCCGGCCGTGCTATCTGGGCGACTCTCCCGCTTCATGGGAGTGTCGGTGGGCGCCCCGGTCTCTGTCGTCCTGCCCGGCGCGATCATGAGCGCGACGGTCTCCGCCGTCGTGTCGGATGTCCCCGGTTCCCTCGGCGGCTCCGGCACCATCGTCGTCGACCAGATGTCCCTGCAGCGGGCTCTTGCCGCCCGCGGGATTTCGACTCCGATGGTGGACGAGTGGTGGGTGGATGTTCCTGACGCCCGAGCCCTGGGATATATCGACGCCCTCCGGCGTCCCGCCGGTGCCGCTCCGGTAGCGAGCAGCACGATCGAAGCACAACAACTGCAACAGAGCCCACTCCGGGTCGCGACTCAGGCGGCGCTGCTGCTCGCGATCGTCTCGGCCGCCGTGCTGGCAGCGCTCGGTTTCGGAGTCCACACCGCGGCAACCCTCGCCGCGCGGCGCAGCGAGCTCGCACAGCTCCGCGCGGTCGGGCTGCGACGGAGGCACGTAGTCCTCGTCATCGGCGCGGAAACCCTGCTGCTCGGTGGACTCGGCACGGCATTGGGGCTCGCCCTCGGAATCGTCCTGAGCCTCACTATCGCTCCGGTGGCGGCCACCTCTCCGACAGGGGCGCTGACGGTCCCCGGTCTGCAGGTCGTGTTCCCGTGGGGGCAGATCCTGCTCCTGATCGGGCTTATCGCCGTCGTCATCGCTGCCGTCGTTCTCCTGGTCGCCCGCGATCAACGTGCTATCGATCCGGCCCGAATATTAAGGGCGGGCTCGGCATGATCAGGATCATTCGCTCGATCGTGGGCTCTGCCGGGCTCGTGATCCGCCGGCGTGCCCGCCGCGACCTCCCGCTCCTCCTCGCCTGGACGGCGATCATCGCGATGGTGATCGTCATCGCGATGGCCGGGCCCCGCTACATTCAGTCCACCCTCGACTCCGCCGCCCGCCAGACGGTGGCCGACCACGGCGCGGCGACGGATCTCGTCGTCCGGGTGAAGACCGGCCGACCACAGAACGGGGTGGGCTACACCGCCGTCCGACCGAGAGACCTGCCCGCGCTGGCCGCACAGATCCGCGACACGCTCCCGCCTGCCCTCGAGACGGCATACGGCTCAACCACCATCAGAGCAGTCGGCCCGTCGACGACGATCGACGCCAGCGCCGTGGAGCCTGCCCTGGTTCGCAACGACCGTGCAGTGCGCGTCGCGCTGCTCGACACGACCCTGTCTTCTGCGCTGCAGCTGGAGGAGGGAACACTTCCCGACGGCGCAATCTCCTCCGCCGACGCCCCGATCCCCGTCGTCGTGCCAGCAGCAGCGGGCATCCCGACCGGAACCACCATTCGGCTCGCTCCTGGCGCCGTGGTGAGGGTGGTCGGTGTCGTGAGCAGAGCTGACCGACAAGCGCCCGCGGCGTTGTGGCAAGACATCCCGAAGCTCTGGTCACCGGATGCGCCGATCACGCTTTTCGCTGCGCCGGATGCCGTCGAGGAGTTGTCTTTCCTGACCGAGACGCCGTTCACCGCAACGGTTCGGATCGCCGTGAAGCCCTCGGCCTTCTCCAGCGAGCTGATCGCCGGCGTCATCAGCGAGTCGAGAATTCTCGAGGCGAATAGCTCGACCCTGGCACCCAGCTCGGGGTACGTCCTCACCGTGCGATCCACCGCACCGGCTGCCCTGTCGCACTACGCCGCCGAGGCGAGGACTGCACTCGCTCAGCTCTCCATGATCGTCGTCGGGGTGCTCGGCGCGGCGGTAACCGTGCTCATTCTCGCGTCCCGACTGCTCGCTACCAGGAGAGTTCGCGAGGTCGCGCTCGAGCGAGCGCGCGGAGCATCCCTGGCAGGAGTCGCCGTACGCGCCCTGGGCGAATCCGTCGGGGTCGTGGCTGTCGCCGTCGCGATCGCGATCGCCGCATCTGCGCTCGGCACGGGAACCGGCATACCTCCCGCGCCCGGTTCCCTCGTGCTGGGAGTCGTCGTCGTGCTGATCGCGCTGGTGGCAGTTCCGCTGCAGACCGTGTTAGGTGCGCTAGACGGGATCCGTCGCATCCCGGCTAACCGGCAGGACCGCGCTGCAGCCCGCAGCCACAGGCGGGCGATACGGATCGCCGCGGAGGTCAGCATCCTCACACTCGCGGCCGGAGCCGTTATCGCCTTCCTGGGTCGGGGCCTGCGCCGTGGGGGCGGCGTCGGCATCGATCCGCTGGTCGCTGCGGCTCCCCTGCTGGCCGCCCTGGCCGTCACCATCGTGGTGATCCGCCTCTACCCGATCCCCGTGCGAGCGCTGACTCGTGCGGTGCGCGACGCTCCGGGAGTGCTCGGCATCCTGGCGGTCGTTCGAGCTCAGCGCATGGCGGCCGTGCTGCCCCTCTTCGCCCTCACGCTCGCCATCTCGTTGGCGACGAGCAATGCCGTCTTGGCGAGCACAGTTGCGGCGGGCCAGGACGAAGCTTCGTGGCAGCGGGTCGGTGCCGACTTCCGGCACGATGGCCCGTTGCCCGAGGACGCGGCGACTCGCGTGAGCGAGAGCGCTGGGGTGATCGCTGCGACGGCGGTGACGGTGGTCCCGGGGGTGCCGATCGACTTCGGCTCGTCGAGGGTCATCGCGACGGTGCTCGCTGTCGACGAGGACTACGCCGACGCCGTCGACGCACTCCCCCCGGTCGCCGGGGTCGACACCCCATCCACGGCAAGCCTTCGTCGGCTTACAGGACAGAGCGGAGAGGCATCGCCGATCCCCGTGGTGGCCTCGAAGCAGCTCGCCGAGCTACTCGCTACTGCCGATGCGCGAGTCAACGTCGGCGACGAGGACGTGCCGGTGCTGCTGGACGGCACCTTCGAGGGCGGTCCGACCGGGTACCGCGACGGTCCCTTCCTCTACGTGAGTTCGACAGCCCTCGGCGCCCGGCTCGATGCACCCCTGCCGGCCAACGAGTTGCTCGCGTTCGGTCCAGGCGCAGCGCGAGCTGCGAATGACGTGGGTCTGCACGGGACCAGCAGACAGCAGTGGTTGCGCGATCGTCGCGACTCGGCGCTTACCTCCGGAGTACAGGACGCTACCGTCATCGCCTCCGTTGCCCTTGCCGTCTTCGCGGCCGCGGCGCTCATCGCGACGCTCGTCGCAGGGGCCCGCGACCGCACCCGAACGCTCGGGCTGCTCCGCACGCTCGGGTCACGTCCGCGCCTCGGCTGGTGGCTCGCCTTCGCAGACCTGGCGCCCATCGTGATCGCAGCACTTATCGGCGGTCTGGCCTGTGGGCTCGGGCTCACCGCGCTCATCACGCCCGCGCTCGGCCTTCAGTCGCTGACCCGCGGCCCCTTCGTGCCGCTCGTCACCGTCTCGCCGCAGGCCATCGTGACGATCATCAGCGCGATCGTCCTGCTGGCGGCTGTCGCGGTCGTCGTGGAGACGAGCATCGAGAGCCGCCGACGACTGGGCACCGCACTGAGAGTGGGAGACACCGTATGACCACACCCTATGGAGATGGTTCGCTGATTGTCTGCGATAACGTCGTCCGCATCTATCAGGTCGATTCCATCGAAGTGCAGGCGCTTCAGGGGCTCGACCTGGTCGTCGATGAGGGCGAAATGCTCGCCATCGTCGGAGCATCCGGTTCTGGCAAGTCCACCCTGCTCAATGTGTTGGCAGGATTGGACGTTCCGACCGCGGGGCGCGCTCGAGTAGGCGACTGGGATCTGCTCACCATGTCCGCGGCAGAGCGGGTCGCTTTCCGGCGATCGGTGGTCGGTTTCGTCGGACAACAGACCGGTGCGAATCTCTTTCCCTACTTTTCTGCGGCAGAGAACGTCGCCTTGCCGATGGCCTTCGCCGGTGTCGGAGCGAAGCAGCGCACGCAGCGCGCCGCCGATCTGCTCGGCACTCTCGGCCTGGCGGACAGGTCGAGTCGGATGCCCGGCGAACTATCCGGAGGGGAGCAACAGCGCGTCGCAATCGCCGTCGCCCTCGCCAACGGCCCGCGGGTGCTGTTCGCCGATGAGCCGACGGGCGAGCTCGACCTCGCCACCGGCGAGGAGGTGTTCGCCGCGCTCCGGGCGGCGAACAACGACCTGGGCACGACGGTGGTCATCGTGACACACGACGCAGCTGTCTCTCACGAGGTCTCACGCACCGTTGCCATCCGCGACGGACGGACCGCATCCGAGGTCCTGCGAACCACGGAGGTCAATCACGATGGAATCACACAGACTCTGTCTCGCGAATTCGCTGTTCTCGACCGAGCCGGGCGTTTGCAGCTTCCAGCCGGATACCGCGACAGTCTCGGGCTTCGCGATAGGGTACGGCTCGAGCTCGAGGACGATCACATCGGAGTATGGCCCGGCGAAGGGGAGACGGATCGATGAGTGATCCGCTCGTCGAGGCGACCTCCGTCGGCCGCACCTTCTCCACGCCCGGAGAGGCGGTGCATGCCCTTCGCGACGTGACGTTCAGCATCGACCGGGGAACCATGGTGGCGCTCGTCGGCCGCTCGGGATCGGGGAAGACGACGCTGCTGAACTGCATCGGCGGGCTGGATCGCCCCACCGACGGCCGCATCCTCGTGGGCGGAACGGATGTCACGGCGCTGAGCGAGGACGCCCGGACGATCCTCCGCCGCGATCAGATCTCCTTCGTGTTCCAGACCTTCGGGCTGGTGCCGATGCTGAGCGCTGCGGAGAACGTGGGGTTGCCGCTGCGACTCTTGCGGGCTCCCACAGTCGAGCGCCGTCGCCGGGTCGAAGAGCTTCTCGACGTGGTCGGGCTCAGCAATCACGCCGCGCAGCGCCCGGGCGAACTCTCCGGTGGGCAGCAACAACGGGTGGCCATAGCGCGTGCCCTTGCCAACCGTCCTCGCCTTCTGATCGCCGACGAGCCGACCGGTCAGCTGGATGCGGACACCGGCGCGGGCATCATGGACCTGCTCCACTCGCTCGTTCTGACCGAGGGGATGACGGCGATCGTGTCGACCCACGACCCGAGTGTGAGTGCACTCGCTCATCGAACGCTTACGCTCAGCGACGGCCAGCTCTCGGAAGGAAGAAGCGGCCGTCATCGAGCGTGAAGCATCGCGGAGCTGTACCGGCCCGCGGGCGGATGACGCCCCCGCGCCGCAGCTCGGGGAGCTAGTTGCCGCGGTACGTCGAGTACGCGAACGGGCTGAGCAGCAGCGGCACGTGGTAGTGCGCGACACCCTCCACGACCTCGAAGTCGATGGTCACCTGCGGGTAGAAGGTGGTCGTGCCGGTCATGCCGTAGTACGCCTTGGTGTCGAAGATGAGGCGGTACGCGCCCGCCTCCAGCTCGTCGGGCCCGAGGTCGGAGATGCGGCCCTCGGCGTCGGTGGCGGCGATCGCCAGCGGAGCGCCGGTGCCGTGCAGAAGGGCGACGGGAACACCCACCGCGGGGGTTCCGGTCGCTGCGTCGAGGATGTGGGTCGTTACATGGCTCATGGTGCCTCCGGTGCGAAGAGTTTTTCGAGTCGAACGAGCGCGATCTCGCGCAGCTGGTCGCCGACGATCTCGAGCTCGGTGGAATTGGGAAGTTCTAGGCGTCGTTCGAGTTCCGACAGTATCTCGGCGCGGCTGCGGCCCGCGGCGCGGATGATGAACACCCGTCCGAACCGCTCCTCGTAGGCGGCGTTGCCGGCGGCGATCGCCTCGACGAGGTCGGTCTGCTCGTCGCCGAGTCCGGCCTGTTCGTCACGGCTGAACTGCTGCGAGCGGCCCTCGCCGACAGGCTTCTCACCGATGCGCGGATGATGCGCGATGGCCTCGTCGATCTCGCTCGCGCTGAGCGGAGACGCGGCTTCGTCGGCGCGTTTGAGCAGTGCCTCGACCGAGTCGTAGGGCGAATGGGCGAGGACATCCGCAACCCACCGCTCCACGGCGAGACTGGCCCAGAGGCCGTCGCTCAGCTCGGTATCGCTCACGGGGATCATCTGCTTAACATTACCCATGACCGACCTCACCGGGATCGTCCTCGCCGCCGGAGCGGGCCGCCGCATGGGCCAGCCGAAGTCTCTGATGTGCACCATCGGCGGCGATCCGTGGAGCGCACTCGCTGTCGACTTCCTCCGCGATTCGGGCTGCACCCGCTTCATCGTGGTGCTCGGTGCGGAGGTCGAGCGGTCCAGCGCGCTGGCCCCCGTCGACGCCGAGATCGTGGTCGCCGACGACTGGGAACTCGGGATGTCCGCCTCACTCCGCGCGGGACTGCTGGCGGCGAGCGGGCAGGCGGCCCTCATCACGCTGGTGGACCTGCCCGACCTGCCGTCATCCGTCGGGCAGCGGGTGGTGGGAGATACGGTGCTCGGCAGCACGCTCCGACAGGCCGTATTTCTGGGGCGGCCCGGGCATCCGGTGCTGGTCGGAAACGAGCACTGGCAGCCGCTGATCGCCACACTGGAGGGCGACCGCGGTGCGCGGGGCTACCTGCGGGCGCACGATGTGCTCGAAATCGAGTGCGGCGACCTCTCCGACGGCCGCGACATCGACACCTAGGCGGCCGGTCGAGTAGCGCCCGAGTCTGCGAGCAGCCCGCTTGTCGAGTAGCGCCCGAGCCTGCGAGGTCGCGTATCGAAACCCCCGGCGGCGCGGCTCAGCCGATGGTCGCGACGACGACACCGTCGCTGCCGTCGGTCACCTGCCAGACGTTGCCACGGCCGCGCACGGTCAGCTCGCCGTCCCCGACCACGAGCACCGTCGCCTCGTCGATGGCGATGCCGCCCTGTATGAGGCCGGCCTCGGTCGCGGCGATGAGGCGCGTCAGCGTTCCCCACTGCGCGGCGTGCACGTCGATGGCGAGGTCGACGAAGCCGAGGCCCTGCGCCACGGTCACGTCGTCGAGTTCTTCGGAGAAGTCCTCGTCGCACACCGGCACGCCGGCGAGGCGCCAGCCCCCAATGATGGCGGTGTCGGCGGCGATCGCGGCACCCGCCGAGAAG